>ERZ773077.323-NODE-323-length-35986-cov-7.280037_pt1 | contig 35986 bp, 38 predicted proteins | sample MGYA00580612_ERZ773077 | MGnify/ENA primary metagenome ERZ773077 (study PRJEB29015, sample SAMEA2737971) | human oral metagenome | biome: human oral; feature: human-associated habitat; material: dental | place: China | collected 2021 ...
CGTGCCCGCCATCTCCGTCAGATGGAAGAACCCCTCACGCCCCTCGGTCATTTCCGGACGCTCAGCAGGTGGCAGCATGTCGTTGAGTTGCATGGCCAAGAGCGACGCGTTGATCATGCGCCCCTTCGCACTGCCGGGGTGGATGTTGCGCCCCCGCAGGGTGACGACGGCCTGTGCGGCATTGAAATTCTCATACTCCAGCTCGCCGATCTCGCCCCCGTCCACGGTGTACGCCCCGAAGCACCCGAAGCGCTCGACGTCGAAACGGTCGGCGCCACGCCCGATCTCCTCGTCCGGCGTGAAGGCGATGCGCACCGTGCCATGCTCCACCTCGGGATGCGTCAGTAGGTACTCCATCGCCGAGACAATCGCCGCCACGCCCGCCTTATCGTCGGCGCCGAGCAGTGTCGTCCCATCGGTGACGATCAGCTCCTGCCCCACGTAATGGTTCAGCTCAGGGAACACGTCCGGCGAGAGCACAACGCCCAACGACTCATTGAGCACAATATCGCCCCCAGCGTAGGCGACGATACGCGGCTTCACGTCCCGTCCAGACATATCCGGACTGGTGTCCATATGCGCGATAAAGCCGATGACGGGCACATCCGTGCGGCTTGTGTTGGCCGGCAGTGTAGCCATGACGTAGCCGTTCTCGTCGAGCGAGACGTCGTGCAGCCCGAGGGCTTTCAACTCTTCTTTAAGGGATTCTGCGAAGCGCATCTGTCCGGGGGTAGAGGGCATGGACCGTGCGTGTTCGTCCGACTGCGTGTCGGACGCGGCGTAACGGAGAAATCGGTCGGTGATCGTCATGTATCTGTGCTTCGTTTTTTACTATCTATAACGCAAAAGTACGCGAAAAACCATCTCTATGGAAATAAACCCCGGCAGTTTGGGAATTTCGGGATTGGCGTATATTTGCGGCGGGAAAGTCCTGCACGACCAGCTCCCTCGGAATTCCCCCAGGGCCTGACCGCAGCAAGGGTACTTGGTTGTAGCGGTGCGATGCAGTTCAGCTTTCCCACTTTGCCTCTTTAGCTCAGTTGGCCAGAGCACGTGATTTGTAATCTCGGGGTCGTTGGTTCGAATCCGACAAGAGGCTCAAGCAAAGAACTCCGCAATCGGTCTTTCAGTTGATGAAGATCGGTTGCGGTTCTTTTTTTATCCCCATTTCACACACGATGATTGCAACGATTCTTACCCTCATTGTCGCCCTGGAGCACCTCTACATGATGTACATGGAGATGTTCGCTTGGGAGACCCGCGGCAAACGCTTCTTCCGCTCGCTGCCCCCCGATCTATTCACGCCCACGCGCTCGATGGCCGCCAATCAGGGGTTGTACAATGGCTTCCTTGCGGCGGGGCTGGTGTGGAGCTTTTTCATCGGCGATCCGATATGGAGCGCGAACGTCCGCCTGTTTTTCCTCGGTTGCGTGGCTGTGGCCGGGACCGGGACGTATGGCGCGCTAACGGCGTCGAAGAAGGTCTTCTTCGCGCAGGCCTTCCCCGCCATCGTGACGATGGTTTGCGTGCTGGCGAAGGTCTGAACCGGCCACGGCGGTATCAAAATCATAGAGAGAACCTTTTGTGGCGCATGGCGTAGGCCTGTTTCGCGGTCGCAAAGGGGCGACGGAGCTTTCGGAGACGCTTGCGGCGACTCTCGAAGGCTCCGTTTCGTTTGTGGAGACGCTACTTTTTTCTGCGAACCGTTCACGGGGGTGTTGTTCTGATCTTTGTGTGTGCACAAAGAGTGGTGTGGATGTGTTCGTCTGTTTATGTGATAGCATTAAGATGGTTCTGATTTGTTATTCTATGTATGTGTATGCAGGATAGGGCGGAATAATCTGTTTCATATAAATCTGCTTGGATGTAGTAATGTACATACCAGTTTTTATCCATGACTGCTTACGTTTAGATTAGAATATATGATTTTCGCGAAAATATGCGTGCTGGTGATTGTGTATAATAATCCCTCTATATTCTAGTGCATACATGAATTATATATGCTCATTATCCACGAATAAATGTATGGATGAAAAAATCTATGATAGATATGGAAGCTATTAGCCTGCATGCATGAAGAGGGTAAATCGATGCTGTTTATATGCATGTGCGTGCACGAAGACATGAAAAAAATCCCCGCGAGGCCATTGCTGATTGATTATGGTCTCGCGGGGATGGGTTTGATGCTATCGCGGATTGATTCGGGCGTCTCCGGATCTTCTTTTCTTGTCTTGAGACCTCCTTTTCTTGTCTTGGCACAAGAAAAGGAGGCAAAAGAAAGTCAAGCCCCCAACCGGGGGCGGGGAAGTTGGGCGGATACATGATTGAAATGATCGTGTACCCGGCTTTCATTTTTCACTTTTCGTTTTTCACTTCCCCGTTGGCCCGATAGAGGGGGTAGGCGGCCTGCCAGACTTTGTTGAGGAGCAGGGGCGGATAGCCGGGGTTGGCGTCGATGAAGTCGAGCAGGGCGCGGTAGGCCTCGGGGCTGCGGTGGTTGCGCAGGAGGGCGCCGACCCAGTCGCGGGGGAAGAAGATGTCGCCTGTGCGCTGAACATCGAGGAGGGCGTCGAGGGCGGGACGGATGTAACGGACGGCGTGGCGCTCACGGGTGGGGTGGTTGAGCCAGCCGAGCAGCGCGGAGGTCCAAGGCTCGATGCGGCGATTCTCGGGGATGAGCAGGGAGCGGAAGAGGGTGTCGAGGGCGGCCGTGTCGGGCGTCATGGCGCGGGAGATGAAGTCGAAGCGGCGGATGCGATCGGGGTCCGTCAGGCGGGTGCGCTGGGTGCGGACGATCGAGTCGCTGCGGTCGGGCAGGCGCACGGCGAGCGAGTAGGCAAGGTCGGTGTAATCCGTCTCGTTGAGGAGCGGCTCGGAGCGGTCGCGCCAGATGGCGTAGAGGCGAGCGAGGGTGGCAGGCGCGGCGGCGCTGTGGATCAGCATGCGGAGGAGGCGCTGCCGGGAGGATCGCTGCGGATGGCTGGCGCTGAGGCGCAGCAAACCCTCCTCAGGGCCTTCGCGGAGGGCGCTCGGGAGGGCGCGGAGGGGCGTGGAGATGTACGACGTGATGGTGGAGAAGAGGAGAGGGTTCGTCTCCGCGCGGAGGCCGTTCATGAGGGCGTCGAGCCAAAGGGCGTCGGGGATGAGGCAGGCCTGATAGTTCTCGTGCAGAAGCATGAGGCGGGCCAGGCGCGTGGTCTCGTCGGTCGTTTCGTGCCAATGGGCGAGGAGCCAGTCGCGGCTGGCGGTGTCGGGGATGAGCAGGCCGTAGGCGCGGCCGTCGGTGTTGGGCAGGACGCGCTCGGGGGCGAAGGGCAGGGTGAGGCGTACGAGGCTGTCGCGCAGGTTGACCTCGAGGGTGGTGTCCGTTTGCCCCTCGGCGGCAAGGGTGACGGCGAAGCGTTGCGGACGGACGATGCCGGGTGCGTAGCGATCTTTTTGGCGGATCTCGAGCGTCTTGCCGCGTGGCGTGAAGCGGATGATGGGCATGCCTTTACGGTTCACCCAGGCGTCGTTGAAGGCGATGAGATCCTCGGGCGTGTGGCGGTCAAGGATGTGGATGAGGTCGTCCCACGTGGCGTTGCTGTAGGCATACGTGCGGAGGTATTCGCGGATGCCCTCGCGGAAGGCGTCTTCGCCCATAAGCTCGATGATTTTGCCCATCACCACGGGGGCTTTGTTGTAGATGATTTGCCCGTAGATGAGTCCGGCGTTGCGGAGGTTGTCCAGCTCTTGGTGGATGGCGTTTGTGCCCGGGGTGCGGTCTTCAGAGAGGGCGGAGGCGAAGAAGGTGCGCATGCGTTGCAGCTTGTGGTTGACGGAGGGGAAGAGCGGCTCGGTGATCCAGGCAGAGAAGTGGTTGGCGAAGACCTCCTTCGTCCACACGTCGTCGAACCAATCCATCGTGACGAGGTTGCCGAACCACGCGTGGGCCGTCTCGTGCGCGATGAGTTGGATGCGTCGCAGCTCCTCGTCGGGCGTGGGGTTGGGGCCGAGGAAGAGTTGCGTGTCATTATATAAGGTAGCGCCGACGTGCTCCATGCCGCCAAATTGGAATCCGGGCAGGATGATGAAGTCTTGTTTGTCGAAGGGGCAGGGCATGCCGGTGTAGGCCTCGAGCCAGTCGAGTGCGGCGGCGCTCTGTCGGAAGATCGTGTCCAGCTGGGCGACCTTCTGCGGATCGGTTTCGCGGTAATAGGCCGTCAGCGTGCGCCCCTCGCCGTGGTAAGTCCGTTGCTCGAAACGTCCCGCAGCGAAGGCGAAGAGATACGTGCTCAGCGGACGTGTCGGTGCGAAGTGGAGCGTCTTTTTGTCGGCGTGTTTTTCCTCTTTCGTGACACGCGTGTTCGACACACCGACCCATTCGGCAGGCAGTTCGAGCGTAAGCGCAAAGACGGCCTTCAGGTTAGGTTGGTCGAAGCACGGGAAGATCGTCCGCGCACGGTCGGGCACGGAGAGGGAGTAGAGGTAGTCGTCGTTGCGGTTGAGCGACTGGTCGCCCGCGGTGAATCGTACGCTGATCGCGTTTTCGCCCGCCTGAGTCAGCGTGGCAGGCAGGATGATGTGTTCGTTGCGGAAGGTGTAAGAGGCTGTCTTTCCGTTCACCCTTACCTCGGCGATCTTCTCCTCCGCCTCACGAAAGTCGATGACGATCTCGGTCGGCGTGTCGAGTCGGAAGCGGATTCGCTCCTCGCCCGTGACGGGTGTGTGTTTGTCTCGAGGAATCGAGAAGTGTAGGTCGTAACGTAAGTCTTTGACCTTCTGCTTGCGCAGTTGGGCCAGTTCGCGTGAGACGCCAGCGTCGTGCACGGCGTCAATCGTTTGGCCGTACCCAGTGAGGCAGTTCACGGCCATAATCAGTAGGAATGCGTATCGTATCATAGGGTAATAAAGTAGATATTCAGGCGTTAGATGCCGAGGAAGTTCTGATCCCAGATCGGCGGGCAAAACTACGTAAAGCCTCGCGAGGAGTGATCCCGTTGAAAGATGGCTTTTGACACGGTGGGAACTGCTTTTTCATGCAAAAAACGCCGGTACGGAACTTTCGTATATTTGCCGCGCTTTTGACGTTACTCCGCCTGGGAGTGACGAGCCTTTGGCGTATCATGGAGCAAGCAAAAACAATGAATCCAATTCGTTTTGCCGTCGTCGGTTGCGGCCACATTGGAAAGCGTCACGCAGAGATGATCTGCCGTGAAGACGGTGCAGAATTGGTGGCTTTATGCGACATTCGTCCGAAGTCGGAATTAGCCATTGAGGCCTATACCAACGTGCCCTTCTTCAGCAACCTGGACGATCTGCTTGCCAGTGATCTCTCCTTCGATGTGGTAAACATTTGTACGCCGAATGGGCTGCATGCCCGCATGGCGATTCAGGCAATCGAGGCCGGTCATCACGTCGTAATAGAGAAGCCAATGGCGCTCACAACAGCTGACGCAGAAAAGGTGGTCTATGCTGGTCTGAAGTATCAGAAGCAGATCTTCTGCGTGATGCAAAATCGCTACTCGCCACCTTCTGTTTGGATCAAGGATCTGATGGAGTCAGGTCGGCTGGGGCGTGTGTATATGGTGCAGCTCAATTGCTATTGGAATCGTGACGCGCGTTATTACCGTCCCGGTGGTTGGCATGGCACAGCTGATTTAGACGGAGGTACACTCTTCACCCAGTTCTCCCACTTCATCGACATCCTTTATTGGCTTTTTGGCGACATCACCGATATACAAGCGCGTTTCGCCGACTTCAACCACGAGCACCTCACCGACTTTGAGGATTCAGGCGTTGTCAGTTTTCGGTTCACAAATGGAGGCCTCGGTTCGCTCAACTATTCGACGTCGGTATGGGATAAGAACCAAGAAAGCAGCCTGACGATCATTGCTGAAAACGGCAGCGTCAAGATCGGCGGTCAGTACATGGATAAAGTCGAATACTGCCACGTCAAAGATTATACGATGCCAGATCTTCCGCAGACCAATCCTGGCAATGATTATGGGACCTACAGGGGTTCGGCCCAGAATCATCACTATGTCATCCGTAACGTGGTTAACGTCCTCTCTGAAAACAGTTCAGACACAATTACAACGAACGTTCTCGAAGGCATGAAAGTCGTGGATATTATCGGGCGGATGTATGCGTAAGAGTGTTGAAAAATACTGTATTATTAACTTGTGTGCGTTCACCTTTATCGCAAATAGGGGCTTCAAAGCCCCATGTTTTTACGTAGCAAAAACTCAGAAATAGAATATCTTCTCAAACAAAACAACCTACACAAGTGAATTTCTCATTGCTCAAAAAAAAAGATTCGTTGGACGACTGAACGATATACCTATCTATATACAGGTGTTGTACCTTTTTGGGGTCATTTTTCGTTGATGAATTATTGGCGCCTTCGAAAAGACAAGAATGCATTGTTGCGCCAGGCAAAACAGTCAGAATTTTGTTTCCCAATCACGAGTCTACGTCCGTGCTATTCTGATAGAACAGATGATGCAGGTTCTCTTTCCTTGCATTACTTCTTTCAGGACTTATTTGTAGCCCAACGAATATTCAAGAATGCTCCATTGCATCATGTAGACATTGGGAGTCGTATAGACGGCTTCGTTGCCCATCTGGCATCTTTTAGGTCGGTTGAGGTTTTTGATATACGTCCGTTAGAGATGAATATACCCAATGTAACATTTAAACAGTTGGACATTATGGATCGTACATGTATCAAGGAAAACAGCATCCCTTCTGTTTCATGTTTACATGCGTTGGAACATTTTGGTTTGGGAAGATATGGCGATCCCATTAATTTTGATGGGTTTAATATTGGATTTAAGAATATTGCAGATCTATTGATGCCAAGAGGGAAGCTCTATTTTTCAGTGCCAATAGGGGTACAAAGGATTGAGTTTCATGCACACCGGGTGTTTTCTCTTTCATTCCTTTTGGAGATGATAAGTCCGTTTTATACGATAGACATGTTTTCTTACGTGGATGATCAAAATAAATTTTATCCGAACGTGCAATTGTCTGACGAGTTGGTTAAAAATAACCGCCACTGTCGATACGGATGTGGTATCTTTGAATTGACAAAAAAGTAATTGCGCTATTTCTGGATATATTCTTTCTGAAAAATGTCATCTGCAGCTTCGCTAAAAGAGAAAACAGCTAAAGGCCTTTTTTGGGGAGGATTAGGTAGTAGTGTACAGCAAATGCTTGGGGGCGTATTTGGGCTAATTACTGCACGAATCCTCAATGCAGAAGATTATGGTTTGATTGGCATGTTAGCCATTTTCAATGGCATTGTAACTATTCTCCAAGAAAGTGGTTTTACTGCTGCATTAGCTAATAGGCAAGAAATAAAGCACGAGGATTACAATGCGGTATTTTGGTTTAGCACACTAACCAGTATCGTAGCCTATGTGATTTTATTCTTTTGTGCGCCATTGATCGCCTTTTTTTACAGGAAACCTGCATTGATTCCTCTTTCTCGGATTCTGTTCCTTGGGTTTGTGTTTGGAGGTATGGGAGTTGCGTTGAACGCTCATTTGAATAAAAATCTGAAGGTAAAAGAACGAGCGGTCGGTGATATAATTGCAATTATTGTGTCAGGTACGCTCGGTGTCATACTTGCTTTAAACGGGTATGCTGCTATTGGACTTGCCATACAGACGGTTACTTATGTTGGAGTCAGCGTCTTTTTTCGTTTCTATTATTCATCATGGCGACCGACATTTCAATTCAATTTCTTTCCTTTACGTGAGATGTTTGGATTTAGTTCAAAGTTGATCTTGACGAATTTTTTATTTCAGATAAACAACAATATGCTTTCTGTTATAATGGGGAGATTTTATAACCCTAACCAACTAGGTTTCTACACACAGGGGCAGAAATGGATGGGAATGGCCAGTCAAGTCGTAAATGGTATGATCAGTTATATTGCACACCCAGTTTTTGTCGAAGTTACCGACAATGGAGAGAGACAGCGTCATATCTTTCGTAAGATGGTGCGGTTTGGTGCTTTTATATCCTTGCCAGCTATGGCTGGATTAGCCTTAATCGCAAAAGAATTTATTTGGATTTTTCTCGGTGAAAAATGGATGCCCAGCATTCCTTATTTGCAAATACTTTGCATATGGGGTAGCTGCAATTATTTATGGACACTGTATATATACTTGCTGATGGCTCATGGGAAATCCGGTGCCTATTTATTAGGAACTGTATTAACCGGTATCGCACAACTTCTTTTGATTTGGGGCGTTTACCCATTGGGCACCTATTGGATGGTTATAGGTTTTGTTGCTGTTTCGTGTTTAAGCTTATTTTATTGGCACAAAATCGCTGGTCAATTGATCTCGTTATCAATTTGGCAAGTGCTAAAAGACATTGCACCCTATTTGGCCATTACCGGAACATCAGTGTTAATTGCATGGTTTGTAGCTCACTTTACAAGTGACAGATATATTTCCTTCTTTGTTAAATCCTTTTTATATATTGGATGCTATTTGATTATTTCCAAAATCTTGGATTCAACTATGCTAAAAGAGAGTTTGAGCTTTATAAAGAACAGACGAATATGAAAATGATTACTCAGGCGATCTATTCGCATCGTTATAAGGGTTGGAGTATTCCTGAGACTTGTTGCTATATATTTATGCGGGCTTCTTCTCGACTGAATGTAGGAGCATCCTATTTTTATAGGAAATACAGAAGGCGATCTAACAACGATTTTGTGCGAAAATGGCTTCGTCGTCACGGAGATGATTTTGTGTTTGATTTCAAGGGTGTTCTGCTCCCAAATGTTTCAGGGGACTTCGATTTATTGTCGGGTCTGAAATACGTCTTTGATGATGTGTATTTGATTCCAATCTATTTCCATAATGACTACTCGCAAGCTAATGTAACATTGGTTGATCAGTTTACGGCAGAAGGTCCTTACGGATTGGTTAGCGAGCAGGTTGATGTAAAAGTTGAACAAGGAGATGTCGTGTTCGATGTTGGCGCATGGATAGGTGACTTTAGTGCATTGGCTGCGGCGCAGGGAGCTGCTGTTTATGCTTTTGAACCTACGCCCGATACTTATAAATGGCTATGTCGCACGGCTTCTTTGAGTAAAGGGGAAATTATACCAGTGCAAAAGGCCTTAGGAGATAAAAGTGAAGAGGTCGAACTACTTCTTGACAATAGCGGAGGTGGATCGAATAGTCTTCCCTCCCTGCACAAATTGACAAACGGAAGAGAGTCTATAGAAAGTCATGCTTTGCCATTAGTCAAAGTGACAACGATAGATCAGTTTGTTTTTGACAATCAAATTAGCAAAGTTGATTTTATCAAGGCAGATATTGAAGGTGCTGAACGATATATGCTAAATGGTGCGACTGAGACACTTCGCCGATTTGCTCCGAAATTGGCCATTTGCACATATCACTTGAAAGATGATCCTCAAGTGCTTGAGGATATTATTAAAGAAGCTAATCCCGCTTATACGATTGTGCACACACGCCATAAATTATTTGCTTCTGTTAAGCTATAAAAGAGGAGTTCCTTTTTCTGATTCTTTGAATGGTTGAAAATATCCACATAAGGGTTTGGGGGGATCGGAAATCAGCTATTTATTTATGCTTTTGCCCGATGTATATCACTCAATTGGTCCGGAAAGGTTTTTCTGGAAACGTACAGTGGTTTTCGTGGTGATGGCTACCATCGCATTTATAAACTGGATCGTTTTTACATAACACTGCCAAAGTCAAATTTTCTTTCCTCGTTATTCTTTTCTTTCAATCGAAAATATCCGCTCTTAAAAACGCCTTTTCTTTCCTTCCTCTCGACTGATTATAGAGAATGAGGATCAACTAATTTCCAATGTGAGTGAACTTATCCCTTCTTCAAATCTGAGAGAAAAGAATTTGTTTTATCAAGGTTATTGGCAGCACATCAATTTTTTATTGATTCGTGAGATTTTGCTTTCTGAATTGCAATTTAGCTTTCCAAAAAGCCCTGTTTTTGAGATTATTAAAGAAAAGATTCAGGCCTCAGAGGCTATCTGTTTGCATGTGCGTCGAGTTCAGTATTGTCAATGTCTGACACTCGATTATTATCATGCCGCTATTTTATTGATTGCAAGCTCATGTGTCTCTCCTTGTTTTTTTATCTTTTCAGATGATTTGGATTGGTGTAGACGGAATTTGAAAATTTCTTATCCGACCTATTATGTGGATAATTTTGAGGATGAATTGTACGAATTGGAATTGATGACTCTTTGCCACCATTTCATTATAGCAAATAGTTCTTTTAGCTGGTGGGGAGCGTGGTTGTCGCAACATCCAGATAAAATGGTAATCCTTCCGGAAGATTATTTAGTCAGCAATATGAATGGACGAGTGATCCCAATGCCCTCAAAAGAGTTGCACTAAATTTGCAGTCATATGAAAATACTTAATGCGATTTATCGTCTTCTTCATAGAAGACAGATATTTGTCAACGATATATTGAGATTTCTCTCTAAAATAGATAGCCCTATTATATTGGAAGCGGGAGCTGCTGACGGGGCGGATACGTTGCGATTCGCAAAGTTGCTCTCTTCTCAGGGAGTTATCTATGCATTTGAGCCGGTTCTGCAAAATTTTGAACGATTGAAAGATCTTGTGAAGGAGCAGCATAATGTCCATACTTTCAGAATGGCGTTAGGTGACCATGATGGAAAAATGAAGATGAATGTTAGTCGAAATATTAAAGCGGACGATAATATCGCATCTTCTAGTTCGCTGTTGAAACCAAAAACTTTAACTTCGTCGCATCCTCATATCGTTTTTGAAAAATCGGAAGAGGTCGATGTGAGAACTATTGATAGTTGGGCCACAGAAAATAAAGTCACTCGAATTGATGCCATGTGGTTAGATATGCAAGGTTCAGAGTGTGCTACATTGCAAGCCTCGCCAATCATAATGAAGACGGTCCGGGTCCTATATACGGAAGTCAATTTTGAGGAGACATATGAAGGATGTATTCTTTATGATGAATACAGAGATTGGTTGTATTCTCTTGGCTTTAAATTGGTGAAAAGTGAATTCAGGTGGAAAGAACAGGGTAATGCTCTGTTTGTCCGAGAATAAATAGATCAGAGGGAATCATTATGAAGTCTTTTTCGCAGTATTATCAAGACAAAGCAATTGACTTTGCGCTGAATAGAAAGCGGAATGGGATATTTCTTGATATTGGAGCTCATGATGGAGTTTCGTTGTCCAATACATTCTTTTTTGAGCGTAGCAGAAATTGGACAGGGCTATGTATCGAACCGATACCTGAGGTGTTCGCACGGTTACGGTCTAATCGTCATTGCTCTGTTTGGAATTGTTGCATCTTGGATGAAGAAAAAGAAGTGACATTCCGAAGTGTTTTTCCTCCATTGGAAATGTTGAGTGGCATTCTCGAGTTTTTCGATCAGAGGCATATTGACCGGATCAATGCTGAAGTGTCTATAATTGCTGATGGGCCGGGCTATCAGGATATTATGATTCCCGGACACAATATCAATCGCCTCTTAGAAACGCAGGGACTTTATGAAATCGATTATTGTAGTATAGATACTGAGGGGGCAGAAGTCAATATCGTGAAAAGTATTGATTTTAACAGGATTAGAATACGCGCCTTTTCAATTGAGAATAATGATACAGCTGGTGAATTGAGAAACTATTTATCCTCTTTCGGATATGCCCGATACTCTTTAGGATCAGATGATCTATATATCAAAGGAAAGTATAGCTGGACTTTGGCTAAATATGTACAGTATCTCAATTCTAAAATTTGGATAAGAGCAAAGATAGATGCATTGTATCGAAAGTATATTAGAAGATAAACTACTCGTCTGATGTTGGTTCGCATTGTAAAGGACTGGCAATGGCCTGACATTTTTCAGCAAACACCACAGAATAAAGGTGTTTGGGAGGGGATCCGTTTTACGGAGGAGGAGGTTGAGATGTGTGACCTTTTAGTAGTATTAAACGCTCCTCCCGCTAGAATAAATACTAATTGCCCTATAGGAGCACGGTGGCTTTTTCTGCAAGAATCGCCGATCGATCTCTACCGATATTATCTAAAAATAGCTCCTTACTTTGATAAGTACTTTGGTTTTTGGAATCCAGCAGAAGTATCGAATATCATCAATACACAAACAGCGTTATCGTGGCATATAAAGAAGACGTATGACGAGCTTGTAAAGCTTTCACTAAAAGACGCATTAGAGGTAAAAAAAACAGCTGTGTCATGGGTGACGAGTAATGCTAAGCAGAAAGAAGGCCATCGGTTGAGAATGGCATTCATGGATTTTCTACAGCAGCAGAAATTTCCATTTGATTTGTGGGGGCGCGGTTTTCGTTCGATCGATGATAAATTTGACGGGATATTTCCTTATAAATACAGTATTGCTATTGAAAATTATTCTTGCGATGATTATTGGACGGAAAAAATTGCCGACTGTTTTCTATCATGGACACTGCCTATCTACTACGGAGCCAAGAATATTACTCGCTATTTCCCAGAAGAATCAATGTTATTGATTGATCCGAACAGGCCGGAGTATTCGTTGCAGCGAATAAAAGAGGCAATGGCAGCAGATTATTACGAAACTCATTTAGATTACATAAAAGAAGCTCGCGAATTGACCTTGAATAAATACCAGTTCTTTCCATGGATAAAGCACTTACTAAATCAATCGCAAATTGATTTCTCTAAAAAAGAACTAGTCGATATACCTGCTAATCGACCACCGAAACGCTCACTTTGGCGTCGATTAAAACGAGTTCTATTTGAGTGACAATGAAGGAATTAGCAATAATTATAAGCTATCGAAATCGTGATATTGGGCGAGTAAAGCGATGTTTAGATTCGCTTTCCATCCAATCCTTTAAAGATTTTGACGTCTTTTTTGTTGATTACGGAAGTGATATATTTTATACGAAGCAACTACGACCTATACTTGAGTCATATCGTTTTGTTAATTATCGTCGTCTTGCTACAGACGGGTATCCATGGAATAAGTCGCATGCGTTAAATTTTGGCATTCGCCTATCATCATCTAATTATATACTTATCGGAGATATTGACTTGATTTATTCTCCGGATGCTATTTCAGGATTGATGGAAAAAGCGGCTCCCAAGCGAATCGTTTTTGGGAGTATGTTCTATTTAGGGAGATCCTTTTCGGCCTGGGATCGACTGTTCTCTTTTCCATTATCGAAATTCAAAGATTCTGGAGACGAACCAATCGGAGCAATTTATTTAGTCTATCGTTCGGATTTGGAATCAATTAACGGCTTTGATGAGTATTATTGTTTTTGGGGGGTAGAAGATCGAGATGTAGATTGTCGAATGCGATTGATTGGTGCCATACCTATACAGTTAGATAAATACAGATACCCTATTTTTCATCAATGGCATCCGTTCGTTTCCGATCGGAAACGTGGCTTTTTCCCTGAAAAATGGTGGGATACGATCAATATCTATTTTTCCTTGAATCGCGATCGCCCGATTCGCAACGAAAATGGATGGGGGAAATATATTCGGCCGGAAGATCGACCAATCTTTACTGCTGAGGTTGCTGAAACATTGATATATTCTTCTTATGGTCGTTCTTATCAAAAGGCTCAAGAGATCGATCGTATTGTAAAGAAACTGAATGCATTAAATGGGAATGAATGTCTTCAGATTCTTCTAAGGAAGAGGTCAATGGGAGTCCTTTCATTTAGTTTGGTGCGATACGTCAATCTATTGATTCGGATATGTCGGCTACGTCTTGGTATAGATTATATTGAGAATGTTGAAAAAGAAAAGTATTTTTATTCAGCAGACATATTCTATGTGGTGTGGCAACTTATACGTACTCAGGGCGTAATACGTGATTATTCGATGGTAGAAGAGAATGACAGTATAACAATACGTCTGATGAGAGGAATATCTTTATCGCAACAACTCATCTCGCAGTGATGCTGTTAGTGTTGTTATTATAATGGAATCTCATTCATAAATGTAGCTGTGATCGTTGCCGTAACGGACCGTCCCGCAGAAAAATTGCAGGTGTCGTTACTGTAACGATTTTTTCTACAGAAAAGGAGCAACAGACGTTTCCATAACGAATTGACAAATAGCATGTTTTGATGGGAAGGATAAGAAAAATGAAGTATTTACACACGGCAAGTCGAACCACTGAGGTGGATGCCGTTTCTGATCAGATTGTTGCGATGTATGAAGCCCGAACGGCTCTGAAGACGGAACCATATCTTGCGGCTACGATGGCGACGTTGAAAAGCCAATCCGAGCAGATTACGGAGGCGATTAAGCGGCTTAAGGTTCTGAGTGAGTTAGAAGATCTTGATGCTGTTCGAGATAGTGCGATCAGTGCATTAGGTCATGTGCTTAATGGGTATGCGAATATGCCGACAGACGATGCACGTCAACACACGCCGCCTCTGAAAAAAGTGTTTGATAATTATACGCTCTCTATTACTCGCGAGAATTATGAGAGTGAATCGTCTTTGATCGAATCGCTGCTTGCTGATTTGAGCGCAACGGCATTGCAAGTGCATATTACAGCACTTCCAGGTGTGAGTGAGGCAATTGCCGCTGTACGCGCGGCGCAGACAGCGTTTACTACCAAGCAGGTAGCCTATTTGGAGGCGTTAGCCAAAGACAAGACTTTGCAGAGTGCCAGTGTGCTTAAACTCGCATTGTTGACAACGATTAACACTAAACTTATTCGCTATCTTGATGTGATGAAGGACGTCGATGCGGCAAAATATGCTGATTTTTCCACGGCCGTTGCACAGGCTGTCGATGAGCAGAACGCTGTCGTCGCAATGCGTCACACCCTCGATGAGAAAAAGAAGAAAGAGGGAGACGGTGATGGCACCAAGAAGAAAAAGGGTAAGGAAAAAGACAAAGAGAAGGACAAGAAAAAGGAGAAAGATGACGAAGGCGATGATATTACGTTGCCTACGGAGTAGTGGCTTTTTTATCGGAAGAGGAATAAGATGAAAATAGCAATTATAGGATTGGGATATGTGGGATTACCGTTGGCGGTAGCGTTTGCAGAGCATTATCCAACTGTTGGCTTTGATATCAATCGTAAACGGATCGGCGAATTGCAGAAAGGGCTTGATCACACCCAAGAAATGGATCGTGACAGGCTGCAGGGTGCCCTATCCAGTACAGAAGGAAAAGGCTTAACACTGACTGACGACAATGAGCAGTTAAGTGATTGTACGGTATTTATTGTGACCGTCCCAACGCCGATCACGAAATTTAAGACCCCTGATTTAGCTCCGCTATTGACTGCGTCGGCTACGGTAGGTCGGGCGTTAAAGTCTGGGGATATTGTTATTTACGAATCGACGGTTTACCCCGGATGTACGGAGGAGGACTGTGTGCCTGTCTTGGAAAAAGCCTCAGGGTTAAAGTATAATGTTGATTTCTTCTGTGGTTATTCTCCTGAACGAATCAATCCCGGCGACCGAAAAAATACATTAGAAACGATCCAGAAGGTTGTTTCTGGTTCGACTGAGGGGGTTGCCGAGAAAGTGGAAATGCTTTATCGATCAATTGTTCCTGTAGGAACGTTTCGTGCGTCGTCGATTAAGGTTGCCGAAGCGTGCAAGGCGATCGAAAATGCACAACGTGATGTAAACATCTCATTTGTCAATGAATTGTCGCTAATTTTTGATCGTATGGGAATAGATACGCAGGAGGTGCTTGAAGCAGCTGCCACAAAATGGAACTTCCTGAAGTTCACTCCCGGCTTGGTCGGCGGACATTGCATCGGCGTTGATCCTTATTATTTGATGCATAAGTCGCAGTGCTTAGGCTATAATCCTCAGGTTATCCTTTCTGGCCGCTCTATCAACGATGGAATGGGGCGTTTTGTGGCTTCAAAGACGGTTAAATTGATGATTCGTCACGGAATTCGGATTGTTGGAAGTCGTGTATTGGTGCTTGGATTTACATTTAAGGAGAATTGCCCGGACACACGGAATACGAAAGTTGTTGATGTAATCGATGAGTTGAAGGATTTCGGTATTCATGTGGATGTGTATGATCCACATGCATTGCGTGATGAAGTAAAAGCAGAATATGCTATTGATTTACTCTCACTGCAACCTGATCCCAAACAATATGATGGTGTCATTTTAACAGTTGCTCATGACGAATTTCGTTCGATTGACTTCAGTTTTGTGCGTAACCAGCCTACTGTTTTATTTGACGTAAAAGGGATTCTCGATAAATCGCTCGTCCACGGGCGGCTTTAATCGATTTATTTGTTTTTATGATGCAGTTAGCACCTATAGTGCTCTTCACATACAATCGTCCGGTACACACTCGCCAGACAATTGATGCATTGTTAAGAAACGAATATGCCTCGGGGAGCGATTTGATTATTTTCTCAGATGCTCCGAAAAGCGATGAAGTCGGAGATGGGGTGCGCCAAACACGAGCTTACTTAAGAGGAATTACTGGTTTTCGTTCAATTAATTTAATTGAGCGTGCAGAAAATATGGGGCTGGCGGCAAACATTATTGATGGAGTAACTCAAGTTGTGAATGAGTACGGTCAAATTATTGTCTTGGAAGATGATTTGTTGACATCGCCATATTTCTTAAAATACATGAACGAGGCGCTCACGATGTATGAAGATGCCAATGAGGTTATTAGCGTGCATGGGTATATATTCCCGATAAAAAGGAAGTTACCGGAGTCGTTTTTTATTCGTGGTACTGATTGCTTGGGCTGGGGGACATGGAAAAGAGGCTGGGATCTATTTACTCCCAATGGTGCTGAATTGTTGGATCAAATAAGAGCTCATAAACTGGAATGGACATTTGACTTCTCAGGTAGTTACCCTTTTATGAAGATGCTAGAAAAACAGGCGGAAGGATCCATTAGCTCATGGGCTGTACGATGGTATGCTTCCGCATTATTGAAAGATAAACTAACACTCTATCCGGGGCGGTCTCTTATTTTTCATAACGGGAGTGATGGGAGCGGTACTAACTACAGTGGGGACAATGCGCTTGATGTGAAACTATCTGATCGCCCGATCGTGCTTGAACGTCTTCTACTTGAAGAAGATAAGAATGCGAGAAAAGCGTTTATTGGTTATTTCCGATATGCGATGCTATGGCATAAGATCCAATACCGGATAAAATCTGTATTTCAAGGTAGAAAGGGATAAGGACAATGCGGAAGAGCATTATGCTGGTTTTTGGGACACGGCCAGAGGCAATCAAGATGGCTCCTTTAGTTAAGGAGTTCCAGATATATCCGGATAAGTTCAGGACGGACTGTTTGCGTGACAGGGCAACATAGAGAAATGCTCGATCAAGTGTTGAATATCTTTGATATTATACCGGATTATGATCTGAATATATATCATGAAGTCAGGTCAGGATTTATATGACATTACATCGCGAATCTTATTGGGGATGCGAGATGTTTTTTTCTCAGGAAAAACCGGATATAGTGATGGTGCACGGTGATACGACTACGTCAATGGCCGTTGCTTTAGCTGCATTCTATCAACAGATGCGGGTCGGACATATCGAAGCTGGTTTACGTACGAATAATATATATAGTCCATGGCCAGAAGAGATGAATCGTCAGATAACCGGGCGTATTGCTACATACCACTTTTCGCCAACCTCTTTAGGGCGAGATAATTTATTGCAAGAGGGCGTACACAGCAATCGTATTTGGGTGACGGGCAACACGGTAATTGATGCGCTCTATGCTGTTCTTGGTAGGATAAAACATAATGAAGCCTTGCAATTATCACTCAGAAAAGCGTTGAATAGAGCTGGCTATGACGTGGATAGAGTATCGAATGAAAATAGATTTTGACGTCTTGTTCTGATTACTGGACACCGGCGTGAAAATTTTGGTAAGGGGTTTCTCCAGATTTGTCATGCAATAGGGATGTTGAGTACGACATATCCTAATGTGGATTTTGTCTATCCGATACATCTGAATCCAAATGTGCGAAAACCCATCGAAAAGATTTTTAATGAGGCCCTCAAGAAAATCTGTTTTTTGTCGAACCATTGGACTATCTTCCATTTGTGTACTTGATAAAAAAAGGCAGTCTCGTCTTAACTGATTGTGGTGGTATTCAGGAAGAAGCCCCGAGCTTGGGTAACCCCGTCCTTGTTATGCGTGATACAACGGAACGCCCAGAGGCATTAGATGGGGGGGACGGTGAAGTTGGTTGGCACAGATTGTGATAAAATTATCTCGGAAGTCTCTTCCTTATTGGAAGATAAGGAATATTATAGGAGAATGAGTCGGGCTATAAATCCATATGGTGACGGGAGGGCGTGTGAGCGAATTGTTTCAATTTTTAGTTTGGATGGATGATGATCTCTTTGGGAGCGGTCTAAAAACAAAGATTATTTTCAAGTGAAGCGATAGGGCTAAATTAAGGTTTATGAGGGAATCGAATTGCAGATGTCCACTTTGTGGCAATATAATAAAGAGTAGAATAGAGAGTGTGAGAACTATAGATATATCTAATTTGTATCGGAGAGTTTACAAAAAGGATATAGGCTATATCTGGAAAAGTGTGGAGAGATTGGAATATGTTCTTTGCCAAAAATGTGGTCTGCGTTTTTTTGATCCAATCATATCGGGGGATGATGATTTTTATAATATTTTACTGAAAGACGAATGGTACTATTTGCATGAAGGGAAAACGGAATATGATTATTCGCGTAAGTTCATCGAAGAGGATGATCGAGTCTTAGATATAGGTGCTGGAAGAGGTGCTTTTAGACATTATTTGTCAGAGAAGAATTATTATCAGGGCTTGGATCTTAGTAGTAAAGCTATAGAACTTGCTAAAAAGGATGGAGCAAATGTTTTGCCAATTCCAATAGAAGAATTTAGTGAGGAGAATAAAGAGAGGTTTGACGTAGTCTCTATCTTCCAAGTAATAGAACATATTTCTTCGTTGGATAAATTCATGTGTTCTGCAATTGATTGCATTGTGAAGGGAGGACTTTTGATTGTTGCAACGCCAGATAATGATGGATTTATTAAGCATGTATCTAATTTTTGCCTGAATTTACCACCCCATCATACTCTTCATTGGAATGAGAGATCACTAAGGTCTATGGCTGAGAAATATAATTTGGAGGTTCTGGATATCTATAGAGAACCGGTGTCCAGCGTCCATAGACAATGGTGGTATAATACAATGTCAACGACTTACCTTAATCGTCTTCTAAGAAGAGATTTTCGGATGATTGATTATAGGTTTACATATAAGACCGTGCGTATGGCAGCTAAAATATTGGCTCAATTTCACAAACTGTCTGGAGAGCATAAGAAGTCTTTTGGGCAGAGTATCATTATGGTATGCAGAAAGCCCGATGTTTAACTTCTGCACTCTCTTTGACTCCGCCTATCTATCGCGAGGCTTAGCGATGTATGAATCGCTTTGTCGCCATTGCCAAGAATTTCATTTGTATGTTTTTGCATTTAATGACGCCTGCTACACGACATTGAGGTCGTTATCTCTGAATAAGATGACGGTGATCTCATTGAGTGAGTTTGAGGATGATGAATTACTGCGTGTTAAGCCGGTTCGTACACGAGGAGAATATTGTTGGACATGTACTTCGTCTACCATACTGTATGTATTAGATCGGTTTAATGTAGAAAGCTGTACATATTTAGATTCTGATCTCTATTTTTTCTCATCCCCACAGTCCTTATTTGATGAGATGGGAGATGATGCAGTGATGATTACCCCTCATAATTATACACCTCAATACGATCAAAGTACAAGAACCGGAATTTATTGTGTACAGTTCGTTGCTTTCAAAAATAACGAGCAAGGACGGGATGTTTTGAATTGGTGGCGGAAAGCGTGTATAGATTGGTGCTATAATCGTTTTGAGAACAATCGCTTCGGCGATCAGAAATATTTAGACGATTGGCCAAGACGGTTTGATAGAGTACATGTTTGCAGGAATTTAGGTGCAGGTATTGCGCCGTGGAATATGCAGCGGTTTTCTTTTCAAGAGGATAGAGGGTATATTGTGGCTACAGAAAAAGAGATAGGAACTTCTTTTGAGGTCGTGTTTTTTCATTTTCACTCTCTTACGTTTGTCACCCCCTCTTATTTTTCCCCTCGACCTTACTATCGGAGAAGTAAAAGTGCAATTCAACTAATGTTTAACCCATACGTAAAAAAAATCGAGGAGATCAGAAACAAATATCCAGAAGTTGCTGCTTCGGAAAGATATCTCTCAGGATTCGATAGAGCAAAGTATTTTCTCGAACTTTTTGTGCGTCGAGGGTGGAGTGAAATTTCTTCGATAAGAGCGTTGCACCAATAGAATGGCAGAATTAATAGATCTCAAAACATATACTGATCGACGCGGAAATTTGACCGTGATTGAGAAGGTTATACCGTTTGATATTAAGCGAATCTTCTACATTTATGGTGTAGATGACTCCGTGAGAGGTGGGCACCGTCATCATAAAACTGTACAGGCTGCCATTTGTCTTCAAGGCCACTGCATCATATCCAATCATACAAAGAATGGACATAAGGATTTTATCTTAGACTCTCCTCATAAGTGTCTTATCATTAATCCTGAAGATTGGCATACAATGCATCATTTCAGTAAGGATGCAATCTTAATGGTGTTGGCTTCGGAATATTTCGACCCTCATGATTACATCTATGAACCCTATAAATGACAGACAGCATATTGAAAGAGATGCTTGACCTATTTCATACATACTACCTAAGGCAGCGATTTTTTCCCAATTGGTTTAGCGTTTTCATCAACCCATTTTATTTTATCCGCAAGCGGTTGATAGAGAAAGTGCGGCGACTTGCACCACAATTAGAAGGTGAATTGCTTGATTTTGGGTGTGGAGCTAAACCATATCAGGAGTTGTTTCCGCATTTAAGGTCCTATCTTGGAGTAGATATAGAAAACGAAGGTCATAATCATAAAACGGAAGAGATAGATGTCTACTATGATGGAGTACGCCTTCCATTCGACGATGATTCGTTTGACGCGATATTGACAAGTGAAGTCTTGGAGCATGTGCCTAATGTAGACGGATGTCTTACAGATCTTGTTCGTGTATTGAGACCGGGCGGTAAGATGCTGGTTACCGTACCTTTTATTTGGGCAGAGCATGAGTTGCCGTATGATTTTAGACGATTCTCTCTTATCGGTATTCGAAAACACATAACAGATCAGGGATTGACAATCCTTGCCGAAGAACGTAGCGGACATTTTGCGGAAGTCGTTTTGCAATTGTGGATGGCATATTTACGAAGCCTGTTTTACGTCAAGAATAAATATGTCAACCTTCTTATGAATGCCATATTCATTGCACCGGTTTGTATTTTGGGTGGTGCGATTGTTTGGTTGTTGCCCCGAAAACCTGAACTGTATTTTAATACGATAATACTGGCCCAAAAGAAGATCTAGATGCCTTTCCTTTTCTCCATCATCACAGTCACATATAATGCTCGGAAGGCGCTCGAGCGGACGTTGCAGAGTGTCGGGGTGCAGACGTATGGCGAGATGGAGTACCTCGTGATTGACGGGGGATCGACTGACGGGACGATGGAGCGAGTCGCACGTTGGGAGGCGGAGATGGCGGATGAACGCACGCGGCGTGGCATGGAGCCGATGCGGTGCGTAACCGTTTCGGAGCCGGATCGTGGGCTGTACGACGCGATGAACAAGGGCCTGCAACGGGCGACGGGCGACTATGTCTGGTTTCTCAACGCGGGTGACACATTTCGGTCGCCAGAGACTGTGGCGCAACTGGCCGATGTAGCCGAACGAAACGGTTGGCCAGATATTCTTTACGGTGAGACGGACGTAACCGACAGCGAGGGTCGATTTATCGCCGCGCGTCGACTGAAAGCGCCCGAGACGTTGACGTGGCGCGGCTTTCGAACGGGGATGCGTGTCAGTCATCAGGCGTTTGTCGTCAAGCGGAGCGTGGCGCCGACGTACGATTTGCAATACCGATTTTCGGCCGACTTCGATTGGTGCATCCGGTGCATGAAACAATCGCAGCGGATCGTCAACTCACGAATGCGGTTAGTGAATTATGAAGCCGAAGGAATGACGACGCGCAACCGTAAGGCGTCGCTGGCGGAGCGCTACCGCATCATGTGTCGCTACTACGGGGCGTTTCCCACGCAGATGCGTCACCTTTGGTTTGCCACCCGATTCCTCTGGGCGAAGGTGAGCGGAAATAAGGCGTAGCGCGAGAGATCGTCCGAGAAGCGCTGCGGACACTCATCCCGCAAGACAATAACACAACGCTACGGGCCGACGCCCCGCGGAAAAGAGAATCGAGCATGATCGAACGCGATCATAACGAATGGAATAAGCGACCTCTATCGAGGCCGCTTTTTTTGTGGATTGTCGGAACCCTTTGCGAGGTCTGCTACCCGCTCCAGTACTTGTCTTTCGTCTTGCTGATTCCTGCCATTGCGGCGCTTGTGTGCAACCGAGGGCGACGGTCGGCACCGCGCGAGCTTCGGCTCGAGACACCCTACATTTGGGGCGCGATCTTGACTTTCGTGATCCTCTTTCTGGCCATACAGCGGACCGCGCTGGCTGAGCGGCACCTCGACGATCCGAGGCCTGCGCCGACGGCATGGCGACGGGCGGCGCACGCTGTGCAAGGGCACATCGTGGAACGCCTCGGGCAACTGCGCCTTTCGCCCGACGAGCACGCTGTACTGGCCTCGATCACCGTCAACGACCGTAGCGGCATGACGCGTGATTTGCGCCGCCGATTCTCGACCGCTGGCGTGGCACATCTCTTAGCCGTCAGCGGCTTTCACGTCGGACTGGTCAGCGGCGCGCTTGCCCTGCTACTCGGTTTTCTGCCGCCGACTACGCCCTGCCGACTCTTCCGTTGCGGACTGATGATCCTCGTCGCCTGGGCCTACGCCGCCGTGTCGGGCCTTTCTGCACCGGCCGTTCGAGCGGCCACGATGCTCACCATCTATCTCGTTGGCGTGGCCCTTCGCCGCACCCCCGAGCCATACAACACGCTGTTCGCCTCTGCTTTGCTGATGCTTTTCGTCGATCCCTTCAGCCTCTTCGACGTCGGGTTCCAGCTCACCTTCGCGGCCGTCTTATTCATCCTTCTGCTCACGCCCCGCATAGCCTGCCTCATCGATGTGCGCCGCCGGTGGATCGCCCTCCCTTGGCGACTCGTGGCCGTCAGCCTGGCTGCTCAGGTCGGCACCTTCCCGCTCTGTTGCTACTATTTCGGCCGCATCTCCCTCGTTTTTCTCTTCGCAAATCTCTTCCTCATGCTGTCTGCCACGCTGCTTATCCCCATGGCCCTCGTGTGGGTCGCGCTGCCCGTTGGCACGCCCGGGAGCTTCGGATTGCAGAGCGCGGTGGAGCGCTTGACGCACACGCTCGTCGCCGTCGTCGATCGGTTCAGCCTCCTCCCTGCGGCCGGTGTCCCGATGCGCTTCGACCTCGTCCTGCTCATCGGTTCCTACGCCGTCCTTCTCTTGGGCATCCACGCTGCGACCCGCGGCAGTCGACGCACGCTTTTTGCCTCCTTAGGGGGGACGCTTTCCCTCATCGTTTACACCCTTGCGCAGCATCAGTTTGGAGGGTGACAGACACTCGTTTCCCGGATAAAAACAGGGCGGAGGCGCTGTCGGATTGGGTTCCGGAAGTGCCTTTTTTGTTTTTAGGTTCAATCAAATGCGTTTCGGCCTACTCGCTCCGTTTTTTTGCCCCTTTGATCGTTCCAGCCCCCTTCATCGTTAACGCGAGTTCGGCGTGGGCAATCCTATCGCTTACGATTGCCTGAGGAAATGAGTGAGTAAGTGAGCTGCCGATTTCCTGAGGAAATGAGCCGAAAAAGTTTTTGGCGGGCGCAAACGGAGAGCAGGCCGCGCGTATGGGGACTTTTTGCGTTACTGGCTTAGTTTTTAGATCCCTCTATCTTTGCCCGCCGTTAAAATGAAAGGAATAATTGTGGCAAATACGAAGTACATTTTTGTGACAGGCGGTGTCGTTTCGTCCCTTGGTAAGGGCATCGTCTCGGCGTCGCTGGGCAAGCTGCTGCAGGCGCGTGGCTACCGGGTGACGATCCAAAAGTTTGACCCTTATATCAACGTAGATCCGGGGACGCTCAACCCCTATGAACACGGCGAGTGCTTCGTCACCGTCGATGGGCACGAGACAGACCTCGACCTCGGGCACTATGAGCGCTTCCTCAACCTCCCCACCACCCGCGCCAACAGCATCACCACGGGCCGCATCTACCAGAGCGTCATCGACAAGGAGCGCCGCGGAGACTACCTGGGCAAGACGGTGCAGGTGATCCCCCACATCACGGACGAGATCAAGCGCAACGTCAAGCTGCTCGGCGCCAAGAACCAGTTCGACTTCGTCATCACCGAGATCGGTGGCACGGTGGGCGACATCGAGTCGCTGCCCTTCATCGAGAGCGTCCGCCAGCTGCGTTGGGAGCTGGGACGCGACTGCCTCTGCGTCCACCTGACCTACGTGCCTTTCATCGCCGCCGCGAAGGAGTACAAGACGAAGCCCACGCAACACTCCGTCAAGCAGCTCCAAGAGCTGGGTGTGCAGCCCGATATGCTTGTCTTGCGCACGGAGCACGAGCTCAATGCCGAGATCCTGCGTAAGGTGGCCCTCTTCTGCAACGTGTCGAAGGAGGCCGTCATCCAGTCCGTCGACGTGCCCACCATCTACGAGGTGCCCCTCATGCTGCAACGCCAACGGATGGACTCCATCGCGCTGGAGAAGCTCGGCCTCGAAGTCGGCCCCACGCCGGAGCTAAACCCGTGGAAGGACTTCCTCGATCGGAAGAAGCGCGCCACCGACGTGGTCCGCATCGGGCTCGTGGGCAAGTACGTCGAACTGCAAGACGCCTACAAATCGATCGACGAATCGCTGCTCATCGCTTCCATATATAACGACCGCAAGCTTGATCTGCGGCTCATCCATTCGGAGAAGATCAACGACGCGAATGCGGCTGAACTGTTGGCCGATCTGGACGGCGTCGTCATCGCTCCGGGCTTCGGACAACGGGGCGTGGAAGGCAAATTTGCCGCCATCCGTTACCTCCGTGAGCACGACATCCCCACGCTCGGCATCTGTCTGGGTATGCAGTGTATGGTCATCGAATTTGCCCGCGATGTGCTCGGCCTTGAGGGAGCCAACTCCACGGAGATGGATCCACAGACGCTTCATCCAGTCATCGACCTTATGGAGGATCAGAAAAACGTGGTCAACATGGGCGGCACCATGCGCCTCGGCACGTACGACTGCACCCTGCGCCCCGGCTCACACATCTGTGCGGCCTATGGCAAGGAGCACATCCAGGAGCGCCACCGCCACCGCTTCGAGTTCAACAACGAATACAAGGACCGCTTCGAGGCTGCCGGTATGCAGTGCGTGGGCGAGAACCCCGACACGGGGCTCGTCGAGGCCGTCGAAGTGAGTGGTCTGCGCTGGTTCGTCGGCGTGCAGTATCACCCGGAATATACCAGCACCGTGCTTAGTCCTAACCCGCTGTTCATGGGATTCATCAAAGCCGCGATCAATAAATAGAGGGTAGAGATAAGAGGGTAGAGGGTAGCCTCTTCTTCTAACTACTACTAACTACCGCGGCGCAGCCGCATAACTATCGGAGGCGTAGCCTCCATAACTACTCGAATAAAGAATATGTCAATGGATAAGAATACAGTGATCGGTTTCATACTGATCGGGGTGGTGCTGGTGCTTTTCGTCTGGTTCAACCGCCCGAGTGAGGAACAGATCAAGGCGCAACAGCGTTACAACGACTCGGTGGCCCGAGTGGAACAGGCCGCCTTGGCTCAGATAGACCAAGCGAAGGCCACGGCCGATCTCGCACCGACAACGGCCGCGGATACCGTCGGCTTGCCCGACTCCGTGCGTGAGGAGCGCTTGCGCGGCACATACGGTGCCTTTGCACGCGCCGCCGTCGGTACGGAGGAGTTTGTCACCCTCGAGAACGACAAGGTGGAGGTGCGCATCAGCACCAAGGGCGGCCGCCTCTGCTACGCCCGACTGAAGGAATACACCACCTACGACAAGCAGCCGCTCGTGCTCTTCGACGGCGCGGACGAGTCGGCTCTCAACCTGACGATGATCACGGCCAATCAGCGCGTCATCAACACGGCCGACCTCTACTTCACGCCGATCAAGGGCGCCGACGGTCGCTCAGTCACCATGCGCCTTGACGCGGGCGACGGCGCGCACATGGACTTCACCTACTCGCTCGCTCCGGACGATTACATGCTGCGCTACACGATCCTTTCGGCCGGCATGAACGGCATCCTCGCTCCCTCTACCCGCTCGCTCGACCTGACCTGGACGCAGCACGCGCGCCAGCTGGAGCACGGTCGGAAGTACGAGAACCAGTACACGGCCCTTTACTATAAATACGTGGCCGACGATGTGGACAAGCTGAGCGAGACGAAGGATGCCGACAAACAGATCTCCAACCGCCTGAAGTGGATCGGCTACAAGAACAAGTACTTCGCCACGGTGCTCATTGCCGACGACGCCTTCACGGCTTCCAAACTCGAGTCGCGCTTGACGCCCGACACGGACACGGCCCATCTGAAGACCTTCACGGCCATGACGAGCGTCGACTTCGACCCGTCTTGCCCCGACACCATCGGCTTCAACTATTTCATCGGCCCGAACAAGTACAAACTCCTCGGCGCCTACGATAAGGGTCGCGACAAGGCCGACCGTCTCTCGCTCGACGAGCTCGTGCCGCTGGGCTACAAATGGGTGCGCCCCATCAACCGCTACTTCATCGTGCCCATCTTCGACTACCTCGGCCGTTTCCTCACCAACTACGGTGTGATCATCCTCATCCTTACGCTCATCGTTAAACTCGTGCTCTTCCCGCTGACGTACAAGTCGTACATGTCCACGGCCAAGATGCGCGTGCTGCGTCCGCAGGTGGAGGCGATCAACGCCCGCTATCCGAAGCAGGAGCAGGCGATGGATCGGCAGAAGGCCACGATGGAGCTATACAGTCGTGCAGGGGCCAGCCCTATGAGTGGCTGTCTGCCGATGCTGCTCCAGATGCCTATCCTCATCGCGCTCTATTGGCTCTTCCCGACGGCCATCGAGCTGCGTCAGCAGTCGTTCCTCTGGGCCAAAGATCTCTCGACGTTCGACGCCGTCATCTCGTGGGACGCCAACATCCCGCTCATCAGCTCCTTCATGGGTAACCATATCAGCCTCTTCTGTCTGCTGATGACGATCGTCAACGTGGTCTACTCCAAGATCAACATGAACATGAGCAACACCGGTCAGCAACAGATGCCCGGCATGGCCATGATGACGTACATGATGCCCGTGATGTTCTTCTTCATCTTCAACCAGAACGCCGCGGGGCTGAGCTACTACTTCCTTGTCTCCACGCTTATCACCATCCTACAGACGGCCTCGTTCCGCTACTTCATCAACGAAGACAAGCTGCTGGCCAAGCTCGAGGCGAACAAGAAGAAGCCTCGCAAGGGCAACAGCTTCATGGAGCGCATGGCCGAGATACAGAAGAAGCAACAAGCCGAGTTGGAGCGTCAGCAAAAGCAGCGCAATACCCAGCGGCAAGCGCAGAACACGAAGCGGCAAGAGCGCAAGCGATAATTCTTTATGTAGGGGCGTATCGAATACGCCTCCCAAACAATCCGCAAGGGATGAATGCACAACATGCGTTCGCCCCCTTTCGGGGCGTTGGGGGGCGTCGCACGATACGCCCCTACTTGTAACTTCCTCTAACTACCCGGCCGAAGGCCGATGACTCCCTCTGACTACCGCGGCGAAAGCCGCATAACTACCCGGTCGAAGACCGATAACTACTTATATCCCCATGCACTTCCTTGGTATCATCCCTGCGCGTTACGCATCGACGCGCTTCCCCGGCAAACCGCTGGCCGACCTGGGCGGTAAACCCATGATTCAGCGCGTCTACGAACGCGTGCGCCCCACCGTGGACGAGCTCTGGGTGGCCACCGACGACGAACGTATCCGTCAGGCTGTCGAGGCTTTCGGCGGCGACGTCGTCATGACCTCCGACACGCACCGCAGCGGCACTGACCGCTGTCGAGAAGCCTGCGATAAGGTGGGCGCCACGGCCGACGTGGTGATCAACATCCAGGGCGACGAGCCCTTCATCCGCCCCGAGCAGATCGAACAACTCAAGCGTTGCTTCGACGCGCCCGACGTGCGCATCGCCACGCTGGCCAAAGCCTTCGACCCCGAGGGCGACTTCGAGCAGACGCTCTTCAACCCGAACACGCCCAAGGTGGCCTTCGACGTCCACGGCGACGCGCTCTACTTCAGCCGCTCCATCATCCCCTACATCCGCGGCGCCGTGCACACCGAGTGGCTCCGACGCCACACCTTCTACAAGCACATCGGCCTCTACGCCTACCGCGCCGAGACACTCCGCGCCATCACCTTGCTGCCGCAATCGTCGTTAGAGAAGGCCGAGAGCCTCGAGCAGCTGCGCTGGCTCGAAAACGGCTACCGCATCCGCGTGGCCGTCACCCCCTACGACACCGTCGGCATCGACACCCCGGACGACCTCGCCCGCGCCATCGCCCTGCTCAGCTGAAGACGCGTCGTCATGCATCAATGATTATGAGACAGAAATTCACTTTGATCACATTAGGAGTAAGAGACTTCCTAAAGGCGTTGGCTTTCTATGAAGGCTTAGGCTGGAAACGCTCAGAACAGAGTCAGGAGGATTATGCCCTGTTCCCTTTGGGGGGAATCGTTTTGGGGCTGTATCCGATTGAAGAGTTGGAAAAAGACACCACGCTCAGCCGAAAGCTCACTGATTTTTCTGGTATGACGATCAGTTATAATGCCACATCAGAAGAAGAGGTGGACGAGGTGATGCGGGAAGCCGGCCGTTTGGGAGCAACCATCGTGAAGCCAGCTCAAAAGGTATTTTGGGGAGGATACAGCGGCTACTTCAAAGACATGGACGGCTATGTGTTTGAGGTGGCTTACAATCCGTTTTGGCAGATGGACGACGAAGGGAATCTTGTCTTGTAGCTCATCGATATACGACCTCGCCCGCGCCGTCGCCCTGCTCGGCTGAAGACGGGTTGTTGACCGCTCACCCCATGGTTTGAAGTGAAACCGACCCCCGATTTGGGCCCAACCAATGGTTTGAAGCGAAACCGGCCCCCGATTTGAGCCAAACCAATGGTTTGAAGTGAAACCGGCCTCCGATTTGGGTCAAACCAATGGTTTGAAGCGAAACCGCCCCCCGATTTGGGCCAAACCAATGGTTTGGAGTGAAACAGACCCCTGATTTGGGCCAAACCAATGGTTTGAAGCGAAACCGGCCCCCGATTTGAGCCAAACCAATGGTTTGGAGCGAAACCGGCCCCTGATTTGGGTCAAACCAATGGTTTGAAGCCAGACCGGCCTCCGATTTGAGCCGAGACACGCCGCTGAACCCATGCGCACCCGCAGCCGCCCGTTTTCCGTTTTTAGTTGAAATGAACATGCACCCCCTCGAAGCCCTGATCGCAGAAGGCGAACACCAAAGGCAAGACTTCAAGTTTGAGATCAGCGACAGTAAGAAGATCGCCCGCACCCTCAGCGCCTTCGCCAACACCGACGGCGGACGGCTGCTCATCGGCGTAAAGGACAACGGACGCATCGCCGGCGTACGCAGCGAGGAGGAGTATTACATGATCGAGGCCGCCTCCGAGCGCTACACCCGCCCCGCGGTGCCCTTCACCGCCCGACGGTGGGAGGTCGGCGGACGTACCGTCCTGGAGATCGACATCGAGCGTGGCCCCGACCGCCCCTATCTGGCGCCCGATAAGGACGACCAATACGTGGCTTACCTGCGCGTGGCCGACGAGAACCGTCCGGCTGACCCGACCCTGGTGCTGGCCTGGAAGAAGCTGCGCCGCCCCGACGGCCGACTCTTCCGCCTGACTCGTCCCGTCGAGGCCCTGTTTCGCCACCTCGAGACGCACCCCAGCGTCTCGCTCTCCGAGTTTTGTCGCGTGGCGCACATCCGCCGCCCGGTTGCCCGCCACATCCTCAGCGACCTCTTGGCCATCGGCACCCTCCGCTACACCTTCCTCCCGGACGACGGCCGCCTCGTCTACAGCCGCGCCGAGACGGAGGAGTAGGATCACTCCCGGCGCATCAGTTGCTCCGCGAGGAGGAGATCCATCGGCGTGGTGAGCTTGATGTTCTCGCGGTTGCCGGGGACGAGGCGGACAGCCACGCCGGAGGCTTCCACCACGGAGGCGTCGTCGGTGAAACGCGGATCGTAGGGCAGGCGATAGGCGGCGCGCAGCACGTCGGCGCGGAAGACTTGCGGTGTCTGCACCACGCGCAACCGTGTGCGGTCGACGGGCCGGCTGCCGCCGTCGGCGTCCACCTCGCGCACTGATTCGACCACGGGCACGACGGGCACGGCCGCGCCACCGTCAGCCGCCGCAGCAAAGCAAGCAGCGATGACCGACGGCGCCACGAGCGGACGGACGCCGTCGTGCACCGCGATCAGTCCGTCCGACGCAACGGCGCCGAGTCCGTTCCGCACGGAATGGAAACGAGTCTCGCCACCGGCCACTACGCGGTGAATCCGGCCGAAGGCATGCGCCTCACATAGCCGCTTCCACGTATCGATTTGGTCTTCGGGCAGCACCACGATGAGGCGCGCCGACGCGTCCCAGCGGTCGAACGCCTCGAGGGTGTGCATTAGCACGGGCCGGCCGGCCAGCTCGAGGAACTGCTTCGGCTGCGGGCCGCCCATGCGTGTGCCGCGTCCGCCGGCCACGATGAGGATGGTGTGCTTACTGGTCAAGCTCATCGAGGATCTTCTTTACCTCCTCGTCGGCCTTGAGGAGCTTGTCTTTGCATAGTTGGATGAGCCGCCCGGCCTCCCGGACTTTGGCGGAAAGGACGTCGACGTCCAGCTCTCCGCGCTCGATCTCTTCAATGATCTGCCGCAGACGGGCCACGGCGCTGTTGTAGGTTGCTTTTTCTTCTGACATGGGTTGTGAAACTAAATGTGAAATCATTGCTTAGACAATCCGCCCTTCCCGCTCGCCGTCGGCAAAGCGGATGGTGACGGTGTCGCCGGGGGAGAGCGTGGAGGCGCGTTTGACGATGACGCCGTCGCGTAGGGTCATCGTATAGCCGCGCTTGAGGAGCACGTCGGGCGAGGCCAGTCGGATGTGCTGCTCGCTCAGCTCGAGGTCGTGCCGGCGGCGCATCAGCAGACTGTCCGCAGCGCTGCGGAGGCGCTCCGGCAGGGCGTCGATGCGTTCGCGATGGCGTGCGATGCGTTGCGGAACGGCCGCAAGGCGCGCCGAGAGCCGATGCCACTCCGTGCGCCGTCGCTCGATGAGCTGGGGGACGGTCGCCAGACGTGCCGAGAGTCGGAGCCACTCCGCGCGCCGTCGCTCTACGTGGCCCGAAACCAAGAGCGGAAAGCGTGCGACGACACTGCGGAACGTCTGCTGCTCCCGCTCGATGCGGACCGTGGCCGCCCGATAGAGGCGGTCGCGTAGCTCGTTGATATCAGCCAGCTGAGTCGCCATACAATCGATGAGGAACGCGGCCACGGCCGTCGGCGTTTTGAGTCGCGTATGGGCTACGAGGTCGACCACCGTGTCGTCGCGTTCGTGTCCGATGCCGGTGATGATGGGCAGGGGGAACTGTGCGCAGTTGGCGGCCAAGGCGTAGGAGTCGAAGCTGCTGAGGTCGGCCGTGGAGCCTCCGCCGCGGATGATGACGACGACGTCGAAGGCCTCGCGGACGGCATAGATGCGATCCAGCGCGGCGATGATGCTCGCCTCCGTTCGCTCGCCCTGCATGAGGGCGGGGTAGAGCCGGACGTAGAACGGGAAGCCATACTCGTTGCCGAGCAGCTGGTCGGTGAAGTCCTCGTAGCCCGCGGCCGTGGCGGACGAGATGACGGCGATGCGTTGCGGCCGTGGTGGGAGCGACAGGGCGCGGTTGAGGTCGAAGACACCGTCGGCTTGCAGCTGCCGGACGATCTCCTTGCGCCGTCGCACCAGGTCACCCACCGTGAACGAGGGGTCGATGTCGTGGACGGTCAGGGAGAGGCCGTACAGCTCGTGGAAGTCCACGGCCACGCGCACGAGCACCTTCAGCCCCGACGTGAAGGGGCGGCCCGCCTCCTCCTCGAAATAGGGGCGGATGACGGCGTACTGCTGGGCCCAGATCGTGCCGCGTGCTCGAGCGGCCACCTGCCCGGTGCGCTCGTCCTTTTCGACAAACTCCAGATAGCAATGGCCCGAATAGCTGTTCACGCGCACCTCACTCGTCTCAGCCCGCACCCAATACGTCTCGGGTAGGGCGTCGCGCAGGGCCTGCTTGATGTTGCGGTTCAGCTCCGTGAGTGAGAGGACGCTGGCCGGATCAACGGTGTCGAAGAGGTCAGTCATGCGTGCTCCAACGTCTTACCGAGGTTGAGGAATGCCTGCCGATCCTCGGCCGGGAAACGCTCGATGGCATAGCGGAGGGTGGTGCGGGGCAGGCTGTGGATGTGTGTGCGGAGGAAGTCGCAGAGGGCGACGATGTCGCGTTTGCCAGCCTCACGGAGCAGCCAGCCATTGGCTTTGTGCATGAGGTCGTGCGGATGGGTGAGGTTGCGGAGGGCCAGCTCGAAGCTCAGATCCGTGTGCCCCTGCCTCAGCCAGTACATGGTGGCGACGATGGCGATGCGCTTGTCCCACATCCGCTCGGAGTCGGCGAGGCTGCGGAGGAGGTCGGCGTCGTTCGTGTCGAACGTCTCGCGGCCGAGGATCTTGTACGCCGTCAAGTCCACCAAATCCCAGTTGTCGATGTGCGCGCGATGACGGAGGTAGAAGTCGGCCGTGGCCGCGCGTACCGCCCGCGTCCGGGTCCGCTCATATCGCTCCACAAGCATCAACAGACCGCAGAGACGCACCTCGTGAAAGTCGCTCTCAAGCAGCCGACACAGATCCTCGTCGCCCGCCTCGGCATAATGCCTACGCGCCACGCTGCGCACCCCTGGCACGGGCACCCCGAGGAAGCGATCGCCCTCGCCATACTCTCCCGGGCCGGTCTTGAAGAAGCGCGCCAAGTCGGCCGCCTTTCCGGTGGATCCGAGGGCTTGCAGTTCGCGCTGTATCTCGTCCGAGATCATAGCTCCTCCTTCCAGATCAGCTCCTCGACGGCGCGCTTCGGCACATGGTGCACGCCCGCGGCATCGCGCCAATAGCGGTAATCGCCGTCGGGCGACATCGGCTCGATGACGACGGTCTCTCGCGGCCGTCCGATGGCCAGCACGGTGCGCACTTCGAGATATAATCAGGCAGTCGGAAGTCGGCCTGAATCTGTTTGGCATTAAAGGCCTTGATGATGCACCCGCCCAAGCCGCGCTCGGCGAGCGAGAGCAGGATGGCGAGAGCCTGGATGCCGTCGTCGCAGTAGGGATCGCGGACGATGCGTGTGTCGAGGAGTTGGATGAGGTATGCTGCGGGTCGTTCGCCCTCGGCCGGTCCACCCCAGTCTTTGAGGTAGGCCGCCCAGCGGAGCGTGGGGAAGAGCCGATCGCACTCGTCGCGCTCGGTGACGAGGCGGTACTTCAGCGGTTGAGCGTTGCGCGCCGAGGGACAGAGTCGTGCGGCATCAATGGCCGCGGTGAGCACGTCGGCGTCGAGGCGTTCGTCCTCGTAAAAGCGCCGGAAGCTCCGGGTTTGTAGCAGTAAATCTTTCAGCATGGTCGGGTGTGGGGTAAGTAGTTATGCACCTAATGGTGCGGACTATAAATTTTCGTGTTGTGGGGGGAGTGGAGGCAAGAGGGGAGTATCCGGAATCGTCACATACCGCTGGGTAGGATCGGTTTTACTTGAGGAAGAGGTCATCTGCAATCTTGTCCCGATCAGGGGGTCGATATAGATCCGTTTCATTCTGTAGCGCTCTGCGTAACCCAGCTCCTCGGCAATTTCCAGCAATGTGCGCGGGGTGCTACAGAAGGCGATAATCCTTGCTTCGATCTCTTGTCTCTTGTCGCTCCTTGACTTTACTCCTTGACTTTTACTCCTTGACTTTACTCCTTGACTTTTACTCCTTGACTTTTCATTCTGTGCATAGTCTAAGTTGAGCGTGTAGCTTGCCCACCGTCGTTTGTTGTTAGATAGCAGCATCTTTTTCTCTACGAGGGCATAGAGCAGTTTGCCTGCCTCTATAGGGTTTTTATCAAGGAGCGTTTGAACCATGTTGTTTGTAACGCCGCCCTCTTCCTCCAAAGCTGTAGAGAGCACCAACACTTCTTCTTTGCTCAATGCTTTATAGGAGTGCCCGAAAACGGTTTGCAGTTTATGCAAGCATTCTTCGGAGATAAGTGAGGTCATCGAGATAGTCAGCTCGACCAGCTTCAGCTCGGGGCGTTCACAGAGGATAGGCTGCCTCCAATTCTCCTTTTTGCATACAGCTATGATGGTAGGAAAGCCGGATCCGATATTCTCACCAAAACCTACCATACGCAGCATCGATTGTATATGCGGATTGCGTGCCTTAGAGTTTCCATCCTTGTAGATATCCACAAGTGGCAATTTGAGTGAGCCGGGATTGGAAAAGACGAAGCGATCGTCATGCTTCTCCACTTTCAGAATCCCTTCCGTCATATAGTCGGCATGGATAATGAGGTTCGTCAGGGCCTCTCGGATAGCTTTGTGCAGCGGTGTGTCGTCTTCGCGTTCCATTCCTTTCAACATAAAAGGGCGCTTGATGTTGCTGACGAGTTTGGCAAGGACACGCGTAAAGAAATGATAGAGGTTGTTCTCCCACATCCCGTCGTAAGTTAGTCGATCGCTCCAACGACTCTCTGGTGCCAAGTTGGTCCTATCCAAATAGTCCATTCGTATGTTGTCGAATCGCTCTCTAACAGTCAGGCCCTTACCGAACATCAATAATCCGGCTAACGTCAAACTTTCCCGGCCGGTAGTCCGGTCCGTAGTATAACCTCCCATATTTCTCAGGAAGTCTTTATCGTCGCAATCGTTCCATGGATGATCCGGGTTGGCCGTGCGAAAGCGATTGCGATAGGCGCTGAGTGTAGCCTGATCCACGTCATTCATGTCATAGTGTTCCATCAATACGCCGTCGTTTCCCGTTTCGTTGGAGTCGCGCATCATGGCTTTTACCTCATCTTCTGTGCAGTGATAATCGCCTTCGTAGTTGCGTTTGAATGTCCCTCTCATCGGGTTTCCGTTGATGTAGATGGGGCGCCGGCGATAGTCCGCCTGCGGAACCTGAATACACATTAGGTTGACGCCCTCGTACGGTACAATCTCGACATCTGCGTCTCTGAGAATGTTGTCACTCACTTTATCACTATTCAGCGTATCGAAGAGCTCCTTTTTGAGCTTGGCCGGGTTACTGATCCCTGTCGCTTCAAATCGAGTGTCGTCTCCGGGCGTCGCTGTTTCCGTTAGCCCTAAAAGGATCGTTCCCCCGATTGTGTTTGCAAAGGCTGAATAGGTTTCCCATATAGATCGGGGAAGTCCCTGCTCAGCCTTCTTGACCTCTAACGTGATTTGTTCACCTATTTGGAGAAGCGTCCTGATATCTTCTGCATCCATTCTTATTCATTGTAACCTCTGAGAGGTGTTTTAATCGTGCCAAAAGTATCCACTCCCTTGATTGTCCGCCCGAAAGAGACCCTCATTTTACTACCCGCACGGCGTGCAAGCCCCGAAACCCGCCGGGTTTTGCTACTCGCACAGCGTGCAAGCCCCAAAACCCACCGAGTTTTACTACTCGCATGGCGTGCAAGCCCCAAAACCCACCGAGTTTTGCTACTCGCACGGCGTGCAAGCCCCAAAACCCGCCAAGTTTTACCACCTGCACGGCATGTAAGCCCCAAAACCCACCGGGTTTTGCTACCCGCACGGCGT
>ERZ773077.326-NODE-326-length-35822-cov-37.887494_pt1 | contig 35822 bp, 28 predicted proteins | sample MGYA00580612_ERZ773077 | MGnify/ENA primary metagenome ERZ773077 (study PRJEB29015, sample SAMEA2737971) | human oral metagenome | biome: human oral; feature: human-associated habitat; material: dental | place: China | collected 2021 ...
ATCAATGATCAATTGCGCACCATTTGAAACCATGAAGTATTGTTGGAAGATACGAAGAAGTTCACCTTGTTTGTCACTATCGTCTGGATAAAGGAAGAGAGTCAAGTTACGAGCAATATCTGTCTTGTCGAAATCAATTCCTTTTTCAATCAAGCTAGAGTCCACAGAATCTAGATCGAAGAGACGCAAACGGTTTTTCTTTTCTGTCTTATAACCTGGTACATCAATGTCATAGAGTGTAGAAGTTAAAGTAAAGTTTGCAAAAGGCACTTGGTAGCTACGAGTTGATTTTACCAACCAATTTTGGTCACTCAACCAGAAGTTAGGGATTGTTGTTTGCTCATTGTTTTTCAACACTTGTTGGAAGAGACCAAAGTGGTAGTTCAAACCTACACCGTCTCCATTTAAACCGAGAGTTGCGATTGAATCAAGGAAGCAGGCAGCCAAACGGCCTAAACCACCATTACCAAGAGATGGTTCTAATTCTACTTCTTCTACTTCAATCAAATCTTTACCTGCATCAGCCAATTCTTTTTTGACATCATCATAAAGGCCAAGGTTGATCAAGTTGTTTGACAAGAGTTTACCAATCAGGAACTCAGCAGAAATATAGTACAATTTCTTTTTTGAATCATTGACAGGTTTAGTTGCACTGTATTCTTTTGTATAGTTCAAAAGAGCTGTATAGAGTTCTTCATTGGTACAATCAGCAATGTTTTTTTGATACGCGTTTTGTACGTATTGCTGTAATTTAGACATTTTTTTCTCCTTTGGAATTCTGATTTACATTGTTTTTGGGTTTAAGTTTTGTATTAATTCGACGATAAATAGTTGTTAGAGAGAGTAACTCTGCCTCTACTTCTTTAGACAGTTCGTCTTCTGTCATACGCCATTGCCAGTTGCCACCAATAGTGGATGGCAAGTTCATTCTTGCAGAACCATCTAATTCCAGTAAATCTTGCATGGTTGCAATCGCCATATAGCTAACAGAAGCAAAGATCGTACGGAGCATTGCATGAGGAACTGTTTCATATTCTTTACGGTTGGTATAAACAGCTAAGTATTCACGAGTTGGATCATCAATCTCATCCTTATACCAGCCAAGAACAGTATTATTATCATGAGTTCCTGTATACATTACTGAGTTATGAGGTGCCAAGTGTGGACTATCAATGCTTTCGTCATCTGGATTGAAGGCAAACTGCAAAATCTTCATTCCTGGAAAACCAGTCTTCTCACGAAGTTCAATGACTTCATCAGTCATAAAGCCTAGGTCTTCCGCAATGATATTTAGTTCTCCCAAAGCTTCTTTAACAGCTTTAAATAGAGCATAGCCAGGTCCTTTTACCCACTTACCAGTTGCAGCTGTTTCTGAATCCGCTGGGATTTCCCAATAAGATTCAAATCCGCGGAAATGGTCAATACGAACGATGTCATAAATCTTAAAGCTCTCGCGCAAGCGCTCAACCCACCAAGAATATCCATCTTTATCCATAGCTTTCCAGTCATAGATTGGGTTCCCCCAAAGCTGTCCTGTTTCTGAGAATTCATCAGGCGGACATCCTGCCACGCAAGTTGGTTTACCAACAGCGTCTGTTTTAAAGAAATGTGGTTGTGCCCAAACATCAGCACTGTCTGCTGCTACATAGATTGGCATATCTCCGACAATCTCAATATGATGCTTATTCGCATAATCTTTTAAAGCTAGCCATTGTTGGAAGAAGAAGTATTGAGTGACACGATGGTATTCCATCTGTTCGCTCAGGCGCTCACGGTAATCAGCCAAGGCCTCTGGCTTACGCAGGCGAATGTCTTCATCAGACCACTCTGTCCACGCCGCCAAATCAAAGTGCTCTTTGATTGCCATGTAGTCAACATACAGGTCTAACCAGTTGGCATTGTCTGCCACAAATTTTTTATAAGCCTTCAAATCAGAACTTTGAAGGAAATTTTTAACAGCTTTTTCCAATAGTGGACGACGTGCTTCGAATATCTTAGCATAGTCAACGGCCTTAGGGTCACTTCCAAAATCCACACCATCTAAATCACTTTCTTGAAGCAAACCTTCTTTTATAAGAAGATCTAAGTCAATAAAGTGAGTATTTCCTGCGAAAGCAGAAAAAGATTGGTAAGGAGAGTCTCCATAGCTAGTCGTGCCTAGTGGCAAAATCTGCCAATAGCGTTGCTTAGTTCTTACCAAGAAATCTACAAAATCATACGCACTTTTCCCAAAAGATCCAATTCCGTATTTCCCTGGCAAAGAAGAAATATGCATGAGAACACCACTTTGACGTTCTTTCATCTTGTCACCTCAATATTTTTCTTAGTTAAAATCTACGTTTTGTTCAACGAAAACGTTTGCGTAGTTCGATTATATCTGTTTTTAGTTTTCTATGCAACCATTTTATAAAAATTTTTTCAATTCTTCAAGCGAATCATCTAACTTTTCTTTTTTTCTTCTATAATATTGGCAAATAATTTGTCGAATAAAAAATATTTTTTTGATTTTTTAGAAAAATATCTTGCAAACGGTTACTTTTTGTGATATAATTTTTTCAGTTTAAGAAAACGTTTGCGTAAACTTAAATGTAAATTATTACTTTTTTTATTCTTAGGAGGAATAAACATGAAAAACAAAGCTCTTAAAAGTGCTGCTGTACTAGGTACTGTTGCTTTAGCTAGCCTTATCTTAGCAGCTTGTGGTAACAAGGCTTCTTCAACTAAATCATCTGAGTCTGGTGATAAAAACGTTACAGTTTATGTTGAAGAGCAGTACAAGGCTTACATGGAGAAAGCTGCAGCAGCTTTTGAAAAAGAAACTGGTTCTAAAGTTACTATTAAAACTGGTGACCAAATGGGTGGATTGGACAACCTTTCACTCGACAACCAGTCTGGTAAAGCTCCAGACGTTTTGATGGCTCCATACGACCGTGTAGGAAGCCTCGGTACAGATGGACAATTAAACGAAGTAAAATTAAGCAAAGATAGTAAGACAGATAAAACTACTGAATCTCTTGTAACAACAGAAGGTAAAACATACGGAGCACCTGCTGTTATCGAAACTCTTGTAATGTACTACAACAAGGACTTGATTTCAAAAGCTCCAACTACTTTTGCTGAATTAGAAGAGCTTGCTAAAGACAGCAAATATGCGTTTGCTGGTGAAGATGGTAAAACATCTGCCTTCCTTGCTGACTGGACAAACTTCTACTACGCTTACGGACTTCTAGCTGGTAACGGCGGTTATGTATTCGGTGATAATGGTAAAGATCCTAAAGATATCGGTCTTGCTAACGAAGGTTCTATCAAAGGAATTGAATACGCTAAAACTTGGTATGAAAAATGGCCTAAAGGTATGCAAGATACAGAAGGCGCTTCTAACTTGATCCAAACTCAATTCCAAGGTGGAAAAACTGCTGCAATCATCGATGGACCATGGAAAGCATCTGCTTTGAAAGAAGCTAAAGTAAACTATGGTGTTTCAACTATCCCAACTCTTCCAAACGGAAAAGAATACGCTGCTTTCGGTGGTGGGAAAGCTTGGGTTATCCCAACTGGTGCTAAAAATCCAGAAGTTGCTCAAAAATTCGTTGACTTCTTGACTTCAACTGATCAACAAAAAGCATTTTACGATGCTACTAACGAAGTACCTGCTAACACAGAAGCACGCGAGTACGCAGTAAGCAAGAAAGATGAACTGACAGACGCAGTTGTTAAACAGTTCCAATCAGCTCAACCAATGCCAAACATCTCTGAAATGAGTACAGTTTGGGATCCAGCTAAAACTATGTTGTTCGATGCTGTAAGCGGTAAAAAAGATGCTAAAACTGCAGCTGAAGATGCTGTTAAATTGATCAAAGAAACTATCGATCAAAAATTCGGCAACAAATAAGCAAGTTTAAATAAAGGGGTGGGAATTTTCCCTACCCCTTGTTTGATAGAATGAGGATTTATTCTATCTTCTAATTAAGAAAAAGCTCGGATTAGGACTTGTACTTACTGCACTTCCTCAATCTTTCTCGTATCTAAGGAGACTACAATGACAAAAAAAGATCCCAAACAAGCCATGTTGCGCTCCCTCATTCCAGGGTTGGGGCAAATCTATAATGATCAAAAGGCCAAAGGATACATCTTTCTTGGGGTTACGGTTGCATTTTTAGCTTATTTCGTAGCTATTGCCCTACCAGAAATTGAAAATCTCATCACTCTTGGTGAAGTCCGTGGGGACAACTCACTCTTCATGCTGATCCGCGGTGCCTTCCATCTCATCCTTGTGGCATTTTTCCTGATTTTCTATGGATTTAACTTGAAGGATGCCCGTACAGTGGCCAAGCAGTGGAACAATGATTATCCTGTTCATACTACCTTAAAGGAAATGACAAACGGAATCTATGAAAATGGCTTCCCTTACTTGCTGATTATTCCTTCTTATTTGGCGATGACCTTTGCCATCATTTTCCCTGTATTGGTAACACTCTTGATTGCCTTTACAAACTATGATTTCAAACACCTGCCACCAAATAAACTCTTGGATTGGGTTGGCTTTACCAACTTTGCTAACATTTGGCAATTGAGCACCTTCCGTGCGGCCTTTGGTTCTGTCTTGACTTGGACTATCATCTGGGCACTGGCAGCCTCTACTTTACAAATCGTAATCGGTATTTTCACCGCTATCATTGCCAATCAACCATTCATCAAAGGAAAACGCATCTTCGGTGTTATCTTCTTGCTTCCTTGGGCAGTTCCAGCCTTTATCACTATCCTGACTTTCTCAAATATGTTCAACGATAGTATCGGGGCCATCAATACTCAGGTTATCCCACTTCTCGGCAAGGTTCTTCCTTTCTTGAATGGACATCTGATTCCGTGGAAGACTGATCCGACTTGGACTAAGATTGCCCTTATCATGATGCAAGGTTGGCTTGGATTCCCTTATATCTACGTCCTGACCTTGGGTATTTTGCAGTCTATTCCAAATGACCTTTACGAAGCAGCCTACATCGACGGAGCCAATGCTTGGCAGAAATTCCGCAACATCACTTTCCCAATGATCTTGGCAGTTGCGGCACCAACTTTGATCAGTCAATACACCTTTAACTTTAATAACTTCTCAATCATCTACCTCTTCAATGCAGGTGGTCCTGGTAGTGTCGGTGGAGGAGCCGGTTCAACTGATATCCTTATCTCTTGGATTTATCGTTTGACCACAGGTACAGCACCGCAATATTCAATGGCGGCGGCCGTTACCCTCATCATCTCCATCATCGTCATCTCTATCTCTATGATTGCCTTCAAGAAACTACACGCATTTGATATGGAGGATGTATAAGATGAATAGTTCTGTTAAATTTAAACGTTTTATCAACCATAGTTTGACCTATCTCTACCTTGTAGTGCTTTCCATTATCATTCTCTATCCGCTCTTGATTACGATCATGTCTGCTTTCAAGACGGGGAATGTCGTAGCCTTCAAGCTAGACACAGACATCAACTTCAGTCTGGAAAACTTCTCTCGTCTCTTCTCAGAGACTCTATATGGTACTTGGTACTTTAACACTATTATCATTGCCGTCTTGACAATGATTGTCCAAACCAGTATAGTGGTACTTGCAGGCTATGCTTATAGCCGTTACAATTTCATCGCAAGAAAGCAAAGTTTGGTCTTCTTCTTGATTATCCAAATGGTACCAACCATTGCAGCTCTGACCGCCTTCTTCGTTATGGCGCTGATGCTCAATGCCCTCAACCAAAGCTGGTTCCTTATCTTCCTTTATGTAGGTGGTGGTATCCCAATGAATGCTTGGTTGATGAAAGGATACTTCGATACCGTTCCTATGTCTCTAGACGAGTCAGCTAAATTAGATGGCGCTGGTCATTTCAGACGTTTCTGGCAGATTGTCCTGCCCCTCGTTCGTCCAATGATTGCCGTGCAAGCTCTCTGGGCCTTCATGGGACCTTTCGGAGACTATATCCTCTCTAGCTTCCTTCTTCGTGAAAAAGAATTTTATACGGTTGCAGTTGGTCTTCGTACCTTCGTCAGCGATGTCAAGAATCAAAAAATTGCCTTCTTTGCTGCTGGTGCTATTCTCACTGCCCTTCCAATCTGTATTCTCTTCTTCTTCCTGCAAAAGAATTTTGTATCTGGTTTAACAAGTGGTGGAGACAAGGGATAATCTTGTCCCACCCTGTTTTTGATTAAAACGCGATTATAGTTATATGGCAGCCAATAAGTTCTTTATTAGCCACCACCTGATTATAATTTTAGAAAGAGGCAGCTATGTTACCTTATCCTTTTAATTATTTTTCGAGCTTGATTGGTTTTAGAAAAACCTTCGCCAATCGTCGCATGCTCAGCTGGTTCCAGCTCATCTTTACCAGTGTCTTTTTGATTTCTCTGTCTTTGATTCCTGTGGCTATTCAGACAGCGTCTTTGACGAGCTATGCTCTGGATACCTTTGTTGATAAGGCTTTTGACACTCTGGATGAAGACGTGATGATTGACTTTGACCATCATGCCCAGATGAAAGACCATGTGCTGACCACTGAAAATCCTGAAGGAATTCATCGCAATGCCGCTGGGACTGTCATTATCGGCCATCACGAGGAGCTTAAATTAGGCAAGGAGCTGACCCTTTACTTCGACAAAGAAAATCTCAAAATCACTAAAGAAGGAAAAGAACTGGCCAATATCCGCTACCAAGCCATTGACCAGAAGGCTCTAAAAAGTAAAGAAGCCCTGACCAAAGCCATTTCTAAAGACTGGTTTCAGCAAAACCGCTTGGTGATCAGCCTCTTCCTAGTCCTCTCCGCGGGCTTCCTCTTTAGCATCAACTTTGCCTTTCTAGCGATCGGTGCTTCCTTCTTGCTCTATCTGACCAAGAAATCACGGCTGTTTTCTTTTAAAACCTTTAAAGAATGCTATCACTTTATCCTCAACTGCCTAGGATTACCAACGATTATCGGTCTTATTTGCGGCTTATTTGGGCAAAGCCTGCCTACGATTATCACCGTCCAAAATATCTTGTTTGTTCTTTATTTGGTGATTATTTTCTACAAAACACATTTCCGCGATGAGGATTTCAGAAATTAGGAGGTTATTATGCGCGTTACGATTAAAGAAGTAGCGAAACTAGCGGGTGTGTCTCCCTCAACGGTGACACGCGTCGTACAAAACAAGTCAACTATCAGCGATGAAACTAAAAAACGGGTCCGTGCTGCCATGAAGGAGCTAGACTATCATCCAAATCTCAATGCTAGAAGTCTGGTCAGTCAGTCTACCCAAGTCATCGGCCTGGTGCTGCCCGATGATTCGGATGTTTTTTACCAAAACCCATTCTTTCCAACTGTCTTGCGGGGGATTTCGCGCATCGCATCTGAACATGACTATGCCATTCAGATTAGCACTGGGCAGGACGAAGAGCACCGCTTAGAAAATATCAAACAAATGATTTTCGGAAAACGCGTCGATGGTTTGATTTTTCTCTATTCTAAGCCAAACGACCCACTGGTTGACTTTGCTATTAAAAACCAGTTTCCTTTCTTGATTTTAGGGAAAGCAGTTCCACCATTTGTTTCTTTGGTCGACAATGATAATATCAAGGCTGGCTATGATGCAACCAAATATTTCCTAGACCAAGGTTATAAAAAAATCGCCTTCCTGGCTGGTAATAAAGAGCTTGTCGTGTCCCAAGACCGCTTTGCTGGCTACAAACAAGCCCTGGATGAAGCAGGCATCCCTCTCGATGAAAATATCGTCAAGTTTTCTTTCGGTTTCCTCTTGGAAGATAGCAGTTATAAGATTATGGAAAAGATGCCTATTCAGGAAATTGAAGCCTTTGTGACATCGGATAGTATGGTTGCCGAAGGGGCTCTGCACTATCTCAAGGATATCGACTACCGCTTCCCGATTATCACTTTTGACTCTATCAAGCCACGCATCGACGTGGATGCCTACATTGATATCAATACCCTTGAGTTAGGTAGAGAATCTTTCCGAACCTTACTCCAAATCATTAAAGATAATAAGGATGACAAGCATACTTGCTATCGCCAAGTTATCCCCCACAGCATTCTTACTCGTTAGTTAAGGAGAAATTTATGGTTTATCGTATTTTCCAAGCCTACTTAGATGATGAAAATAGCATCACTATCGAATTGGAAAAGTCCTTTGACGCTTATTCTATCCACTTCACTCTGGAGGACAAGCATAGCTCCAGTCCTTTGACCATCAAAAAAATTGAGAATCAAGAACATCAGATTATCTATACCCTTTCAGCCAATGATCCGATTGATTTGACTGAATCTTACACAGTCTATGATCAGGATCGCAATCACACCATTCTCCAGTATCGCCACATTGTTCAGAAGCCAATTTTTGATGAATTATTTAGCTATCAGGGAAGAGATTTGGGAGCTAGCTATAGCCCTCAGGCAACAGACTTCAAACTTTGGGCTCCTATTTCAGAAAAAGTCTTGCTGCATCTGGAAGAGCAGATTATTCCTCTCCAAAGGCAAGATAGGGGCGTCTGGCATACGCAGATCCTTGGGGACTTAGAAGGCAAGGCCTACTACTATATCCACAAGGTGAACGGAAAATGGGTAGAGGTACATGACCCCTATGCCCTCTCTTCAGATGCCAACTCTGGCCATAGTTATGTCATTGACCGCAAAAAGATTAGCAGACCTATTCATAGGGCTGCCAGCCAAGTAAAACCAACGGAAGCCGTTATCTATGAAATGAGCGTGCGTGATTTCTCTATGCAAAAGGAAGCTGGCTTTTCACAGCCTGGAAAATTTGCTTCTCTGTCCGAATCTCCAACTGTACACGGTCATACTTTTGGTCTAAAATACTTGCAGGATTTGGGCATTACACACGTTCAACTTATGCCTGTCTATGACTTTGGCAGTGTTGACGAAAAACATCCTGAACTCGTTTACAATTGGGGCTATGATCCCGTCCAGTATAATGTTCCTGAAGGCAGCTTGTCAAGCGACCCACACAATCCTTATAGCCGTATCTTTGAACTGCAAGACGCGATTGCGGCTTATCACAAGGCCGATATGAGCGTCATCATGGATGTTGTCTATAATCACGTCTATGAAGCAGATAACTATGCTTTTGAAAAGATTGTGCCGGGCTACTTTTATCGTCTAGACGAGCGAGGCATACGGACAAACGGTACCTTCTGCGGAAATGACGTGGCCAGTGAAAAAGCTATGGTACGGCATTATATCCAACAATCCGTCCAGCAATGGGTTAGCCTCTACGGATTTGATGGCTTCCGCTTTGACCTGATGGGCATCCTCGACATAGCCACCATGAAGCAAATCGCTCAGGAACTAAAAACTACCTATCCAAACATCTATCTTTACGGAGAAGGATGGCAGATGCCGACTGGTCTTGATAGCGACCTTCTGGCTCACCAATTTAACGCTGAGCAACTAGCTGAATATGGCTTCTTCAGCGATCATTTCCGTGATACCATCAAGCAAACCATCGCCCAAGGCAGCCGACTGGACAAAGAGCATGCGACTAGCTGGCTAGAAAATGTCTTAACAGCCAATGTCGGCCTGACAGGAGAGCCACATTTCCTAGCGCCTCATCAGGCGATCAACTATGTAGAATGCCATGACAATGCAACGGTGTTTGATTATTTTGATATTCAAAATCCAAATATCAGCCTCCGTCAACGCCTAGCCAACTCTCGTCTAGCTCTGCACATCGTTCTCTTAGCGCAAGGAGTTCCTTTCCTCCACAGCGGCCAGGAATTTTATCGGACCAAGAATCTGATTGACAACACCTACAATCTGCCTGATGAGATCAACAAGCTCGACTGGCTGCGCTCTCTTCACTATACAGAAGACATTGAATTTTTAAAGCAACTCATTGCCTTTAGAAAGGCTCATCCGCTTCTGACTCTGACAACTAGCTCTGCTATTCAAAAAGCTTGTCAGGTCAAATGGCTCAGCCCTAGCCTCGTTGAATATAAGATTCAAAAAGATAAACAAGCGCTAACCATCTTGATTAACTTTGGTACTGAAGCAGCGACTTATGAAAACAAAATGAAGCAAAGCATCCACCTTCAGTATCCGCATATTAACGCTAAAAAACCAATCGCCCCGCTAGCAGATTCTTATACAATTCCTGCTAAGCAAGTCTTGGTTCTGAAATAAAGTAAAAATATAAAAAGGAACAGGTTCATTTGGGATGGAAAGACATCCAGCTGAACTTGTTCCTTATTTTATGTATAGGTGTAATCATTGGGTTTGAATAGGATTTGACAGCAATGTCGCAATACCTAGGCCTACTCTTCTACAAATCTTCCTAAAATATGTACGTTATCAGATACGGAGACAAAGGCGGTCGGATCCGTCTGCTTCATGATGTACTTAAATTCACTAAACTCAGCACGGGTAATGACTGTAATCAGTACTGCCTTTTGCTCGTGATTGTAAGTTCCCTCCGCTCCATTGATAATGGTCGCACCGCGGTGGAGCTTGTGGTGAATTTTGTTAATTACTTCGTCAGGATGACTGGTGATAATCATGGCCTGCATCCGCTTTTGCTTAGTAAAGACGGCATCCGTCACACGGCTGGATACAAAGATGGTAATCATCGAGTAAAGAGCGTATTCCCAACCGAAAGTCAGACCAGCAATCAGCATAATAATACCATTTACAATCAGGGAGATACTGCCTACATTACGGCCTGTTTTCTTGCGAATGGTCAAGCTAACAATATCTGTCCCTCCACTTGAAATGCTTGACTTGAGGGCAAAGCCGATCCCTGTCCCCATGACAACTCCCCCGAACAAAGCATTGATAATGGGATTGGTCGTCAATGTCACTTCTGGCACAAAATGGATAAAAAGCGAGCTCATCGAAACAGTGATAAAAGTAAAAACAGTAAACTTATGCCCGATTTGGTACCAAGCCAAAATCATCAGTGGAATATTGATCGCATAAAAAGTAATGGAAACTGGAATGGTAAAGCCAATAAAACGACCACTCAAAGCCGAGACAATCTGTGCCAAGCCTGTTGCCCCGCTTGAGTAAACATGCCCTGGCTGAAAGAAGAAATTGACCGCTACTGCTGAGAGAAAGCCATATACCAGAGAGGCTGAAAATTTCTCATCATATTTTTCACGCGAAATACTTTTCAGGACTTCTAGCAACTTGACATGGTAGGCAAAGCGATGAAGATAATAGCGAAAGAGTCTCCGCAACCTAGTCTTTTTCATGTGATTCTACTTGTAAACTTAATTCCTCTAATTGTGCAGGAGCGACCAAGCTTGGTGCTTGCGTCATCGGGTCAGAAGCCTTGTTGTTCTTAGGAAAAGCAATGACTTCACGGATGTTTTCTTCACCAGCTAAAAGCATGACGAAGCGATCCAAACCCAAAGCCAGACCTCCATGCGGTGGGAAACCATAGTCCATGGCTTCTAGAAGGAAGCCGAACTGGTCTTGCGCTTCTTCAGCTGAAAAGCCTAAAGCCTTAAACATACGTTCTTGCAAATCTTTTTGGTTGATCCGTAGGCTACCGCCACCTAGCTCATAGCCATTGAGTACGATATCATAGGCAATCGCCCGAACCTTGCTCAGGTCTCCTTCCAGTTCTTGCTCGGAAGCTTTTTGAGGCAAAGTGAATGGATGGTGAGCACTCATATAGCGTCCTTCTTCTTCCGACCACTCAAACATTGGCCAATCTACTACCCACAAGTAGTTAAACTTAGCAGGATCAATCAAACCTAATTCCTTGCCTAGGCGGACACGAAGAGCACCTAGAGCTGCGTTGGCAACATCCAGGGTATCTGCCACAAAGAGAACTAAGTCGTTTTCTTCAAGATGTAAAGCAGCTGTCAACTCGCTTGACAAGTCTGTCAAGAACTTGGCAACAGGTCCAGCTAGTTTTCCACCAGCAAATTTGACCCAAGCAAGTCCCTTGGCTCCGTGCTGCTTGGCTTGCTCTGTCAGCTTATCAATATCTTTACGTGAGTATTTATCAGCCGTATTTTTCACCACAATCGCCTTGACAGCTGGTGCCTCAGAGAAGACTTTAAAGTCAACGTCCTTGACAAGCTCTGTCAAGTCCTGCAATAACATGTCAAATCGAGTATCTGGCTTGTCGCTACCATAAAGAGCCATGGCATCGTCATATTTCATCCGTGGGAAAGGCAAGGTCACTTCAATACCCTTGGTTTCCTTCATAACACGGGCAATCAAGCCTTCTGTAATGTCTTGGATTTCTTGCTCAGATAAGAAAGAAGTTTCCAAGTCCACCTGTGTAAACTCTGGTTGACGGTCTCCACGCAAGTCCTCGTCTCGGAAACACTTGACAATCTGATAATAACGGTCAAAACCAGCATTCATCAACAGCTGCTTAGTAATCTGAGGACTTTGAGGCAAGGCGTAGAAATGACCTTGGTTGACCCGACTCGGCACCAAATAATCACGCGCCCCTTCAGGCGTTGACTTGGTCAAAAATGGTGTCTCAACGTCGATAAACTCCAGCTCATCCAAGTAATTGCGGATGGAATGAGTCACTTTGGCACGTAACTTGAGATTTTCCAGCATTTCTGGGCGGCGCAGATCCAGATAACGGTAGCGCAAGCGCGTATCATCATTGGCTTCAATCCCGTCCTTAATCTCAAAAGGAGTAGTTTTAGCAGTATTCAGTACTGTCAGGCTGTCCACATGAAGCTCTACACTTCCTGTGGCCAACTTATCATTGGCCTGCTCACGCGCAGCTACCTTACCAGTCACTTCAATGACAAACTCGCTGCGCAGGCTCTCAGCTGTCTTCATGACCTCATCTGAAACACTCTCAGGGTTAATAACTAGCTGCATAATACCTTCGCGGTCACGCAGATCAATAAAAATCAAGCCTCCCAAATCGCGACGGCGGGCAACCCAACCTTTCAAAGTAATTTCCTGACCGACATGCTCACTACGAACACGTCCCGCATACATTGAACGTTTCATCTTTACTCTCCAAAATTTTAATTCTTTTACTATTTTACCACAAAGAGCCTAGGAAAGCCCCCCTACCTGTCCTTTTTCTGAAAAAAATTAAAAGTCTCCATTTACACAATGCCCACTTTTATAAAAAGGTCTGGAATCAATATTCTCAGACCTCCTAATTTATATAGATTATTCCTTTTTCTTCCCATCCTCATAAAGACTGGGAGCCCGTGTTTTTATCACCATGGCCGTCAAGAAGCGAAAGGCTCCCGCTGCCAGACCAAAAATCGGCGCCAAAGCACGGAAGAAAAAATCTCCTCGCATAAAATAACAGAGTAGACCCGTTATCACAAACAAGGCCACTCCCTGCACCAGCGCTACAAACCATACTTTTTTCATCTTTCCCTCGACTTTCTATAGACTATTATAGCATAAGGGGGGGAATGAGTAGAGAAAATTTTATCTTTTTAGAATATAGAAATATAATAAGATTTCTACAAAATAAACAGTGTTCTTATTATCATCTAATTGACAGATTGACGAGCAAAAAAATCTGAATAATGGAGATAAAAGAGAAGGCAACTGTCTCCTCTATAATTGCTCTACTCTTGTACTAAACAAAGAGCCCCAAAAGTTAGATTTTGTGTCTAACTTTTGGAATGCCTCTCACTCTGTCATACTATTTTGGCTTTTTTTATATTCTTTCGACTTTTCACCATACCAGTCTTTAACTGAGTAGCCGAATTGTTTCCGATATTGTTCAGAATATTTAAAAAGATAATAGCCTCTCAGAAGGTCAATAGAAAAGACATATACAGCAAATAAAAGAATCGCAGGAACAAAAGGTGTGACAATAGCATTGATTGCCCCCCTAGTATCACTTCCTGTCGAACGATCAAATAGTGCTAAAAAAGCAGTAATTCCCGTTCCCCCTATAAAAATGAGGCCATCAGAGACTTTCTCTGTAAACAAAACTGATAAAGGAACAAATGTTTCTCTTTTTTCTACCGATTCTCTTATTTTTCTAGGAACGGTTCTCATGAGATAATAGCAGACAATTACAAACAGAAATCCCGATAGAATTCCTAGAAGATTTCTTCGTGAAGCTATTGATAAAGTTAAACAAATTTCCATTATGAATATTAACAGAAGCATATAACAAAAAGTTATATATTTTAAAATCATTGGATTTTTTCTATATTTTATAGAAAAAATAATATAAATGATGTAAAACATAAGGAACATAAGAATTAAAGGTACATTAAACCAACTGAAATTTTGCGTAGTATATATAGTATCACCGCTTAATAGTACAGGAACTACTAAAGATAAAATATATAGTAAGATTGAAAACAATGCAAATCCTATGAATCTTTTATAACTCCCTTTAGTCTTTACCTTATTTATAATATCTTCATTAACGAAAGATTGACTTTCTTCAAATGTATAATTGAATAATCTCATTTTTATCCTCCATTATCCAAACCATCCTAGGGAGTGTTTTTAAGTCAATTCATCACTATCAGGGTGCTCTTTCACATAAATAGCTGCATAAAACGCATCTACCATAACAGCTGGCAGGGTCAAAGTCAATAAAATTCCCAATAAAACACCAAAAGCAATCTGAATATAACCTGTTAGGAGGGCGGGAATGATTGTTGCCCCAGCAAAAGCTACTGCAAAATTATTCCACCACGTTTTCTTTCTATCTCCCTCCTTGACTTGATTAAAGCCCCAGACTCTTCCTTGATTCTTTGGGAGATAGTACCAAGTATAGAAACCACAAGCAAAGATAAAAAGGAACAACATCAACACTACATAGAACGGGGTGAGAGGGGATTGATATATCTCTTTGGCTCCTATAGGACTACCGTCTGAAATAACCATTAGTAAACAAATAAAATTTAGACTTATTACTAAACTTAACACTGTGAGAGCTATTAAATAATATGTTAAAGCCTTCCATGCGTTTACCAAATAGGGAATAAAAGAAATGATAATACCTAATATATTCACAACACCGCAAAACAAAGAAAGTCCTTTAAAGATGCCTAGATTGTCTTCATAAGTTCCACCCACATACAGAAAACCAGTTAATGCCAAACCAATCCATGGATACAATTTAATATAACCTAAACTGACACCATTTGTAATCAAAGGACCATGGTATCTTTCTCTTTCTGTATCAATAATCTTCGCTTTATTTTTTCTATTTCTCTTTGCCATTAACTAAACCACCCTCCTATTGTTTTTATTAAGGCATCCTTAGCTACGACTCTATCAGACTAGAGCTCTTCTATTTTGCCACTCATGCCTCGAAACTATGCGCCACATTTTTTTTAGCTTTCAATTACCCATTCTCCTATCATCAGACTAGCCGTCTATCTACCTTGTCCCATTATACCATATTGAATATTGAGCGCCGATGGGAGGATAAGGTCTGTCGCAAAAAAGAGAAGATGGTCGTCTTCTCTAAATTCGCTCTCTTCATCACTCTGGTAATTCTACCTTCAAACTCATATCAGTAGGTTGTAAGACTTTCTGAGCAGCTGCACGAAACTTTGCCCTTATTTTCTTCGTTCATAGATTTGAACTTTATCTTTATAACTCAATTTCATTATAAAACGCCCCAAATGTTAGACAGAAAAACCTAACTTTTGGGGTGCGGAACAGAGTCTGCAGATGGTTTCAATACTAAATCCTTAGTGATTGGTCGCTTTTAATTGTAAAAATAACTGATTTCATATTTTTCTCCTTCGGTCTACTGGCAAATTCTTTCTACGACGTAGAATCGTTACTTCGCTGACAGGGATTTTTCCTGATGCATACGTGATAAGACCGTACTTATCATCCATCAATTCCGCACCATCTGCTATATTGTTTTCATTTAAAAATTCTTTATCAGAAACCAATATTCGCACATAAGAATCAGGTGCTGTAAAATCATCATCTCCACGCTTGTGACCAGCCATTGCAAATTCCTGACCTTTATATAGGACACGATCATAAACCGAATACCTCTGACTAACTTCACTATAAGACACAAACTTCCCGTATAACCCTTCATAATCACCAGATTCATAGAAACTATAGGGAATGTAGCCTTCTTCCAACATCGCTGGATCTTTTGATAGAAGAATATATCCATTTATATAATTCACAAAATTAGAATATACTCTATCTTCATAAACTAGATACTCTTTATCCATTTTATCCCTCCACGTATTCCATTATACCATCTTTATTAACCCTACCAACCAAGACTTCCTCTCCTCCGACGCTCAGATACATTTTTGACCCGTCAGTTAGTTTGAATGAAGGAAATTTAGTATCTGGATCAACTATTTTATACTACGGAATCAAATATTCATCTATCGTCAAAATAATTATCGTCATTTCCAATTGGAATTGTCTTCTACACAACAGTTTGTTCCGTAGACTTTGCTGTTGATTTACGGATAGCAATCACTTTCTACTCTCCGCTTTCATCGTCTCCGACCGACGAAGCATCTGATTGGTTATCTTCTTGACTGTCGCCTGTGCTCGTTGAACTATCTGATTTTGGAAAATCCAAACTATACTCAGTTTCTGTACTAATCGCTGGAAGATTAACATCTATTATTTCTTGATTTTGAACAGGATGATAGTAAGAGAAAAAGGCCCAAACCATATAAACCAGAATGGCTGGATATACAATCAGATGCCTTCCCCAAAAATCCCCAGAAGCTTCAGCTCCTCTTGTAGACATTCCTTTCAATTCTGGGTACTGAGCCTCGTATTGTTTCTTTTTTGTCCAATACGGCCTTGATATAACAATACCTGCAAACACAACTAAGCCAATTGAAACATTTTCAAAGATTAGATTCCTAGATTTTGAATAGACCAAAATAAAGGATAGAATAGCTCCTGTAACGGCCGCTAGCAAGAATATAATGCGGCTATAAATAGCTTCTTTTTTTACTCTAAGATATTCTTTGATAAGTAAGTCTTTTTCTTTCATGATAATCCTTTCGTTTACCGTGTAATTTTAAGCTGTATCTGGGAACCTTGATATTGCAGATAGACTTGGTCAACTGGTGGATTTTCTTCTCTCCTGTTTCCAAAAACAACTCCATCTCTTCACCATCTTAGAAATCAGTTCATCCCAATTTCAAGGATTGCTCAAATATGCAACAACTACAGAAAATCAACGTTCTAGCCATTCTAGCATTTGTCGACATTTTTCGTCAATCAATTCTCTATTAGCCAGCTGTTGAATCCATTTTTCTGGGATGCCTTCCAGTTGATAGTAGGCTCCAGCCAAGGTACCTGTAATGGCACCGATGGTATCGGTATCCCCTCCAAGATTAACGGCTTTTAGAACAGCTTCTTCAAAACTCTTTGTTGTACCCAAACACCAGAGACAAGCCTTCAAGGTATCAACAACATAGCCTGTGGAAGCAATATCTTCCCTAGATTTTTGATAAAATTCTCTATCAAATATTTCTCTAAAATGTTCTTGATACTCTTCCCAGTATTCTGGTTTTTTCTTGAAATAATCTTCAAGATAAGGTTTTGATTGACAAAGTAATTTTTCTAAACGAATGTTAAGAAGAAAACCAATTAAAAGCTGGACATACAGAATAGATGCCACAATAGACCTTGGATGAGCATGGGTCAACTTGGTATATTGCTCAATTATCTTTGATCTATAGCTGAAATCAACGTTTTCATATAAGAGCAAAGCCAAGGGGGATATCCTCATCAGGGCTCCATTGCCATTATCTCTCTCACTAGTCCCTCCACATTTCTCTGGAGAAACTCCCGCCAAATACCGTTCAATCGCCTGATTAGTCGCAACACCAATATCAAAACAATATCCAAAAGGTGTGAGATAGCCCTGACGATAAGCTACAAATTTATCCATTAGCCCATTCAAATCAGAATCCTCCCAGAGGTGTTCAACAAGTGCTAAGGATAAAGAAGTATCATCTGACCAGGTCCCAGCTGGTTGATTATAGGTCCCATAACCCACCATATCTGAAATATGATAGGTATCTCTAGCCCTGAACTCCACAGGAACTCCCAGCGCATCACCTATAGCTAGACCAAAGATAACCGAATTTATCTTTTGTTTAAGATTATACCTTCTATACTGATTTGAATCATCTTCCCATTTATCTCTTAATCTCATAGCCTTTTCCTATTCTATTAAATCCATTTTTATAATAATATTATCAGCAACTTCTTCCACACCCTTTATCAGGAATCTTGCATCCCTTGTCAACCAACAGACTAAAAGAATTGACCTTACCAGCTTCGGAAGCACTGATTTTCCAAGTTATAAATTCGTTAAAATATAGAAATTTAGCAATCAATCCTCTTCATCAAACATAAGGGCATCTAGCTCTTCTATATCAGCCGTAATCCCTTCATAACTAGAGATAATATTATCTAATACTTTCAAGGTTATGATGTCTGTTGAGTCCTTTATCGTGACCTCCGTGCCTATGTCGCTTAAATCATGAATTAACTCCCTAATCTTTCGAAGTTCGTCCAGCTTTAAATCATCGACTTCCATCACTGGATCATGATTTTCTATTCTTGACTTTAGTTGAGAAAAAGGCAAAGTCGAATACTTTCTTAATAGCTGGTAGGTCAACGACTTGTTAGTAATGGCATCAATACGAATATCTAACATAAGCTCTATTCCTTTCTTTGATAATGACAGTCTGAGTACCGTCCAATTCAATTATACCATACTGTAAGAGACCAAAAAGAGAGCGAAAATTCGCTCTCTTCATATCACTCTGGCAATTCGATCTTCAAACTCATATCTGTATTCTGCAATACTTTCTGAGCAGCTGCTAAAAAGGCTAGACCGTTATCAGATGGGGAATGCTGTAAGGCGATGTCGATATCGTATACTCCTGTTGTTTTAAAACTTCACTAGAAATCTTTTTGAATTCTGCTTTGTTCATTTGTAGGTGGAATCTAAATATTCCTTTACTGTCAAAGGAAGTCTTCGTTTTAAGTGAAGATACTTTTCCAAATAGTCATCAATCCCTTTCTCAAAGGCTGGTTTAATAAACTTCTCTGTATTCTCTAAAATACTCTCAGAAAGAGTTTCTTTCGTCAAATTAGATAATTTGTAATCTCCAAGCATTTTGTCATTATCATTGTAAACAAAGCGACCTCCAAAATCTCCAAAACCATGACTTAACCTCTCTAATTTTTCATGAAGCTTTTTTATAAAAAAGCCGTAATTGATATAAAAAGAGTTCTCAAAGTTAGATTTTTGAAAGCCAATAAATACCTTTAAATCAGTATTTTCAAATGTATAATATTTATTTTCATAAGCAAAACCTTGTGACTTCAAAGTTTCGACAACAATCTTTTTAAATTGTGTGTTATTCATTAATAACTATACCCTCAGATACCCTAAATTTTTATAGTTTACTGCGTTTCTCGCTAGTCTTCAGAAATCTTTTCCAATAGAGTTAATCAATTTTTCGTATGACTTTCACTGAGCATTAATAAATATCAATCCTTCTAACATGAAATTCAATAAATTCACCATTCTCAAGATCATTTGGAATTCCTCCACCTATATTAATCAAAAATTCTCCTACCTGAGCGATATTTCTTGTTTTATCAAATATTCTAGCAATTATAAAATATTCAAAATTATTCAGATGCTTTAAAAGTATTTTTGCCTTCGTATCCTATAAATTTTACATATGCATTTAATTCTGGTACATAAGTACCCGTTTCAACTACAAAATTTACGTCTTTTAAATATTGTTCTATTGAGTAATCCGTTCTTTTCAATGCGTGAGCAGCCTCTGCACTGTGTTTATCAAAATGATTCACTAATTTTTGCTCACTATTAAACTGTAAATTTGCATTCTGTGCTTTTCCTACAGATGGTACTGAATTGTTCTCGAATTCTACCCTTGACACCACTAAAGAATTTCCAGAACTTGGAATTTTAGCTCTGCCTAATAAATCTGTATACAATCCATAAATAGGCTTTCCATTGTAGACTTGATGCCCCACATAAGATCCAACCATCATATCTATCCAAGCAACCGTATCTGGAATAGCTTTAATCAAGGAATCGCCTGTGCTCTCACCACTATCCTTTTGCATAGCAAAATCAACCAAGGCACCAACAATTGGAATGCCATATTTTACTCCATTTTTAACGGCGCCTCTAGCTAGCTGCGCCCATATAGGATTAAAATCAGTTGCAATTGTCACCGTACCTCCACCGACTAAAGCTGCTGAACGTCCAATTTGAGTCGCGTTGATATTATGGGTAAACCATTCTACTGCAGATTTAGTGAAGGCTTCAACTGCTTTATCTGTTATTTTAGTTTTAAGAAGCTCTTGAATATAGGCAACACCAAAATTAATAATTCCTGATTTAATTGATTGGAAAGTCTTATCATCAATCTCACCATTTTTGTAAGCTTTCTTTGCTTTTGAAATGATCTCTTTAGACTCATCATCAATATTTTTTTGCTCTTTTTTCTTCGCCTCATTCTGATCTAGCGCATACTTGACATTCTCCAGCAAATTACTATCTGGGTGATTTGACTGATAGTCTTGAAGAGTCTTTGTTTCTTCATCTGTCAAAGACTTTCCTGCATCCACCTTATCAATCAAGCCTCGGATTTTCATCTCCTCGGCTTTGACCTGACGTGCTTGCTGTACGTACTTCAAAACAGAAGCATCCACGCGTTCTGGATAGGCCGCCACATATCGCTCTATCGCTGTCAGTTCCGCTTCAGTCAGAGATTCCCCATTATTCACCTTCTCCAGCGCTGACAGGTAATTATTCTCCATTGCTATCTCTCGGTCAGCCCAGCCTTGTTCAATATCACCTACCCACGATAAGTCCTGTGGCAAAGCAAAGCTACTTCCTCCAAAGGAGGTTGAAATACCTGACATAGCTTTAGAAATCAAGAGCTGATATGTATCTGCTGAGGTACAGGCAAGGAGAGATTCTGCGCTAAATGCCTTCAGATTGGCCAGTTTCTCCTGCACCGTAGTCAGTTGACTTTGAGCTGCTGTGAGTTGCTCTTGTAAACGACTAATTCTTGCTGCATCTCCTTCTGCTGGTTTCGTTTTAGATTGAAGACCAGAAATCGAAGCGCTGAGACTCATACAACCTCGGGATATACTATCAATCTCCGCTTGTAACTGTTCTTCATCTAAATTCTCAGCTCCACACTTAGCCACATAGTTATCCGCCAAGGTGTTCGCCGCATCTGCAACGGCTTCAGAGTAGAGAATGAAACCTTTATAATAGGGACTCATGACACTTGTCGCATATACACGAGCTGCATCATAGCCTGTTCCTATCAGCTCATCTCCACTACCGACGAAGCTGTCAAAGGCACTAATCAACTGATTGAACCCTGCTACACGTGACTGTGAGACAGAGGACATCGTAGAAGACTGCATCTGTAGGCTGGCATAATTTACCTTTACCATATACTTCCTTTCTAGTTGAACAATAATTAATTAGTTCCCTCACTAAATAGCTGTTTATTTTTCTTCTTTCCAGAATTACTACCAGCAGTTCCTGATTCGACTGGGCCTGTATTTCTGTTAATATAATTGGCAAGCTTTGCATCCGTTGTTTGAAACTCTGCATGAATACCATGTAAGACCTGTATAAAGTCAACAGCTTGCTCTGCTGCCTGCTCGCTTGCTTTAACTTCGTTATCAATATGACTACTAATAGTTGCAGAAGCAGCATACTGACTAATTGAATCCTTTGTAGCAGTTTCTTTTCCTACTGAATGATAAGCTGTAGCGATTCCATTTGCATAGGTTTGAACAGCCCTTGGATCAGACTGAATGCCTACCCCCTGTGTTGTTCCTACTGACATAAGATCCTCCTTTTATATTGTTATTTTTATTTTAACGCTTGATTGATGTCCATATAAGTACAACTCATCCTTATTTAAATAAGGTTCCTTGCTGTTATAAGGCTTTTCTAATATTGTTTGATCTGTTAAGCGCATTCCCAAAAGATAGTATTGATTATATGCCTTAACCTGACGAGCAGGGCTGCCAATAGCATTATTGCTAATATAAGAATAAAAACTACCAACAACAAAATGCATATTGTATTTCCATCCCTCTTGGTAGAGTATTGATACTTGTTCGCCTGTCAGCCCACTTGCCTGAACAAATTTCTCTAAATTAGGGATAAAGATGACAAAGTCGTGTCCAGTTTCACCTTTTTTACGATCCTCTAATTCAAGCATAAGTTGATTCGCCATATCCGCAAGAGCCTCTGGTTCAGAAATACGAGCAAATAAATCAAACTGACCATCATATTCATCATCTACATCCATAAACATGACTTTCTTACTTGGAGTAAGGTTAGTAAATATTTCTAAAAGATGGCGTGTAATATTCTCCAAATGTTCACCTTCATTAGCTATATATAGCAGGTGTTTGAAACCTTTCATCGGTATATCAACACTCTCAACATTAACAAAGTCTAGACCTAACGGTAAGTTATTTTCTTTCAAAGCTGTTTGAACACTTGTAGTTCTAGCAAACGTATCAAAGGTTAATTCCTCTGGGACAATCGGAATAGGCTTAGGTCGATTTCCGTCCCATTCTTCTGACATCATTCCTGCCTCAGAGCTAATCTGCTCAATTAATTCAAATGTATCATTTCCGTTCGTTGGTAGAGCTACTTGGAAAATCTCTGGTTCATCTAGCTTAATCATAGCACGACCAGGTTTATCTTCAATTATCAATTGGGTACGTCCAATTAAGGTTCGAGTGTCTGCATCATCTGTTAACTTTAGAGAGATACGAGTTTTAATACTAGATAATAGAGCACTTTTCACAACTCCTAATCGTCCAGCTGTAATTACAAGATATATTCCTAAACTCAAGCCTTCCCGAGCTATAACTTGAAAAGTATTTTCTATATCCAAAACTAGTGGAGATTCTTTGATAGCATCGTAACCATCTAACATAAAGAAAAGTCTAGGAATTTGATGACCACTGATTTCTTGATAAAGATTTACATCAGCAACCATATGTTTGCGTAAAAGAGCTTTTCTATAGCGAATCTCTCCTTTTATACGGCTAATCACTTTTGTTATTTTTTCCTGATCGTCAATCATAATGGTATCAGCTACATGGGGCAGTTGTCGAAGTGGCAAAAGTCCATTTGTTCCGAAATCCAACAAGTAAAAGTTAACTTGAGTAGGGGTAAACTGACGAGCTAAATCCATCGTCAAAGTTTGAATAAAAGTAGACTTACCTGTTAAAGGACCTCCAAAAAGAGCAATATTCCCATCTTCATTAAAATCATGTTCTAATGCGTATTGAGCTTGTTGGCTTGGCACATCCACATAACCAATCACTGCTTTTAAAGGTCGGTCGGTATGTGCCCAAAATTCTTTGAACTTTCCTTTACGTAGATCTGTCAAGTAGATGCGCTCCTTAAGCGGTGGTAGCCACGGCTGCGGTACTGGCGAGATATTCTGCTCTTCAGTCAGAAGTTTGATGTTCTGCACAATTGCGTCCAGCTCTGTCGGTACTTCCTTGACCTCATCCGCCTCTTCTAAGCCTGATAGGTCTTCATTCAGGATCTCATATTGGCCCAAGTCATTGATCAGGTAGATGGTATGGTCCTCGATGCCCATATCATCCTTGTCTGGCTGGTAGTCTGCGCCTGACCAAGCTGACTGGAAGAGTTCATAGACTTCATTATTGCCGACCTGTAGATAAGCTCGTCCTGTCTGGGTGATCTCTGCCGCATCTGGCGTATGAAGCATTTCCATAGAGTCGCCTCGATCGGCTACCTTGAGGGCCAGCTTAAAGCGGGAGTTGGACCAGATCTGGTCATCCACCACCCCAGACGGCTTCTGAGTCGCTAGGATCAAGTGGACCCCAAGAGAACGACCGACCCGAGCAATGGACACCAGCTCCTTGATAAAGTCAGGCTGGTTGACCTTGAGCTCCGCAAACTCATCCGAGATGAGAAAGAGATGGGGCAGGGGCTCAGTTGCTTCTCCGTTTTTAAATTTCTTCTGGTATTGATTGATGTGATTAACTTCAAACTCTCCAAAGAGCCGTTCTCGGCGATGGATCTCCGCATTGATGGAAGCCAAAGCCCGCATGGATTGGGCTCCGTCCAAGTTGGTAATAGTCCCCAAGAGATGGGGCAGGTTCTTGAAGAGATTGGCCATTCCACCACCCTTGTAGTCAATGAGTAGAAAAGCCACATCGTGTGGATGGAAGTTGACAGCGAGGGACAGAATATAGGATTGAATGGTTTCTGACTTCCCTGAACCCGTCGTACCTGCAATCAAACCATGTGGCCCATGGGCCTTTTCATGGAGGTTGAGCTGAACCAGATCATCCTTCCCACGTAGACCAATCGGAACAGCCAAGCTTTTATAAGGCGCATTCTTTTCCCAGCGTCTCGAAACCTGCAAGTCCTCAAAGGTCTCCACCCCATACATCTCCATAAAGGTAACGGTATCTGGAATCGAACTCTTGAGGTTTTGGAGGTGATTGATCGGTGCCAAGGTACGGGCAATCCGCTCCTTGTCATAATCTGCTGGAAAATGATCCAGGCGGAAGTCCGTCTCTTTCAAGACCCCTTCTTCCATGACCAGTTGGCCTGTATTGCGGTCCTTGATATTGATAACCGTCTGGATATTCTCAGACAAGGAACTCATCACATCCTCTACAAAGACCAGCGAACAGCCTAATTCTGTCGGATCTTCGGTAAAGAACTCCATAATCACATGATCCAAAATCAGCTTTTCATCTGTCACTAAAACCACGTAATGGGGATGGAAAAGCGTGCTCTCCTTATGAGAGGCTTCCTCTTTTTGAGTACGGCGCAGTTTTAAGATTTGGTTCAAACTGTTTAAAACTTGGTCCCGTGTCCGTTGGTTGTAGACAAAACCACGGACATTTAGCTCTTGAAGCTTAGCATGGGGAAGCCAACGCATCCAAGACCACTGGTCTCTCTCCTCTTCAGGCAAGATGGTAATAAACTGCACATCGTGATAAGAGTGGAAAGTCGCTAACTGCATGACCAACAGCTGGAGCTGTTCTAAAACAAGATTTCTCGGGCCAACATAGCCCACCGGCCCATGGCTAAGATTAGCAGGAATAGGCATATCTGGAATCTTTTTATGACGACTATAGAGAGCGTACCCCTCTTCCTCTAGCGCATCTTTCTTCCCACTGCGCTCCTCTTGCCCATAGGTTAGCTGGTAGCTAGTTGGGAGTTTGCCTAGCCCTAAACGGTAGTAAAGAAAGTCAAAATGGAGTGATGTCTTTTCATAAATCCGGTGATTGTAGCTCTCAACTAGATCGGTCAACTCCAGAACAGTCGGAAAGTGATAATGCATTCCTTCTTTTTGTTCCCGCTCCAAACGAGCCAATTCCATAGCCTTATCTTTCAGATAGAGATGATAAAGATCAATCCGTTCCTTCTTTTCAGCCTTATATTTCTTACGATTTTTAAAGAAGCCACGAACAGAAAAGATAACACTGGCAATAGACATAACAACCGTAGCCAGAATATAAATCCCCCGTGGCTGGACTAGTGTAATCAGCACCGTCACCCCAACCATGAGAAGGGGAGGCACAATCAGTCTTAAGAGCTCATCACTAGGCTTATTAGGTTCTTTACTTGGCGGAGCAATCTGGATTTTTTCCTCTGAGCTCCGATAGATAATCCGAGGAGAACGATGATAGTCGGGATAATCTTCATAAAAGCCGTAACGAGACGGAGCCCTCAAAGCTAACTGACTACCGGCCTGAGCCGAGCCATAAAGCCATACTTCATCTGGATATATCTTGATAGTCACAGATCCAATACTAATTTCATCACCAAAGTTGAGGATCTGCTGATCCTTTTTTTCTAAGTGGTTGTTTCGATAAAAGTCTCCCTTGAGCCGTGTCAGAGTCCAGCTACCTTGAGACTTTTTCAAAAGAAGCTCGATATCTTCGTCCAGTTTGACAAGAGCGCCCTTTTGAGATCCGACATGGAGCTCCTGCTGATCTAAAAGATCATAGACTCGTGGCTCGGCATCCCGCAGATAAAAGACGGTATCCCCCAGTGCCAAGCCGTCCTTCAATAGTCCAACTTCCTCACCATATTGGTAGAAGACCTCCTCACCATCTGACTTCAGCTGTATAGGTCTGTCTTGTTGCTGGAGATAAACTTGAGCCTTCTCCGTTGCACCGAGCAGGAATGTTTTATCTCCCTCCACTCCTAATTCATAGCGTAGGCCTTTTGTATAGAAAATTACTTGTTTTGTCATGTTTTCTTACTCCTTGGCCTATTTTAGTTGCTCGAGGACGCACTAGATTTCGTCTCAGTTGAAGACTTGTTATCAGAGGCTTCATCTTGCTGACTGGAGGTACTAGAGCTAGACTCACTTGCTAAAAGCTCACTTCGACTATCCCAATATTTCTTGTACTCATTTTCCAAGGAATCCAGTTTAGCTTCACGGTCTTTACCTGACAACTTATCATCCTCACGAACTTGCTTGATTTCTTGGGTCAAAGCATAAAGAATCAAGTCGCTATCATTAATACGTTTCGCAGTATCTAGGGCATCCTCAAACTTATTGCGACCAATTTGAATCCAATAAATCAGATAAAGCTCATCTGACTTAAGGGTCACATTATTAAGAATAACCTTCTTTTGATCGGAAGAAAACTCCAAACCTTGGATATAAGAGTAAGCTAATTCATACTTTTGAGTATTTGGCAGGCTAGAGGGTGCTATTCCTTCTAACTCTGTGATTACCCCACTATAGTCAACCTTGATGAAAGCAGTATCTGCCTGCAAAAGTTTTTCTTTAAAAGGATTTTGTAGGAAAATCAGATAGACTAAAGGAATGAAGAGCAGAATGATACCTGCTGTCAACCAGATCGTTGCTAATTTAAAAACTCGGTGGCGCCTGCTTGGCACCAAAACTAAATTTGCCTTTTCCTGATCCGCTTTCTCCAAATAATATTTTTCTAAGACAGCCATCGCATCTGATATGGACGTTGTCTGGCGTAGCTCGTTAAGAAAGTCTGGTAGAGTTTCTAATTCTAGCGATCCATTGTAGAGATCCATGAAGTCTAAGTCGCTAAAAAGTGTCACTGTAAAACATTTAGCCTGACGTAAAAAGTCCTCTGCTGATAAAGAATGGGGAGTCATGATCCCTGGTACACCTCTATAAGCGATTTTAGCTTGAGCATTCTTAGTGATAAAGAGATTATCTGGATGGAGCAGAAAAGTCACTGGTAGATCTAAGGCTGATTCTAGAGAAAACACATTCAGCGCTAAACGAAGCCGCTCTGAAATCGTACGAGTCTTGAGTTCCCCATAGCTAAGTCCGTGAGGCTCTAATTCATATGTAAATGTCACACTATCCTCATCTGCCTCCATGGTCTGTTCCAAAAAGAGGGGATGATGCAAATCCAAAAGCAGGAGCTCCCGCAAATCCTGACTGGCTACATCAGATCTCTTCAGTCTCAGCTGCCAGCTTGTTTCATTTTTTTCATAGATAAATGGCTGTTCGCCAAATACAAATCTTTCTTCAGTCACCTAGTATCTCCTCTATCTCTACTAAATCTCCTGTCGTCATAGGATAATCCGACAAGTACTTACCCTCATCAATTAGTAAACCTTTATTGACAATCCGTAGCTGGTACTTTTTTCGCTTTATATCTGGATTGAAAATATTATCAATTTCTCGAATCAGCCTGCGTACTTCAATCCGCTGGGGAATTCTGATATCTACATCCCTATTTCTTAAGCGCAGAGTAATATTGATATGTTGTTCCATTTCTCACGTCTCTCCTATTTGATATGTCATTCTATGACTATGACTTACTGAGTCGATTCAGCTAATCACACAAAGCCGTCTTCCCCAAATGCAGCTAATCCATCTCCGCCGTCGCTACTCGATAGCTCATAATACCTGTTGCTCCAATAAGCAATATAACGAGCACAGAGTAAAGAATCCCAGGAAGAACGTCACTCAAATCACTAGCATCTTCATCGCCTATGTTTGTTTGTAATTTAGATAATTTTTGAGAATCAAGTTGAAACAACTGCTCTTCAGGTGATTTTTTCATTGACCCCTGTATAGCAGAAAACAGCTGGCCCCTTTCGGTGATCAACTGTTCGTCTTGATAGTGTTGGATTTCCTGCAGTTTCTGTCGAGTCGATTCATTAAAAAGATCCTTGATTTGTTCAGACTGCACACCAAAACTCAATTCCTCTTCTCTCTCAAGTCTGGAATTATCAATTTGTAGGCTATTGTCCTTCAGGTCATCTGCAGCAGCCATTGAGACTGCTGCAGTTATTCCCAAAGAAAGAAATAAGAGAACTATTTTTTTCATATCCTTATTTTCTATACTTTCTCAGTTTGAAGCGTTTGATATTGCAAACTTTTCACTTTAACAAAGATATTTGCCATAAGTAACAAAGTTATAACAATCAACATCGCAAAGAAGACAAAGAAATTCGCTGGCTGACCGTCAAAGTATCCTGAAAGAAAGCTTTCTAAAACTGACAAGACATTAAGACTCTTGATAAAGGAAGGGAAGCCTGTCAAGCTAGCTGTTGTACCGATAGCATTCGAAAGATAAACAAAGCTAATCATCATAAAGAAGGCAAGCCCCATACCAATAACACGAGAATGCTTAAGCAACAAATATTGTCCTTGAACCAGAATGAAGGAAGCTAAGACTATTAATAAGACCCATGACGGTAAATATTCTCTACCAACTTGAAGCTGAACGCTAGATACAACCCCAACAATCAAGCCAATAGTCAAAGCCAAGAAAGATAAGATGCCGACATTCATAACATCTGTATCATGTAGTCTATCTAGTTTAAACTTATCTTTGACCTTGCGGATAATATTTTGTGTCGCAAAAAGATAAGCTGTAAATAGGCTGACAATCTCTAATAATAAAATCCAGGTAAATGGACGATAAACATTGATTGTTGCCTTAACAGAAGATGAATTTTGTGCCACTGGATTAGATAAGAATTTAAGTAGAACTTCATTTGGAACCCCATTTTCATAGGCATTATTAAGAACTTTGACAAAGGATTCAACAAAGTTTCCATTAGTAGCTAACTCTTCATTAAACTGCGCCATTAGAGTCTCCGCATCAGTAGACAACTTTTCTGTACTACCTTGAGCATTGGCTAGCTCACGATTAAAGTTAGTAAAGATTTGATTTGCAGATTCAGCGGCCTGAATATTGCTTTGAGATGACGCCTTCACACCCGATGTTTCTGTTAACAACGAGCTAAATTCAGAATTAAGCGCAGACAAATCGGAGTCCGTTTTAGCTAAAGCTGCCGTACTGCTAGTCTGAGCAGTAGCTATATTGGCCAAGCGCTCCTTCAAACTCTCATAATGCGCCATCTGTTTAGTAATACCGCTCGCTAGCTGTTCATTGTTCTTAGCAATTTCTTCTAAATTCTGCTTTAACTCAGGACCTGTTTTTTTCAACTGCCCCAATGTATCATCAAGTCTTTGTTGCACACTTTTGTTATCTGAGGTGTTCTCCGTCTTAGAAAGGCTTACTTTATACTCATCTAAATTAGATTGGATAGCTTCCAATAGAAGAGATGATAGCACTTCATTCATTCTCCCTGTTTTCAATTGCTCTATAGAAGAATAAACTTGAAGTAAAGAATTGACATGCTGATAAGCGGAGGCGATTCTTTGCGCTTTATCTCCATAACTAGCCGCTGCCTGCTGAAGAGCTTGAACATCAATAGGTGCACTAGCAGCAGGTACTCCATCTAGAGAAATCTCTATAGCCCCTGCTGTCGTTGTAGATGCAACATCATTCGTCACACTATAGTGAATTTCAAACTGTGCATTCTCAGCTAGTAAGACTTCTTGGTTTTCTGTGATAGTAGCACCGTTATAAGAAACTGAGTCCACTGTTACACCCGTTTTCGCCTTCCAAGCTACTTTTACCTTCGTACCAGCTGGTGCAGGAAGGGGATTGCTAGCCGTGATAGCTTTAGCAGCTAAAGCATTGAGTTCAGCGCTAGTAGTGCTATCACTAGGAGTCCCAAAGTTTTTCACATCAGGATTAAGAGTCGGTATATTTATAGAAAGATCAAAAGCAGTGAAGCTTTTTCCACTAAAGTCTTCAGACGGTAAGGATGCAATAGCTGAACTTAGTTCTGCTTTTAGCGTATTTTCTACATCGGTCAATGCAGTAATATTACCCTTATCAAGTACTTGACTTAGAGTAATTACATCACCTTCCTTTACACTATAGTAGTCTGACAGCTTTTTAGAAATAAATTCATTAATCCTATTTTCATGTTCTTTAAACTTTGTACGCTCAGCTTCAAGATTTTTCTCTAAATCATCAACCTGTTGTGTAATATTCTCTGTTAATCCCGCATATGTCCTAGCATCTTTCACATCAGCTTGCCCCAACGAACCAATCTTTTTATCAAGAGCTTCCTGCCCTGTTTGTAAATCGTCATAAAGCTTCTTCGTCTCAGCACTTAAAGTATCACGGCTCATCCCCATCAGCTGATTCATGAAGTCAGCATAGCTAATTTGATCCTCACCTCTTTGCTTCAATAAACTATTAAAGTTATTACCATAAGCTGTCTGAGAGTGACCTAAAGTATCAAATACTTGAGAATAACTTTCTAGGGTCGTTTTTAACGTGTTATTCGCATCAACAGAAGATGTGGATAAACTATATAGTGTCGGAAAAATATTTTTAGAACTAATAGCAGTATCTAGCAAATTCGTTTTATAATTCCCGATATTGGTGATTTGAACCTGAGAACTAGCTCGCACATTCTGTTGAGCCGTATATAGATTACTCAAGATACTTGCCATATACATATCAACCAATTGACTGTTCAGGTCAGCAATGATATCCTTTGCTAACTTATTTGCATCATTTTCAATCTGCAAATTCCCTGATGAATTAACCTTGTAGGTCACAGTTGTCTTATCTACGTTGACGCTGTTAACATCTAAGATCTTTTCAGAAAAGTCACTCGGAATAGTTAGAACCAGCTGATACTTCCCTTTTTCTAAACCAGCATCCGCCACTCCACGTGTCACAACAAACCAATTTTGTGAATTATCTCGTTCAATATTCTTAACATAGCTAGCGCCAAGATTATATTCTTTCTTATCTACATTAACGGATTGGTCTTCATTGACAATCGCCACATTAAGCTTTGTCTGCTGGCTTGCCTTCAACTTCGTTTCATTACTACTGCTCGTATTTTTTTGTACAGCTATATTTAGAATAATCATCGTAGCAAGCAAGAAGGCCACTATTAAAGTATTACCTATATATTTTAAAATTTTATTGTTTCGCATTTACCTTATTTAATCTCTATGTTGTTATGATATAAAAACAGGAAGGCTCTCGCCTTCCTAAAGCCACTTATAAAAAATTAATGGATCTGTGCTGCAATATCTTGGTCAGTTTGCTCAATGATGTCAGCAACTTTAACCAACTGAGCATTGATATCTTGAAGTAATTGTGCAAATTCTTTGATTTTTGGAGACAATTCATTGAATTGTGCTTCAAAACTATCAAAAGCAGAACCGTCCCAGTTTTCAGCAATAACTGCTTGCTCACGAGTCAAGTCATTAAGAACTTGGGTCACATTCTCAGAACCGCTAGTATATTTAGTTGCAGACTGACGAAGGTCTTCTGGAGTTAATTTAATTTGTGCCATATTTTTCTCCTTAAAATAAATAATGGTAATATAATTGTAACAATTAATATCTATAATTTCAAGTATTTAGATAAAAATAAATACATTTTTGTATAAATACTAATAATCTACAGATAATTTAAAGCCTAATTGTAATTGGATTTACTGGATTCAGCTTAGTTTTTCAGCTTTAATAAATTGGTTATTTAAATCTAAAAATCTATTAAAAACCTAATTTTTCGAGAACAGCCTGATAATTTTCTTGAACTTGATCCAGTCCAACCTCCACTTCTTGACGAGTCGCATTATTCTTCACAGTGACTTGGTCGCTTTCGATTTCACTTTCACCTAAAGTAATGATGGTCTTGGCTCCAAAAGCATCTGCTGACTTGAATTGAGCCTTGAGCTTGCGGTTCAGATAATCCCGCTCAGCCGCAAATCCTTGATTGCGGAGAGCTTGCACTAATTCCAAAGCGCTGCGATTGGCAGCTTCACCTAGAACGGCAATATAGGCATCCAAGCCTGTCTCAAGTGGCAGAGCTGCTCCCTGTTTTTCTAAAACCAAGAGGAGACGCTCCATTCCCATGCCAAAACCAAAGGCAGGGGTTTCTGGCCCACCGAAATAGTCAACCAAGCCATCATAGCGACCGCCCGCACAGATAGTCAGTTCGCTGCCTGCCACATCTGTCGTAAACTCAAAAATCGTGTGATTGTAGTAGTCCAGACCGCGCACCATATTGGTGTTAATGACATAAGGAACCCCCAGAGACTCTAGCATTGAGCGGACAGCCGCAAAATGCTCCTGGCTCTCCTCGTCCAGAAAGTCCAAAATCGAAGGAGCCTGCGCAACGGCCGCCTTATCTTCCTTTTCCTTCGAATCCAGCACCCGCAGCGGATTTTCCTCCAAACGACGCTGACTATCCTTAGAAAGGCTGTCTTTCAGCGGAGTCAAATAATCAATCAAGGCCTGACGGTAGGCAGCCCGACTCGCTGCATTGCCCAAACTATTCAGCTGCAGCGTCACCTGCCCAATTCCAATTTCCTTGAAGAACTGAGCAGCCATAGCAATCGTTTCTGCATCTGTCGCTGGATTTTCAGAGCCGAAGCACTCCACCCCGATTTGGTGAAATTCGCGCAAGCGACCAGCCTGAGGTCGTTCATAGCGGAACATAGAACCCATATAATAAAGCTTGACTGGCTTTTGAACTTCTGGTGCAAAGAGCTTGTTTTCGACATAAGAACGAACGACCGGTGCAGTTCCTTCTGGCCGTAGCGTAATATGACGGTCTCCCTTATCATAGAAATCATACATTTCCTTGGTCACGATGTCTGTCGTATCCCCGACTGAGCGACTGATGACCTCATAGTGCTCAAAAATCGGTGTCCGAATTTCCGCATAGTTGTATTTTTTAAACGTCTTACGAGCAAACTCCTCCAGATACTGCCATTTAGCAGATTCCTGAGGGAGGATATCCTGAGTTCCTTTAGGTTTTTGTAATTTCATTTTCTAATCCTCTGCAACTATATAATATCTATTATTTTACCATAAATCAGATGTTTTGAGGAGTTAGAGCAGAAAAATTCCCTCCAAGAGACTAAATCCGTTTTCATTCGCCAGAATTTCTTGAAAAATTGTCAGAATTATGAGAAAATAAGACCACCATTCTATAGAGAAAGAAGGACAGAAGATGAGAGACGATATCAAAATCAATGACCGAGCCGCAGCTATCCAAGAAGAATTAATTAAGAAACTCGAAACGATTTACGATCCAGAAGTTGAGCTTGATGTCTACAATCTCGGGCTCATCTATGAAATCAACCTTGACGAGACTGGCCACTGCAAGATTGTCATGACCTTCACAGACACAGCCTGCGACTGTACCGAGACCGTTCCCATTGAAATCGTCGAATCCCTGAAGCAAATCGAGGGCATCGAAACCGTCTCTGTTGAAGTCACTTGGTCTCCCGCGTGGAAAATCACGCGCATCAGCCGCTTTGGACGGATTGCGTTAGGGATTAGTCCTAGATAAGAAGATGAACACTCATCCATATCTATAATGCAAATAGTAAACCCGCTAGAAAAACTAGCGGGCTTCTTTGTAATATATAGGCTATTTTTTACCTGTTTCTTCTGGTTTCCAGAAGTCGGTAACAGCACCTTTAGCAGCAGAGGATACCATATGGGCATATTTACCAAGTACACCGCGGCTATAAAGCGGTGGAATAATTGTTTCTGCTTTGCGTTTTTCAAGTTCTTCTTCAGAAACTGCCATGGAAATTTCCTTGGTATCTTGGTCAACCGTGACCATATCGCCTGTACGAAGGTAGGCAATCGGACCGCCATCCTGAGCTTCCGGAGCGATATGTCCGACAACGAGACCGTAGGTACCACCTGAGAAGCGGCCGTCTGTCAAAAGGGCCACCTTATCTCCTTGCCCTTTCCCTACGATAATAGAAGAAAGTGACAGCATTTCTGGCATACCAGGGCCACCCTTTGGACCAACATAGCGAACCACGACTACATCGCCATCGACTACTTCATCGGCCAGCACTGCATCAATAGCAGCTTCTTCTGAGTCGAAAACCTTAGCAGGTCCGACGTGACGACGAACTTTAACACCTGATACCTTGGCAACCGCGCCATCTGGTGCCAGATTCCCATGCAAGATAATCAATGGACCATCCGCACGTTTTGGATTTTCAAGCGGCATGATGACCTTTTGACCTGGTGTCAGATCTGCAAAGTCAGCCAAGTTTTCAGCCACCGTCTTACCTGTACAAGTGATGCGGTCACCATGCAAGAAGCCATTAGCCAAGAGATATTTCATAACGGCAGGCACACCACCGACATTGTATAGGTCTTGGAAGACATACTGACCAGATGGTTTCAAATCCGCCAAATGCGGCACGCGCTCTTGAATGACATTGAAATCATCCAAGGTCAGCTCCACATTGGCCGCATGGGCAATAGCTAATAAGTGCAGAGTGGCATTGGTAGAGCCACCCAGAGCCATGGTCACAGTGATGGCATCCTCAAAGGCTTCGCGCGTCAGAATGTCAGACGGCTTAAGCCCCATTTCCAGCATCCGGACAACTGCTCGGCCAGCTTCCACGATATCGTCTCTCTTATCTTGGGATTCTGCTGGGTGAGAAGAAGAGCCAGGCAAGCTCATACCTAGAACTTCAATAGCTGTCGCCATAGTATTAGCCGTGTACATACCGCCACAGCCACCAGGGCCAGGACAGGCGTTACACTCGATACGGCGGACTTCTTCAGCAGTCAAATCGCCATGGTTCCACTTCCCGATTCCTTCAAAGACAGAAACCAAGTCAATGTCCTTGCCGTCAAGATTGCCCGGTGCAATGGTTCCTCCATAGGAAAAAATAGCTGGAATATCCATGTTAGCGATAGCAATCATGGAGCCAGGCATATTCTTATCGCAGCCGCCGATAGCGACGAAGGCATCCACATTATGTCCGCCCATGGCAGCTTCGATAGAGTCTGCGATGATGTCGCGTGAAGTCAGAGAGAAGCGCATGCCCGGTGTTCCCATGGCAATCCCGTCCGCAACCGTAATCGTACCGAACTGAACAGGCCAAGCACCTTGTTCTTTTACTCCTTCTTTGGCTAATTTCCCAAAATCATGCAGGTGAATATTACAAGGCGTATTTTCAGCCCAAGTCGAAATCACTCCGACAATCGGAGTCTCAAAGTCCTTGTCCGTCATCCCTGTCGCACGAAGCATGGCGCGGTTAGGGGATTTGACCATACTGTCATAAATCTTACTTCTGTGGCGTGTATCTAGCTTATCTGTCATGTCTTTCCCTTTCATTGTAGTCATCTTTGTGCTTTATTATACCACACTTAGGCTCTGTTGGATAGAAGAAAATTTTTAAATTTTCAGAATATTGGAATAATACTCTAAAAATAGATGCAACTGCTAAAAAGCTTTACTATTGTCAAAAAGAAAATCAAAAAATTCTGTCAAGTAACTTTACTTTACAAAAAAGTTTTGTTATACTGTTAAAGTTGATGAAAATCATGAGATTGCATCGAATTACATTCTAAAAGGAGAAACAAACAATGGCAGTACCTGCACGTCGCACTTCAAAAGCGAAGAAAAACAAACGTCGTACA
>ERZ773077.329-NODE-329-length-35705-cov-5.067237_pt1 | contig 35705 bp, 46 predicted proteins | sample MGYA00580612_ERZ773077 | MGnify/ENA primary metagenome ERZ773077 (study PRJEB29015, sample SAMEA2737971) | human oral metagenome | biome: human oral; feature: human-associated habitat; material: dental | place: China | collected 2021 ...
GCTGCGCCGCCGCGCGCGTAATGAGCGTCCCGTTCGTCGAGAGCGTCGGGCGCACCCCCTTGTCGCGCGCATACTCCGCCAGTTCAAAGAAGTCGGGGCGAATGAGCGGCTCGCCGCCCGAGAACAGCAGCACCGGCACGCGGAACTCCGCCAGATCGTCGATGAAGCGCTTCGCCTCCTCCGTCGTCAGCTCACCCTCATACTTCTGCCCGTCCGACTCCATATAGCAGTGACGGCAGCGCAGGTTGCACGTGCGCGTCGAGTTCCACACGACGACAGGCCCCACGCCCTCCGCTGCACCGCTCTTCATGCGATGTGCATTATGCCCGTAGCGCAGTTCGTCGCCATAGTATTCATCCATAAAAAGAAGCTTCGTTACGCTGATCATTGCGATCTCCTAAATACACACAAGAATTATTTATTCGCCAGACGGCTGCTCATTCCGCTTGCGAATCCCGTCGAGGAGGAGCCGCGTCTTGAGCGCGATATTCTCCTGAAAGGAAATCTCCAAATGACTAAATGCCGCGGCCTGATAGAGCGAGTGGAACATCTCCGCAATCAAATCGACCGGCACATCACTGCGGATCTCGCCTGCCTCCTGCCCCGCACAGATGATCTCCGTAAAGACTTGCTTGATCTGCGGCGTCATACGGCTGCTCGACGGCTTTGCCGCGGGCCGTTCCAGCCCCCCCATCTCCGGCCCGCCATGCATCGCATGATGGGATGCCGAGAGAAATAGCGGCATGACAAAGCGATTCTCATCGAGGAACTTCGCCGTCACGCGTGCGCCTACCTCGAGCAGCTCGAGCGAACTGCGCTCCGCTGCACGCGCCTCTGCAAGCGCCATGCGAATCGTCTCGCCGAGACGCCCAAGCAACGAGAACAGCAGATCCTCCTTTGAGTCAAAATAATTATAGAACGTCCCAATGCCAAGATCCGCTGCGCTCATAATATCCGCCACCGATGTCTCCCGATAGCCACGTGGGTTCGCGTTTTTCGCGCTCGCTTTTGCAGATTTTTAGAAAATTTTCAAAGTCGTAGTCAAACCGCACTTCAAATTTTTTAAGCGCGGATTTTATGCTTTTTTGCACCCTTACTTCGCTTGGAACTAGCACAGCGCGCGGATCTGGCGACCACCAGTATATGGGCTCGCCGGGCAAAAACCACGGGAAAATGCCTTTGTCGTAAGCTTGCAAAAGGGCCTCGGCGCTTAGATCGCCGCCGACGGCCAAAGGCGAGTTTGCAGGGGCGTTTGCGGGGTCGGGAAAGCTATAGATTTTTTCCAAATTTGACCCCGCGTCCGCTTATTTTATGGCTTCAAATTTAAACGCCAGCTCGCCATTTTTTAGCGTGATGTTTGCGACGCCGCCGTTTTTTAGCGCGCCGAAAAGTATCTCGTCGCTAAGCTTAGTCGAGATCTCGTCTTGAACTAGGCGTTTTAGATTTCTTGCGCCAAATTCCTTGCTATAGCCCTTTTGCCAGAGGTATTTTTTGGCTTCGGCGGAGGCTTTTAGGACGACTTTTTTTTCGGCGAGGCTTGAGTTTATCTCGTTAATGATTTTTTGCGCGATGAGGCTTAGCGCGTCCTCGCTAAGGTCGTTAAAATGCACGATTTTATCGATGCGGTTGCGAAACTCGGGACTGAAAAATCCCTTTACCGCGGAGTCTGCTTTACCGCTTTCGTCTTTGCTAAAGCCTAGCGTCGGAGCCTCTTTTGAGCCCAAATTTGAGCTCATTATGATGACGGCGTTACGAAAATCGCTCTTTGCGCCCGTGTTATCGGTGAGGCTAGCGCCATCGAAAATTTGCAAAAAGACGTTTATCATCTCGTCGCTGGCCTTTTCGATCTCGTCAAACAAAATCACGCTATAAGGGTACTTTTTAACGGCATTTGTGAGTATGCCGCCCTCTTCAAACCCGACATATCCCGGAGGCGCGCCGATGAGACGCGATACGCTATGTTTTTCCATGTATTCGCTCATGTCAAACCGCTCGAAATGCACGCCCAAATTTCGCGCTAGAGCCGCGCTTAGCTCGCTTTTGCCCACGCCGCTAGATCCCGTAAATAAAAATACCCCCACGGGCGCGTTTGGCTGTTTTAGCCCCGCATACGAGCGCTTGATCGCCGCTACTAGCGTATCTACAGCTTCGTCTTGGCCAAATATTTCAGACTTTAGCCTTTGGGCTAGGTTTTTCAAATTTGCCGCGGCGTCCGATTTTAGATTGGTATCAGGGATATTTGCCATCTTGCTTAAAACCGCGCTTAGATCGGACATTTTCACAGTTTTGCTTCTGTTGTGTAGGGCTAAAGCCGCGCCGACCTCGTCGATGAGATCGATGGCACTATCGGGTAAAAATCGATCGTTTAGGTATTTTTTGGCTAGCTCCGCGCTTTTAGCTAAAATTTCGTCGCTAAATTTGACGCCGTGAAAGCTCTCGTATTTGGCGCGAAGCCCTTTTAGTATCTCGACACTCTCGTCCGCGCTCGGCTCTACGACGTCGATTTTGGCAAATCGGCGCGAGAGGGCTTTTTCCTTTTCAAAAAAGCTGCGATACTCCGCGTACGTCGTCGCTCCGATGCAGCGAAGCGAGCCGTTTGCGAGAGCCGGTTTTAGTAAATTTGACATATCAAGTCCGCCGCCGTTTGTAGCTCCCGCGCCTACGATAGTGTGGATCTCATCGATAAAAACTATCGCGTCCTCCTGCTCGGCCACCTCGTCCATCACGTCTTTTAGACGTTTTTCAAAGTCGCCGCGGTATTTTGTGCCAGCTATCATCGCGCCGATGTCTAGTGCGAAAATTTGCGCCTGTTTTAGCCGTTGCGGCACTTCGCCGCTTGCGATTTTTAGCGCGAGTCCCTCGACTACGGCTGTTTTGCCAACGCCCGCTTCGCCTACTAGGATTGGATTATTTTTCTTGCGGCGGCTTAGCGTTTGCATTAGCCTTGCTAGCTCGTTTTCTCGCCCGATGATCGGATCGATCTTGCCCTCGGCGGCTAGTTTGGTTAAATTTGACGAGTATTTGGCGAGGTTTTGGAAGTTTTTAGCGCGAGTCTGCTTATCGTCTTTTGTTGCTTGCTTGATCTTTTGCGGATCGACGTCGTAAAATTCTAAAATTTTAGCTCCGTACGTGTCGCCTCTGGCCGCGATTTTAAAGAGCAAATCTCTGATACCGACGTTTTTATCTTTTAGCTCGGTGTTTAGCTCTTTAAAAATTTGCTCCAAAAGCACCGTCATGCGCGGCTGTTTGTGGTGCGGCACCTGCTCGTTGGTTTGCAGTAGATAGTTTTTTAGATCGCTTTTTAGCCCCTCGACGTCGGTGAGTCCGGCCTCTGCTAGGATATCTCTAGTCTCTTCGTTTAAATTTACCAGCACGAAAAGCACGTGCTCGCTGGTTAGATACTCGTGAAAATTCGAGTAGGCAAACTGCCCGGCCTTTTCCAAAAGATAGCTTAAATCCGAGTCAAACATCATTTCCTCCTCTTTGCGCTTTTTGCGCGCCCGTTTTGCGGGCTATTCTTCCTCGACGACGGCCTTTAGCGGGTAGCCCGCCGCGGCTGCGGCTTTTAGCGTTTGGTTTTGTTTGGTTTGGGCAATCTCTTTGTTGTAGATGCCCGCCACTCCGCTGCCTTCGTTATGGATTTTTAGCATCACGGCTACCGCGCTTTGCATATCGCGATTAAAAATCTCTACTAGCACGCTCACGACAAAATCCATACTCGTAACGTCGTCGTTTAACAAAATAACCTTAAATTTGCGCGGAAATTCCGGTTTTTCCTTTACGTCTATGCCGTGCTCCCGCTCGGTGGCGGTTTTATCGGGCATTTTTTATTCTCTCGTAATCTTTCGTCATCGCGTCTAGATGGATGCCGCCTAGGTAGTATTTCACGCCGAATTTTCCGCTATCTACGTCGGTTAGCTCCTGATATACGCCGCCTTTTAGCACCATTTTTATCGGCACGCTCTCAAGCCGCTCGTATTTTATATCCTCTAAAATTTGCGCGGCAAGCCTGTCGTTGGTTTTAGCGTCGTTTGAAATAAAGTAAAAGGCGTTATATTTTTGTGCGAAATTTTCCACGACGTACTCGTTCGTGACGTTTTCAAAGTGCGTAAGAGCGACTATCGTAAAGTCGTTTAGATTGTCGATCTGAAATTTGGTGAGATCGGGAGCTTCTTTTTGACACGGCGGACAAAACGTGCCGAATATATCAAACATCAAAATTTTATCCTCATCGCCCTTGATAACAAAGCCGCCATCGACGCGCTTTAGCGTGAGGTCTTTGCCAAACACGCTCTTTAGCGCGATCTCCTCGCCCGTTTTATAGCCCTCTATCTTTACGGGAGCCTTCGCCGTCTCGTCCTCGCCGCAGCCTGCTAGAAATACCACACAGGCCAAAGCCGCCAAAATCGCCTTTATGTTTTTTTTCATATTATTTTCCTTGTTTTGATCTTAGTTGGGTTATACTTTCGCCGCCAAAGCCGTAGTCGTCGGTGCTAACTTCTTCTATCACGACGACGGTTCTGCTCGCGTCGCGCTTTAGCGTATCGCCGAGCAGCTTCGTTACGCCGGCTATGAGCGCACGCTTTTGCTCGGCGCTTACGGCTTCTTTTTCTTTTGTGATTTTTATATTTACGTAGGGCATCGGTTTTTCCTTAAACGTATTTTTTCATCGCCGCACGCGCTTCTTTGTCGGCTTCTTTGCGTTTTATCGTCTCGCGCTTATCGTGCAAATTTTTACCTTTTGCCAGCGCGACCCGTGCCTTTACGATGTTTTTATCGTTTAGATAGAGCGCTAAAACGACTAGCGTGAGGCCATCTTGCGTGACTTGACCGAAAATTTTATCTATCTGCTTGCGGTGCATCAGTAGTTTTCTAGGAGCCCGCTCGTCCGGGCGAAACGCCGAGTGCGTCGTGTTTAGGTGGCTGATGTGCGCGTTTAGCAAAAACAGCTCGCCCTTTATCATGCGCGCGAAGCTGTCTTTTAGATTTGCGCGGCCAGCCCTTAGAGCCTTTACTTCGCTGCCTTTTAGCACGATGCCCGCCTCAAAAGTCTCGATGATGCTAAAGTCAAACAGAGCCTTTTTATTTTTGGCTAAATCCTTACCCATTTTTTACCTTTTACTTTAAGAAAAACACGCTAGCGCCGCTGCCGCTGAGGAAAAAATCTTTAAATTTATCCATCTGCGGATAAATTTTAAAACACGGCGCAAAAAGATCGTTTAGCTTGCGATTTTCGTATCGCTCCAGTAGCTGCGCCGTCGTCATCTCACGCATTTTTTCCGCCGAATTTACGTCTATGCTATCCATAAAATTTGCCCTAAATTCGCCGTAAACCGCGGGCGTCGAGCAAAAGACGTTCGGCGTTAAAATTTCTACCTCTGGCACTTTGTCGTCAAAATCGCTTATTATCTCGCCGATACCGCCGACGTTTGCCGCCTCGAAATCGCTAGCGAAAAACGCCACGTCCGCTCCGATATTTGCGCTTATTTTCATCAAATTTTCGCGCGTTAGTTTTAAATTTAACTCCTCGTTTGCCATCTTTAAAAACGTAGCCGCGTTTGAGCTGCCTCCGCCAAGGCCCGCGCCTAGCGGTATTTGCTTTTTTATCACGATTTTATGCGAGGCGAAAAATTCGTCCAGCTCGTTTTTAAAGCCCGCTTTTTCTAGCTCAAATTTGGCCTTTAAAACGATATTATTTTCGATATTTTCGTTATCGCACTCAAGCGCGAAGCCGTCCGCTTTTTCAAAGAAAATTTCGTCGTAAATCTCGCGCCGCAAAACAAAGCGAGAGACGATCTCGTGGTAGTTGCCGCGAGTGCCGACGATCTTTAAAAAGGAGTTGATTTTCGCGTAGCTTTTCATTATTTTACGATTTTATCGCTTAGTTCTTTTAGGCTCGCTTCGCCCGCGCCGTTTAGGGCTTGTTTGTTTTCCGCCGCTACGTCTTCTACTAGCTCCGAGCGCAGGATCATCATATTTTTAGGCGCGTCGATGCCGATTTTTACGCCGCCTTTTGAGATGCCCACGACCGTGATTTTGATATCGTTTCCCAGCATTATGCTTTCGTCTTCTTTTCTTGCGAGTATTAGCATTTTTCGACCTTATTTAGTTTGTATGTTACGGTTTCGTCTTTGATTTCAATGATACTAAAAAATTCATCAAAGTTTATTAAATATAGCCCCTCGGCGCCAAATTTTAGCTTTTCTACGCTCAGTTTTTTGCCCAGCATTACATCTGCGGGGTCGCCTAGATATTCGTTTCGCGGCAGCGAGATAAAATCAAGCGGATTTAAAAACCGCTCGTTTTCGTAAATAAATTTACCCTCGCTCACGCGCTTTAATGCGCTTAGAGTTGCTTTTACGCCAAGCTTTTCGGCTAAAATTTGAGCGTACGAGCGCACGTACGAGCCCTCGCTAACGCTAATGCGAAAGCTCAAAAACGGATGCATATACGCAGTCAAATTTACGTCAAAAACGCTCATCGTTTGGCTTTTTAGCTCAAACTCCTCGCCCGCTCTTGCTAGCTCATAGGCGCGCTTGCCGTCCACGTGCTTGGCGCTAAATTTAGGCGGCACATAGGCGATCTCGCCTTTTAGCTCGCCTAGCGCCGCCTTTATGTCCGCTAAATTTAACGGCGGGCAAAGCTTTATTTCCTCGATATTTTCGTTATCTAGGCTAGTGCTCGTCGCACCCAGCCACATGGTCGCTTCATAGATTTTGGGCGTTTTGTCTATGTAGTTAAAAAGCCGAGTGTGATTTCCTAGAGCCACGATGAGACAGCCGCTAGCAAAAGGATCAAGCGTGCCGGAAAAGCCCGCTTTTTTGACGCCGTATTTGCGCTTTAGCCTGCTTAAAAAATGATTTGAGCTGATGCCTACGGGCTTATTTGCGACAAAAAGCGCGTTCATTTAAATTTGCCTTTTGGAGGCTGCGTCAAATTTGCGTTGTTTTTTAAATTTGAGCCTCGAGCGTCAAATTTGAGCGCATAAATTTGATCAAATTTAACGCCGCATTTGGCACGACTAGCCTCAAATTTGTCCATTTCACACCGCTTTTTCGACGAAGCTAGACATTATCTCGCGGCTGATTCCGCCGAAATTTATCGTTAGTTTTAGCTCTTTTTTGATCTTCGTTACCGCCGTTACGCGCCCGATGCCAAAAATTTTATGCTTGACGAGGTCGCCTTTTTTGTATTCGCCTGCGGTCTGCGTTTGCGTCTGGATGATGAGGCTACCGCTGCAAACGCCTGCTTCGCTTAAAAATCTGCTCTTTTCCAGCCTCGTTCGCTGGCCTTTGTAAAAGCGCGAATTTACAAAGCTTAGCGTCAGGGTTTTTTTGGCGCGGGTGATGGCGACGTAGGCTAGGCGTCGCTCCTCCTCGATGTCGCTACCGTCGCCAAGAAGCGGGAAAAATCCCTCCTCAAGCCCGATCACGAAAAGGTGCTCGAACTCAAGCCCCTTGCTAGCGTGGATACTCATGATCGAGATCGCCTCGCCGCCGATATTATCCTGCTCGCTTTGTAGCGCGATCTCGTTTAAAAACTCCTCGATAGAAAAGCTTGGATTTTGCTTGATTTGATCTTTGATCGTAGCGTAAAACTCGTCGATGTTTGCCACGCGCTCGGCGCCGTCGGGCAAGCTCTCGTAGTATTTTTTGATGCCGAATTTCGCTTCTAGTTTATCCACTAGCTCGTACGGCGAGTCGCACTCTTTTAGCTCTCTTAAATTTGACGCAAATTCGCCGAGGCTCGAGACGATTTTTTTGCTTAGATCTTTGTCGTTTTCGTCCAGGCTAGATATCGCTTCAAATAGCGAAAGCTTATGCTCGAAGGCGATTTTTTCGATCTTTGCGAGGCTTACTTTACCTAGGCCGCGCTTTGGGCGGTTGATGACGCGCTTTAGCGAGAAGTCGTCGTTTTCGTTTGCGACTAGCCTTAGGTAGCTGATGACGTCTTTGACCTCGGCGCGCTCGTAGAATTTAACTCCGCCGACCATCTTATACGGGATTTTTTCCTTGGTTAGGCCTTCTTCGAGCGAGCGGGAAAGGGCGTTTATGCGGTACAAGATCGCGATATCGCTAGCCTGCGCGCCGCTATCAAGCAGCTTTTTGATACGTTTGGCTACCTTTAGGCTCTCCATCGTTTCGTCGTCTGATTCCATTAGCGCCACGTCCTCGCCGCCTCCTTTGGTGCTTTTTAGTTCTTTGCCGAGGCGGTTTCTATTGTGATCGATGAGCTCGTTTGCCGCGCGTAAAATTTGACTCGTCGAGCGGTAGTTTTGCTCTAGTCTTATGACTTTGGCGTCTTTAAACTGATCTTTAAAATTTAATATATTTTCGATTCTTGCGCCGCGCCAGCCGTAGATACTCTGGTCGTCGTCGCCCACGACCGCGATATTTTCGTGCGTTAGACAGAGCTTGCGCAGGAGCTTGTACTGCAAGTCGTTGGTGTCTTGATACTCGTCCACCATCACGTAGGAGTATCGCTGCGAGATTTCGCGAGCTAGTGCTTCGTCCTCGTCTAAAATTTTATAGCTAAGGCAGAGCAGATCGTCAAAATCCACGAGATTATTGGCTGCCAGATACTCCTCGTAGAGTTTGTAGATATTTGCCAGCTTTGCGTGGTAGCCGTCTTTGAAATTGTGTCCGTTTGCAAACATGCCACCATGATTTAACACCTCTTCTACGCTTAGAAGCGAGTTTTTAAAATTTGAGATCTCGCTAGCTAGCACCGAGGTCGGGATGTTGCCCTCAAAGCCTTTTAAAATGCGTTTTTTATCGTCGGTATCGATGATGACGAAGTTGTTTTTGCGCTTTAGTCGGTCGATATAAAATTTCAAAAACAAAAGCCCGAATTTGTGAAAAGTGCAAAGCAGCGGAGTGAAATTTTTACCTGCGTCGCCCAGCATTTTTAGCGCGCGGGTTCGCATTTCGCTTGCGGCTTTGTTGGTGAAGGTTAGCGTTAGGGTATTTGACGGCGGGATGCCTAGCTCGCTTATGAGATAAGCTAGGCGAGTGGTGATGGTTTTGGTTTTTCCGCTACCGGCCCCGGCTAAAATCAGCATCGCTCCGTCGGTGTGCGAGGCTGCCTCGCGCTGGCTTTCGTTCAGTTCGTCTAGTAAATCGGGCATTAAAATTCCTGCTTTATTTATTAAAATGATTAAATTCTAACAAAATAAGCTTAAAAATCGCCGCTGATTTAAATTTGGGTCTGATTAAGAGCGTTTTCAGATATAAATCAATACAATATTAAAAATATGATTTTATAAGCTGATATAATAATAAGGAGTCCGACATGATCAATGATTTTAGTAAATTTTATACCTTTATGGAGATAGTGAAAGAAAGAAGCTTCTCAAAAGCCTCAAGGGCTCTAGGTATCTCGCAGCCCGCAGTTACTTTGCAGATGAAAAAGCTCGAGGAGATGCTGCAAACAACGCTAATAATGCGTAAGAAAAACGGTATCGTCCTAACTCACGAGGGCGAGAAATTTTATAAACTCTGTACTCAGTTTGAAAGCGCTATGTTTCGCTTTAAAGACGAGCTAGCGCGCATAAAAACGGACAAGGTACCGCTAGTCATCGCAACCACCCAGCTCATCGCCGAGGCGGTCATCTCGATACTGCTGGATAAAATCTCGCAAAGCGTAGGCAGCGAGCTAGATATCAGGATAAAGGAGCAAAACGAGCTCATAAACTACCTAAAAGACCGCCGCAGCAACATCGCCATCATCCTGGAGCAGTCGCTTGATAGCAGCTTGCTCGTTAAAAAGCTATTTGACTACGAGCTGATTTTGGTTTCAAATAAAAAAATCGCCGAGAGCGTGAAGCCTGAGGAACTTATCAAGTTTAAATTTATCAAAGATAGGACGCGAACTTATCTGGATGATATCTTGCATAAGCACGGCGTGGACGCGCATGCGCTTGACGTGGCGTATTCGCTAGATGGTTCAATAATGGTCTGCCGCGCGTTGGCGTCAAACCATGCCGATACGTACGTGGCGTTTTTGCCGAGATTTTTGATCGAAAACGAGCTAAAAAACGGCAGGTTGTTTGAGATAAATATCGCTAAATTTAAGCTCACTCGCTCGGTCTATGCCGCCGCACTAAAAGAAAACGAGGAAGCGCTGCATAAATTTTTAAAGATTAAGACTAGTTTTAATTTTTAATCTGCTTTAGCGTACGCGCCAAATTTTGATTAAATTTAGCCTTTTTCGGCGCGTAAATTTAAATACTCTTGCGAAAATTTGGCGCAAAATATCCTTGCCGAACCTGGAGATGATGTTGTTTTGGCGATTTTATAACTTCCAAATTTATCGGCGCGCATTTAAAATGAGAGTATCTTGCATTTAAAATGAGAGTGAGACTAAAATAGCGACTATCCCACTCTCATTTTAAGCGCTTAATTTTATCCTTTAAACATCATTTAAAACCCTTTAAAGGCCTTTTAAATTTATCCTATTCTGTGTAACGTTCCCTTAAGCTTGCCTACCACCATGATCTCATCCAAGCGGTATCTCATAGGATCATATACGGGATTTAGCGAAATCATCTCCAGCTCGTCTCCTTTGACGCGGCACTCTTTCACGAATAACCCCTCAAGCGTATTGATAGCGTATATGCCTCCGCTCTTGATTTGCCTTTCGTCTTTTTCTATGACACATAAGTCTCCGTCCTTGATCTCATCCTCCATGCTTTCGCCTACCGACCTTATGACGTCGCAATTACTTGCTCTGTAAAAGCTTAGTATCCGTTCGTCCAGCACTATATTTTCATAGGTGGCGTTTTCATTGAGGGCTCCGCCGCCAAGACTTGCTACTTTGTATTTACGAGGCGGGGTTGCCGGCGGCTTTGCTTCGTAATGTTTCACCCCTCAAACTCAATCTCTATTCCGTAATTATCCGTGCTCAGCCTATGGCTTACGCTTTTGATACTAAATTCATTTGCTTCTAGGCCCGCTATGCCGCTAAATTTGAGTTTCCCGCCCGCTACTATATTTGCTCCGGGCAACGAGCATCTACCATTTATGCCGCCCTTTTGCAGCTCGTTTAGCTTTGCTTCGCCTTGCCTAAAAGCCTCGTTATCTGATTTTGGTTGGGCTATTTGCATCTTGTAGGTTTGCTCACCCGAGCCTACCTTGATACTCTTTGTTTTGCCCGCTTCTATGTCTTGCCACTCTACTATAACCGCTCCGTAGGAATTTCTATTTGCCTCTGTGATTTCTAATGAGTAAAGCTCGGCTAAATTTAGAGTAAAAGCGGGCAAGCTTTCATTTTTTGGGGTATTGCTCGTCTGCGTTTCGTCTCCTTTGGCGTCTTTCGCGGCTATGACGATGGTGTCATTTTTGACCGCCATGATAAAGCCGTAATCAAAGCACAGCCCATACAAGAAATCTAGATCTCCCGCGTCGTTTTGCAAGACGGAGGCAACGTTTTGATCCTGCCCGGACGTTTTTACGGATAGCTTATTTTCGGCGGCTATTTTTCTTGCTATTTCAAATATGGTGGTATTCTCCCAGCTTCTGCGCTTTTTGATTTTTTGAGGGCTTGCGAAGTTTACGGCAGTGGCTCTTACTTCGGTGGTTTGGTTTTTATAATCCCTGCTAGCCGTTTGCACGCTAAAAGAGCCGCAAAGATATAAATCATTACTTGATGCGCGCGTAGTCGCGCCGTCCGCTTGCGTAAAGCCGCCGCTAAGCGGGCTTTGCTCGCTAGCGGTGTCGGCATACCCTAGCCAAAGCTTTAGATTATCGCCGAATACGGGCTTGGCGTATATGCCGCTAACGCTAAAGCTTATCTCGTCGCTTTTGCTGCCTTCCTTGTCGTCGAAATTTAGACTGATGAGATTTGCTTTGATTATCTCCGTAATATCTTTACCGTTTGCTTCGAGTTTGAAATTTGGATGCTTTACCATAGCTTATTTTGCTCCTTGGCTTTCTCTTTCATCTCGGGCAAAAATACCTTATCGCCCGCTTTAAGCGTAGCGGCTAGTTTTGAATTTAGAGATAATACTTGCTCGAAAAATCTTAAATGCCCGTAATGGTTATACACGATAGTGTCGAGCCTATCACCGTCTTTGGCTATGTAAATTTTAGTCATAATCTCTCTTTCAATAATTTAGATTGCGAGCAGCAATCTTAGTCTTTAGGGGTTTCCAAAGGTTCTCCTTTGGTCGCCAAGACGAGCTTGGCTCGTCTGCGAAGTTAAGAGCTGAAGTCTCGCTTCAGCTCAATATTAAAACTCTGCGTAAAAAACGCTCCGTTTGGGGTAAATACGGCTTGTTTTTCGCTGATTTTAACAACCGCGAACCTGCCGAAATATTTGCCGTTTCCGTTGGTTAGCGCATAGCTTTGCCTTGAGTAAGCTATATCGTAAAGCCTTTTAAGCGCAGTTTGTTTATCTCCTTGATAAGGCAAGGTTTGACCGTCCACGCTTATAGTTTGATTTCCTAAATTTGCAGCAAATAAAACAGGGTGATTTTGGATACGATCTTGCGAGCTTATGCCAAACTCAGTCTCGAGCGATATACCGCCCACCTGTTTCCATGTAAATTTAAAGCCTCCTAAATTTAAGACCATATCGCTACCTTTGCTCTCTTATTTCGGTGTTGGCGCTGTTAAATTCATCTCTTTTAAGTGCCTCTTTGACGCCTCTTGTTATTTGAGCCTTGAAATTTTCTAAATCGAATTTGCCGCTTTCCCCAAATAGCCTAAAATCTCCCGTAAAGGTAACGTTAATAGCCCCGGGGGCGCCGCCTACTTTTTCTTTGTATCCGGGCGATGCCCCAAGAATGCCGCCGACTCCGCTCGGTTTTTTGGCATCAATGCTTGGCGTCGCTTCGTTCGCCTTTAAAATTTGGTTTATGGAAGCGTTGGGGTTTTTGTCTTGGAGCGTATCCGAGCTAAACTGCGGCAAGCCTGTATACGCAGGCAACTTGACGTCTTTTATCGGGTCTTTTGCCTTAGCGATCTTGACTTCCTGCGGTGCGTCATCGTTGAACCAAGAAAAAGGGTTGTACCAATTTGCCTCTTTTCCGTCTCCTATACCAAGGGCGTCTTTCGTCCAATCAGTAGCCGCTCCGAGTGCATCGCCGATAGAGCTAACCGTATCTACGATCCATTGAAATTTGCTTGCCACCCAATCAAAAAAGCCCCCGAATAGCTTGCTCCAAAAATCTATTGAGGCGTTGAATATAGGCTTTAAAAAATCGGCTATAGGCATGAATATATCTTTGAAGAAATTTGCCACAGGGGTAAAGATAGAGACTATACTGTCGTATGCCCATCTAAATACCTCCATGATAGCGTCTATAAAGCCACCCGCTATCTCGTATATCTTTTGCCAGATAGAGCTAAGAAAGCCGGCTATCCCTTGCCAAATACCGCTAAAAAAGTTTGCGACGCTTTGCCAAATTTCTTTAAAAAACTCCGCTACGCTACCCCATAGGTTGTTAAACCAGTCGGCTACGCTTTGACATACGTTTTTGATCCAAACTATCGCGTTATCCCAAACCGTCTTTATCTTTTCCCAAAAATTTAGGAAAAATTCTTTGACCTCGTCCCAGTGTTCTACGATATAGGCTCCCGCTGCCCCTATGGCTACGACGAGGGCTCCGATACCGGTAGATATAAGAGCTAGGCGCATAATCTTTGCACCGATGGCCGCAGCCGTGAAGCCCGCGCGTAAAATAACTAGACCCCTGCCGAAGGCCAAAGAAAGCGCAGTAGATATCCTTACTACCGTATTCCATGCTGCGGCTAGTATCAGAGCGGCTCTGAGCCTAGCTCCTACGAGCCACGTGGCTGCCGCTTGTATCTTAAGAGCTGCGGCATGAGCCAGGGTTCTAGCTCTAGCTATCATCGTAACGGGGTTTAAAAACCTAAGCACCCTGACTAAGGTTATAAACGCATCCGTTGCGCTAAGGGCGGCTATCCTTACTATCAAAAATACGGGCTTAAATAGCATAAGACCCGCTACCGCGCTTATAATTACTGCCGTAAGCGTTGGAAATTTAGCGCTTAAGTCGCTTAAGAATTTAGCTAAAGAGCTCAACATCGACGCTAAAGAGTTGGTAAGCGGCAAAAAGGTTTCTCCTAAACTAGAGCCTAAATTTCTCCAGGCTTGCATAAGCCTTTGGATGCCCGACTTTGCAGTATTTAGTTTAACTTGTAATTCTTTTTGCATGCTTCCTGCGGCTTCGTCCGAAAAGGCCATTTTCATATTGGCTTTAAAAGCATCCATATTAGTGATGAGTCCTGCGATCTCGTCGCTAAAATTTCCGCCCATCAAATCATAAAGCAGCCCCGCCTGAAGCTCTTTAGGTGCGGCGGCGATACGATCTAAAAATAGCGTTACGGCTCCCGCGGCATCTTTGCCGATAGCCGTTTTTAAATGTTTAGCATCTAGGCCTATCGTAGCTAGCGCCTCGTGAAATTTCTTGCCTTGGTTGTCTATATTGGCTAGCCTAGTATAAAGGGAATTTAGCGAAGTGCCTACGACCGACGGGGCTTTGCCGGTACTTAGCATGCTTGCCGCGATCGCACTGGCGGCTTTTTCGTTTAATCCAAGCAAATTTGCATTTCCCGCCGTTAAAGAGGTGGCCGTAAGTATGTCGGCTGCTCCTGCGTTAGTGACTTTATTGTCAAGCAAATTCACGACGTCGAAAAACTCTTTGAGCTCATCGACCTTATCTAGCTTAAAGCCCACTTTCATATTATTAGCTGCAGTAGCTACTTGCTCGGCGCTCATTTCAAACGCCGTAGAACCCGTAGCCAACAGTCTCGTATACTTTACGAGATCTTCGCCGGCTAAATTTATCTTGCCTCCGCCGCTTGCGATGTTTGCGATATTTTCAAAGCTTTCTCCAAGCTCGCTTGAAAGCCCTCTCATCTCGTTTTTTAGCTTTAGTAAGTTTTCTTCGCTATCGTCTACGTATTTTTTGACGTTAGCAAAGGCTGCTTCGTCGTCTATGGCTAGTTTTATAGGCACTGCTATGACACTGGTTTTTAAAGCGTTTGGTATTTGGGCCAGCTCGCTCGTTAGATTCGACCTCATGCTCCTTAAATTTTCTTGTAAGTTATTTAATCTGGCGTTATCAAGAGAACCCAGAGCCTGCCTAGCCTCATTTATAGTCCTGGTCATATTCCTTAGACTATCTCTTAGTGTATTTATCTGGCTTAGGCCTCTAACGGCTAGGCCGATACCGATACCTACCGACGTCTCTTGCATTTGCGCTCCTTTTTGTGATACAATTCCTATAAAAAGGATTAAATATGAAAGTGTTTTTACTTATCACCTTATTTGCGGCTTTGTTTTATATTTATCCCGGCCTTTTTGATAATGTCATAGCCGTACTATTTGGTCTTGGCTTGCTAGGCGGCTTTATAGGCATCGTCGGCTACGTTTTAAAAGAGGCTCAAAAAGCGGTTTCATAAAAGCAAACCGCTAAAATTTACTCTTTAATATCTCCTCTGCGATCCCTAAAAATTTTACGTATTCGTCTGTGCTAAACTCCATAATTTCATCAAACGAAAAATGAAGCGTATGACCTATTATCGCTACGCCCTCAAAGGTATGGCCTAGGACAAAAAACGCGCCACCGCGCTAAGAATAAGCGAGCAGTCTTTAGCTTCTAGCTCCTCAAGCTCGGCTTCGCTCATACAAGTAAGGTTGCTAGCTAGCCTAAAAGTCAAATCGGCCTCGCTGCCTTTTGTGCCGCTCATAGCAAAGCGAAGATCTTTGCCCTTTGGATGCCTGATTTTAACTTCGTTACCGCCTGATAGCGTAATGACGGTGTATTTGATACCGTCTTGTTCGATGATTTCATTTTTCTTGCTCATTTTTATTCCTTTGACTTAAAATTTAAAGGCCTTTAAAAGCCGTTTAATCTATCGGCGCAGCTCTCGTCGCCGATAGAAAATATTTATTATTCGCCCAAATTTGAACGCACTTGCGCCAAATAATCAACCCCGCCTATCAGGCATATCATGTTTTCTACGTCAAATAGCGCCACGGGGATTTTGCCTATATTTATATCTAAAAAATGTACGGCTAGTTTGACGCTCACTTCCATCTCTTTTCCGCTTTCAAAGCTTCCCGGGTCTATCTCGGTAATGTCGCCGGTTACGGCCATAGAAAAAGGCTCTGGAGCACCTTTGCCCGCTTGAAATACGCTAGCTTTAAATAAAAAAGGAATTCTGTTATTCCAAGTATTTAACCCGTATCCAAGATAGGTGTTTTTATCGAGTACGCTTAGCTTAAACTCCATTTCTACGGGTTTTATCGTCCCGCTTGCGAAATTACCGCCAAGCGCGCCTTTGACTTCGATCATCTCTTGTTCTATCTTTGGGATAGTTAGAGATTTAACGACGCCTAAATATCCTTGGCCGTTTATAAAAACATTGGCCTCCTGAACAACCTGAGGTATCTGTCTTTTTACCATTTTTTATCTCCTTTGAACGCCAAGCAAAGCTTGGCTAAAGGAGCAAATACTAAAGTCCCCGCAAGCTGGGTGCTCCTGATTTGCTCCAAAAACCTTTTTCTTAAGGCGCCTATTTATTTAAATCGTTCATCAGCGTTTCGCCGTATTTATCGACATAGATAAAATCAAGCGTTAGCTGTTTTACGATAGGGGTGTTTTGCATTCTGACGTCTAGGTAAAATTTGCCGTCCGTAATGTTTGCTAGCGTATTTTTCTCGCTCCAAGATAGCTCGTATCCGAGCAATACCTTTGCTCCTACAAGCCCCCTAAGCAGCTCGCTAACGCTTCTTTTGGCGTGATAGAGCTGGTCGGCCTTTTTGTCGATAGCAAACAGCACGCCTTTTTGGCAAGCCTGCGAAATACGGTCAAATACTCTAACGCGCGCTAAATCCTTCCATATAGTATCCTGATCGCTAGTCTCTCCGCCCCAAGCCCTAAAGCCGCTTTCTCTAATGACGGTCGAAATTTTAGCCGCCCTTAACTCATCGGCCGTGCACGTCTCGCCAAGCTCGAAATCTACGTCTATTTCCGTGCCTGAAACTCCTATCATCACTCTGTTTGAGTAGCTGTCGCTATATCCAAACTCGCTTGCGCCGTCCGTATGAGCTATCATCCCCGCTATTCTAGCGCTTTGCCCCTCATAGACGTAAGCGTTCGTTTCGTCATCCCAAACTTTGACGTTAGGATATGCAGCGACCAGTCTTCTAGTGCCGAAGTCTCCCATCTTTACTATCGCCGCGGCCGCGTCCTGGGCTTTTAAATCTACGATGCCGGTCGCTTTTAGCCTAGTGGCTACTTTTTCTATCTCGCCTTTTACGGCATCCTCGTGGCTATATTCGGGAGCTATGATTAGATTAGGGTTATATCCGAAGCGGGATTTTGCTTTGGTTAGATCCGCTACGGCCTTTTTACACTCGGTGATCTCGTCGTTCGTATCGCTATCGTCGTCTTTGGTAAATACGCTTAAAATAATCTGCGTATTTACCGCCTGATCTTCGATACCTTTTAGAGCCCTATAAATAGAGCCCTTTTTAAAAGCTTGGCTCGCGTCCTTTTTCGCCTTGTATTTTGCCTCTAACGCTTCAAGCGCCTTTGTTGTCGTCATGAAAAAATGTAGGCCGTTATCTAGGACCTCCTCATATCCCGCAATTCCTATGGGCGTCGTGCTTTCTACGCTGATAGGCCTTGCGGCCTCGGCTGAAATGGTTACGTTTACTCCGAACTTTGCTGCCATACTATCTCCTTTTAAAATTTGTTGATGATTTCTACTTGAAATTCTTTTTTGAACGTCAGCCTTATGAACTCTTCCAGCGCTCTTTTGCTGTCGCTAACTCCGTATTCGTCCGCCTTGTTTCCAAGCAAGATGCACCCCTGCGTATCTTTTGGGACGTTGCCGCTATGGATGAGTATGCATCTATCTTTCGGCACTTTTTCGTTAAAAAGCAATGGCAAAAGCCTTTGAAATTTGTCGCTTTCATGCCAAGTCGTTTGGTAAACTCCGGCCGGTATCCGCTTATCGCGGCCGCGCTCTACGGTATCCGGGCCCGCGGGCTCGAGCGTAAAGCCCTCTAGCAGCACGCGCCTATCTTGCGAAACTAGGCGAAATCTGCCTATCGTGCCGTCATAAATCTCTTTAATCCTCTCGACTATCAGCTTCATTTTTGCTCCTTTATTTGATTAAATTTATCATTGCGACCGCGATCAATATAGCCGCCGCAATAATCACGAATTTCTTTGTGGACGGCTTCATTGTTTTATCCTTTTAAACGGGTTTATCGCCCAAACCGTTTGCAGGACTTTCTTATCGTTCTCGTCCATATACGTATGCTTGTTATCCTCGCGCATCCCGACTATGTCCATCAGCTTCCACCCTAGATAGATACGGCAGTACCATTTTGAGTTGCCGTAGCGTATCTCGCGGTAGTAGCCGAAACGTTCGCGCCCGTCTTTCATCTTGCATGTGACTAGGCACTCGGTCGATTTTTGCCCTTTGTTGTACGTTGCAAATACGTCACCTTGAGTGCGCACGGTGTTTGCGTCGATGTCCTCGACACGCACGCCTAGATACTTCGCGCTGAATACGCCTATGCGGTTGCGATACAACCAACAAAGGCGCGCAAAGTACGTCCTATTCTTGCCGTTTGGGAAATGCTCATTCCTCCAGCCGTCATCGCCATTAACCCCATAATCGGGGTCATCGAACCACGCCGCCCATCTCGGCAGCTTTTCGCTCTCCTTGCCGCAAAAAAGTAGTGCGATCGGCACTACGAAAAAGGCGAGTATCTCAAGCGGAAGCTCTATTGCAAAGTTTCTAGCTACCGTTAGCCATTGTTTGAGTGTTGGTTTCATTTTAACCCCTTTAGCTCTTCGTAAGGGATGATTGTTTCATAAAAATATCCCTTATCGGCATCTGAAGCATTAGGTAGAAACGCTATTTTGAGGCCTTTGGCACTCTCTTGCGCACAAAGAACATGCACGGGTAATCTAACCGGATTTTGACCGTTTACTAGGTCAAAAAGATCTGTATAAACGTTTTGCGGTTTATTTGAAGAAATATTATTATTCATAAAATTCCATCCCCTACTTGTCCTTCGAGCTAAATACCTAGTGCTTCTTAGGATCAGTATCTCTTCGCCAAGTTCGGCTATAGGCGGGATAGGGCAAGATAAAAGCTCTTTATTTTTATATATCTTAAATCTGTCTTTAAAATTCGTAGACGAGGTACGAAAATACCTGATATAGTAAAAATCATCTCCGTTTCTAAAATATTCGCCGCACTCTGCGACAATATAAAAACCTATAAGATCGGATCCATAAATATCAAATCCGTCAAAGGGCGTGTCTGAAAGCGCAACCTCTTGCGATACTAGTTTTTTCCCGCTTTTGCTTATTTTAAAGACTTTTTGCGGATTCTCGTTATTTATCTTAGTTCTGATGACGTAATCGTCTATAACGAAGCAAGGATGGCTATATGAGCCAAAATCTAAAACCTCTTGATCGTCGGTCGTATAAATTTTCCCACTGTAGCTACGGCTACGCCATAGAGGGTATTTCGGGGCAATATAGCTCGTATATGCGTCATTACTCAGTATCGTACCTCCAGCTTTTTTCCATTCGCCATTCGCTGAGTTATATACATATATATCCTGATCAAACGACGTATCCATTTTACGCCCAAAATAATGCTCGTCTCCTATGCAAAAAAGATACTTAAACTCCCCTTGCGAGCTATTAGTTGTATTTATTTTCGCCATAGGTTCGTAAGCGCCGAAATACGGCGTAAAATCAGTAAAGACTGGGCTAAGCGTCTGTTTGCTTGATTGTGCCTTTGTTATGGCGTATTTGTCGTTTATCAAAACGAGTCCACCCATAATAGGGTAGTCGGTTTTATCGGCGGTATAGAAAAATTTGCGCGTCCATTTTTCGTTCGTCGGATCTTTGATAAACTTATTCAGAAATTCGCCTTCTTTGGCGCTTTTTTGATTTTTGTATTTTTCAAAATCCTCTATTTTTAGATAAACTTCATCGTGATTATGCGTCTTTGGCGCATAAAGCTCGTTTGCCTTAGTCTCTACCAAAGCGGCCTCAAATTTTGTATCGACGTATCGACGGGAAGCAAATTTAGAGCTCTCCTCGACGGTCAAATTTATAACGCCGGTATCGCTTAAGGCGATATAAAAGTTTATCGTTAGATCCTTTGCCGCACCCTCGCTTAAAAGCGGCTTGATCGTCTCAGGCACGTTTGCGACGGCAAAAAGCTTATCATCCGCTCCATAAATGCCTACCTGCCTGATAACAAATCCGCCCACGCTAGCCTCAAGTATGCCCTGAACTATGACTATATTTGTATCATCCTCTTTGACTCTAATATCGCTAATGCTAAATTTTTGCGCCTCCTCAGGCAATGTCTCCCACTCGTCGCTTATGACGTCTTTGCTTTGACCTACGCCCATTTTCGTGAGGCTGATTTGCACTTTGTCGGCGATAGCTTTTGAGATCGCCGCTTTGCCTAGTTTCGTGATTATTGTTGCGTATGACACTTTTTCTCCTTTATCTAAATTTTGATTACTTCGTCTATCGTTACCGCACCGCCGCTAAATCTTGCGGCGGTTGATCGCGCGTTTAAGATCTCGCTTTGCATCGGCGGTAAATTTACGTCCTCGATAAATTCGCAAATTACCCCGCCGAAACGCTCTAAATTTAAGCTAATATCTCTAACTTTATATGGATAAATGTTAATTTGCTCGTTTTGAACATAAGTCGCGCTCGTATTAACCGGCGCGCTTGACGCCATTCCCGGCGATTGGATCGGGAAAATCTCCATTTTTTCCATATCTGCGGCATTTGCCCCAAGATAAACTTCGCTTCTTGCGTTCCTAATAAGGTTAAATCCTTTAAAAACGCTACGAACGTTTTTGTATTGTTCTATGAGCGTATCGAGTTTTTTATATCTCGTCTCGTCAGTGCTATCATCTTTGAGATCTATTTCGACCTTAAAATGATAAGGCTCGCCGCCGTAGCTAAACCACTCAAGAATCCTAATATCAGTGTAAAATGAGCGTAATGCTTTATTTAGGCTATAAAAGGTGCCCGAGTAATAATGTATCTCAAAAGCATTTTTAATGAGTTTTCTAGCTGAATCTTCGCCAAGTCCGTCTATATCCACATCAAAGCTATCGGCTAAGATAGGTAAAAGAGGCGTCGGACAAGAGGCGGCCAATATGTTTATTGAGCCAAGGTCAAGCTCATTAAGCCTGACATCAAAAAACTCGTCAAATTTCTTATCGAATTTGCTTTTGTGTCCGGGAAGTATCGTCATAGTTCTGCCTTTGCATACGATAGGTTAAAGCTTATTTTGACAAAGCTATCCTCGTCTACTTTGGTATCTGCAGTCGGAGCGGCTAAGTTTACGCGGTACACTCCATTTTTATGTAACATAGAGTAGATATAGCTCAAATTTAGGTCTTCGCCTAGTTTTAGACTTTTTCTAGATGCCTTTATTTCTTTGTCTATAGTGTCTTGCAAAAACATGTCGGTGAGTTCCAGCGTCGCTTTGATTTCTATATCTTTTATCCGAGCGTTTTTGACTACTACCTTGTCGGTCAATGGCCTCACTTTCTCGCCGCTTAGATACTCCTCTACGCTTTGCTTAGTTTCTTCGCTCATATCTGAGCTCTTTAGAAATATATTTACTATGCCCGCGCCGCCGTTTAAAACAGATACTTCCTCTATCTTTGCGTTGGCACTCAAAGTCTGATAGACGTAGGCTTTGGCACTACCGGCCGTAGAAAACCTCTCCAAACTCAGCACCGCTCTTTCTCTTAGTCTCTCGTCGCTCTCTACGTCGGCTCCGCCCGCAAAGCCGCTTATTTGCTTTGCTTTCAATACGAAAGGGAAAGGCGTTTGGATATATTCGCACTTTACGGGGCTTGATTTTATAAATTTGTTTAACATCGATACGGCCGTAGTTTTTAGTTCTCCTTTTTTGACGATCGCCGTTTCTTTGACGTAGGCGACGTCGCCGTTGTCGCTAACTAAAACGCTTCCGGCCGGAATTATCGTATCCGCATCCCTTGGGGTTGAAAGCGAGAGCTTGATACTGGCCGTCGGCTTTTCTCCTTTTAGTCGCTCTATGCCGTATATCGCCACGATATTGTCAAGATCGCTACCTTGGGCAAAAGGTAAAAGCATAGATCTTACGGCGCTATTTATGCGAGCGCGTAAAAGTAGCTCGCGGTAAGCCAGCGTCTCAAGCAGGGCAGAGTAATTGTCGCTTTCAAGCAATGAAATTTCGTCATCGTTTAAATGCGTTTTAAAGACGCCTTTAACGCTTTTTAAAATTTCGTCATAGTTAAGCTCTTCGATCACGCCCGGATACGGTAAATTCTTTAAAAAGCTCATAGCTCTATTCCTATCTCGTCGCCACTAATTAGAACGATCTTAAAATTTAGCCTATGGTCTTTTAGGCTTATTAGCTTTACTTCGTCTATCTTCACTCTTTTTTCCCATCTTTCTACGGCTTCAATAACGTAGCAGGCAAGATCGGCCCTAAACTCGTCGTCTACCTTGCGGTCTATTAGCTCGAACAAGCGACTGCCGTATCCCGGTAGCATGACCCGCGAGCCAAGAGGGGTAAGCAGAATGTCTTTTATGCTCTCTTCTATAGTCGTAAGATATCTCATACTCATCTCCTAGTGCGAGTGGTGCGGAGTGTTGCCGCCCTCGTCTATGATGCGCCCCGTAGCGTGGATGCTGCCGCCTATTTCCAAGTCGCCTTTTAAATTCAGCTGGCCGCAAGTTATGTTTATTTGCTTTGGGGCCGAAATTTCAAGAGTAGAGCTAGCCGTATCGTAGCTCATGCTTACGCCGTCTTCAAAGCTTACGCGCACCTTTTTATCAGTCGGCTCCTCTTTATGCGCGCTTTGGTAGAGTCCGCGAAGTATGACGCCGCTGTTTAGGCTTCCTCTTACCGGCAAGACCAGCACCTGCTCGCCGACTCTAATAGGAGAGAAACTTATGGCAAACGAGTTAGCGCATGCTTGAAAAACAGGCAAAAAATCGGTAACCATTGAGCCTACGGCTACTCTTGCCTTGTCTCCGCTTACCTCGCTAATCGTTGCGACTTCTATAAAATATTCCCTACTCATCGCCGATATGCTCGCTAAATTTATTATTTTTGATAGGCCGCCTTCGTCTCACGTTTTGTTTTATCTCTTTTACGTCGTCGTGAATTTCGTTTAGTTTTTGACGGTTCACGCCGTTTTCGGTACGTAGCGTCTCTACCAGTTCTCTGGTGGCGGCCGTGTTGTTATTTATAGCTTCGTTGCTTCTTACGGAAATATCCACCAAAATTTCGGCGTTTTTGTTCGCGGTTTTGTTTAGTAGCCAAAAGATCACCACAAATACTATAAAGCCGAAAATTACCATAAAGACCAAAAATTCATTCGCTCCCCAAGCTCCGGCGGAGTTTATAAGTCCCGTAGTCTCCTTGATCTCGTCGCTCAAATTTAGGCTATTTTCCATTTTATTCCTTTATCCCCAGGCATTGTTTTAGTTTTTTTTCGCAATCGCGGTAATAGATGGCGATTTGTTTATCCGTCTCAAACGTGCCGTCGTTTTTCGGTTTTACGGGCATCTTTGCATTGCATTTTACGGGTACGTATTTTTCTTGATAAACTATGTGCGGCTCGCTCGTTTGAGGTTTGGCCGCGCAGCCCGCAAATATCAAAGCAGACAGACAAAAAATCCAAATCCTAATCACGAAATAGCTCCTTATATGCGGCTAGTTCCGCCTCGCAGCTTTTATCTTTGACGTAGATCTTCTTTATCCGCTCGGTCTCTTTTGCCGGGGTATCGTCGATCTCTACCGCGGCGGCCTTTATAGCTTCGTTTTGCAAAGAAAGAGATACGTTGCAGGCGTTTAGGTTATTTTTGGCCGTAGCGTAGTCTCTGGTTAGCCGCTCGTTTTTCTCTTTTACGTTTTGAAGATCTTTAAGTAAGACGGAATTTGCGCCCTCTAGCCTTGATTTTTCGAGGAACAAATTTACGCAAGCAAAACCCAAAAGCGCGGCTAAGGCAAAGCCTACGATAGGAAGCTTAGTTATCAAATAGCCCATTTAATACCTTCTTTGCTCTATTTGGAGTTTGTTTCGCCCAAAGAGAATTCATGCCGCTTTGATAGGCGGCCCTATATTCGCCCACTCTTATATGGTGCATCGTGGTTACAAATTTTTTCACCTTTGAAACGCCTAGCTGATAGGCCATTTCTATCACCACTTCTTGGACGTTTTTTGGTTTTTCCTTTAGCCAATCAAACGTCGCAAAGACTGCAGCAGTTAGTTTTTCAAGCTTGAGCTCTAAAATTTTATCGGCCGTCGCTTTGCTCATGGGTTCGTATTTGCCGCCGTTTAGCGCTAGCTCATCGGCCGTAAGCGCGGCAAGCAAAAAGCCGTAGCCGACGGTTAGTCTCCCCAAGCTATCCTCGTAGCGATGGTCTTTAAGACCCTCGTTTTCTTTGATTTTTTCTATTAAGGTCATGGCGTCCTCCAAACTTTTGCCGCAATATTACGCCATGCCCGCCTCAGAAATCTATCACGATTTTTTGTCAAAAAACTTTGTCGAAGTACTGTAATAGATTTTCGTCGCTAAACATTTCATAATTGCGCCAAAAATACACCAAAGGCGCTAAATGCTGGAAGAATTTGAAAAAGAACTTATAAACACGATTAAAGAAGCGGCCGAACCTAAAAACTCGGTAATTAGAGCGTATCTTGGCGAGTTTAATAACAAAGAAGAAATGGAGCTGTTGATAAAAGGCGGCGAGAGTTTCGTATTCGTAGAGTTCGTGGATGAAAAATACGAAAACGTAGTAGAACGAAGCGCGACGTATAATATCCATATACTAGCCTGCACTTCAAACAAAAACCAAAACTACCGACAAGCCAATAAATTTAAAGCCTATGCTCTATGCGAGGCGATAGATGAAAGGCTAAGAAACTCGAATTTATGTAACGAGTTTAGGATAGAGCCCCAAAGCGCTAAGGCGTCGCTAAACGATATTACAGACTATGGCTACGTTTACGTGCTCACCAGGCAGATACGAACGCAATTTTTAGAAAAGGACGAATTCTTATGCTCATAACCAAAGACTTAATCGCGCTAAAGGACGATAAAGAAGAAGTTTTAAGCGAAATTTGCCTGGCCGTAACCGGCGTTTGGCAAGGACACGCCGGAGGAACGTTTAGTATAGACGCAGCCGATATCGAAAAGATGAAACTAAATTTCGACAAGCGCAGCCTAGATATAGTGATCGACTATGAGCACCAGACCCTAAGCGGAGAGATAGCGCCCGCGGCGGGCTGGATAAAAGAGCTTTTTATAAAGGACGGCGCGCTTTACGGGCGCGTAAGTTGGACGGCCAAAGCAAAAGAATTCATCAAAAACGGCGAATATAAATATCTTAGCCCGGTTTACGACTTTATGGGCGTAGACGAAAAGACCGGAGCTTGGCAGGGGTGCACACTGCACTCCGCGGCGCTAACTAATAAGCCGTTTTTAGACGAACTCGGAGAAGTAAGAGCGAATAAAAATTTCACAAAGGAGACGAACATGGATGATGCGAAAAATCCAAAAGGCGAGCCGCAGGCTCAGGCTGCTACGCAAAGCGGCGCGAGCTATGAGGCGCAGATGGTCGAGCTTAAAAATCAGCTTGACGCCTCTAAACAAGAGGTTGCTGCGCTAAAAGAACAACTAGCTCAAAGCGCGGTAGATGCGGCTATTGTCGCAAACAAGCTTCAAGAAAGCCAAAAGCAGTGGGCGCTAAGCTACGCAAAAGCCGATTTAAACGGCTTTAACGAGTTTTTAAAAGGCGTTATGCCGCCGCAGCAAAAAACGAGCATACCGAGTAACGATATGTTTGCCAACAAAAGCCGATCGGACGCAGAAATAGACGTCGTTAAATTTGCATTAGGAGGAGAATAAAATGTCTAACGAACAAAAAAAGCCAAAGACCGTCGGAGACGTGGTCGTAAACAAGGTGCTTGGCGTTAATGCCAAAGTAGAGACCACAAAGGTTTTGGAGTGCGGGACGGTGCTATTTAGCATCAACGGCGGCGAGAGTTTTGCGGCCGTAACTAGCGACAACCAAACTACGACCATCGCAAACGCCCAAGCAGTATTCGGCGTGCTTTGCGACAACGTAGAAACCACCAAAGAAGCAGACGTGCTGGTGCTTGGCGAGGTAATGCTGGAAGGCGCCGCCGCGGAGCTAAAAACCGCACTATTCAAACAAAAAATTATAGTAAGGTGAAGCAAATACATTGATTTGGCAAGCGAAGCCTTGCAAGTCTTTAGTATTTGCTTCTTTAGGCGCGATTGTTCGCGCCGCTAAAAGAAGGTAAAAATAATAAGGAGATAAAAATGGATGAACTTTTAAAAAAATTTACGGTCGAGGCGATGACTGAGATCATAATTCAGACTAAGGTCGATCAAAATTTTATAACGGATACGTTTTTCAAAAAATGGACTCCGACGCTTTCCAATACCCATAACATTATCATCGAAAAAGGCGCGGGCGTAATCCTTGAAAGCGTTAGCGAAAACGGAGAGCACTTGGTGACTAAAAATCCCGACCAAACTATCATCTCCGTACCGCTTCCTCGCTTCCCGCAGTATGATACGCTCCCGGCTAGCGAGATGAATTTGTTAAGAACGCTCAATACTCAAAGCGAGCAGCTTAAATCATTGTCTGCAGCTATCGGCAAAAAACTAGCTAGCCAAAAGAGCAATATCGCCAACACCGTAGAGTATATGGCCATAGGCGCTATTTTCGGCAAGGTAATGGACGGCAAAGGAAAAGTGTTGTTTGAGCTTAGCGCAAATAGAAAAGAGATAACTATCACGAATGCGACCAAGTTATTGGATTTGCTAAGCGATATCGAGGCCGCTCAAAAAGAGGTATTAGGCGTTGCAAAGCCGTATATCGCGCTAGTAACGAGAGAGCTTTTTAGCGAGCTGCTTAAACTGGCTGAAGCCCAGGAGCTTCTAAAGCTAAAATCCTGCGAAGTCGTCGACAGTAACGGAGTTTTAACTCTTAAACTTTTCGGCAAGACCTTTATGCCTTACGATGCCTCGTACAAAAACACGAAAGGCAGAGATACGAGCTACATGAGCGGCAAAAAAGGCGTAGTAGTGCCTTTGATGGACGACATCTTTGAGGTAGTTTATACGAGAGCAAACCATACGTCTGCCATCGGAAAGGCTCCGACGAAATTCTTCGCTGCGGCTCCGGAGGTGCTCGACAAAGGTATGGGCTGGGGCATTGTTAGCGAAAGCAGACCGCTTCCGATCTGCAATAGGCTTGACGCGATCATCGAGCTAAAAATGTAACAAATCAATTTAAAAGGGCTTCACGCCCTTTTAAATCAAAAACGACTAAAACTACGAGAAAAATATTTTAAACGTTTTAATGCGCTTTTAACGCTCGCTAAAAGCCAATAACGAATACGGTCAAAAGGTTTAAAATATTTGGAGACAAAATAATGGTTTTAACAAACGAGGATCTACTAAAAGAAGTTTCTACTATAGAGCTGCAAGAGCTCAGCGACTTTGAAGGAAGCGGCGCCGTTAATCAAAGCGTCATAGACGATAGCGTAAACGATGCTTTGGCTTATATCTCCTCTTTCATCAAACTTCCGCAAAACCCTACGCCGCTATTAAAAGACATCGGCGTAAATTTGACTATTATCGAGCTCAAAAAGCGCAATAACTTCCCCAAAGAGGCGCTGAATGAGCAGATAGAAAAGATGGACGCCCTGCTTTTGAAGATGGCTAGCAAGAAGCTTCCGAGCCAAATAGAAGACGATAGCGCGCCCAGGCTCGGTATAAGAGCGTTTAGGCACAGCGAGAAAAAAATGGACTTAAAGGATTTAAATGGCTGAGAAACCAAATATAAAAGAGCTTGCTAAGGAGCTTTATCTAAAAGGCTTCAGCCTTGAGCGCATAGCCGAAATTTTAAATAAAACCGTAAAAACCATAAAAAACTACAAATCTCAAAACGGCGACTGGGACGAACTAAAAGCAGCAAGCTATTTAAATAAAAGCGGCGAAGATAAGCAAAATATCTATCAAAACTTTATCGAAGAGATGCGCCTGGCCGTAAAAGATATAAGAGAGAGCGAACTGCCCGCGGGCAAAAAGGCCGAGGCGCTTTCAAAGATAGGCGATAGCTTCGTGAAGATGACCAAGGTAGCAAGCTACGAAAACCCGGCGGCATACCGCCTAAGCATCGCCAAAAAGGTCATTATGCTTGTGGTGGATAAATTCAAGGACGACGAGAACAAAGAGTGTATCAAGAAGTTAGTCGAGCTCATCGAGAGCGAGAAGTTCGTCAAAGCTATCGAAGAGCTCGACGTTTAGGATGACGCATGCTTTTTTCAAGAGATGAGTTAGATAGCTTCCTAGAAGACAGTAGAGAAACGCACAAGCAAGCCGGCGCCGTAGAGCCCGAGCTTAGCAAGCTTACGCGTAAAGACTTTTACGGCTGGCTGGAGGAGCTTAGCGGCGAGCTAAAAGAGCAGATACATCTAAATAGCCCTCTGTCGCCAAAAGATGGGGCCGCAAGAGTGAAACGCGCCGAGCGCGATTTTATGTTTTTTGCAAGGACTTATTTCCCGCACTATTTTAGCATTAGTAGCTCTTGCGCGCTTCACGAGGATCTAGCGCAAATTTTTGAAGCTATGACGCAAAACGCAAGCGGAGACAAATACGCCCGCGCCGCGCCGCGCGGTCATGCAAAGACCACGTACTGCTCGCAGCTTCTTCCGCTTTGGTGTATTTGTTTTAACAAGAAGCGCTTCATCGTCGAAATTTCAGACGCCGTGGAACTGGTCGAAGGGTGTCTTGAAGCCATCAAAGCCGAGCTTGAGGATAACGCAAATTTAAAAATGGACTTTCCGCACGTTTGCGGCGCAAGCAAAAATTGGAAGATAGGCGAGTTCGTGTCCAAAAACGGAGTCAAGCTTAAGGCGTTTGGTTCAGGTAAAAGACTGCGCGGCGTAAAATTCGGCGTTTATCGCCCCGATCTAGTAGTCCTAGACGACCTAGAAAACGATACTAACGTACGCAGCAAAGAGCAGCGCGACAAGCTCGAGGAGTGGCTAGACGAAGCGGTTTTAAATTTGGGCAGCGTAGACGGTAGCCTAGACGTTCTTTATATAGGCACCGTACTTCATGCAGATAGCGTTTTAGCTAGGAAGCTCAAGCTTAAATTTTGGAATGCCAAGAAATATCAAAGCATCATAAATTTCCCAAAGCGAATGGATCTGTGGGAGAGATGGGCAGAACTTTATAAAAATATATCCAAAGAGGCTAGCGAAACGTTTTATCTAAAAAACAAAGTCCTTATGGATGAGGGCTCTCGAGTGCTTTGGGACGATGCGCTACCGATCCTAAAGCTCATGCAAAAGCGCGCCGAAAACTTGAAATCTTTTAACAAAGAGCAGCAAAACAATCCGCGTAGCGAGACTCAAATTTTCACCAAAGAGAGTATGCATTTTTACCGCGAGCTTCCGAGGTGCGATTACTTCGTGATGTATATCGACCCTGCAGGCGAAAAGAAAAAGAGCGATTATACGGCTATAACGGTGTTAGGAGTGAGCAAGGCAGAAGCCAAGATCTACGTAGCAGAAAGCATAGTAGAGGTCATGAAGACCAAAAAGACCATCAAAGAGATCATTAGGCTTAATCAGCTCTATAAATGCCGCGTTTGCGCGATAGAGAGCAACGGCGGGCAGGAGTTTTTTAGGGGCTGGATAAGAGAAAAGGCCTTTGAGATAGGCGCTAAGCTACCTTTAAAAGGCGTGAATAATACCGCAAGCAAAGGGCAAAGAATAGAGGAGCTTGAAGTACCTATAGAGGACGGCGAAATACTCTTTCATCAAAGCCAAAGCCTGCTTATCGAGCAGCTTACGGAGTATCCCGAAGCCAAGCACGACGACGCGCCCGACAGCTTGGCGGGCGCATACGACTTAACAAAGCTAAAAAAGAAAGTAAAAAGGCGCACTAGATGATATTTGACAAATTATTTAAAAATAAATCCGAGCAGCCGCAGCGCAAGAAAGCGGCTCTCATCCCTCAAAACGGTACCCTGATAGATTTGCTGATAAATACGGGAGTTTCCAGTATTGGCGACGACGATATGGATATGATACTAGCCGATCTTACTGTTACGCAGTGCGACGTGAGCCGCAAGTCCGTGACCGAGAAAAAAGAGATCCAAATCGTTTGCGACGATGAAAAAATTAAGGACGAATTTAAAAAGGTTTTTAACCCCGACGTCGTCAGCCAAATTTTAGAAACCTATCTTTACGGGCTAAACGTATTTGAGATCAACTACAAAGAAAAAGAAGGTCTTGTATACCCGAGACTCGTGCAGCGCGATTTTAGACAGTTTAAATTTAACGACGCGAGCGAGTTCGTGTTTAACGCCGGCGGAAGTGAGCAGAGTATCCCGCCTTTAAAAGTTATATATGCATTAAACAGGGCGAATTTTAGAAAAGTATACGGAGACGGGCTACTTAAAAAGCTGTATTTCCCCGTCAAAATGAAAAACGCCAGCTTGAAGTTTTGGTTTAGGTTTTTAGAAAAATTCGGATCGCCCTGGGCGATAGCAAAAACTAGCTACGAGCCCGACGAAATGGCTGCGGAAGTGCAAGCTATGCTTAGCGGCGATAGCGCGGTCATAGATACGGACGAGGAGATCACCCTCGTGCAGCCTACCTCAAACGTAGATTTTACGAGACTTCCCGCATACCTCGACAATCAAATTAGCAAGGCTATTTTAGGCGCAAATTTGACTAGCGACGTAAAAGAGGGAAGCTATGCCGCAGCGAAGACGCATAACGAGATTAGAGAGGATCTGGCCGCAAACGACGGCAAAATTTTAGTCTTTGTCATGAACAAGGCCATAAGCTTTTTTAAGGAGATCAACGGCTATAACGGCGAGCTTTACGCCAAACTATTCGACGAAGACGCTCCTAATACCGAGCGCGCCGCAAGAGACAAGACGCTATACGATATGGGCTTCACGCCTACGAAAAAATACATAACCTCTGCATATAATATCGAGCTGGACGATAACGAGCAAGCGCAAGAAAAAGACCGAAATTTAAAGGCTAATAAAGCAAATTTAACGGCTTTAAAAGGCTCTTTAAAGGCTTTAGATAGATTTGATAAAGCCACGAACGAGATGGATATAGAAGACGGTGAGATAGAAGCGGTCTTAAACAAACTAATAGCAAGTAGCGAGACTTATGAAGAGGCTTTCGATAAGCTTTACGAGCTTTACGATCTACCCTTTGAGAAGCTTGAGCCCTTGATGTTTAAAGCCGTGGCCAATGCCCAGATGTTGGGATATCTGGATGAAATTTAGTTTTTTCGAGGAGCCTACGGCAGTTTATGAATATTTAAAGAGCAAAAAGCCGGAGATCCATTTCGATTACGACGAGATCATGTATGATGCGCATAAAAAGGCTTTTACCGTCGCAAAGATGATAAATTTGGATCTTCTTAAAGATACGCAGGCTTCGCTCACCAAGGCTTTTAAAGAGGGCGTCGGGTTTGACGAGTGGAAAAAGAGCGTAAAGCCTATGCTTGCAAAGAAAGGCTGGCTAGGAAATATCAAGGTAAAAGACCCAAAGACCGACGAAGAAAAAGAAATTTACGTAGGCAATAGGCGGCTAAGGACTATATTTAATACCAACATGAGAACGGCTTACGCCAAGGCTAGGTATGAAAGCCAGATGCAAAGCCTAGGCGAATACTTCCGCTATACCGCCGTGCTAGACGGCAGAACCAGAGAAGCCCATAGGAAGCTTCACGGCAAGACCCTGCCCAAGACGGATAAATTTTGGGATACCAACTATCCGCCAAACGGTTGGGGGTGCCGCTGTAAGGTGCAGGTGCTTACAGAGGCCGAATGCGTAGCTAGAGGCATCGTACCGCTTGCTGACGGCTCTTTTTTGCCCCAGGCTGCAGAAAAAGACTTCAAATACAATCCGGGCAAGGTCGACAAAACGGATGAAATTTTAAAAGACAAGCAAAATAAGGTTTTAGATGCCGTTACGTCAAGTCTTGCAAAGAAAAATTTAAAACAATCCCTAGATAGCTTCGAGCATGAGCGAGACGTTTACGTTTGGCAAAAAAGCTTAGACGACATGGTAAATGCTGTAATTGGCGGTAAAATCATCAAGGATAAAATTTATCAGGTGGCTCAAGTAGGGGAGTTAAAGCAAAGTATCAAGAAAAATCTAAAAATCATCGACGTAGAGCCCAAAGCATCCAGTATAGCCGTTTATCAAAACACCATCTCGCACATCACGAGAGATAGCAAGCCGAAGGGAAAAGAGCCCAATATCGATGAAATAAAAGCCGTAGTAGGCGTTTTTGACGAAGCTAAACGCGTATTTTACGATAAAAAGGACAATGTTTTACTATATTTTTATAATAGCCTACAAAACGATAACATGGTAAATTACGCCGTCGTCCGCCTAGACTATACGCTTAAAAAATTTAAAACCGATAATTTTATAGCGACTATTACGAGGATACCCGTAGAAAATTATAAAGCTATTTTGAAAGATAAAAAAAGATACATAAAGATAAAGTAGATAAGGCCGGGCATCGAACCCAAGTCATATACAGCTTGCTTTTGCAACTGGAACCCTGCCAAATCTGGGCCATCTCTTATCTACTTTGTGTAATTATACCACATTTTAAGGGGACAAACGCAATGATAGAAGTTAAAGGCCTAGAAGAGCTGCAAACGAAGCTAAAATCTCTGCAAAATATCGACAAAAAAACCAAGCCGCTAATGCAAACGCTAGGCAATATCTTACAAAACGAAATAGAAGCCAGTTTTGAGAACGAGAGCAGTCCGTTCGGACAAAAATGGCAAGCCTTGAAACCTAGTACGATTAGGCAAAAACAAAAACTAGGAAAGTCCTCTAATATTTTAAGATCGGACGGAAATTTGGCGGATAAATGGATAGTTAAAGCAGACGACAAGAGAGCCACGGTATCTAATAATACGAATAAAAACGGCTTTGCTTACGGGCTAGTTCATCAATTCGGTACAAATAAAGCGGGACGAAGTAAAAACGTAAGAATCGCGGCTCGCCCGTTCTTGCCGGTAGATAAAGGCGGCAAATTGCCGGATAAAACCGAAGAAGTCGTAAAAAAAGTAGCTATAAATTTCGTAAAGGATAGCTTTAAGTAGTAGTCTAGTTTCTTCTCTTTTTTCTAAATTCCCAAGGCGGAGTCGGGCTATCTTCTTGCCAAAGGCCTAGCTTTGCATTTCTAGCATACGCTTCATCATTCGCATACTCCTTGGAATACTTCCTAAAAGCCCAAGCATAGCCGTTTTTGACCATAAATTTATTCACGTCTTCGCCGTCAAGGAATATTTTTGCGATACTCCTTTGATATCTATCTTTTTTATCTCCCGCTACGGTTACGATCTTTCCGGCTATTTTACCCTCCAGAGCTTGTTTGCATAAACGCGAGAAAGGTTGCTTCTTTTCCGGGGCGTCTATACCGTGAAGCCTTATCTTTATCTCTTGCTTATCCGTAGTCAAGACTTTTATCGTGTCGCCGTCTGAAATTTTTACCACCTTTGCCTCATAGTCCGCAAAGGCGCAAGCAAATAGTAGGCTCGCAAATATTAGCAATTTAAGCATTTTAAAGGCCTTTTTAGGGCGCATTATAGTTTCTTGGGAGTATTTTGTCAAAAAAGGATTAAAGGCGGAAGTCTCTATGGGTTAGATTTTAAAGAAAAGCGTAGGAAAGAGGGCACACTTACTCGAACAAACTAGGCTCTCTTATCTCTTTGGTTATAGCGCAAACGCTATTATAGCTCAGATTATGTTTTGCGGCGATCTCGCGAATGACGACCGGGCTTGGTTTACCTAGCTTTATGCCTTCTTCGTACTCTTTGAGTATATCGTAGTTTCTAAACGTACCTTTGTAGCTGGGTACGTAGATATTGGCTCCGCCGTATTCTTTGACGATATCGGCCATGTTTTCGCTCTCTTTGACGCGGTTGTAGAACTCGGCGAATAGATCGAAGCTATTTATCATTTGTAGTATTTGTCTTTCATTTGAATAAGGGCTTGCACGACGTCGGCGGCATCGCTCCTTGACAAAAATTTAAGATGTAAAGGCCTGATTTTAACTATCCTAAAGATGAACTCTCTTAGGGCCATACTCGTTTTTACGTTGGCTATCTCTTCCCAGATACCAATGATAGTTTCAAGCTGCTTTTTGGTGGCGTATAGGCTTCCTTTAGCGGGCGTTAGATCTTCGCTGGACATCAAGGACGAGCTAGACGTTTTACTTGTTTTGGTTTTACGAGTAGATTTTTTAAAATTTGCGCCTTTATGGGGCTTATATCCCACGACTTCTAGCACGGCCCTAAGCTCCTCTATACTTAGCTCTTTTAGGCTATCTTTGCCGAATTGCGCTTGTAAATATATCTTTCTGCATTCGTCGTCCACGAAATAGTTATGCTTTAGCGTTTGTATCATCTTGATGTAGTATTTTTTTAGCCCGCTCGTATTCATCTCAAACCGCCAAATTTAAGGTATTTTCACCCATAGTTGTAATAGTTGTATCGGTTGTAGTCTCCGCTTTACAACTATATATTACGCTCTTGCCTGTTTTACGGCTAAACCATAGCTTGCCGTCGAATTTATCGAGGCAATCCCTAGCCGTTCTATCGTCTTTTTCGTAATTCATAGCGTTTAGCAGCTCGGTCTTGTTTAGATCTCCGCCAACTAGTATCTTTTGCGCTAGAGTAGTAAAATTTAGCTCGTATTCGCTCATTCTAGCTACTTCCACGTCAAGCTCGTTTAGTTCTAAACTTAGCGTTTTTACGCAAAAACCGCTATCTTTTACTCCGGCTCTTTCCTTGGCTACTTCAAGTAAGAAATTTAACTCGTTTTCCTTGCTAGGGCGTTTTAGTAGATGATACATAACGTCGAGAGAATTCCTTATATGGTTGCTGCCTTGATAGTTTTTACCGTCTTTGTTAGAGTGGTGCAGGATGATCACGGTAGCTCCCGCTTCGCGCAAATTTTTAAGCGCGCCAAATAGTCTATTTATGCGGTTATCGTTATTGATGTCTACGAAATCCCGCAAGCTATCTAGGATAAAAACGCAATCTTTATAGGCTTTGCCTACGGCGTTTTCCTCTAGCTTTAGAACAAGCTCAAATCCGCAAAGTTCTAGCGCGCTGCGCTGTATATAGTTCATATTCTCGTAGCTTTCTATAAGTAGCCTATCTACGCCGCGCTGTTTGAGTACGCCTACGGGGTTGTCGTAGTCTATGAAAAATACCCTTTGACCCTCTTCGCAAAGTCTTTTAGCTAGCGCAAAGGCCATGTAGCTTTTACCCGTGCCGCCGTCCGCGTAGATCAGCGTGATTAGCTGCTTTACTAAAAAGCCCTCTATCAAAAACTCGACCTTTTCGTTAAAATTATCTTTGGTTAAGCTGGAGTTTTTTAAAAACTCGAAAATTTCGCTCATATATTTCCTTTATATACCGATTTGCCGCTTTCTAGATCGGCGATTATATGCTTTCTTATGCGCTCAAAGCCTAGCCTTATAGATGGATCTTTAGCGCGGTTCTCAAAGCTGCCGTTACTTAGCTCTTCGTATGGCTTCTTTTCTTCTTGCA
>ERZ773077.330-NODE-330-length-35691-cov-8.968094_pt1 | contig 35691 bp, 26 predicted proteins | sample MGYA00580612_ERZ773077 | MGnify/ENA primary metagenome ERZ773077 (study PRJEB29015, sample SAMEA2737971) | human oral metagenome | biome: human oral; feature: human-associated habitat; material: dental | place: China | collected 2021 ...
TTTCAGCATATTCCGTGTATCTTGCATATTGGAGTGGAGCGGCCGGTTCCGGCAACGCCGGGAATACCGACCTAAATCTGCACGGCGGGCGCCATTCTATCACCTCGCCCTATGCGATCGTCGGGCAGCGCCCGCATTACCAGCCCGGTTTAATGTATTCACGATGCATTGGCCGGCCTGCGTATGGTTCGCCGCAGGGCCGCGCAGGCCGATTTTTCGGCGGTGACGGGGATGCCAGCGATATTTCCCGACTGTGCTTTTCTGCCAGTTCTCTGCCGCTTCCCTACCAGTTTCCTGCCGCTTTTGAGCGCCGTTCCCCGCTTCTTGTCGCTCCTATCACGAGAATCCTCATTCACCCGAACCGGCCGGATACGGCGGGAAGATTCAACCATCCGGAAATATCGGGGGTTTGGCGATAGAATGGCCGCTGCCCGACCCGGCAATGATTCTCCACGTGTTCTTATCCCCATGCGCTTGTCCAAATCGCCCCGCTCTCCCCACTCCTTGCCTCATTCCGCTGGAAAGCCAGAGGATCACGGCAAATACCTCAACCGCGAACTCGCCCTGCTAGCCTTCAACCGGCGCGTGCTGGCGCAGGCAAGCGATCCGTCCGCACCGCTGCTCGAACGCCTGCGTTTTTTGTGCATCGTCAGCAGCAATCTCGACGGGTTCTTTGAAATTCGCCTCGCCGGTCTCAAGGAACAGATCAAGCTCAATTCGGGCGAAGTGTCGGTGGACGGACTGACGGCGCAGGCGGCCTATGATCGGGTCAGTGATACGGCACATGGATTGGTCGCCGAACAATACGCACTGCTCAACGGGCAGATCCTGCCGGCACTGGCCGCAGAAGGCATCCGTTTTTTCCGGCGCAGCCAGTGGAATGAAGCGCAGTTCGAGTGGATTCGCGATTATTTTTTCCGCGAAGTCATGCCGGTGCTGACGCCGATCGGGCTGGATCCTTCCCATCCTTTTCCGCGTGTCCTGAACAAGAGCCTGAACTTTGCCGTCGAGCTGGACGGGCGCGATGCCTTTGGCCGCCGTCCGGGCCTGGCCATCGTGCAGGCGCCGCGCGTGCTGCCGCAGGCCTTCCGGGTGCCGCCGGAGGTGACCGGTGTGCCACACGGCATCCTGCTGCTGTCGTCGGTCATCAAGGGCTTCATGAACGAGCTGTTCCCGGGGCTGACCGTCAAGAGCCAGTGCTCGTTCCGCCTCACCCGCAACAGCGACCTGTTCGTGGACGAGGAGGAAATGACCAACCTGCGCAGTGCCCTGAGCGACGAGCTGGGCCAGCGTCCCTGGGGCCATGGCGTGCGGCTGGAAATGACGGCCGACACCGGGTCCGAGGTGTCCGAGCGGCTGCGCAAGGAATTCGACCTGGACGAGGACGACTGCTACTTCGTCGATGGTTCCGTCAACCTGGGCCGCTACACGAAGGTCATCGAGCTGGTCGAGCGGCCAGACCTGCTGTTTCCGCCATTCACGCCCAGCCAGCCCGCCAGCCTGCAGAAAAAGGATCTCTTCAGCGTCATTGCCGCCGGTGACGTGCTGCTGCACCACCCCTACGAATCCTTTCACCCGGTGATGGACTTCCTGCGCAGCGCGGCGCGCGATCCGCAGGTGGTGTCCATCAAGCAGACCATCTACCGCACCGGCGCCGATTCGGTGCTGATGGAATCGCTGATGGAGGCGGCCCGTGCCGGCAAGGAGGTCACCGTCGTGCTGGAGCTGATGGCCCGCTTCGACGAGGAAACCAACATCAACTGGGCGGCCAAGCTCGAAGAGGTGGGCGTGCACGTGGTGTACGGCGTGGTCGGCCACAAGACCCATGCCAAGCTGGCGCTGGTGCTGCGCCGCGAGCCGGAGGGCCTGCGCCGCTACGCCCATCTGGGCACCGGCAACTACCACCCGCGCACCGCCCGGCTGTATGAAGATTTTGGCCTATTCACCGCCAACGAGGAAATCTGCAGCGACGTGCACGAGGTGTTCCGGCGCCTGACCGGCCTGGGTACGGCCGGTGGCCTGAAGGCACTGCTGCAGGCGCCGTTCCGGCTGCACGGCACCATCCTGCAGGCCATCCAGCGCGAAACCGAGGCAGCCCAGGCCGGACGCAAGGCCCGCATCATCGCCAAGATGAACGCCCTGCTGGAAGAACGCATCATCGAGGCACTCTACGAGGCCAGCTGCGCCGGCGTGCAGATCGACCTGATCGTGCGCGGCGTCTGTGCGCTGCGCCCCGGCATTCCGGGCCTGTCCGAAAACATCCGCGTCAGCTCCGTGGTCGGACGCTTTCTGGAGCACAGCCGCATCTACTACTTCTGGGGCGATGGCAAGGAACCGCTCTGGCTGGCCTCGGCCGACTGGATGGAGCGCAACTTCTTTCGCCGCGTGGAAGTGGCCTTCCCGCTGCGCGACAGCACCCTCAAACGCCGCGTGCTGGAAGAAGGACTGCTCAATTACCTGCAGCCCGATACCGCCGCCTGGCACATGGACAGCGCAGGCAACTACCGGCTGGGCGGCGAGCTGCTCTCGCCCGAACACGACGCCCAGCAGCGGCTGCTGCGCAAGCTCACGGGCAGGGACTGAGGGGCGCCGGTCGACCACAGGCCAGCCGCGCCCCCCACCAGCGGCCCGGCAGACTGCCTCCGTTACCCTGTTCATGCCCCGGACAACCGGGGCTCTGGCCAGCCAGCCCCCCTGCAGGCGTGCTCCGCGGCCTGCCCGGGGCGCCGGTACACGTGAACATGATGGATGAAGGAGACCCCCATGAACCTGAAGGATGCCAGCCTGCTGCAGACCCGCTGCCTCATCGGCGGCCAGTGGCAGACGGCCGACAGCGGCCAGACACTGGCCGTCACCAACCCGGCCACCGGTGAAACGGTTGCGCATGTGCCCGACATGGGCGCCGATGAAACCCGCCGGGCCATTGCCGCGGCCGAAGCCGCCCGTGCGGACTGGGCCGGACGCACCGCCCGGCAGCGCGCCGACATCCTGCGCCGCTGGTTCGGGCTGATGACCGAACACACCGACGACCTGGCCATCATCCTCAGCACCGAACAGGGCAAGCCCCTGGCCGAGGCCCGGAGCGAGATCGGCTACGGCGCCAGCTACCTCGCATGGTATGCCGAAGAAGCGCTGCGCCTCTACGGCGACATCATCCCCGGCAATGCCCCCGGCCAGCGCATCCTGGTGCTGCGCCAGCCCGTCGGCGTCTGTGCCGCCATCACGCCGTGGAATTTCCCCTGCGCCATGATCACCCGCAAGGCCGCACCGGCCCTGGCCGCCGGCTGCACCTTCGTCGTGCGCCCCGCCTCGGCCACCCCGCTGTCGGCGCTGGCCCTGGGCGAACTGGCACAGCGCGCCGGCGTGCCACCGGGCGTGTTCAACGTGATCACCGGCAGTTCCCGCGCCATCGGTGCCGAACTGACCGCCAGCGACACCGTGAAGAAATTTTCCTTCACCGGCTCCACCGAAACCGGCCGCCTGCTGCTGGCGCAGTGCGCCCCCACCGTCAAGAAGGTGTCGATGGAACTGGGCGGCAACGCCCCCTTCATCGTGTTCGACGATGCCGATCTCGATGCGGCCGTCAGCGGCGCCCTCGCAGCCAAGTTCCGCAATGCCGGCCAGACCTGCGTCTGCGCCAACCGCATCTACGTGCAGGCCGGCCTGCACGACCGCTTCGTCGAAAAGCTGGCCGACGCCATGCAGCAGCTCCGGGTCGGCAACGGCCTCGACGAGGGCGTCACCATCGGCCCGCTGATCGACGACAGCGCCGTAGCCAGAGTGCGCGAACACATCGACGACGCCGTAGCCCGGGGCGGCCGGCTGGTCACCGGCGGCAGACCGCATGCGCTGGGCGGCCTGTTCTTCGAACCCACGCTGGTCAGCCACGTCCCGCAGACCGCGCGTGTGGCCAGGGAAGAGACCTTCGGCCCGCTGGCCCCGGTACTGCGTTTCAGCACCGAGGAAGAAGTCATCCGCTGGGCCAACGACACCGAATTCGGCCTGGCCGCCTACGTCTATACCCGGGACCTGGGCCGCAGCATCCGCATGGCCGAGGCACTGGAATACGGCATGGTGGCCATCAATTCCGGCGCCCTGTCCAACGAAGCCGCCCCGTTCGGCGGCATCAAGCAGTCGGGCCTGGGCCGGGAGGGCTCGAAATACGGCATGGATGATTATGTCGATATGAAGTATGTACTGCTGGGCGGCCTGGCAGGGTAAATCCGTCCGGAAACCACGCGAATCCTCGGGGAAGCCGAAAAAACTGTCTGGACACCGCAAAAAATGGGGGCAAATGGCGCATGTCCCGGACCTGTCCGTCCATGACACGCCCCGGGGCGTGTCATAAACTTCTTCATCCTTGCGCCCCTTCCGACAAGCTCCGGATTCGCGTACTGACAAGGCACCGTACACCAATAGTCAGGTACTGTTTCGGGGTTTTCCCCGGCAGGGCGCCGGACAGCTGTAGTAGAGTCATTTCACTGTCGGGCACAGCCCGGGAAAAATGCCTCCTGCCTCCGTGGCCGGCGCAGGCTGCGCGCGGCCGGGATCAGCGCGGGGACGAATGCGTCCATGACACGCGCCAGGCGCGCCGGTTTTTCCCGCAGCCCCGGCCCCTGCGGAGAAAAACAACCATGGCCCCACAAAAACACGGCAGTATCAAGCTGGCGCTCTACATCAATTATTTCGTCTTCGCCATCCTGCTCAACAGCGTCGGCATCGTCATCAAGCAGTCGCTGAACAACTATGGCGTAACCGAAACCCAGGCCAGCATTCTCGAAGCCTTCAAGGATCTCCCCATCGCCATCGTCTCCTTCCTGGTGGCGTCCTTCCTGCCCAAATTTGGCTACAAGAACAGCATGCTGCTGGGGCTGGCCATGGTGTTCTGCGCCTGCCTGTACATGTATTTCGGCAACAGCTTCGACTCGGCCAAGGTGCTGTTTGCCACCATCGGCGTGTCGTTTGCGCTCATCAAGGTTTCGGTCTACTCGATGATCGGGCTCTTCACGAAAACCAAGGAAGAGCACAGCAGCTTCATGAGTTCCATCGAGGGCTTCTTCATGGTGGGCATTGCCTCGGCCTACTTCCTGTTCCCGGCCTTTTTCCAGGCCGACGATCCGGATGCCTGGCTGCGCGTCTATCTGCTGCTGGCCGCACTGGTGGGAATGGCCTTTCTGCTGCTGCTCTTTTCCCGGGTGGGCGTGCAGGTGCCCGTGCACGAAGAAGCCAGCCTGAAGGAAGACTTCGTCGGCATGCTGCGGCTGATTGCGCTGCCGCTGGTGATTTTCTTCGTGCTCAGCGCCTTTCTGTTCGTGATGGTCGAACAGGGCATCATGACCTGGCTGCCCACCTTCAACGAAAAAGTGCTGTCGCTGTCCAGTGAGCTGAGCGTGCAGATGGCCAGCATCCTGGCCCTGTCACTGGCCCTGGGCCGCTTCGTGGCCGGGCAGGTGGTCAAGCACGTGTCATGGGTGGTGCTGCTCACCGTCTGCCTGCTGGCGTCGATGGGCATCGTGGCCTTCGTGCTGCCGCAGGCGCTCAGCTACGATGCCGACCCCATTCACAGCCTGCTGGACGTACCCGCCATCGGCTTCATCTTCCCGCTGATCGGCCTGTTCATCTCGCCGGTCTATCCGCTGATCTCGTCGGCCACGCTGTCGGCGCTGCCACAGCACATGCACAGTGCCATGACCGGCCTGATCGTGATTTTCTCCGCCCTGGGCGGCACGCTGGGCTCACGGATCATCGGCATGCTGTTCGAGCACGTGGGCGGCGCAAGGGCCTTCTATTTCATGCTCATCCCGATCACCCTGCTGATCATCGCCCTGTGGATGCTCAACCGCAGCATCAACACCTACGAACGCACCCACCCCGTTGCCCCGGTGGCCGAATAAAGAACAAAAACGAACACCATGAAACTGCATCTCGACAGGCAAGCCACCCTGAGCGCCCTGCTCGCCCAGGAAGACACCGACGGCAGCAGGACCATCACCATCGAGGACACCGGCCCGAAACACTTCGTCGTGAAGGACCGCCATGGCCAGATGCTGGATGTGAAAGGCACGTACCAGCTGGCCAACCTGCTGCAGGAACTCTGGCTGTCGGAAGACGGCACCCTCGACAGCGACCTCATCACCCAGAAGCCCCTGGCCCGCATCGATCACCTGATCCGCCACCACTACTGGAAAACGCTCACCCGCCGCATCGACGAGGCCGGCCTGCTCGCCACCCTGGCCGATGAAAAGCGCACCAGCAAAAAACAGTACCTGTACGTGCCGGAGGACGATCCCGACAGCCTCGCCTTCTACCAGCGCATCACGGCGTCCCATCCAGACATCGACGTGCTCTCCGTGCCGCGCACACTCACCCCCGCCTATCTGGAAAGCATCGAGGACAGGCCCGGCCTGCTGGCCCTGAAAATAGACCCCGACACCCATCAGCCCGTCCCCTACGTCGTCCCCGGTGGCCGCTTCAACGAAATGTACGGCTGGGACAGCTACTTCATCGGCCTGGGCCTCATTGCCCACGACCAGTACGAACTGGCCCGGGGCATGCTGGAAAACATGGCCTACCAGATCAGGCACTACGGCCGCATGCTCAATGCCAACCGCAGCTATTACCTGAGCCGCTCGCAGCCGCCGTTCTACACCCCGTACCTGCGCGCCTTTCTGGATGCATACGGTGACCGCGTCCCGCTGGCATGGATTCGCGAACATCTGGGCATTGCCATCGACGAATACGAAAACGTCTGGATGAATCCGCAAACCCACCTCACGGGCACCGGCCTGTCACGCTACTACGGTGAAGGCAAGGGGCGACCAAAGGAAACCGAACCGGGCCACTTCGACTTCGAACTGAAAAAATACGCCGACCGCCACGGCCTGGACGTGCGCGAATTCGAGCGCCGCTACGACAGCGGCGAGATCGTCGAGCCCGAACTCGACAACTGGTTCGTGCACGACCGCAGCATGCGCGAAAGTGGTCTGGACACCACCACCCGCTTCGACGGTGTCTGCGCCAGCCTGGCCTGCGTCGACCTCAACAGCATCCTGTACCGCGTCGAAACCGACCTCGCCGCCCTGACCGATCTGTACATGGCCGGCGAATTCACCTGGCGCGGCGCCAGCTACCCGTCCGGCCACTGGCGCGCCCAGGCCGAGAAGCGCCGCCAGCTCATGAAGACCTTCCTCTGGAACGAGACCGACGGCACCTGGTACGACTGGAACATCGACACCCAGAGGCAGCAGCCCTTCGTGTCGGCCAGCAACCTGATGCCGCTGTGGGCCGGCGCCGCCACCCCCGAAGAGGCCCGCCGGGCCGTGGCCTCGCAGCTGCCCCAGCTGCTGAAAAGCGGCGGCATCGCCTCCACCGGCCCCATCGACAAGCACAACCAGCCCGGTCCCGAACGCCAGTGGGATGCCCCCTACGGCTGGGCCCCGCACCAGATCATGATCTGGGAGGGGCTGCGCCGCTACGGCTACGACGCCCAGGCGCAGCAGGCCGCCTTTGCCTGGCTGCGCATGCTGGTCCGCGCCGCGGTCGAATACAACGGCCTGATCACCGAAAAATTCAACGTGGAAAAACAGTCGCACAAGGTCGATGCCGAATACGGCAACGTCGGTGCCCGGTTCGAGTACGTGCCGGCCGGTGGCTTCGGCTGGACCAACACCTCCTTCCTGCTGGGACTGGGCTACCTGAGCGACGCCCAGAAAGCCGAACTGGACGCCCTGGCCGGCTGAGCCGGACGTACAGACCCGAAACGAACCACGACGGTTCCCGGGCAGGCGGCGACCGCACCCGGGCAGGCACCTGTTTGCGGACAGGCGAGCATTTCCGGACGGGCAGCCACACCAGGACAGGCAGCAGCGCCCGGGCCGGACGTGCCGCCCGCCCCCGGTACTGATAGGATACGGATATACGATACAAATACCCGTGTGTCACGTCGGAGGAGGTTCAGCCATGCCCAGTTCCCAGCGTCTTGCTGCCGATGTCATCGTCCTCGGCGCCGGCATCGTGGGGGTCAGTGCAGCACTGGCGCTGCAGGCCCAGGGCCGCCGCGTCTGCCTCGTCGACCAGGAAGACCCGGGCCGGGGTACCAGCTTCGGCAACGCCGGTCTCATCGAGCGCGCCAGCCTCATACCCTACGCCATGCCGCGCGACCCCGGCACGGTGCTGCGCATGGCCACCAACACCCACAGCGTCCTGCGCTTCCAGTGGGGTGCCCTGCCCTGGTACGCCCGCTGGTTGCAGCGCTACTGGCACGAATCGGCCCCCTCGCCACTGGCCCGCGCCACCGAGGACATGCGCCCACTCATCGAACGATGTGTGGCCGAGCACCAGCCTCTCATCACCGCTGCCGGCCTGCAGTCCCTCGTGCGCAGTGACGGCTGGATCGAACTCTTCCGCGGCCCCCAGACCTTCGCCACCGAAGCCGCGCTGGCCCGCACCCGGTCCGAACACTACGGCCTGGCCATGGAAGTGCTGGACACGCACGCCCTGCAGGCCCGCCTGCCCGCCCTGCGCCCCGAAGGCGGCATCAGCGGCGGTGTGCACTGGCAGGATCCCTGGACCGTGCTGTCACCCTTCAAACTGGTGCAGGGCTATGCCCACCTCTTCAGTTCCGGCGGCGGCGACATCTTGCGTGCCGACGCCATGGCCCTGCAGCCAGCCGACCCCGGCTGGCTGCTGCCCCTGCCCGACGGCCGCAGCCTGCACGCCAGCGACGTGGTGCTGGCGCTCGGCGCCGACACCGGAGCACTGGCCGAAAAATTCGGCTACCGCCTGCCGCTGCGTCCCAAACGCGGCTATCACCTGCATTTCCGCATCGATGCAGAACACCCCGCCCTGCCCTTCCCCGTCTGCGACAGCGCCTCGGGGTTCGTCATGGCCACCATGGAAGACGGCATCCGCCTCACCACCGGCGTGCACCTGGCCCTGCCCGACGCCCCGCCCAACTACGCCCAGGCCGAGCAGGACACCCGCATCGCCCGCGCCTTCTGGCCGCTGGGCGAGCCCGTCGAGGCCGCCCCCTGGATGGGCCGCCGCCCCTGCACCCCGGACATGCGCCCCCTCATCGGCCCCGCGCCGCACCATCGCGGCCTGTGGTTCAACGTGGGCCATGCCCACCACGGCCTGACCCTCGGCCCCGTCAGCGGCCGCCTGCTGGCCGAACTGATGACCGGCCAGCAGCCCTTCACCGACCCGTCGCCCTACGCAGTGCAGCGTTTTCTCTGACCCACCTGCCCCCTGACGCCACGCCCTCCGTGCATCTGTGGTCCCCAGCCGCAGGGACCACAACGGACGGCACGACAGGCACAGGGATGGCAGGGTGCGGCACAAGCCTGCACCAGCCCCCCATTCCGGATCACATCACCTTCCCAGACGAGCCCCCATGAAACAGTTCGACGCCGACCAGTGCAACCGCGCACTGGCCTTTCGCACCCTCATTCCCGCCCTGCGCGAAGCCTTCGACAAAGGGGCCACGGTGCCGCTGCGTCACACCCACACCATCGAAAGCCAGGACGCACACGGCACCAGCCTGATCATGCCGGCCTGGAACGAGGCAGGCTTCTTCGGCATCAAAACCATCAACATCTTCCCCGCCAACGGCGCCCAGGGCCTGCCCGGCCTGCACGCCACCTACGTGCTCTACAGCGCCACCACCGGCGTGCCGCTCGCCCTCATCGACGGTGACGCCATCACCGCCCGCCGCACCGCCGGTGCCGCCGCCCTGGGCGCCGATTTTCTGGCCAGAAAGGACGCCAGGCGCCTGCTGGTGCTGGGCGCCGGCCGCATCGCCGCCCTCGTGCCCGGCGCCATGCGTGCCGTGCGCGACATCGAACACGTCGACATCTGGAACCCCCGCCCCGTACGCGCCGCCGTACTGGCCGAATCGCTGCGCAAGCAGGGCATTCCGGCCACCCCGCTGGAAGGCGGGCTGGACGCCCTCGAAGCCGCCACCCGCCAGGCCGACATCATCAGCTGCGCCACCCTGGCCGAGGCCCCGCTGATCCAGCGTGACTGGCTGCAGCCCGGCGCCCACCTCGACCTGATCGGCAGCTTCAAGCCCAGCATGACCGAAGCCGCCCCCGAATGCTTCCTCGGCACCGAGGTCTACGTCGACACCGACGAGGCGCCCCTCAAATCCGGCGACCTGCTCAACGCCTTCGCCACCGGCCGGTTTGCCGCCAGCGACATCCGCGCCACCCTCGAACAGCTCTGCCGCGGCCAGCGCCCCGGCCGTACCGACGACCAGGCCATCACCGTCTTCAAGGCCGTCGGCAGCGCGCTGGAAGACCTGACCGCGGCCGTGCAGGTCTACCAGAAAGGCTGAAGCGTTACGGACACCGCGATATCCTGTGCGCCCGGTGCAAAGCCATGCCCCAACAGGACATGCCCCGACAAATGTACGCGCCGGTAAATGTACGGATCTGCACCGGGCGCCATACTTCGCAACATGATCCGGCCGTCCAGCGCGCCAGAGCGCTCCTGACAGCGCCCATGGCACCCCGGCGTGTGCAATTGTTCCGTTCCGGGGCACCCCCATATCGCGACATGAACATCACATGCATCCGATCAGCGGCTAGAATCCCCGCGTATGTGGGCCACGCCCATTCATCCGGAGCAAACCAATGAACATGGACGCCAATCCCTTTGCCCTGGCGGAATTTGTCGAGAACCCCGAACCGCGCTGCCCCTGCCTGCTCCTGCTCGATGTCTCGGCCTCCATGAGCGGCAGGCGCATCCAGGAACTCAACCAGGGCCTGAAAGGCTTCGAAGCCTCCCTCAAGGCCGACAGCCTCAGCGCCCGGCGGGTGGAAGTGGCCATCGTCACCTTCGGAGACGTGCAGGTCTACCAGGACTTCACCAGCGCAGCCCACTTCATCGCGCCCGAACTCCACGCCGAGGGCCTCACCCCCATGGGCGAGGCCGTCGAAACCGCCATCCACCTGCTGCGCCATCGCAAGAACCTCTACCGTCAGGCCGGCATCAGCTACTACCGCCCGTGGATCTTCATGATCACCGACGGCACCCCCACCGACAACATCGCCAACGCCCGTGCCGCCATCGAACACGGCGAGGCCGGCAAGGAATTCATGTTCTATGCCGTGGGCGTCGAAGATGCCGACATGAGCACCCTGGGCACCCTGGCCAAGCGCCAGCCGCTGCGCCTCAAGGGCCTGGCCTTCCGCGAGCTGTTCGCCTGGCTGTCCAGCTCCCTCAGTTCGCAGTCGCGCTCCAACCCCGGCGACGCCGTGGCGCTGACCAACCCCACCGGCCCGAACGGCTGGGCCACCATCGACTGAGCGCCGCTCGCCCCGCCATCCCGCTGCCACCATGAAGCACTGGTCCTGGGCCTCCGCCTCCTGCATCGGTACCTCACACAGCCAGAGCGGCCAGCCGCTCCAGGACGCCCACACCTGCCGGATGATCTACCCGGCGGGCGTCCCCGGCGCCTCCGCATCCTCGCTGCATCCTGCCTCGACGCAGCCCACCGGCGCAGACGACGACGGCAACACCGCCCCCTGGCTGCTGGCCATCGCCTGCGACGGTGCCGGCAGCGCCACCCACAGCCGGCTGGGGGCCGTCCTTACCTGTCGCACCCTCAGCCAGGCCGTGCACCGGTACTTCGGCCAGCCATACCCCCCCGGCCTGCCCGACGACGCCACCCTGCACGTCTGGATCGAGCGCGCCCGCCAGCGCATTGCCCTGGCAGCCGCCCGGCGCGGACTCCAGCCGCGTGACTTCGCCTGCACCCTGCTGTTGGCTCTCAGCAACGGCAGACAGACCCTCGTCGCCCACACCGGCGATGGCGGCATCGTCGCCCACCACGCCCAGACGCAGACCTGGCAGACGCTGTCCTGGCCCGAACATGGCGAATTTGCGGCCACCACCCGCTTCATCACCGATACCCCGCCGGAGCAGACACGCATCGGGCGCTTTGACGCCCCCTTCGACGCCCTGGCCGTCTTCACCGACGGCATCGAGCGCCTGGTGCTGGACATGAAAACCCGCACCCCGCATGCCCCCTTCTTCGGCGCCATGACCACCCCGCTGCTCGACGAGGTCCCCACCGCCGCAACACACCCAACCCCCGCGGGCAACACCGGCGCCGGGCAGGCAGCTCCCGTACCCGGGACAGGCGCACCGGCCGCCCCCGTGCAGCACACCGCCCAGCAAGGCCCCTCCTCAGTCCAGCACACCGCACCACAAGGCCCCTCAGTCCAGCATCCCGGCCCGCAAGCCCCCTCGGCCCAGCACCACAACCCACAAGCCCCCCTGGCACAGCGCCCCGGCCCACAGGCCCCCGTACAGCGCCCCGGCATGCAGCGGGCCTATGCGCAAGGCCCCAACCCGCAGGGCGCCTACATGCAGCGCCACAACGGTCAGGGTTCCTATGCACAGGGCCCCTACGCACAGGGCCCCACCACACCACGCAACCCCCGCGCGCAGAACCCGCGCGCACAGCGCCCTCCCGCACAGGGTGCCGGCAGACCGTTCGGCCGCCCCCGCTTCCCCCGTGCACAGGGGCGTCCTCCGGCAGCCACCAGGCCGGCCACCCCACCGCCAGCCTGGGTTGCCACCCCGCTGCTGGAAAGGGACATGCCGGATGCCCCCTTCCTGGCCCCATCCGCCGGTGCCCACATGACACCCGTGGCAGCACAGGCCCTCCCAGCCACAGGCGCCACGCAGCCAGCCCAGGCAGCGCAGGCACGTCCGGCCACGGCAGCCATGCCGCCCACCCAGGCAGCGCATGCCGCAGGCGCCATGCAGCCCCCCGGAGCAGCACCAGCGCAAGGAGCCCCAGCAGCCATGCCCCACCAAGGTGCTGCGCCGGTCTCCAGATCCATGGCGGCCACGGCGGCCGCACCCGCCACACGGGCCACGTCCGTCCCTGCTGCCGCAGCAGCCACACCGGCCGCGCCGGCCCCGTCGTACGCACCTGAAGCCGTCTGGTATGGCCGTCATGCAGCCCTGTCTGCCCAGCTGGCCGCCTACCTGAACAGCGCCGCCGTCAACAGCCGCACCGACGACGACAAGACGCTGATCATTGCCGTGCTGCCATGAGTGGCCAGTCTCCCCCGCGCACCCTGCGCACCGACGACGGTCATACCTTCACCCTGGGCAAGCGCCTGGGGGGCGGTGGCGAGGGCGAGGTTTTTCTGGCCGGCCCCTCCGGCGACCTCGCCGTCAAGCTGTACAAGAATCCGCGCCGCCCCCGGCTGGAGGCCAAGATCCGCGCCATGGTTCAGGCCGGCCTGGCCGCCCAGTCCGAACTGGCCGCCTTCCCCTGGGCCGTCATGCTGGGCAACGACGGCCTCTTTGCCGGTTTTCTGATGCGGGCGGTGCGCGACCGCCTGCCCCTGCACGAAGTCTACGCGCCCGCAGCCCGCAAGCAGCACTTCCCCACGGCCGACTACGGCTTTCTGGCCCACACCGCCACCAACATCGCCCGGGCCGTCGCCTCCGTGCACCTCACCGGCTGCGTCATCGGCGACGTGAACGCCAGCGGCATGCTGGTAGACCACCAGGCCACCGTGGCCCTCGTCGATGCCGACAGCTTCCAGTTCGTCACCGCCACCCAGAAGTTCCCCTGCCTGGTCGGCACCCCCGAATACACCCCACCCGAACTGCAGGGCCGCTCGCTGGAGGGCATCACCCGCACCCCCAACCACGACAACTTCGGCCTGGCCGTCCTGATCTTCCAGACCCTGATGATGGGGCATCACCCCTTCAACGGTGTCTACAGCAGCAGTGTCCAGAACCCGCCGCCCATCAGCAAGCGGATCGAGCAGCTGCACTACCCCCACCCCATCCCGGATCCCAACCATCCCACCGCATGGGACTGGCTGCATGCGCACAACGCCAGCCTGTCACGCGAAGGCAGCAGCACACGCCCCGGCAGCCCCCACCACACCAGCGGTACCGGTACGGCCAGCACAGACACAGGCCAGCATCGCCCCACCACGGCCCGCCGCGTCCCGGTCACGCCCCCACCCGGCCTGCCCAGCCTGGTCGAACTCTCGCCCGTACTGGCCGCCCTGTTCGCCCAGGCCCTGAACACCCGGGGCGACGTGGAACGGCCCACGGCCCAGCAATGGGTGGAAGCCCTCGAAGCCTTCGAAGCCAGCCTCTACGTCTGCCCCGAAGACGAGCATCACCTCTACCCCGGTCACCTGAACAGCTGCCCCTGGTGCCAGATGGAGGTCCAGTCCGGCACCCCGCTCTTCCCGGGCCGGCCCCCCGCCCCCATTCCGCCCGAACTGGCCGAAGCCCTGCAGCAGAAGCCGTACGAGCAGACCACCCGTCCCACCGGCCGGCACACCGGCCCCAGCATGGGCAGCATGCCCCGCACGGGCGGCACACCCCACACAGGCGGCAGCAGCGCCAGCCGGGGAAGCATCAGTGCTGGCCGGGGAAGCGCCGGTGCCGGTGCCGGCAACGCCACCGCCCGGCGCAGCCCCCCACCGCCTGCCGGCACCAAACGGACGGCAGGCGCCCCCCGGCCTTCCGGCCAGCGTGTCCCCATGTACGCCGCCGGCCATGCCAGCCAGGCCCAGACCTACAACCCCCGAAGCGCCCCCCAGTCCTACGGCGGCGGCCCCTTCGGGCGCCTGTGGCGGGGCATCACCCAGACCGGCCGGGGCATCCTGACCCTGATGCGTCTGGTGGCTTTGGCAACCCTGATTGTGATCATCATCCTGCTGGTGATCGGCATGTTCTTCGGCACCCCGGACACCGACACGGACACGAACAAACCTGCCGTCACGCACAGCAACCGCCAGCGCAATTCCGGCAACGGTACCGGAAACGCCAATGGTGGCCGCAACCGCAACACCGGTCCGGCCAGCAGCAACGGGGCCAGCGGCGGTTCTGGCGGCAAACCCGCCGCCACCAACCGCAACGGTGGCACGGATACTGGCGCGAGCGGCAGCAGCGGAAGCGGCGCAGGCAACCGCACGGCCGGCAGCGAAACAGGCAGCGACCGGGCCAATGCCACGTCCCGCAGCGGTACCAGCAACACCACCGCCCACGGCAGTCCGGCCAGAGGTGCAGGCTCGAGTACAGGCTCAGGTGCCAGCTCAGGTGCTGGCACGGGGGCAAGGCCGGGTTCAGAAGCCGCAGAGACACGTACCGGCGCCGGCAACGGCAGGGCTGCCGGCGAACGTCCGTCCACCAGCCGTGCCAACAGGGAAGCCCAGGCCCCGGGGCGGGAGAATGCCGACATTTCCGGACGCGTGGCTCCCCACACCCCTGCCACGGGCAGAGGCACAGGTACGGGCGCAGGCACAGGTTCGGGTTCGGGTTCGGGTTCGGGTTCGGGTTCGGGTTCGGGTTCGGGTTCGGCCAGAGGATCGTACAGCCCATCGGATTCGCGCAACGCAGCCGGCACGTCTGCCACGCCAGAAGGGTCAGCGACCTCCGGAGCGCCCGGTACATCGGGCAGGTCTGCTGCTTCGGATAGCGCCGGCACACCGGGAAGGCTCGGCAATCAGGGCGCAACCGGCACGCCGGCCAGATCGGGCACACCAGAAGCATCCGGCACGGCAGGCAGATCGGGCTCACCGGACACATCCAGTACGTCAGGCAGACAGGGCTCACCGGCAGCACCGGGAGCATCCAATACCCCGGGCACGCCCGGTGCAGCCGGCAACAAGGGCGGAACGCCCGCGCCCGACGCATCAGGCACACAGAACTCCGCCATCACCAACCGCGTGCTGTACATGCAGCGTACCCTGCGCCAGTACGGTTATGCCGTACCGGAAAGCGGCAATTTCGACCGCACCACCCGCGCTCACGCCGCCGAATTCCTGTACAACGCCACCGGCCTTCCCGTGCGGGAGAACCAGAGCGTGCAGGAGTTCTACCGTGCCTTCCAGCGGGTGCAGGGCGAAAACCCCTGGCAGCAGGACGAAGGCGGAAAGTCCGGAAGCGGCGAGACGCCCTGAGACGGCCTGACCCCGGGTGCCGCGAAAACCAGCCTCAGACGAGGCCCGTGCCGGCACCGGGAAACGCTTCGGCAGCGCCTGGGCCGGCTGCGCGGAAGTTCCGTCCGGGCCTCTTCAGCCCACCTTTACCGAAGTCATCGACAGCGAACCGGCAATGATCTCGTCGTTGAAGATGCCCACCGGCTCGCCGTCCTCGCGCTGCGCCAGCACATACAGCAGTGGCAGAAAATGCTCGGCCGGCACCGGCACGGCCAGACGCGCCCCCTCACCCAGCTCCGTGAAGTTCAGCAGTGTGTCAAGATCGTTGGCCAGAATGGCCCGATTGATGCGCGCACGGAAATCCATGGCCCAGTCGTAGGCCACACTGCGATCCATGTGCCACCGGTCCATCAGCCGCAGATTGTGGATGATGTTGCCGCTACCCATGATGAGCACACCCTCGTCGCGCAGCGGTCGCAATTTTTCGGCCACCGCCCAGTGCCAGCTGGCCGGTTTGGTGATGTCCAGCGAAAGCTGCACCACCGGCACATCCGCCTGCGGATAGAAATGCCGCAGCACCGCCCAGGCCCCATGGTCCAGCCCGCGGGCAGGGTCTGACTCCACCTGCTCCTGCACCAGCAGCGCACTCACACGTGCCGCCAGCGCCGCCGAACCGGGCGCCGGATAGGTGGCCTCGAACAGCGCCTGCGGAAAGCCGTAGAAATCGTAGATGAGCGGATTGTGCTCACCCGACATGACCTGCAGCCGGCGACCATACCAGTGCGCCGACACCATCAGTACCGCCTGCGGCTTTTCGAAGCTCTGCGCCACCTGCAGAAACGCCTGATTGAACCGGTTGTCCGGCTCGATGGCGTTCATGGGGTTGCCATGGCCCAGAAAGATGGCGGGAAGTTTGGTGGAGGACGACATGAAGACTCCTTGCGGTGGCGGGCGACCCTTCGGGCAGCGCTTGCCCCCTCGAGGGCAGACGCAGGCCGGCACGGGATCAAGCCACCAGAATCCGAAACGATGCGGATTATGCAATGAGGATTGTCTTTATTGTCGTGACAATTGGTATGAGGGGTGGGATGGTAACGGGCGGAGGGTTGGGGGCATGGACGGTCACCCGGCCATCAGCCATAAAAAAGCGCAGCGGCACATACAGGACAGTTTGCCCCCACCGAGGTACACGCCCCTTACCCGTCCCCCCCCCCTCAGTAGGGCTTGTACGGCAGGAACTTGCCTGACAGCACGACATTGATGCGATCCCCTTTCGGATCCGGCTGACGGTCCGCAGAAAAAGGATAGCACTGACGACGGAAACGATTGTGCAACGACGCGCTCAGGCACCAGCACCGGCTTCCACTGCCTCTGGGATGGAAGCCTCAGCCAAATCGATAGGTACCACAGAGAGGCGCAGCCCCATAGCGGCCAAAATAGCCTTCATGCTGCGGAAGTGGGGATTGCCGTTCTCTGACAGCAGGCGATAGATCGTGGTTTCGTTGAGGCCAGCTGCTTCAGCCACCTGGGCCACACCGCCAAAGGCCTTGGCCAGTATTCTCAACATGATCAACAAATCCCCCACCTCTCCGTCCCTGAGAATGTCATTCAGAAGCTCAACAGCGTAAGCTGGATCCTGCTGAAAACGTTCGACCATCGCGTCGTCATTCGAGCGATCTTTGGGATGTGAACTCATCTGGACCTCCAATCCTGCAAATACTGCCGGGCAATTTCGATATCACGAGACTGGGAAGATTTGTCCCCAGCGCACAACAGCAAAATGATGGTGTTCCCTTCCCTGGTGAAGTACACCCTGTAACCTGGACCATAGTGCACACGCAGCTCCCACAAGCCACCAGACAACGATTTGTGATCGCCCAAGAGACCCTGTTCCACGCGAAAAAACCTCAGATCCAGAGATCGCTGTGCAACCCTGTCCTTCAGACCAGAGAGCCATTCGGTTACTGGCTCACGACCATCTCCAGTGCGGTAGCGTTTGACAGTATACATAACTATTCTCGCCCACAGGCGACATCATGTCAAGAGAAACCAGCCTCAACATGCCAGACCACACACAGATAGTCCGGATACTGCGGACCAATCCACTGCGTCTTCAGGCAAGATAAAAGCTGGGAGCAGCGCAGCATTTTCCGCAATCCTTAAGCTCTGTAAATCGGCTAGATGATTAGGCCGAATGGATATCCATATGGCCCTGCCTGTGTATTCCTGGGTATTCCGATGATCGTTACCTCTGCCCCCCGATCATGATCGATGTCAAGCGCTCAGTCCGCTGAGTCCACATGGTAACCATTACAATTCAAGCCCTCGCGGGGGGCGCGACCTGAACGCCCGTCTGAACTATCACGGCACACAGAAGTTTCAATCCACGCGCCCGCGGGGGGCGCGACGATTGTGCCGTCGATACTGACGGTCTGCGGCTGTGGTTTCAATCCACGCGCCCGCGGGGGGCGCGACGCGCGAGCATGGCAGGGCGCACGGTGTGCGCCGTGTTTCAATCCACGCGCCCGCGGGGGGCGCGACCACTGCTGGCGTGCGCCCACAATTCGCCCAGGCCGGTTTCAATCCACGCGCCCGCGGGGGGCGCGACGTACCCATGGTCAGCGATGACCAACGCTCTTTAAGTTTCAATCCACGCGCCCGCGGGGGGCGCGACTGTACCCATGGTCAGCGATGACCACTGCTCTTTAAGTTTCAATCCACGCGCCCGCGGGGGGCGCGACCGCGTATTGGTGGCCCGCTCGCGTGAGCAGGCGCGGTTTCAATCCACGCGCCCGCGGGGGGCGCGACTATTGCAACGGCGCAGGCATACCACGACTGCGCCGTTTCAATCCACGCGCCCGCGGGGGGCGCGACGCACTGTGGGCGTATCGGTGCTGTCGCGCACCGGTTTCAATCCACGCGCCCGCGGGGGGCGCGACTCTTTTATCCATTCCCACGCGGCCGCCGCGGTGTCGTTTCAATCCACGCGCCCGCGGGGGGCGCGACGGCAGACCTGCCGGCCCTGATGGCGCGGCAGGCCGAGTTTCAATCCACGCGCCCGCGGGGGGCGCGACAAACCCCACAATTTGACGAGGGAATCTACCAGATCGTTTCAATCCACGCGCCCGCGGGGGGCGCGACATTACGAAACCCACATGCCCACCGCCGCCCGGCCGCGTTTCAATCCACGCGCCCGCGGGGGGCGCGACCAGCTCAATCGAGCGATCAGCGCGCTGCACAACGGTTTCAATCCACGCGCCCGCGGGGGGCGCGACTGTCGCATCATAACTCATTGATTCGCCGAACGGTTCCAGCGCCGTTGCGCGAACCCAATGCCTGTTGTCAGTAGTGACAGGCTTCCAGAGTGAAACCCGGCACAAATACCTTATCAATCAATAAGTTAGAGGTGCGCGAACCCATCAGGCAACGCATGAGCGCTTGGGGTTCGCCGCAAACAGGCAGACCGGCGGAATGCGGGATGGGCCAGATGGCCCTAGACGATCAGCGGACCATGGAAGTCGACGGACGGCTTTGCACCGATATGCTCGACCTTGTGTTGCCAGTTCTGGCCCAGGTAATAGAAACGAAGGCTGTCAACCGAAGGGTCAATCAACCCCTGCAACCGATCCTTGAGGGGTATCCACTGAGCGGTGCTTACCTCGATCTCGAACACGGAGTACTGCACACGCTGCCCGTAATTCTGACACGCTTTCGATATCCGTCTCAAGCGTCGGGCTCCCGCTGCCCCTTGGGTACTTACATCGTAACTGACAAGAATCAGCATGAATCTACCTCCAGATAAACGGGGGATACCCGTCCAGATCCCCTCGCAGATGCCTGGCCAACAGCTGCGCCTGAAGCACCGGGAACAGTCCTAGCGGAGCGCTCTCGCCAATGAAGGCATGCTGAAGCTCTTCCCGTTTTCTTTCCTGCCACGCGGTGAGAACCGCCTTTCGACAGTTATCCTTCAACAGCACAGCGCCATTGTCTGCAATCAGAAAGTCGCTCTCGACCACCTGTTTCCGGTTGATCAACGACAGAACCAATCTGTCAGCCAGAACAGGACGAAACTCCTCCATCAGATCAAGAGCCATGCTCGCCCGCCCCGGCCGGTCTCGATGAAGAAAACCAACAGCAGGATCCAGGCCAATCGTCTCCAGTGCACTACGGCAATCGTGCGTAAGAAGAACATACAGAAATGAAAGCAATGCGTTCACCCGATCAAGCGGAGGGCGCCTGGACCGACCGGTAAATCTCATCGCTGGGCTGTCTGATCGAATCAGGCAATCGAACACACCAAAATAAAGCTGAGCGGCCTCCCCTTCCATGCCGCGCAGAAAGTCAAGATCTGCACACACCCTGATACGTTCGATGATACGTTTGAGAGACTGCACTGCCTGCTCAACTGCCTCCCGGCGACACTCCTCCATGGATGCAGCATGATCCCGCAATGCCCTGGCCAGTACGGCACGCTGGTTGTTCACCTTCCCGATCAGCAGGTTCCGCGCAATGCAGGCACAACGATGCGGATCGTCCGTGCGTCGGTACTGCTCTCTCCTGAGCAGTACATTCCCGGAAACAGGCCCCTCTATTCGAGCCAGAAATCGCCCATTCTCGTCCAGATGAGTGATGCACTTTCCCTCCCTGACACAATGTCCCATCAGAGGGGTAGTGAGAGACACACGGCCTATGCAAACGATGCCCTCTATCATGTGAAGGGGAAATCGTGCAAGCACTTCCCTTTCAAGACTGACGACCAGGTTCTCTCCATCCTTGCGCAGCCATGCTCCCTCCTTGCTGACGTAGATGGTATTGAGGTAGGGGCGCACTGTTGTCTCCTTTGGGTTGGCCCTGCACCTTGCAACTACAGCTGTTTGTCGATCCAGGCAGCCACAGATACTTTCCGTGACAGGCAACGAACCTGACAGTCATCGATCAGCGAACACCTGTCGCATCGTTTTGAATCATAATCTGCTGCGGGGGTTCGTTCAGAACGCATTGTCTCCCGCACTTCTTCGATGAGCCGCAGCGTCAACCGGCGAAGTTCACCATCCATGTTCACGATGTGGCGACGACGGACCTCGCCGTAGAACAGCGCTCCTTCAGATATTTGAGATCCGGTCATGAACTCCAGACACAGCGTCTGTGCGCACAGCTGAACCTCATCTGCACGGTTTCTCTTGGGTTTTCCCTTTTTGTACTCAACCGGCAAAATGACCGACGCGCCATCAGCCTGTGCATGAAACTCCACGACATCTGCCACACCAATCAGGCCAAGATCATCATGGTGCAGTCTCAGGGCACGTTCCACACGGACGCCGTTACGCTGCTCGATGCCCGGGGCATCCGCCTTCTTGTGCAGCAGACGCCCCTGTGCCGTATCTGCGCTCTCTGTCCACATCTGCTCGATATGAATGAGTGCCCATTGCCTGGGACAGTACAGGTAATGCTGAAGTGCGGAGATGGGAATCATGTCGTCCTCAGTCATTACCCGCCTCCATCACATCAAAGTTTCTCTTCCACTGTTACGCCGGAGGGGATCCGCCCAATCGTCACCTCGTAATCGGCAAAACTGCGTGCCGGTGGCCGTGAGTCACTTGAATCCCGCCGCTTGACCTGAACGGCATCGAACAGCACATGGGCTGGCGCATTGCCCAGGGCCGTGTCGTGCCTGAACACGATCAGTTTCCGGGCAGCCATCTCTCCCCGCGACGCCGATCGATCATGTTCAAACATGTTGATCAGCGACTCCCACAAAAGCTGCAAATCCTCTTCACCAAAGCCTGTCTTCTCTGCCAGCTTTGCCGAGACGAAACCATGCGCACGGTAAAGACCGTATGGAATGATGTGTTTTCGTCCCATGGTACGATTGTCACCACTCTGTGCCTCGGCTTCCTTCTCGGTGGTAACCGCCATGCGTGTAATGGAAATCTCCAGTGGCAGAACAGGTTCTATGGAGTTGGCAAAAGCCACCTGCACAGGTCCGCGCACCTGACCGGCGTTCACCCCGGTGGTCATCACTGCACCAAAGGTGCGCACATCATAGAAGTTTTTGCACATCCAGCCAGTCAGCTGACGGGCCTTCTGCTCGTCCTTTGGAAGCTTTTTGAAGTCCTCCCCTTTCTCCGGTTTGAACTCCAGGGCATCCCATGCTTTCCGGTGCTGGTTGTTCAGCACTGCCTTTTCCTGCATGTAGATGTTGTAGCCCGGCGCGTCTTCTCTGGCCAGATGCACGAAGTTACGGATTTTCCTTTTCAGGCATACGTCACTGATCAGCCCCTGGTTCGTTTCCGGATCCAGCCGGGGCAGGTTTCCTGCATCGGGGTCTCCGTTTGGATTGCCATTCGTTACATCAAACAGATAAACAAACTCATAGCGGTTGGCGATGCTCATTCCTGCTCTCCTTCATCATGATTCCGGCTTGCGTCGATCTCGTGCCCTTGGGCATTATTGCCGCCCGCCCCTTTGAAACGTTCACTGTGCTGGTGGTAATAACCGATGGCAAAGCGTCCCTGACCTTCGATGTTCAGACTCTTCGGGAAGTGATCAGGCATCTTGTCCATGATTTCCTGTATCGACTTCTCGATGTTGACTGCCCTGCCCTTGCTGTCCTTGCGGATCTTTGAAAGATGATTGCTGCTGTTTCTCAACAGTACAGGGAAGATGCTGGCGGGAGTTGCCGATGCGGCGCCATAGTAGCGATCACGGATCGTTGCATTGACCGATCCGCCCATTGCAGCCCCCTGCGCATCCTCGAGAACTGCAAACAGTCTGCCCAGGAGGTATCCTGGCTCTGTCGAATTTCTGTCTAGACTCACGGGAATATCCTCCGATGAATTACGGTTCAACAAGCGTTTCTCCCGGACCATGACGCCCTTGCAGATCGCCACCCGGTTTGCAGATATCGTGCCGTCCGAGCGCATGCGCATCACGGCATTGGCCAGCAGACTTCTGGGATATGCACCACCTCCCATGATGGCGCGCAGCATTTCGCCCACCAGATTGTTGAAGGCATCATCCATCTTGGGCATCGCCCCCTCACGATTGGGTGCAGTAGCCAGAGCCAGACCCCACGGCGACGGAAATACGTACCCTTCCCGCTCAGGCATGACACGCATGTCTTCCCTATGCTGTGCCAGATTTCGAAGCAGAGAACCAAAGGTGTCCGTCAGCCAGAACCGTACAGAAAGCCGCGACGCATTCGGTGCAAGACCCAGCACATACATGCGCGCGGCAGGATCAAGTCTGGGGTCTACTTCACTCGGTGCGCGCCCGCGCCGGATGGACTCCAGAATGGCACGTACCTTGTCACTTTCTGATGCATCGTCAGCCCGGGGAGACAGAAAGGCCGCAAAACTGAGTTCACATGCCGATGCACTCTCTGCATCACCATCCACTTCAGCCCAGAAAACCACCGTGGTATCACCCACTTTCAGTCGTTGACGGTTTTGGGCATCGCGACGCAGAAGATGATTGAGCGCTGTGGTATAGGCGAACGCCATTTCATCCGAAACAGGTGCGTTGTCTCCCTGCTCCTTGCCATATGACGTGAATGAGTTCTGGTTGAACGAGACCATCGAAGCCCCGGATGACTGGGCGCCATCCACCCCCTTCAAACTCGGGTGAAGACGGGAGCTTCTGGCCATCTTTCCACTGACCAGGCACATCATCATCTGACCATCTTCGCTGCCACCCTCCCCCTCGTCCTGAGATGGCTCCGCGTCGAGACGCTTCATTACCAATGCCTTCGCCGCGGGACTTTCATGAAGGCGCTCCCGACGACCATCGAGACGGAAGACAAAGTTCTTGTCCTTCATCTCCTCCGTGAACATACCCTGATCAAACGTACTGGGCTGCCAGTTCTCGATGAACTTGCGAAGTGCAACGAGTCCTTCATCGCTCGCATCGGCAAGAGCCTCCAGATGAAGGTCCCTGAATGCCTGATGTTCCTTGTCCGAACGCTTGCTGGTGTTGCTGACACCAAGTACGTAACTGGTCTTGTCCCAGAAGAAATTGGACTTGACGCCTACGGTACGTTTGGCCCCCTGGGGAACCATGAGAACCCTGGGGCGTGGTTTCTTCCCTGATGTATCCTGGATGTCCGATACCTGGACAATGCGGCCGCCGGTGTCCAGAACGATTTCATAACTGACCTGTTCAGGACTGAATCCGCGCGGAGCCAGACCACTGTCCTCGCGCATGGAGAGCCGTTCATAGTAGTTGGCCAGGGCCTGAAGAATCATGACTTGACCTCCTCACTGTTCCATGCGGGAACATGAACCACACCATCCCGCATTTCAGCGCGGAAGAAACGCGGCGTACTGTGATGCCGAAAGTCTATGTCATGCAGCATCCAGCCCAGATCCCGGTTTCTGTCGTTCCCGGAAAGCAGGGATGCAGGCAAGGGCTCTTCATCGCCCAGCAATCTGAAGCTGGCCGGAAACTCACGTACCCCCAGACATGGCATATGGAAGCATTGGCCACTTTCTGCACGACGACGAAAGATGTCCAGATGCTTGCCCTCATTGTCCCCGGGGCCTGCACGATCCGTCATGTCGAAGTGCGCTTCGATGATGTATGCAACGTCGCGCAACAGTGTCATGGCGCGCTGCTGGCGGTCTTCTTCCACGTAGTTAGCCAGCCCCTCTGCTGACCCCCTCTTTTGTGCAGCACTGACGTTGTTGACAGGAATCTTGCTGCCCACTTCATTACGCCGGAAGGTTTCGAAGCGGATCGGCTTCAGGACATGGATTCTGTCCACCTGCCAGCGGATGGCGGGCTTCCAGTGAATGGCCTCGAGGATTCCCCGTGCAGCCGATGGCGTGATCACGTCATAGCTGACCCGCTCTCCCTTCATCTCGGGCCGGGTGAAGCAGGCTCGATCTCCCCATATGTGCAGACGGACACCGTACCCCATCTGTTCTCCTTCCTTTCGGTCAAGAGGTCTGATTCGATTGGCAACCATTATGGAAATGGGAGGCCGTTTTTGCAATTTGTTCCTGTGCTCGTCGCATATCTGCCGACAGACGGTCGGTTCCAGGGAATCTGCGGTCAAGCCGAAGGCTCAAGAACTGCCTGTTTTCTGGCCTCCCCAGATTGAAACGACTTTCTGTCGAAAATACGACACATCAGATCACCGTGCTTGCCGCTTCCATGAAGTTCGGATCGTCCCATGACAATCCGCAGGCATCGCTGTACAGATCCGGGTTCATCAGAACCATGAACTGGTCTCCGAACTTTTCTGGCGACACCGGCTGAACGGCTCCTGACTTGAGCAATTCCCTGAACGCCCGTTCAGGAATCTGGACGGTATAAGGCTGAAGCCTTCGGGCGATCCCTCCCACCCGGTCCACGTAGGACAGGGCGCGGATCGCCTGCTCGGCATCCTCATCCCACGGAATCATGACCGTTTTCTGGACGGATTCGATCATGTGAAAGCGCCTGTCCATACTTTCCATGGGCAGCGACTCCGGCCGGCTTCCTCCCAGCAGTGCCAGAATGGCATGGCCATCCAGTGCGTTGTCGCCCTGTTGCCAGTACAGGTGCTCGAAGTACGCCCTGATGGCCGCTGGACCCAGCGGGTCATCGCCATGGTGCCTGAGTATCTCCTGGGCGACCTGGGCAAACTGGCGCAGCTCGACTGGCGGTTGCCAGTCGGGGTTGCTTGTGGCGAACACCCTCACCTCGCTGTCGGCAACCTTCCACTCCTTGTTGCGATTGCATCGCCCTGCAGCCTGGGCAATCGAGTCCAGGCCAGCTTCGGCACGCAGTACCCGCGGAAATGACACATCGACGCCGGCCTCGATGAGGCTGGTGGAAACCACCCGGCACGGTTCCCCTGCCTTGAGGCGCTCCCGCACACCCTCCAGCACCCGGCTCCGGTGCCGGGCACACATCAGCGTACTCAGATGAACGGCACCTCCGGCACGGCTGACGCTTTCATAAATGGCCCGGGCATGACGACGGTTGTTGACGATGCACAACACCTGATCCCGTTCCAGCATCTGTGCGGCAATCTCCTCGTCATCCAGCATGCCGATGTGACGCACCCTGACCCGCTCCAGCTGGCGGGCAAGCGCCTCCGCATCTGCCACCAGAGGACGCACATTTGTGAATCCCCCCTTGAATTCCGGTGCCTCGAGAGCAGGCTGGGTGGCCGTACACAGCACAATGCTGCTTCGGTAGTTTCTGGACAGTTCATTCAGGGCTGCAACAGCAGGGCGCAGAACCTTGAGGGGAATCGTCTGTGCTTCATCCAGAATGACTACACTGTTGGCAATGTTGTGCAGCTTCCGGCACTGGCCGGGCTTCGATGCAAAGAGACTCTCGAAAAACTGGACCGCTGTCGTCACGATGATGGGAGCATCCCAGTTCTCCATGGCCAGACGAAGCTTTTCCTGCGCCTGGAACCTGTCTGCATCAGCTCCTTTCAGCGATGGAAGAATGAATGCGCTGTGATGTTCCAGTACCGCTTCTTCACCATACGGTCCCATCGCCCGGCGAAAGACCGCTGCATTCTGCTCGACAATGCTTGTGAAAGGGATGACGAAGATCGCCCGTCTTTGGCCATGCGCGATGGCATGGTCGAGCGCAAAGGCCAAAGAGGTCAGCGTCTTGCCGCCCCCGGTTGGGACATTCAGGGAAAAGATCCCCGGGGCAAGCCGGGCCTGTGCCCGTGCGTGCTCAAGAATCCTCGCTCGAAGCAGGTTGACTTCACTATCACCCGCGAAACTGCCAAGGTACCGGTCGAGCTGTGTGCGCAGCACATCCAGTCCCGGCATGGGGCGCTGGCGGCTGGCTGCCTTCCGAACCTCCGGCAACTCGAACTGATCGTAGTAGCGTTCGGTATCGATGTAGTCGGCATCCACCAGCGCGGAGAAAAGCATCCGGACCAGAAAGGCCTGACTGAAGGCCGGGCACGTCGGGTCCACCGTCAGCTTTCCGATAAAAGGCCCGAATGCCTGTGCATTGGCAAGCAGGGGCATGATCTCCTGCTCCCATGCTCCCTCCAGGGGTGGTAGCCCCTCCCCCTTCAAACGCTGCCCAAGTGGTGTACGTTCTGCGTCTTCCTGAATGCTCCCGTTCGCCAGCCCCGCATGGTGACCAGCAATGCCATAGGCAAGCAGCCAGCCAAGCGGACCATATCTGTCGCGCGCCACCATGGCGCCCCAGGTGGCATGATCCACTTTCTTGCCACCAAAGAGCCGTTGCTGAAATGCATCGGTGTACTTGCCCAGGTCATGCAGGTAGCCTGCCACCGCGGCCATCTCGCCCCCGCCAAAGTGTCGGGCATTGTCCCGGGCCAGATCCGCCACATTGGTCGCGTGCTCCAGCATGGTCTGATGCCCCACCCTGTCGAGATCCTGTGAAGAATGTGCAAGAAACCCTCCGCGACCGCCATCCGCCATGACCATACCTCCTGAGCAACTCATGCCGGGTTCGTATGATCAGCCCAGTCTGCACAAATGACACCTGATTTTCACCAGTCGTAGCCCTTTGACTACACACGGCCCCAGCCCGGCGGTACCCCCATCTCTTCACATTCATGATATTTTCACCAGACCGCCGGTGCACCGTACCAGCTGTGGTTTCGGCTACGGCGCCCATCCTCATGATCCAGAGATTCCCATGACCCCCTCCCCCACCCCACCCCTCAAAGTCTCCCTCATCGGCGCCCCCTCCGACGCTGGCGCAAGCCTCCTGGGCTCGGCCATGGGGCCGGATGCACTGCGGGTTGCCCAGCTGGGGCCAGCGCTGGCCGCCCTGGGGCTGGACGTGCTGGACACGGGCAACCTTTCTGGCCCGGTCAATCCGCGTGGCCCGCGTGATCCGCAGGCGGCGGGTCTGCGCAATCTGCCGGAGGCCATTTTCTGGACGCAGGCCGTGCACGACGCCGTGTGGGCACAGTTTCAGGCAGGCCGCATGCCCATCATGCTGGGGGGCGACCACCATCTGGCAGCCGGTTCGATCAGCGCGGTGGCGCGCCATGCGCGAGCGCAGGGCAAGAAGCTGCGGGTGCTGTGGCTGGACGCCCACTCCGACATCAATACGCCGGACACCTCGCCCAGTGGCAATATCCACGGCATTCCGGTGGCCAACCTGCTGGGCTTCGGGCCGCACGAGCTGATTTCCATGTCGGGCGAGACACCGGCCATCAAACCCGAAAGCATGCGTTACGTGGGCATCCGCTCGGTGGATGAGCATGAAAAGCGGATGATCCGCCAGATGGGCATCCAGGCCTTCGACATGCGGGCCATCGACGAGCTGGGCATGCGCGAGGCCATGCACCGGGTGCTGGACGGTCTGGATGACGACACGCACCTGCACGTGAGTTTCGATGCCGACTTTCTGGACCCGGAAATCGCTCCGGGTACGGGCACACGCGTGCGCGGCGGCGCCACCTACCGCGAGGCACAGCTGTGCATGGAGATGATTGCCGACACGGGCCGGATGACCTCGCTGGATGTGGTGGAGGTGAATCCGGCGCTGGACATCCGCAACCAGACGGCCGAGCTGGTGGTGGACCTGGTGGAAAGCCTGTTCGGCAAGAGTACGCTGATCAACCGCTGACTCAGGCAGCCGAAGGGGTTTTCTCGGCCTGCAGGCGCAGGAATTTTTCCATGAGCTGTTCGCGGGATTCGTTCAGCTCGAAGTTGATGGGAATGCATTCCACGGGGCAGATCTGCGCGCACTGGGGTTCATCGAAGTGCCCCACGCATTCGGTGCAGCGGTTGGGGTCGATGATGTAGTACTCGGGCCCCTGCGAGATGGCCTCGTTGGGGCACTCGGGTTCACAGCAGTCGCAGTTGATGCATTCGTCGGTGATGATCAGGGCCATGGAGTGGCGCTCCTTGGGATGCTGGATGATTCGGTGCTGGATTCTGGCTTGCGTTGGGTGCCGTTGGGTGCCCTTGGGAGCCGGATGGGGGGCGGGGTCCGGTGTCGTACTGGGTACTGCATGCGTCGCGGGGTTCAGCGTGGCGCTGGTTTCGGTGCGGCGCTGTTTTCCGGATTCGGCCCGGGATTCAGGGCGTGTTATGGACTCGGTGTCTCCGGTCGGGTGTCAGGGTACAGGCGCTGCGGGTGAGCGGCGCTCGCGGTATTTCTGCTGCAGGGCGGCCAGCACGACGGGGCTGACGAAGGGGCTGACATCGCCGCCCAGCAGGGCAATTTCACGTACCAGCGTGCCGGTGATGGACTGGTAACGGTCGTCCGGGATGACGAAGTGGGTATCGATGGCCGGCAGCAGTGTGCGGTTGAGGCTGGCCATGCGCCGTTCGTAGTCGAAGTCGCTGGCGTCGCGCAGGCCGCGCACGATGAGTCCGGCCCCCTGCTGGCGGGCAAATTCGGTGACCAGCCCGGTGAAGTGCATGACGCGCACGTTGGCCAGGCCGGTCAGGATGGCCTTGGCCATGTCGAGCCGTTCGGCCAAGGTGAACAGGGTGCTCTTGCGGCTGTCGGACACGGCAACGATGACGGCCTCGTGATGGGCAGCAACGCGCTGGACCACGTCCTGGTGGCCAAGGGTCAGCGGGTCGAAGGTGCCGGGATAGACGACAAGGGTCATGTAGGGTGCCGATGAGAGAAAAAATGGCTGGCCGCCATTATCAACCTTCCGGGGCCTTGCGGCCAGAGCGTGTCAGGGAGCGGTCCATCCTCGCCCAGGAAAGCCCGAGTGTATACCCTCCCCCGCACCTGCTTCCATATCCTCCCCCGTGCCTGCATCCGCAACCGGGTCATGCGCGGCCCGTACGGACACACCACCGTCGCCCGTATCCTGCAGCAGGTGGTAGTGGACCTGTCCTGCCCTGCCGCTGCGCAGGATGGCCAGACGGCCGCACTGCTGCCGGGCCAGCCATTCGGGCGTGAGCGGAAAGTCGGCCTCGGCATAGATGAAGCCCTGGGGAGCCAGACGGGCCAGTGCGGCGGGCAGGATGCGTTCCAGCCAGCCGGCACGGAACGGGGGATCCAGCAGGATGAGATCGGCACCCACGGCAGGAGTGCTGCCCGGGGATTGCTGCTGGGCCAGCCAGCGGCTGGCATCGGCCCGGTGCAGCCGGATGACGCCCTGCGCGCCCAGCTGCTGGATGCTGCCCTGCAGGCCGCGGGCGATGGCGGGGTTCTGTTCGACCATGTCCACGCGGGCGGCCCCCCGGGAGGCGGCTTCGAAGCCCAGGGCGCCGCTGCCGGCAAACAGGTCGATGCAGCGCCAGCCGGTGAGGTCCTGCCCCAGCCAGTTGAACAGGGTCTCGCGGACCCGGTCGGGTGTGGGCCGCAGGCCAGGGGCGTCGGGTACGGGCAGCAGGCGGCGCTTCCACTGGCCACCGATGATGCGGATGCGGGAGGTCATGGGTTGATTCTAGAGCGTGTCACGGATCCACTGCTCCCGTGGGTCTAATTCCGGGGTTCGCTTCGCGGGTCCGCTCCCCGGCTCTGCTTCAGGGTCCATTTTGGGGTCCGCTGCCGGGTTCTGCTCCCGGAACCTGCACACGGCACCTGTCAGCACGCGGCGGGACAAGCCGTGCCTGCGCAGTACGCCTTGTCAGCACACGGCCGGAATCGGCGTGGGAACGAATGAATCCATGACACGCTCTAGAATCGGGGAACCGATGCCTTTCCGGAACCCACGACATGTTTGGTTTTTTCCGCCGCAAGAATCAGGATCAGAAAGCCGCCGAAGCCGCAACGGAGTTTGCTGCCGCAGCCGAGCGCACCGAGGCCGAGCAGCAGGCGCTGGCCGAGGCCCGGCAGGCCGTGGCCAACGGCACGGCCACGCTGGTGCAGCAGGCCCTGGTCATGCAGGCCGACGAGGCAGCACAGCAGGCAGCCGCAGCTACGCCTGCCGCCACACCCGCCACTACACCCGTTACCGAAGCGGCAGCAGTCCCAGGGCCCGGGACACCCGCCCCGACTGGCATGTCCCCAGCCGAAGCCGCGGCGACCACATCCACAGCGACCGCCGAATCCACAACAGCCGCTGCATCCCCGGCGGCAGCCATCTCCACGACAGCAACGGCATCCCCGGCACCTGCAGCACCTGCTGACGACGAGGCCGCCCGGCGCACGATGGTCGGGCAGGCTGCCCTGCAGGTCGAGCGCGATCTGGCCGCGCAGGCCGAGGCAAACCGGCAGGCCGAAGCCGCTGCGCACGCCGGACATGCTGCAAGCGCCAATGAGGCGGCAGCGGTGGCCGCCCGGGAAGCGCAGGCACGACAGGCTGCAGCCGAGGCGCTCCGTACGCGGGAGGCGGCCGACGCGGAGCGCCGCACCGCGGAAACCGCAGCCCAGCAGGCAGCGGCCGAACTGCAGGCCCGCGAAACCGCTGCCGAACGCGCAGCAGAAGCGCACACCCCGGCAGAACATGCTGCAACCACACAGGCTGCCAGCCCGACTGCGCCGGCGCCCGCCCCCCAGGTGGCACCGACAACCCCGGCAGCAGTGACCCAGGCACCGGCTGCCCAGACACCAGCCACCGGCACCACCACGTACGGTGACAGCGAGATCGTCCCGCCCACCCAGGCACTGCCGGAGGCCGTCCGCCCGGCACGGGCGGGCTGGTTCGAGCGGCTGCGCGGCGGGCTGGCGCGTACCCGTTCACAGCTGGGCAGCATTTTCAGTCGCAGCAAAATCGACGAGTCGCTGTATGAGGATCTGGAGACGGCGCTGCTGGCCAGCGACACGGGCTATGGCACGACGGAATGGCTGCTCGGCCAGCTGCGCGAGCGGGTCAAACGCGACCGCATCCAGGACGCCGCCACGCTGAAGACGGCACTGATCGACATTCTCACCGACCTGCTGACCCCGCTGGAAAAACCCATCGACGTGGACCGGGCCAGTCCGCTGGTCATGATGATTGCCGGCGTCAATGGCGCCGGCAAGACCACCTCCATCGGCAAGCTGGCCCGGCACCTGCACCAGATCGAGCAGTCGGTGCTGCTGGCAGCGGGCGATACGTTCCGGGCGGCCGCGCGCGAGCAGCTGGCCCGCTGGGGCGAACGCAACCAGGTGCACGTGATTGCCAATGAGGGCGGCGATCCGGCAGCGGTGGCCTTCGACGCGATCAAGGCCGGTCAGGCACGCGGCATCGATGTGGTGATGGTGGATACGGCCGGCCGGCTGCCCACGCAGCGCCATCTGATGGACGAGCTGAAGAAGATCCGCCGCGTGATGGGCAAGGCCATGGACGACGCGCCGCACGAAGTGCTGCTGGTGCTGGACGGCAATACCGGCCAGAACATGCTGGCACAGGTGCAGGCGTTCGACGAGGCCGTGCAGCTGACCGGGCTGATCGTGACCAAGCTGGACGGCACGGCGAAGGGCGGCGCGATTGCCGCACTGGCCCATACACGTCGCGACAATCCGCTGCCGGTGTACTTCATTGGCGTGGGCGAAGGGGTGGAAGACCTGCAGGGCTTCAGCGCCCGCGAGTTTGCCACGGCGCTGCTGGTCTGAAGCATCGAAACCGACCGGCGGCGCCTGCACCGAAACCGGCACTGAAACTGAACAGACGCCGGGACCAGACCGGACACCACGGACGCAGGAACCAGACGAACACCGGGACCAGACGGACACCGCCACCCAGAGAGCGTCTGCACCGAACAGACCTGGGCGCCAGACGGGCTTCACCATCCGTCGAGCGGCGTGCCGGCCCCGAACGATTACCCGCGCCAGGCAGGCATGCGGCAAAAATACAACACCAAAATATCGTGTCGCGTTGTGAGCAAATGCATATTGCTCCGGACCTGACGGCAGGCCGTATCGTCCGTGTGTCATTTTTGGTTGACGGTTTCTGTTCGTCACGCGAATATGCCCGCTGCATTTTTACACTGAGGACCATTCTCACCATGCAAGCGGTCATTCTTGCGGGCGGCTTCGGCACCCGCATCAGCGAAGAAAGCGCGGTGCGTCCCAAGCCGATGGTCGAGATCGGCGGGCAGCCCATTCTGTGGCACATCATGAAGATCTATGCCTCGCACGGCATCAACGACTTCGTGATCTGCTGTGGCTACAAGAGCCACGTGATCAAGCAGTACTTCCACGAGTACGCCATCTCGCACGCCGATGTGACCTTCAACCTGGGCACCAACGAGATGAAGATCCACCGCAACGAGTCGGAGCCCTGGAATGTCACGCTGGTCGAGACGGGGCAGGATTCGATGACGGGTGGCCGCATCAAGCGTGCATCCAAGTACATCAAGGGCGACACCTTCCTGTGCACCTACGGAGATGGCGTGAGCGACGTGGACATCACGGCAGCCATTGCCTTCCACAAACAGCACGGCCGCGAGGCCACGGTGACGGCCGTGCAGCCCCCGGGCCGCTTCGGTGCCTTCAGCCTGCCGGCCGACCAGACGCGCATCGAGTCGTTCATGGAAAAACCGCAGGGCGATGGCGCCTGGATCAACGGCGGCTACTTCGTGCTGGACCGCAAGGTACTGGACCGCATCGAGGGTGACGACACGGTGTTCGAGCAGGAGCCGATGCGCTCGCTGTCGGCCGATGGCCAGCTGGAAGCCTGGCGTCACACCGGTTTCTGGCAGCCGATGGACACGCTGCGCGACAAGCACGTGCTGGAAGAGCTGTGGGCGTCGGGCAAGGCCCCCTGGAAGCGCTGGTAAGGTAGCCATGTGTCCGCCCTGACGGGCGGAATATTTCATGCAAAAGGGCCGGTATTCTTCAGGAACCGGCCCTTTTGCATGACAAACAGTTGAGCGCCTCCACGGCTGCACCGGATGGCACAGCCACTGCCCCCGCTACACGGCACGTTCCGACAGTGGCTTCATCAGGCGGCAACACCCACCAGACAGTTGCGCCCACCGGGCAGCAATGCAGGCGGGCGTTGCCGATTGAACCGGGGCGCCCTGCCCCGCCGGTGCACAACAGGCACGGCAGGGAGGGACCGCAGCGGGGATCAGTTGTACCGGCGGTAGACCACCTTGGTGGGCGCACCCACCAGCAGACCATCGGTGCTGCCGGCTTCGAGGGCCTTTTTGTAGACCTTCGCCGCGCGGGCCACGGCTTCGATAGTGTGGTCGATGTCGGCATCGCTGTGTGCGTAGCTGACGATGAAGCTGGGGGCCAGCACACCCCAGCGGATCAGCTCCTGCATGAACAGGGTACGGAACGGCTGCGAGGGCTTGTGCTCGTGGTCGTGGGTGGAGTAGAGCAGGTTGCAGCCGCGGCCGGCAATGCCCAGGTATTCGCTCACGCCCAGATCGGCGGTGACCTGCTGGAAGCCGGCGCGCAGGCGGTCGCCCACACGGTACAGGTGCTCGATGACCGGCTCGTCGCGGTAGATGCGCATGGTCTCGATGCCGGCGGCCAGACTCGGGCCTTCGGCGCCGTGCGTGGTGGACAGCAGGAACACGCGCTCGCGGTTGTGGAACAGGCCGCCCAGCTCCATCACTTCGCGCTTGCCGGTAAGGGCAGACAGCGAGAACCCGTTGGCCATGGCCTTGCCGAAGCAGGACATGTCGGGAGTGACACCGTACAGCGTCTGGGCGCCGCCCTTGTGGAAGCGAAAGCCGCTGATGGTCTCGTCCAGCGTGACCAGGGCGCCGTGCTGGTGCGACAGGTCGATGACCTGCTGCAGGAAGCCCTCTTTCGGCTCTTCGGTACGGGCCGGCTCCAGCAGCACCATGGCAATCTGGTCCGTGTACTGGGCAAACAGCTGCTTCAGGCTGTCGATGTCGTTGTAGTTGAACTTGACGGTCAGGTCCACTTCGGCACGGTTGACGCCGCCATCCATGGCGGTGGTGCCGATGAACCAGTCGTTGTACGAGAAGAAGGGGCTGTTGCTGCAGATGGCCACCAGCTTGCGGCCGGTGTGGGCACGGGCCAGCTTGAGTGCGGCCGTGAGAATGGTGGAACCATCCTTGGCAAACTTGACCATCTCGGCGCTGGGGATCAGCGACTGCAGCATTTCGGCGGCCTGCAGTTCGATGGTGGCCGGGCGGTTGAAGTTGTTGCCCAGCAGCATCTGTCTGTGGGCCGCCTCGATGATGGACGGATACGCGTGGCCCAGCGTGACGGCGCGCAGGCCCATGCCGTATTCGATGAACTCGTTGCCGTCCACATCCCAGATGTGGCAGCCCTTGCCGCGCTCGATGAAGCCGGGCGACAGCTCGGGGTACTGGTCATCGCCCTTGGCGTAGGTATGGGCACCGCCCGGGATGACGCTGTGCACCTTCGGACGCAGCGCTTTGGACTTGTCGAAGCAGGTGCGCTCGACCATGGCGGGCGCGGCAGGCTTGGCAGAGGAACTCATGAGATGGACTATCCTGAATGGCTGCCCCCGGAACGGCGGGGGCAGGTGACGTGATGCGACAGGGAAAACCTGAAAGTGAAAAAGACGGCGCCAGAAGCGGGAAGACAGGTGTCTACACCGGTGTGCGCCCCTCTCCCAGCAACCCGCAGTTCAGCAGTGCCTCGGCAGCCTGATGAATCAGTGCGAAGGGCAGGTCTGCCTTTTCGGTGATGTCGAGCAGGCTGCTGGTGCCGTCGGACTGGTTGAGCACCCACAGCAGCGCCAGCTGCAGTTTCTGGCCCTCGTTGTGCCCGCCGATGAGCGAGTACAGGCCCCGGCGCCCCAGCTGGGGCTCACCAAACGGGCTGAGGTTCAGGTAGGTGCCGTTGCGCTCGACCATGCCGAACGCCGTCAGCAGCAGCTGCAGCGAGCGCTCCAGATGTTCGGGGCGGATGAAATCGAGGTTGTCGGCCGAGGTGTGGTACTGCGGGTAGCTGCCGTAGGTGGAACGCGAGA
>ERZ773077.333-NODE-333-length-35400-cov-7.539341_pt1 | contig 35400 bp, 33 predicted proteins | sample MGYA00580612_ERZ773077 | MGnify/ENA primary metagenome ERZ773077 (study PRJEB29015, sample SAMEA2737971) | human oral metagenome | biome: human oral; feature: human-associated habitat; material: dental | place: China | collected 2021 ...
TCTCAGCCGGCATTAGCTCATCTATAAGCCTTCTAGCAGTGTCAATGAACATAGCATTTTTTCTTGTGTAAAAGACCCGCTCGCCCTCGGTAATATTTTTATCATCTTGTGGGGCGTAAAGTTTTGTTATAAAGCCTTCAGAAAGATTATCTTCTATCTCTTTTTCAAGCTTTTTTTGCCAGAAATTTATCTCATCTTTTAGCTCGTTTGTGGCGTTTTGTAGGTAGCATGAGTTTGTGATAAAGCTGTAAAGTTCCAAGTCATTTGCAACTAGAAATTCGCTATTTTGCTTTAAAAACCTAGCCACCACGCCGCTCCCACTAAAGAGGTCGCAGCAACTAAGCTTCTCTTTTTTTAGCTCATCTTTTGCGTACTTTACGCCTTCTTCGATAAAGCCTAAAAGAGAGCGTTTGTTACCAAGATAGGTTAAAATTTGCTCTTTTAGATAGGCTTGATTTTCTTGTTTTACTGGCTTCAAATCAGTGCTTTTTTAGTCCCATAGCATCAACGTCAAGCTTGATCTCATCGTTATTTATGATGACTAAGCCAAGATCAAGAATTTTCTTTGCTATGGTGTGTGCTTCATCAAGTGAGTGCATCTTGTAAGTACCGCATTGAAATTTATTTAGCTCTGGGATTTTATCTTGGTCTTTGACTTCTAAAATATCTTTCATAGAGGCTAACCATGCCTTTTTTACAGCTTCTTCGCTAGGTGTGCCGATCACACTCATATAAAAGCCAGTTCTACAGCCCATCGGCGAGATGTCGATGATCTCTACGCCGTTGCCGTTTAGATGGTTTCTCATAAAGCCAGCAAATAAATGTTCTAAAGTGTGAGTACCTTTTTCTGGCAAAATTTCTTCATTTGGCTTGCAAAATCTCAAGTCAAAAACACTTATATCATCACCCTTTGGCGTTTTCATACTTTTTGCTAGTCTTACTCCTGGGGCTTGCATTTTTACATGATCTACACAAAAACTATCAAGTAATGGCATTTTATTTTCCTCAAATGGAGTGATTTTTGTTTATAAAATAGTCAATTGAGACTTTTTTTGAGATTTTTTTAAATTATTTCCGAACTTTTTCCGTTATACTGCTGTCATAGATAACGAGCAACTTGCAGTTGTTTTAATAAAATTGGTTCCTTAGGTTATTCGCCTCTCCTCGTGAGAGGCATTTTTTTAGCCATTTTACCGTAAAATGGCCTTCTTTAAATAACGGCAACGCCTAAAAACAACAAAAAACATACCGCACTATTTTTCCTAATGTCATAAAAATCAGACACATCACCCAATTTAATCTCAACCAGCCTGCCACGGCACAAAATACATCACCGACTATCGGTAACCAGCTAAAAAATAACATCACACTGCCGTAACGTTGTGTTTTTTCTAATACCCAAGTGAGTTTTGCATTTTGTGGCGGTGTATTAAAAGTAGGGAGCCAGCGCCCAAGCGCATAGGTGGTCAGACTTCCCAGCGTGTTTCCGGTGACGGCAATCCACAGTAGGCTTTGAATTTCCATAGAAAAATAAGGGGAGCCGGCCCATAAAAGCGGTGTGATGAGGGTGACAAAAATAATTTCGGAATTACCGGGAAGGACAGTCGCACTGAGAAAAGCGCTGGCGAACATAATCCACAATCGATGCTCGTCAAATAAGGCGAACCAGCCATCCCAGCTAAAAAGATCAAACATGATGCAATGTGCAGGAAAGAAGCACGTAAGCCATTTTCATGATCAGCTGTGATTGCGCATTGATAATCACGAATTACCTCGTATTAATTTGTTGATCCGAACATCAAACACATCCATGCCAGCGCGCAATCCGGCTTGGATGCCAAAATCGCTATCTTCAAAGACTAAGCAACGTTGTGGCTTGGCTTGAATCAGTTCGGCGCAACGTAAAAACGTGTCAGGTGCGGGTTTGTGATGTTGAATGTCTTCGGCAGTTACGATAGCTGAGAAATATTTCTCAAAATCGAATTTGTCTAACAAAATTTTTGCAATAGGGCGGTGGGATCCTGTGCCTAATGCCAAAGGTTTTTTATTATAAAAGGCGCGAACAATATTGGCGGCAGGCAGCAATGTGGCGTGTTGCATAATCAGTTTTTTGCCATATTCTCTTTTTAATTCAATGACATCGTCTAACTTATCTAAAGGCATGGCATAGCGTTTCATCATTTCTAGCGCAATGGCTCTTACCGGGGCTCCGCCCATTTCATACAATAAGTTGCCATCAAACGGATAACCATAATGTTGCCCGACCATTTCCCATGCTTTGGCATGGCTAGGCATGGTGTCGATGACCGTGCCATCCATATCAAAAATTAAACCGTCATACTGATTTATTACTTCATTATCTAACATGTTGCTTTCCGAATTACTTTAATAAAATGGGAGGGGAGTTATTTTGCTACAATTTTGTGATCAATGCACCGTTTAATTCATAGCGATTCGGTTATACTTGGGCAACTTTTTTGAGAGCGAGAGAATGGATCTTCAACAACGACTTTGGGCATTTCAAGTCCGAGAATTAATTGACGAACATATTGTGCAAATCGTGCTGAATGTGCGCTGTCATTTGCAACAAGATTGGCGGGTAGATGTTGAAACCGAGCAGGTAAAAATGATGTTGGTACATATTGCCAGTGCCTTGGGGCGGATTCAACGTGGCCATCGAGCTTCGCCGTTGTATGCCGATTTTTTGGAGGAAATTCAAAGTGCGGTGGTTTTTCCGCACGTTTTGCAAATTCACCAAAAGATATTGAAATTAATTCCGTTGGGGGTTCCAGAAGAAGAACAAACGTATTTTTTGGCAAACGTGTACGGATTAGTATTGGATCAACCACACGTGTTAGAACGGCTTTGTTAAAAATACACGAAAAAATGACCGCACTTTTGGTTGTTCTAGAAAATGAGTTGGAGATTATAAAGAAGTGAAATGGCGCACCCGAAAGGATTCGAACCTTTGACCGCTCGGTTCGTAGCCGAGTACTCTATCCAGCTGAGCTACGGGTGCGTAGTTGATGTTTAATTTGCTCAGACCATTTTAAACAATAGAGTCGATTTAAAATGGCGCACCCGAGAGGATTCGAACCTCTGACCGCTCGGTTCGTAGCCGAGTACTCTATCCAGCTGAGCTACGGGTGCGAGACAAATTAAACAAATGGCGGTGAGAGAGGGATTCGAACCCTCGATGGAGTTTTTGACCCCATACTCCCTTAGCAGGGGAGCGCCTTCAGCCTACTCGGCCATCTCACCACATTCGGTGTGTGGGCGGTATAATACGTTTTTTTGAAAATATGTCAAATCATTTTTTGAAAAAGCGATGTTGGTTGCTTGATTTATCTACATTTTGCATAAATAAAGTGCGGTTGAAAAAACAAATATATTTCTCACCGCACTTTAATTTTTATCATCTCTAGCCTTTTAAAATTGCTCGCAGACGATCAAGCTGACTAGAAGTTTGTTGTTGCTTCTGCTCTGCCGTTAATTTTGGCTTATCTTTTTCCCATTGCACATCATCTTGTGGCAACTCAGCCAAAAAACGACTCGGCTCTGGGCTAATTAACTCGCCAAACTGACGCCGTTCACGACAAAGAGAAAAAGTCAGCGTTTGTTGTGCTCGCGTAATACCCACATAGGCTAGACGGCGTTCTTCTTCCACATTGTCTTCATCAATACTAGTTTGATGCGGCAAAATCCCCTCTTCCATACCAATTAAATACACATGGGGGAACTCTAAACCTTTAGAGGCATGCAGCGTCATCAATTGAACTTGATCGCTCTCATCATCATCTTCACCTCGTTCCATCATATCGCGCAAGGTTAAACGGGTAACCACTTGATTTAAAGTCATCGGCTCATTCACGTCATCACCTTTGAGCATATCCTCTACCCAGCTAAATAAGGTTGCCACGTTTTTACTTTGCATTTCGGCAGCTTTCGGGCTGGTGGCATACTCATACAAATATTCTTCGTAATGCAATGAAGACAGTAAAGCACGCACAGCCGTTTCAGGATCGGAACGTAAACTTTGATCGTTTAACTCTACAATCCAACGACCAAATTTTTGCAAGGCATCATAGGCTTTTGGCGTGACTCGTTGCATCAGTTCAAACTCAAAAATCGCCTCAAATAAGCTGATATGTTTTTCCTGTGCCAACTCACCTAATTTTTGTAGAGTTGCTGTACCAATTTCCCGTTTCGGTGTATTCACAATTCGCAAAAAGGCCGCATCATCATCTTGATTCACCAACAAACGCAAGTAGGCCATCATGTCCTTAATTTCAGCTCGAGAGAAAAAAGACGTTCCACCAGAAATTTTGTATGGAATACGGTTTTGCATCAGCACTTTTTCCAATAGACGGGATTGATGGTTACCGCGATATAAAATCGCATAATCCTTAAATTTGGTTTTACGGCTAAAACGATGAGCAATCAATTCCGCCACAATCCGTTCGGCTTCATGCTCTTCATTTTTCGCCTCAATCACTTGCAGTTTTTCACCTTCGCCCAAGTTGGAAAACAGTTTTTTATCGAACACGTGCTCGTTGTTATCAATCAAAATGTTGGCACAATGCAAAATACGATGAGTAGAACGATAATTTTGTTCTAATTTGATGACTTGCAAACGCGGAAAGTCATCACGCAAGCGCACCATATTTTGTGGACGAGCACCTCGCCAAGAATAAATGGATTGATCGTCATCTCCTACCACCGTAAAGCAAGCTCTCTCGCCAACGAGTAGTTTGATGAGTTCATATTGACTGGTGTTGGTATCTTGATATTCATCCACCAACAGATAGCGAATTTTCTCCTGCCATTTTGACCACACTTCTTCGTTCTGTTTGAAGAGCAAGGTCGGCAACATAATCAAATCATCAAAATCCAACGCATTATAAGCACGGATTTGCGCCGCATAACGCTCATAACATTTTGCAAAGGTTTGATATTTGGCATCTTTCGCTAAGGCATAAGCCTGTTTTGGCGAAACCAAATCATTCTTCCAATTAGAAATAACGGAAATTAATTCACGCAGTAAGTCTTTATCTTCCTGCAGTACATCTGCCGTCAGTTCTTTTAGTAAGGCAAGTTGATCGTGCTCATCAAACAAGGTCATATTCGATTTAAAGCCTAAGGCTTTATATTCCCGTTTGATAATGTCGAAACCTAAGGTATGGAAAGTAGAAACAATCAATCCTTTGGATTTTTCTTTACCAATGGAATGGGCTACACGCTCTTTCATTTCACGAGCGGCTTTGTTGGTAAAGGTCACGGCGGCGATCTGTTTAGGTAAATAACCGCAATGTTCAATCAAATGAGCAATCTTATTGATGATCACGCGAGTCTTGCCCGAGCCTGCGCCTGCTAGTACCAAGCAAGGCCCGCTGACATATTCGACAGCCTGTTGTTGTTGAGGATTAAGTTTCATATCTTAATGCAAATTAATTTGACCACGCATAAGGCAACAATGCGGTATCTAATAAAAATGACAGTGGCAAATCTAAAATAGGTAAGCCCCATTTTTGTGCCATCTCTAAATCATAAGCCGCACCCCCGTAAGGTGTGTATTTCTCCGATGGGTCAATTAATTTCACCACCGTACCACAACCGGTTAACGCTAAAAGTGCGGTTAAAATTAGAAGTGTTTTTTTCATTCACGACGAGCTTTTAAGGCTAAATAGACGGCTTCCGGCACCAGTTCTTTCACATCACCATGGTGCAAATAAATTTCTCGTACAATCGTGGAAGACACAAACGCCCATTTTTCTGTTGGAGGGAAGAACAAACTATCCACACCATCGGTTAATAAACGGTTTAACGCAGCCAGTTGTAATTCATATTCGAAGTCCGTTGTTGTGCGCACGCCACGAATAATGGAAGTAATTTTTTTGACTTTAATTTCATTCGCCAGTAAATCAGAGAATCCAAATACTTCCACATTGGGTAAATGAGCGACCGATTGACGCACGAGTTCAACGCGTTCCTCCAATGAGAACAATGGCTTTTTGCTCGGGCTATTCGCCACCGCAACAAAAACTTTCGGGAAAATGACCGCACTTCGCGCAATGATATCTAAATGCCCATTTGTAATCGGATCAAACGTGCCGGGGTAAATTACGCTTGTCATTTATGGTTCTCCGAAATATTCGTTAAATAAGGATGAAGCAAATCTAAAAGTCGCTGTAATGCACCACGATTTTCAATTAACACCTCATAGCCTGCATTACCTAAACGTTGACTTGCCTCTTTTGAATTCAATAACTTATCAATAATATCTGCCAATGCTTTTTCTGTTGAGTTGATTTGCAATACACCTTGTACTTCTAGCAACGAAGTAAAGACTTCAGGGAAATTGAAAGTATACTTTCCGCTCACAACGGGTAATTTAAAGGCTAGAGGCTCTAGAGGATTATGTCCTCCGTGTTTGACCAAGCTGCCGCCTACAAACGCAATATCAGAAATACCATACATCAACATCAATTCACCCATGGTATCGCCCAGAATCACTTGAGTATTTTCTGAAGGAATCTCCCCCGTTGAACGACGAATAAAGTTAAAGTGGGCTTTTTCAATTAAATCTGCCACAGGATTAAAACGCTCAGGATGACGAGGTACAAGCAATAACAGCAAGTTTGGATGTTTTTTTAATAACAAATGATGCGCTTGTAAAATGAGTTCTTCTTCCCCTTCATGGGTGCTCGCCGCAATCCAAATCTGACGATCTTTCGCCCAGCTCTCATGAAGTATTGCAATGTCTTTGAGTAACTCGTCACTGACCACAAGATCATATTTGATATTGCCGGTTAATTGCAGACGATCTTTCTCATAACCTAACGCTAAATAACGCTTTCCGCTAATACTATCTTGCGGTGCAATCAAGCTGATTTGAGAAAACATTCGTTGTAGATGTTGTTTGACTTTGCCATAACGTCTCGCTGAACGCGCAGAAAGACGAGCATTCGCCACAATGAAAGGAATATGTCGATGAGCCAAACAATCAATCAAATTTGGCCAAAGCTCCGTTTCAATGACAATGAATACTTTAGGCTGAATAAAATCAATAAAACGATTGATGACACAAGGTAAATCGTAAGGCAAATAACAATGCGTCACGCTATCTCCGAACGCGGCTTTTACGCGTTCAGAGCCTGTTGGTGTAACCGTTGTGAACGTGATTGGTAAATGTGGATATTCCTTCTGGATACGTTTTACTAGCGGTGTAGCGGCAATCACTTCCCCTACCGATGCAGCATGAATGACGAGCCCATCTTGCATGGGCCTAGCAAGATTCGCATAAATACCATATCGTTCGCCTAAACGCTTACGATAATTCGGCGCCTTGAGACTTCGTAGCAACATGAAGAACAGGACAAAAGGCTGAATCAAGTACATCAGGCAGGTATAAAAAAAACGCCACATAAAATAAATTCGGTTATACTTACAAAAATTTCAGCTAGTATAGCAAAAAAAGGATCAAAATATGCCAACAATTAGCGTTGCCATGATTGTCAAAAATGAAGCGGCAGATCTCGCTCAATGTCTCGATACGGTAAAAGATTGGGTAGATGAAATCATTATCGTCGATTCAGGCAGTACTGATAATACTCAAGAAATCGCTGAACAATATGGTGCAAAATTTTATTCGCACCCTGATTGGCCAGGCTTTGGCAAACAACGCCAACGAGCACAACAATATGTCACTAGCGATTATGTTTTATGGTTAGATGCCGATGAACGCGTCACTCCTAAACTTCGTGAATCCATTCAACAAGCCGTTCAACAAGATACGCCAAATAAGGTTTATGATATTCCTCGTGTAAGTGAAGTGTTTGGGCGTGAGATTCGTCATTCTGGTTGGTACCCCGATTATGTAGTGCGTTTATATCGCACAAATTATGCGGGATATAATGATTCTCTGGTTCATGAAAAAGTGGTTTATCCTGAAAACACGAAAGTACAGAAATTAACTGGGGATTTAGAGCATTTCACTTATAAAAGCATTCATCACTATTTAGTGAAATCCGCAGGCTACGCCAAAGCTTGGGCAGATCAACGCCAAGCTAAAGGTAAAAAAGCAACATTGTGGCAAGGTGTCAGTCATGCCATCGGATGCTTTGTCAAAATGTACATTTTAAAAGCCGGTTTCTTAGATGGAAAACAAGGTTTTCTACTTGCGGTACTTTCGGCCCACTCCACCTTTGTGAAGTACGCTGATTTGTGGGAACGCGATCAACATTAATCAAAAACAAAAAGAGCGGTCAATTTTAACCGCTCTTTTTTATTTCTTTAACGCAAGAAGAATTAGTTTTTCGCTGCTGCCGCTGCTTTCACGATTACTGCAAACGCAGGCGCTTTAAGTGAAGCACCGCCCACTAATGCACCATCGATATCTGGTTGAGTGAATAATTCTGCTGCATTAGCGTCATTTACTGAACCACCGTATTGAATGATCACTTGATCTGCTACAGCTTGTGATTTTGCTGCGATGTGACCACGGATAAATGCATGAACAGCTTGTGCTTGTGCTGGAGTCGCTGATTTGCCAGTGCCGATTGCCCAAATTGGTTCGTAAGCAATCACTGCACCATTAAATGCTTCCACACCTAATGCGTTGATAACTGCATCAATTTGACGTGCACATACTTCTTCAGTTTTACCTGCTTCGTTTTCAGCTTCAGTTTCACCAATACATAATACTGGTACTAAACCTGCTTCTTTTAATGCACCAAATTTTTTCGCTACGAATTCGTCACTTTCTTTGTGATAAGTACGACGCTCAGAGTGACCGATAATGATGTATTTTGCACCAAAATCTTTTAACATTTCGCTAGAAATATCACCAGTAAATGCACCTTTTACATTGATATCTACGTTTTGTGCACCTAATTGAATCACACTTTTACCGCCACAGCTGCAACCACAACCAGAAAGTGCCGCTTCAGCCGTACCTAAATACATAACAGGTGGGGCAATTGCCACATCACAACCTGTTACATCATGTAATTCTGCTTTTAATCCTTCGATTAATTCTTTGGTGAACGCTTTGGAACCGTTTAATTTCCAGTTACCCATTACTAAAGGACGACGTGCCATTTTTGTTTCTCCATATTGAATAAATAAAAAGTGTGTTTACTATACCAAACTTTAGGCAGATTTCTTTGTGCAAAATCACATTTTGAAATTTTTTTTGGGGAAATGATGATTATTTTGTGCTAAAAAGCTACAATCTACTGTACGGAACCGATAAAAAATAACCAATTTTATAAATAAACGGAAAATAGGTCTGGTAACAATGAAAATTTTCAAAGCCGAACAATGGAATATAGAAGTGCTTGCTCCACTCTTTGAAGCCTATCGACTTGCCAACGGAATGAGTGAAAATCCTGACCGCACTTTAACCTTTCTTACGAATCGTATACGTTTTAATGAAAGCATGTTTTTTGTTGCTGTAAACGAAAACGCACAGGCGGTTGGTTTTGTTCAACTTTACCCTCGCTTATCTTCTTTACAACTACAACGCTATTGGCAATTAACTGATATTTTTGTCAAAGAAGATAAACATCAAACCGATATTTATGCAGCCCTTATTTCTAAAGCTAAAGAGTTTGTCCGTTATACACAATCTAACCGTTTAGTAGCGGAATTAAGCCAAACTCAACAGAATATCTTAGAACGCGAAGGATTTAAGCTAAACACGAAAAAAAGTTTGTTTGAATTAACTCTCTAATGCATACGCTCCTCAATCAATATTGGGATTACTTGAGAATTGAACGCCAATTAAGCCCACATACTCTCACCAATTATCAACATCAACTGAATGCGATTTTAGCGATTCTCGCTGAAAAAGGTATTCAGCACTGGCAGCAAGTAAATCCAAGCGTGGTTCGTCTTATTTTGGCAGAAAGTCGTAAGCACGGTTTAAAAGAAAAGAGCTTAGCATTGCGTTTGTCTGCTCTTCGTCAGTTTTTCAGCTATCTTGTGCATCAAGGGCAAATGAAAGTGAATCCGGCAACAGGCATCTCTGCGCCCAAACAAAGCAAGCATTTACCGAAAAATATTGATGCTGAACAGGTCCAAAAATTGCTTTCAAATGACAGCAAAGATCCCATTGATTTGCGCGATCGTGCGATGATGGAGTTGATGTATAGCTCAGGGCTTCGATTATCTGAATTACAAGGCTTAAACCTCAATAGTATTAACACCCGTATACGTGAAGTGAGAGTAATTGGTAAAGGAAACAAAGAACGTATTGTGCCTTTTGGACGTTATGCTTCTCATGCAATTCAACAATGGTTGAAAGTACGCCCTTTATTTAATCCTAAAGATGACGCCCTTTTTGTGAGCCAACTGGGAAATCGCCTTACTCATCGCTCTATTCAAAAACGAATGGAAAACTGGGGCATTCGCCAAGGATTAAACAGCCATCTCAATCCGCATAAACTGCGTCACTCTTTTGCCACTCACATGCTGGAAGCGAGTTCAGATTTGCGGGCTGTTCAAGAACTTTTAGGGCACAGTAATTTATCCACCACGCAAATTTATACGCATTTAAATTTCCAACATCTTGCTGAAGTGTATGATCAAGCCCATCCCCGAGCAAAACGAAAAAAATAAACAAAGTGCGGTCAAAAATTGTCGTCTTTTTTAACCGAACTTCTAAATAAAAAGGCTACCTTTTGGTAGCCTTTTTTCATTTCACTATAAGCTAAATGCCTGAATATAAGGAAGTTTACCTTTTTTCAACATTTCTTCAATACCGCTTTGGTGATCATTTTCACCTAAGCCACGTAATTCAAAGGTAACACCAATGCTGTTGTCATAAACCACTTGATCATCTCGTTGATTTTGTCGACTCGTTACATAACGTCTTGCCCCTACACCAACAGACCAACAGCACGAGTTATATTGCACACCCACATATTGCTCAACTGGCTTTTTCAACGCAATATCTTGATAGTATTTTCCAACAACTGCCCAGTTATCTGATACTTCCCATGCAGCTACTATACCGACCTGTTTAATGTCTTGTTGATAACGGTTTGCTGAAGCGCCTAAATTTTGGTTAATATACTCTTTACTTGCATAACGATAATTTAATTGAATCAGATTATTCTTCATCGGATTAAATTCTAAACTGCTATTCGCCAATGAGGCTTTATCTAGCAACGTATCATATTGGTAGCTACCACGCCAATTCCATTTATCGCTAATTTTCCAGTTAGACTCCAATGCCCAAGAAGAAGAGGATTTTGGTGTACGATTACTCGGGTTATCATCAATTCTGGAGGCGGTTAAATAATAAATCTGTCCTGCTGAGAAGTTAAAACGCTCATCGGCATTTTTATCATAAAAACGGGTTGTACCCCCAACTGTCACTTGGTTTGCAGATGAAATACGGTCTAAACCACTATAACGACGATCTCGGAACAAAGAATAATAATCTTGTTGAACTAATGCGGAATCATAACCAAAACCAAGGTAATTATTAACACGTTTTGAACCGATATTACTTTGGTCTTTGTACGGTCGATACAAATATTGAACATGAGGTTCAAGCGTTTGTGTATAACCATCAAATAAGGTTTTGTTGCTCGCTAAAACCGTTTGCAAATCTACTTTTAATTGCGGCAATACCCGATTTACTGATTTTTGTACGTCTTCCGCCGAAGAAGAAGAGCCTTTTTTCTGGTTATAATGGGTCGCGTAAAGTTTAGTCTCAATATTCAAGCTACCATATTTATTTGACATCGCTGTCGCTAAACTTGGCTCAACATGAAAACGCCATGCTGTCGGCATCAAAGCGCTATCATTATCAAAGCGTACTGCTTGCGAAAATAATTTAAAATCGACCCAACCATTCGCCAAATCATTTTTGTAATAATTGAAGTCAATTTGTGGCATCGCACGATAAGGCCCGATATCGACTTCATCAAAAATCTGGAACTGACGTGCGGAAATCGCGAAGTTGTAATTAGGTTTATAGTAAGCAATACGTGCGTATTGATTTGCATAACCATCAGTACTGTCACCATAATCTGAATCAAAATCGGTGAAATAACGTTTATCACTTACCTTAGTGTAATCAACATTTAAACGCCAGTTTTCAAGAAAAGAAGAATGATGTTTCCAATAGAATAAATGACGCTTACGGCTATCGCTGGTGTATTCATCATAACGATCACGCCCTAAATATTCGCCCGCAAGCTTACCTTCACCAACCGGTGTTAAATAACGGAACTCACCATTTAATTGCCAGCCACGATGTGACATATATTTTGGTGCAATCGTCGCATCATAATTTGGTGCAATATTCCAATAAATCGGTTGTTTATACCAATAACCATCACGACTAGAATGACCAACAGTTGGCATTAATAAACCTGAACGACGGCGATCGCCAATCGGTAATTGTAGATAAGGGGTATAGAATACCGGCACGCCTAATACTTTAAAACGTGCATGCCAAAATTCGGCATATTCTTCTTTGATATGCTGACGAATCTCGGAGGCATCTACCGCCCACGAATTATCATCTGGTAAACAAGAGGTAAATGTCGCATTTTTCATTAAGCGGTAATTATCACCTAACTCAATTTCTTGTGCTTTACCACGACCTTGACGTCCTACAAGTTGGTAGTCTGCATCGGTTACATTACCGTTTTTACTATCTAAATTAAAGTTTGCGTCATTCCCTAATAAATTGATTTGATTATCTTTGTAATCAAATCCGCCTCGCAAATAAGCCCAGCGTTGAGTTTGGTTACCCTCACCTGTTTGTTTGACTTCAACTGAATTTCCGACTAGATGGCGGTTTCCTTGTTTCAAATCCACATTGCCTTGATAAATCGCCTGAGTTGGCTGATTAATCTCTGCTTTATCTGCTTCAATATAAACCGGCAAATTATTGACATCACCTTTCACAACTTCCCCTGTAAAATGAGGCACACCGAGTAAGCATTGAGCATGCAGATCTGCCAAACTTTGTTGGCTATAAAGTGCGGTCAGAATTGAGATTGAAATTAAGGTATATTTTTTATTCATAATCAGTTCTTATTCAGATGAAATTAGACGGGATTATACTGGAATATCACTTACAACAACAGCCATTTATATGGTCGTTGACTAACCCCATAGATTGCATAAAAGCATAACACGTCGTTTCCCCAACAAAGACAAAACCACGTTTTTTCAACGCTTTTGACATTGCTTTTGAGGTTTCAGTTCTGGCGGGTACCACAGAAATATCGGGGACATCATTGATAATCGGTTGATGATTCACAAATGACCACACAAAATCACTGAAATTTTCACCGCACTTTTTCATGGCTAAATAGGCTTTGGCATTTTTTACAATGGCTTCCAGTTTTGCCCGATGGCGAATAAGTCCGGTATTTTCCATACAACGATCAATATCTTGTTCGGTCATTTGTGCAACCTTAACTGGATTAAATTGATAGAATGCGGCCCGATAGGCTTCGCGTTTTCTCAATACAGTAATCCATGAAAGCCCTGCTTGTTGCCCTTCTAAGCAGATTTTCTCAAACAGCTTTTGGCTGTCAAATTGTGGTTTGCCCCATTCCTTATCGTGATAATCGATGTAAATTGTAAGTTCGCCTACCCAAGGGCATCTTGTACTTGTACTTGTACTTGTACTTGTACTTGTACTCATACCATATCCTTTTTAAGTTGTTCATAGATAGTGATAAAATCAGGCATTACCCCGCGCCACAAATGGAACGAATGGGCAGCTTGCGCCACCAACATACCAAAACCATCGCTGACATTATTTAGACCTAAGGATTTACAATAGGCAATAAAAGGTGTGTCACTACCTTTGGTATATTGCATGTCATAACAGGCGTGGGCTAATGATAAGATTGAGGCGTCAACGGCGGCGGTATGCCCGCTTAATCCAGCCGAAGTTGCATTGATCACCAAATCATAGGCTTGCGCAGGAATCGCATCCATCGCAACAGCCTCAATTGTGCCGTAAAGCTTAAACTTATCTGCCAGTTGTTGCGCTTTTTCTAGGGTACGGTTAGCCAAGACAATCTGCTGTTGTGCTTCCAATAAGGGTAGTAATACCCCTTTGGTTGCCCCGCCGGCACCTAAAATCAAAATGCGTTGTTGAGGCTGAATCCAACCTAAGCGTTGTAAATCCGTCACTAAACCAATACCATCGGTATTGTCCGCATAAAGTTTACCGTTAGATAATTTTTTTAGTGTATTACAGGCTTCTGCCAGTTTTGCCCGTTCGCTATGTTCTTCAGCGAGCGCATAGGCGTGTTCTTTAAATGGTGCGGTGATATTGCAACCTTGCGCTCCTTCAGCAAAAAAGACTTTTAATTGCTGCTCAAAATTCTCAAGGTCACCTAATTTGGCAATATATTCCATCGTTTGCTGAGTTTGCTTGGCAAATAAGCGATGAATCACCGGGGATTTACTTTGGGCAATTGGGTTACCCCAAACGGCATAGTGCTGCATATCTTATCCTTGTCTGAATAGTTGGTTTGTGAGCAAATCGCGGATTTCCGATGGATTTTGTGCTTGACCAACCACTTCATCAAGCACGGGAAAATCTGCCCCAAATTGGGAACGCACGGCATCTGCGCTACAGCAAGGTGGTGCACCGGTTAAGTTTGCGCTGGTCGAGGTGAGGGCAAAGCCTGTTTTTTCGCACAAGGCTTTGACGGCAGGATGAGTACATAAACGCACCGCAATGCTATTAAATTGCCCCGTCAGAAAATGTGGGACTTCTGCCTTTGCTGGCACCACCCAGGTAATCGGATGATCGTATTGCGCCTGTAAGCGTGAAAGTTGTTCGTCAGACAAATGGGAAAAATCGATAAATTGCTGTAAAAAATGCAAGTTAGGCGCGACTAAAATAAAGCCTTTTTCAATCGGTCGTTGTTTTAAATCAAGCAATTTTCTGACCGCACTTTCACTTAGCGGATTACAGCCCAAACCGAATACCGCCTCAGTAGGATAGGCAACGACTTCGTCTTGCATTAAACAGGCGGCAATTTGTTGTATATTCATTTTTCGTTCTCAAAAATATGTCGACAGCCTTTATTCGCACATTGCCACACTTGCTGTTCGGCATTTTCACTTTTTAATAGTGCTAGTGGAAAATGGCATTGTGGGCAAGGCATGGCATAGGGTTTTGCCGGCAAGGAAAATTTGCAATGGGGAAAGTTATCGCAACCATAAAAGATTTTCCCTTGTCGTCCACGGCGAGCAACTAAATGTCCTTTATGGCATTCCGGACAGTCAATAGATTGTTCTTCGTCTTGTTGCTCATGTACCACAAAATCACAATCGGGATAATGACTGCAACCAATAAACATCCCAAAAGCACCTTGTTTGAGTTGGAGTGGATTGCCACATTGTGGGCAGGTTTCATCAAGCTCTTTCAACACCTTATGTTCCACCTTATGCAAGGGGCGCAAATAATCACAGGCAGGATATGCGGTACAACCTAAAAACAGTCCTTTTTTACCCTGTTTCATTTGCAAAGGTGCGCCACATTGTGGGCAATATTCTTCGTGTTTTGTGTGTTGGAAAAGACTTTGACTCATACGCTGTCCCTATGCTTGTAGCATTGCTTCCAATTCTTCCTGGGCCGCTAACCAATCCATTTCGACTTCTTCCAAGGCTTTTTTCACTTCTACTTGCTGCGCTAAAAGTGCGGTTAATTTTTCTTTATTTTCTGCGCTGTATAGTTCGGAATCCGCCAATTGGTTTTCAATCTCCGCAAGTTTGGAGGAATGTTTATTCATTTTTTCCTCCAATTGAGAGATTTGTTTACGAAGAGGCGCGGTTTGTTGGCGCAGTTCGGCCTCGCGACGTTTTTGTTCCTTGCGGTTTTGCATGGAATTTTCATTGTCGTCATTTTTCTCCGAGGATTTATTTTCTGGTGCACTGTTTTGTTCATTCAGCCACTTTTGATAATCCTCTAAATCGCCTTTGAATTCTTCCACTTTTTTATCGTGGACCAAATAGAATTCTTCTACGGTATTACGTAGTAAGTGACGATCATGGGAAACCACCACCAAAGAGCCCTCGTAATCCACTAGCGCTTCGGTTAATGCCTGACGCATATCCAAATCCAAGTGGTTGGTTGGTTCATCAAGCAGTAATAAGTTTGGTCGTTGCCAAACAATCAGCGCGAGTACCAAACGGGCTTTTTCTCCACCGGAAAAGGCTTTCACCGCTTGATTAACTTTGTCACCATGGAATGCAAAACTCCCAAGATAATCCCGTACCTGTTGCTCCGTTTGCTCTGGTGCGAGCTTCTGCATATGCCACAAGGCAGACTCATCTGCACGTAGCGTATCAAGCTGATGTTGAGCAAAATAGCCGAGTTGTACGCCTTTAGCTAATTGCACAGTACCGGAAAGCGCCGTGAGCTCTCCCGCTAATAATTTAATTAAGGTCGATTTCCCTGCACCATTTTTCCCTAACAAACCAATGCGTGAACCCGGCACTAAATTCAGCTTAATTTTACTTAAAATTTCTACCGCACTTTCACCGTTACCATAACCTGCGCTCGCCTGTTCAATCATCACCAAGGGATTTGGCAAGGATTGTGGTGGACGAAATTCAAAGGTAAAAGGATTATCCACATAAGCCGGTGCAATTAGCTCCATGCGCTCTAAGGCTTTCATACGGCTTTGTGCTTGTTTGGCTTTGGTCGCTTTGGCTTTAAAACGGTCGATATACTTTTGTAAATGGGAAATTTTTTGTTGTTGCTGACGATACATCGCGGTTTGTTGTGCCAGTTTGGTTGCCCGTTGCACTTCAAAGGAAGAATAATCGCCCGTGTATTCGTTGAGCTTCTGATTTTCGATATGAAGGATTTTCGTCACAATCGGATCGAGAAAATCTCGGTCGTGGGAAATTAATACCAAGGTGCCTTGATATTGCACTAACCAACGTTCTAACCAAATCACTGCATCCAAATCCAAATGGTTGGTTGGTTCATCCAGTAATAATAAATCCGATGGACAAAGCAATGCTTGTGCCAAATTCAAGCGCATTCGCCAACCACCGGAGAAGGATTTCACCGGTTGAGTGATTTCGTCTTGGCTAAAGCCTAAACCATGTAATAAGGAAGCCGCACGAGATTGGATCGTCCAAGCATCTAAGGTTTCTAACTGCCCGTGAATGCGCGCAATCGCATGACCATCATTACGCTCATTGGCTTCGCTAAGTTCCTGCTGTAAACGGCAATATTCGCGATCCCCTTGGATCACATAATCAATGGCGGGAATATCCAATGCAGGCGTTTCTTGATTCACCCAAGATACCCGCCAGTTGGATGGATAAGTAACCTCGCCGCCCTCTGGCGTTAATTCTTTTTTTAATAGGGCAAAAAGAGACGACTTACCGCAACCATTCTTACCCACCAAACCGACTTTTTGTTTCGGATTAATGGTCGCCGTGGCATTCTCGAGCAATTCGGTTTGCCCGCGCTTTAGGGAAATATTATTAAATACAATCATTTTTTCGAATACATCTGAATTTGTGCCTATTTTGCAATATTTTTCCTTTTCTCGGAACAGTCTATTCTAATTTTATCGATATTTCTGCCAGAAAAAACACGTATAATGACGCTCAACAAATCAATCATGAGGAAATAAAATGAAGCTCTCTATTCTTAATCTCGCTCCCGTTCGGGAAGGGCAAACTTATTTGCAAGCCGTTGAGTCGATGGTCAATCTTGCAAAACATGCTGAAAACATAGGCATTGAACGCTATTGGATTGCTGAGCATCATAATATGAAGAATTTGGTAAGTTCAGCGACCGCACTTTTAATTCAGCATACGCTAGCCAACACGAAGACCTTGCGTGTTGGCTCAGGTGGCGTGATGTTACCGAATCATTCGCCTTATGTGGTAGCAGAGCAATATGGCACACTGGAGACGCTTTATCCAAACCGTGTTGAACTCGGTTTAGGGCGTGCGCCAGGAACGGATATGCAAACGGCTGCAGCTCTTCGTCGTGGACGAAACAGTCTGGATTTCCCTGCGGAAATTGCGGAACTTCGCGGTTACTTTAAAGATTGCAACCCGGTTTCTGCGTACCCTTCCGCTGGCTTGAATATACCGTTTTATATTTTAGGATCGAGCACCGAAAGTGCCTATCTTGCGGCAGAACTTGGCTTGCCTTATGCCTTTGCTTCACACTTTGCGCCACGCATGATGGAAATGGCAGTGGAGATTTACCGCAAAAACTTCAAACCCTCGACCTATCTTGCTGAGCCTTATGTCATCTTAGGTGTGAACGCGATCATTGCCAAAACCGATAAAGAAGCAAGACAACTGGCGACGACACAAACACTATTTTTCTTAAATGTAGTGACTAATGCGCAACAAAATTTACAACCGCCAATGGCATCAGAAGAAGACGTTTGGAAAGCCCAAATGCATGCCCAAAAGAAACCGCACTTTGGACCGGTTGATTTCGAGGAAATCCCAATTTACAACCAAGAACGTGCGGTGGTGGAACAAATGACGGCTTGTTCGCTGATCGGTAGTCCTGAAAGCGTGGAATTTCAACTTAAACAAATACGTGAACGAGTGCATTTTGATGAAATTATGGCGGTAAGCTATATTTTTGATGAGCAAAAACAAGCTCAATCTTACACGATGTTGAAAGCGATTGTGGATAAGCAATAGCGAGACAAAAAATAAAAAGTGCGGTAAATTTCACCGCACTTTAAATCAAAAAAATATTAATAAGCCGTTTCTATCGGTAAACCAGCTTTTACCCAACCATCAAATCCACCAATGACACTAAACACATTTTCATAGCCTTGTTCAACGAGGAAAGTCGCTACATTTTGGCTGCTTATGCCATGATAACAACTCACAATAATCGGGGAGTCAAAATCCACCAGTTCTTCAAATTGTAAAAAGCTTTGGTTAGTTAAATGAAACGCCCCTTTCGCATGGGAATAGGTAAAACGTTGAGGGTCCCGAACATCAGCAAGCATGGCGCCATTTTGCACCATTTCCCAAGCTTGCTCTGGAGTAATTTCTTTAAATGACATGGTTTGTTCCTTTTGCGCGCTGTTTATACACGCCATCAAAAATAATCAGGCTCATCGCCAATACTAAACAAATGAATAACGGATAGCTGTCCGCATCCATTTCCTCTCCAATTAAAAATGAAATAATCACCATCAAAATGGTTTCAACATAGCCTAGAAGGCCAAGTAAATTCATTGGCAGCATATTGCTGGCGATCACGTAAGCAATCAATGCAGAGCCACTAATGAGCCCGAGCAATACCAATAATCCCCAAATATTAGGATTCGATTCCTGCACAGTAGCAAAATCGGTTTGAAGGGCAAAGTAAACGCTAACTGGCAATAATGCGATCATTTCTAAGCAAAAGGCACCAAGATCGGTATTTTTTAAGGCTTTTCGTATCGAGAAGTAGGTGGTGTAACCCACACAGATAACAATGGCCTCCCAAGATAACCCGCCTTTTAAAATGATGTTAGAAATCACTCCGATTGCCGCAATTAACACCGCAATGAATTTCAATGTTGAAATTCGTTCTTTAAAAATGATCCGTCCCGCAGCCACCATCACAATTGGCAATAATAAATAACCGAAAGAAACACTTAATGAGCTACCATTATTGGGGGCCCACAAAAAGAGCCACATTTGATAACCCATTAATGCGCCACAAATAATATAGGAAAGGGCAAAGAGCGGTTGTTTTTTAATGCGTTTTAAATGCTCTGCCAATGCCTGCTTTTGTTTAAACATGATGACGGAAAGGGCAACGAAAGGGAATGTAAACAGCATTCGATAGCCGAAAATATCCGTGCCACTGAGCGGTTTCAGTAGCGTGGAAAAATAATACATATAGCCAAATAAAAGCGAGGCTAAAAGTGAAATAAGTATGCCCCTTAACATAATAAATCCTTAGGTTAATTCTGCTTATTATTTTAGTCTAACATCTCCCAAAATGCACGAATTAGGGGATTCGCTAAATTTCTTTTTTGCACACAAACCCCTAAATCAAACGCCTCGACGGGGTTGTCTAAATTTAAACGAGACACGTCTTTTGACATCGGGTTATTATCAATCACCACATCCGGCAACATCGCTAATCCAAAACCAAGTGCCACCATTGGCACGATCCCCTCATGCCCCGCCACTGTGGCATAAATTTTTGGATGCTTAATGTGTTTGCTACGTAGCCATTGTTCAATACGCTGGCGTGCCATTCCATCTAACGGCAAAATAAAAGGCATCTGTTGCCAGTTGATGGGTTCTTCCTGTAATAATTGTGTCGCTAAACAAGCCACGCGAGGTGCAATTAATGAAAGGGAAATATCATCAATCTTATAAAATTCCAATCCTGTCGGTAGATTGTTAGGTTTTCCCGCCAAAGCGAGATCCACTTGTTCTGATTGGATGAATTGCACTGCAGAAGCGGGGTCACCTGTAGTGAGTTGAATTTCAACTTTCGGATAACGAGAACGAAATTTGGCTAATACCTGTGGCAAGTGACTGTATGAAGCGGTTACTGAGCAAAATAAGCGTAATTCTCCGCTTAATTCCGCTGAATTATCTCGCAGCTGACGCTTAAACTGTTGCCAGTTTTGCCATTCTGTTTTCGCAAATTGCAGAAATTTCTCGCCTTGTTCGGTTAAGCGCACTTGGCGATTATCACGAATAAATAAAGGTTGTTCTAATTCCTCTTCCATGCGTTGAATTTGGCGTGAAAGCGTAGACGGTGACATATGATTTTGCGTAGCGGTTTTAGCAAAATTTTGTGTATCAGCAAGATGAAGAAATATTTGAAGGTCTTGAAAGTTCATATGTACCGTTAAAAGCAAATGACATTGCAAAAATTGCAACACTAAGTGCAAATAATATCACTTTACGCAACAACTAAAAACCTTATAATCCACTTCACAACAAAAAACTATATTCAAACACAACCTCATACATATTAATCAACATCATAGAAAGGATGAAAAATGGCTAACTATTTCAACACATTAAATTTACGCGAAAAATTAGATCAATTAGGTCGTTGTCGTTTTATGGATCGCAGCGAATTCGCTGACGGTTGCAACTACTTAAAAGGCAAAAAAATCGTTATCGTAGGTTGTGGCGCACAAGGTTTAAACCAAGGTTTAAATATGCGTGACTCTGGCTTAGACATTTCTTATGCATTACGCCCTGAAGCGATTGCAGAAAAACGTGCATCATTCCAGCGTGCAACCGAGAACGGTTTTAAAGTGGGAACTTATCAAGAATTAATTCCAACTGCAGACTTAGTAATCAACTTAACACCAGACAAACAACACTCCAAAGTAGTGGCTGATGTAATGCCATTAATGAAAAAAGATTCTGCATTTGGTTACTCACACGGTTTCAACATTGTTGAAGTGGGTGAGCAAATCCGTGAAGACATCACTGTAGTGATGAGTGCACCAAAATGTCCAGGTACTGAAGTACGTGAAGAATACAAACGTGGTTTCGGTGTACCAACATTAATCGCAGTTCACCCAGCAAATGACCCACGTGGTGAAGGTATGGCAATTGCGAAAGCATGGGCGGCAGCAACTGGTGGTGACCGTGCTGGCGTATTAGAATCTTCATTCGTCGCAGAAGTAAAATCAGACTTAATGGGTGAACAAACCATTCTTTGCGGTATGTTACAAGCTGGTTCTATCGTATGTTACGACAAATTAGTTGCAAACGGTAAAGATCCAGCATACGCAGGTAAATTGATCCAATACGGTTGGGAAACCATTACTGAAGCCTTAAAACAAGGCGGTATCACATTAATGATGGATCGCTTATCAAACAGCGCAAAATTACGTGCATTTGAACTTGCTGAGCAAATCAAAGAAAGCCTTGGTTTCTTATATTACAAACACATGGATGACATCATCAGCGGTCACTTCTCAGCAACCATGATGGCTGACTGGGCAAACGGTGACAAAGATTTATTCGCATGGCGTGAAGCAACCGGCAAAACTGCCTTTGAAAACGCACCAAAAGCAGACGGCATCAAAATTTCTGAACAAGAATACTTTGATAACGGCGTGTTAATGGTAGCAATGGTGAAAGCAGGTGTTGAATTAGCCTTTGATGCAATGGTTGCAAGCGGTATCTATGAAGAATCAGCTTACTATGAATCACTTCACGAATTGCCGTTAATCGCTAACACTATCGCGCGTAAACGTTTATACGAAATGAATGTGGTAATTTCTGATACCGCAGAATACGGTAACTACTTATTCTCTAACGTAGCAACCCCAATTCTTGCTAAAGAAATCATCCCAACCTTACAAAAAGGTGACTTAGGTGAACCAACACCAGCGGTCGCTATCGATAACATCACCTTACGCGATGTAAACGATGCAATCCGTAACCACCCTGTTGAATTAATTGGTCAAGAGTTACGTGGTTATATGACAGATATGAAACGTATCGCAGTTGCAGGTTAATACTTAAACCTATAAAATTTCGAGCCGATTTGCACAAACAAATCGGCTTTTCTTATTTTCAGTTAATATCGATAAATTAATAACTTAGGTAGTATTTTTTGAAAAAAATCAAAAATATAAAGACACCTTTTTCATCGAACGCGCTTCAGAAAAAGAATCATAAAGGAACGTATCGTCGTCTACGTGCACTTTCTATCGCTGAAAGTCAGGTCATTTTATTTAACAAACCGTTTGATGTGCTGACACAATTCACAGATGAAAACGGCCGATCTACGTTAAAAGATTTTATTACCATTCCAAATGTGTATGCGGCAGGAAGATTAGATCGTGATAGCGAAGGATTATTGATTTTAACGAATAATGGTGAAGTGCAACATCGTTTGGCAGATCCTAAGTTTAAAACTGAAAAAACGTATTTTGTGCAAGTGGAAGGCATTCCTGAAGAGACAGACTTAGACAAACTCCGCAAAGGCGTTGAATTGAAAGATGGAATGACAAAGCCGGCAAAAGTGCGGTTGATTTCAGAACCAGATTTTCTTTGGCCTCGCAATCCACCTATTCGTGAACGTCAAAGTATTCCAACGAGCTGGTTGGAAATCAAAATTAGTGAAGGACGAAATCGACAAGTGCGTCGAATGACCGCACATATCGGCTTTCCGACATTGCGACTCATTCGTTATCAAATGAGCCATTTAACGCTTAATGGGTTAGGTAATGGTGAATATCGCCGTTTGAATGAAGAAGAAATGCGTGCGTTATTCAAACAACTTCATTTAAATAACGCACGTTAAGATTAGAAATGTTGAGCGGGTTGCGCGTTTTCCACTTGCACGAAGAAGCCTTTATCATTCAAGATAATGCTGTAATCGGTAACATATTTAACGCCGTTGGTTTCCACTATCGCATTACAGCTGCGAATGCCTTGTTGTGGATAAGATTGCGTTTCACGGGCTTGCGAGATTTGTTTCACTGTCATTTGGGTGTTAGTGGCTGCTCCTTGTTTTTTGAAGGCATCAGATAATACCGCAAAAACTTTTGAATCATTACATCTTGGTACGACGACAGATTTTGTCACCATACTCGCTGTTTTTTGTGCGACAGCATCTACTTTCTTTTCAGCCACTTTTTCAACAGCTTTTGGTTCCGCTTTCTTCACTTCTGTTTTAACCGCTGATGTTTTTTTAGCAATTACTTTTTCAGGTTTAGCGGATTCTTTAACTGTACTTTGTTTGCTTTTCACTACCGTCTTTTTGTCTTTTACTGCCGTTTGCTTAGTTTTTTCTACTGACTGTTTGCCTTTCGTTTTTGTCGGCTCTGCTTTAGCGGCTTTATTTGTCGTTTTATTTTTTATTTTTTCTTTTTTTGTTACCGCTTTTTTCGCTTCGACAATTTTAGCTGGCTTTTTCGCTTCTGCTTTTTTGGCATCGGCTTTCTTTTTAGCTGTTTTAGCTACGGTTTTAGACGTAGTGGCTTTTTTTGCTTCTACTTTTTTAACTGCCGTTTTCACTGACTTGGTTTGAGTTGATTTTGCCGTATGATTTGGCGATGCTGCAAAGGCCAAAACAGGTAACAAGGCAAAAATCACCGCGAGTAATTTTTTCATCCGTTATTCTCCTTAAACAAAAAGTGCGGTCAAAATTAACCGCACTTTGAAATTCATTTATAAATTAAAGATAGTAGTGTTCTACGTAGTTTAATTTATCGTCAAGTTTTAACACTAACGGTTGACCGGTTGGGATTTCAAAATCCATAATTTCCGCATCAGAAATACCGATGATGTGTTTTGCTAATGCACGAAGTGAGTTACCGTGCGCCACCACTAAAACACGTTTACCAGAAAGCATTGCTGGAGCGATTTGATCTTCCCAGAATGGTAATGCGCGTTCTAAGGTTAATTTTAAGTTTTCTGCGTTTGGTACGACATCAGATGGGATGTTTGCATAACGACGGTCGTTATGTGCAGAATTAGGATCTTTCGGGTCTAAATCTGGAGGAGAAATATCATAAGAACGACGCCAGATATGAACTTGTTCGTCACCGTATTGTTCTGCGGTTGCTTTTTTATCTAAGCCTTGCAATGCACCGTAGTGACGCTCATTTAAACGCCAGTTTTTCACTTGAGGAATCCATAATTGGTGAGATTCTTCTAACACGATGTTACAGGTTTTGATTGCACGAGTTAAAACAGAGGTGAAGGCGATATCAAATTCATAGCCTTTCTCGAACAATTTTTTACCCGCTGCTTTTGCTTCTTCTACGCCGCGCTCGGTTAAATTCACATCACGCCAACCGGTGAATAAATTTTTTGCGTTCCACTCACTGAAACCGTGACGAATGAATACTAATTCCATAAGGATCTCCTAAGTATTAATAAAAAAATGAATGGCTCTGTTATAGCAAAAAATCGTTATGTTTAAAAGTAAAAAGGCGGCATTTACTGATCTTTCGCAAAAAATCGCCTGTAAACTTTTAGCCACTCAAAAATAATGCTAGTATTTAAGCTTTATTCGTCCCTTAATTTCTCTCAAGTTTAGATGTATGCAGCAAAGCAATCGTAGAAAAAAAATCTTATCAAAACTGACCGCACTTATGGCTTGCGGCCTGCTTGGCTTTTCATCTTTTGCGCAAGGCAACGATCTCAATCAAATTCAAAAACAAATTAAACAACAAGAGTCAAAGATCGCCGAGCAAAAACGCGCACAAGCTAAACTCCAAGCTAGTCTTAAAGATCAAGAAAGCAAAATTAATAGCGTTGTCGGTGAATTGCGTGAAACAGAATTAAGCTTAAAAGAAATCCGCAAGCAAATGGCGGAAACCGAAAAGCAAATCAAGCAATTAGAAAAGCAAGAGCGCGTGCAAAAAGCCAAGCTTGCGAAGCAAATAGATGCCATTTATCGCTCAGGAGTCAATCCTTCTACCTTGGAAAGAATGCTTTCGGAAGATGCGAAAAAAGCGGAACGCATGAAAGTGTATTATCAGCACTTAAATCAAGTTCGCATTGATATGATTAACAATCTGAAAGCGACACAAGAGAATTTAGCGAAACAACGCGAAGCGATTTCAGGGCAACAAAAAAATCATCGCAATCAGCTTTCTACGCAAAAGAAACAGCAGCAAGAATTACAAAAAGCACAACAAGAACGTCAATCTACGTTAAATGAACTCAACAAAAACTTAACGAAAGATCAGAATAAACTGGAAACGTTGAAAGCGAACGAAAATGCCCTTCGCCAAGAAATTCAACGTGCTGAACAAGCCGCTCGTCAACAAGAACAACGTGAGCGTGAAGCCCTTGCGCAGAAAAAGCAAGAGGAAGAAAAACGAACCTCAAAACCTTATCAACCAACCGATCAAGAACGTAAGTTGATTAACAGTACCAGTGGTTTAGGTACGGCTGCGCATCAATACAGTCGCCCAGTTTCTGGCCCGACGTTATATTCCTTTGGTTCAATCCAAGCGGGTGAAGTGCGCTGGAAAGGTATGGTTATCGGTGCACCAACAGGTACCTCGGTAAAAGCTATTGCTAGTGGTCGTGTCATTCTAGCGGGTCATCTTAACGGCTATGGTTATATGGTGATTGTGAAACATGGCGACAGCGACTTGAGTTTATATGGTTTTAACCAAGCGGTATTTGTAAAACAAGGTCAGCTGGTATCTGCGGGACAAACCATCGCACAAGTGGGGAATACGGGTGAGATCTCTAAACCGGCACTTTACTTTGGTATCAGTCGTAAAGGGGTGCCTGTGAATCCAGCTGGGTGGATTAAATAATGGCAAGGTTCTTTCAAAGTGCGGTCAAAAATACGATCATTTTTTCAACCGCACTTTTCTCTGCGTTTACTTTTGCACAAGGCAAACTGGCTATTGTAATTGATGACATTGGCTATCATCCGAAAGAAGATGCTGAGGTTTTAGCCATGCCAAAAGAAATCTCTGTCGCTATCATTCCTGCTGCGCCCTATGCCAAAATACGCAATCAAGAAGCGAAAGCACAAAATCACGATATTCTCATCCATATGCCGATGCAGCCTGTCAGCAACATTAGAACTGAAGAAGGTGGTTTGACTTTAGGCTTATCTGAAGCGCAAGTGAATGAGCGAGTGAAAAAGGCTAAAGCTATTGTGCCAAACGCCATCGGCATGAATAATCATATGGGCAGTGCAGCCACGGCTGATGCCACATTAATGACCTATCTAATGACTGCACTTCGTGAGCAGCATTTATTTTTTTTAGATAGTCGCACCATTGGAAAATCAGTCGCGGGAAAAATAGCAAAAGAACAAGGCGTACGTGTATTAGAGCGTCATGTATTTTTAGATGACAGTGATGATTTGGCAGATGTTCAACGCCAATTTCAAAGTGCCATTCAATATGCACGCAAACATGGCACAGCCATTGCCATTGGACACCCTCGCCCAAATACTGTGGCTGTATTAAAAGCGGGAATAAAAAATTTACCCGATGATATTCAATTAGTGAGCATGGGAAGTTTATGGCGAAATGAAAAAATCTTGCCACCTAAACCATTTATCTTACTTTTTAATGATATTCCTGCGCCAACCTCAGTCGCACCGTTTGAGCCAATTCCTTTATTACGGGGTGTACCAAGATAACAAAAAGAGCGGTTAAAAAACCACTCTTTTTTTATCGTTTTAAACTTGCCTATCGACCATTGCGTTCAAAGAACAAGACAGTTGCTGCAACGCGTGAGTGAACGTTGAGCTTACGGAGTAAGTTACGAATATGTACTTTAACCGTCTCTTCAGAAATAAAAAGTTGGCCTGCAATTTGTTTGTTAGATAACCCTGTCGCAATTAAACGTAACACATCCATTTCACGGTCAGTCAGCGAATCCATTGGATCAACGGTATGTTTGCGTTCTAACAGTAAATTTTTGATCGAATCACTTAAAATCACTTCGCCTTGTGCAATACGTTTAATTTGCTCAAGTAGCACATCTGGCTCGGTATCTTTTAATAGATAACCGTCAGCACCCGCATCGATGAGAGTGAAAATATCATTTTTCGCATCAGAGACAGTTAAGATCAAAATTCGTGCATCAACGCCTTCCGCACGCAAGCCTTTAAGGGTATCTAAACCAGAAAGGCCTTTCATATTCAGATCTAAAATGATTAAATCCGGGGATTCTTGAATCGCAATGGAAATACCTTCTGTACCGCTTCCTACATCGGCAACGACTTCAAAATTCTCTTCTAATTCAACTAATTGTTTGATACCACGACGCATTAATGGATGGTCGTCGATAATTAATACTTTTAACTTTTCTTGCATAATTTTCTCCAAGAGATGAGAGGACGCACATTCTATCGCCTGAAGGCGAAAACGTCCACAGCCTTAGATTATTTCTCAATAGATTTTCAAAAGAAGGGATTCTATCGGGATTTTGCCTATCTTCCAATGCATATTTGTAGATATACTTCATTTATCTCAAACAATACTTGTTTTGATTTAGCTAGTCGCAACTCCTTTTGCTTTTAAATTTGAACGGCATGATATGCATACCGCTTTCTGTCAGATGCAATTGATAAAATTGCGGGTAATTAAAATTCCGCTGCACCATTTTATACGGATTTTTACAACCTTTCGAGCCGAGTGATTGATAAATCTGATTTACTTCACGGACCTTGTCATCTTTTGAACCTTCACATTGACGATAAATTTCGAGACGATTCTTTTCATCTAACAAATAGACGTTAAAGCTATTATCGGCATTATCTTCAAAGAAAAATTGTAAAAAACCTTCACTGGCAAACAAATCAATTTCAGGTGGATATCGGCGTCCCTCAGGGATAATTTCTTTCTCTTCCAATTGAGTTGGCAAAACGTCTTCAAAATTGACTGCACTTTCTTTTCCGCCTTCAATAGGTTGCAAACTGATCCCTTTTTCCTCAAAAAAGAATTGCCAGTTTTTCCCTGCTACACGTAAACGAGAATGGGTTGTTGGACGACTATCCCCCAATTGAATACTAATACAACGATTGACTAACGCACTCACTAAGTTTCGCAACGTACGATTGTAGTGTTTACTGTAACAGAAAACCTGTACAGAACGCGGCTGATTTACACCCTGATCAATTTTATTAGAAAGCACTTTTAAGGCAAGCAAAATCGCATTCTGCCCTTCAAAGTGTAAGGTTCGAATTTCATTCCATACGTTACGGTAAGTGAAATCAATGCTACCCACCAAACTCTGTTCTAATTGACCAAAACTGAACAAATCACTTGGCGAAATATTGGATTTAAGTTCTTCCACTTGTGCAGTTGGGTCATTTACTAAGTTCACAGCGATAAATAGATCACGGATTTCACATTGGGACGAAAGCGCCTCATTTGTAGGCGCTTGGCCATTGGTATGCGGGAAAAATAACCGTAAATCGGCAACAAAATTACGCAAAGTCAGTTGGTCGATATTTTGACTAATTAGATGTAAACACGTTTCAGCGGTCAGCAAGCGATTAAAATAAGCCCATGCAACAACTTTATTTAAACTTTCCCCATATTCAATCACGCGTTCTTTCGAGAACATAATATGATTTGGCGGCTGATTCACCAGATACCACCCATCCTTAAAATTCTTATTACCGTGAACTTCGATAAATGTGAGGTGATCTTCCGCTAAATTATGCGAAATCTGTGAATTCAGTAGCGTAATTTTACCTGGCAGCTCTTCAAATGCGGTATAAAGCTTACGAGAAAGTACCGTAATATCTTGCGGAATTACGCTAGAATTAATTTTATGTTTACGCGCAAAATCCACTAGATTTCGATAACTCATCATCAAGAAATTCACCAAATTATTGTGACTTTCTTTCACCCGTTTGATTTTCCAATTTGGACGCTGATCTAATTCTTCAATACGTTCTTTTAACCAACCCCATTCTTGGGCCATCATTTTCATATAAGAAATACGCCAGTTTGAGGCGTGATATAACGCAAAGTCTTCCGTCGCCTTCACATAAAAACAAGAGCGTACAAAATCAAGGCGCTTAAATTCTGAATGTGCGGTCAAATATTGGCTAATTCTCTCTAGAATCGCAATATAAGGGTCAAAATGATGTGCAGCGGTACTACGACCGGAAAGTAAATCTTCTTTAAATTGACGAGCAATTAAATGGGCATTTGGGTATTCTTGGGCATAGGTTTCCAACAATAAGATTTTCATCACCGATTTATACGGTGAATCGATACCTTTATACAGTTGCCATAAGCTCGCACCAAAATATTCACTGGCAGAAAATTGCCCTAACCCGCCAAAATCAACCCAATCATTTGGATTAAGCTCACCTTCCGCCACTAAACGCGCAACTTCGGCTTCATATTGTTTTTCATCTTCCACCCACAAGTGGAGCCACAATAATGGCTTACCCGCAAGGCGTACAGCGGAACGATAAAACTCTTCCAATAACAACATATATTGGGCAGAACCACTGTTTTCTTTGGTTAATGGATCGGAATAACGCTCATTACGGAAGCGTTTTTGCGTCATCAAATAAAAATGCATTTCCACATGAAATGTGGATGCCCATTGGGTGATTTTCTTCGTTTTTTCCGCTAAGCGCTGCTGATCTTGCTCAGATAAATCATCTTGATGGCAGATCCAAATATCCAAATCTGAAGCTGAAGTTTGGCTAATGGAGCCAAAACTACCCATCACATAAATACCCAAGATCGGTGCAAAAACAGCATCAGAATTGACCGCACTTTGCACACTTGCTGCAAGTTCAGGATGTTCTTTTGAGAGAAAACCTTGCTGATAATTGGAAAGGATAAAATCAGAAATGCCTACTGGAGCATCTTCTACATAACCCGGCAAAGCTGAATGATTAAGATGCAACAACAGAGGCAACAAAGAGACGATGTGTCGGAATGCATCACCAGAGCCCAGCAATGCTCGATCAAAACGACGTTTATCTAGCGTTTCAATACATTTTCGGGCTTGAGTGAGATCGTATTTCAAGGCTTCCTACCTATCACCAAATAACTGGCGTTACTGTACCACTTACCTACTCAGAAATCAAAAATTTAAATGATCTGACTTTTTGCCCTAAAAATGGTAGCATAGGTCACATTTTCATTAAAAATCAGCGGTATTTATGGCTGTACTTAAAACCTTAAAAATTGCGACCCGTCAAAGCCCTTTAGCCCTTTGGCAAGCTAATTTTGTGAAAGATCAATTAGAAAAATTTCACCCAACACTTTCTGTTGAATTAGTTCCTATGGTAACAAAAGGCGATGTAATCTTAGATTCACCTTTAGCTAAAATTGGTGGAAAAGGCTTATTTGTTAAAGAGTTAGAAAACGCTTTACTCGAAAAACGTGCCGATATTGCTGTCCATTCAATGAAAGACGTACCGATGGAGTTTCCAGAAGGTTTAGGATTAAGCGTGATCTGTAAACGCGAAGATCCACGTGATGCTTTCGTATCCAATACATACCGCTCATTAGATGATTTGCCCCAAGGTGCTATCGTTGGAACATCAAGCTTACGTCGTCAATGCCAATTAAAACAATTACGCCCAGATCTTGATATTCGCTCTTTACGTGGCAATGTGGGAACCCGATTAAGTAAATTAGACAATGGCGAATACGATGCCATTATTTTAGCCTCGGCCGGCTTAATTCGTTTAGGGCTAGCAGAACGTATTGCCTCATTTATTGAAGTGGAACAATCTTTACCGGCTGCCGGACAAGGCGCAGTGGGCATTGAGTGCCGTGTTGATGATGAAGAAGTGAAAGCATTACTAGCTCCACTTTCAGATGCGACTACGACGACTTGTGTTTTGGCTGAGCGTGCAATGAATACCCGCTTACAAGGCGGCTGCCAAGTGCCAATTGGTGGATACGCCATTGAGCAAAATGGTGAAATTTTCTTGCGTGCTCTTGTCGGAGAAACCGATGGCTCAGCGATTATTCGTGCGGAAGGTAAAAGTGCGGTTGAAAATGCCGAAGCATTAGGCGTGAGCATTGCAGAACAACTTCTAGCACAAGGCGCAGATAAGATTCTGGCGAAGATTTATTCAGCATAGGAAATTACCATGGCCGTACTAGTCACTCGCCCCGATGAACGAGGAAAAGCCCTAGTTGACCAGCTAAATCAAGCCGGTGTAGTTGCCTTGCATTTGCCTTTGCTTTCTATTGAAGCGGGTGCTGAGTTGGCACAATTACCGACAAAACTTAATCAGCTAAAAAGCGGTGATTATGTGTTTTTGGTATCCCAAAGTGCGGTCGATTTTGCGGATAAAACCCTGAAAGATATTGGCTTTAACTGGCGTCAAGATTTACAATACTTTACAGTTGGACATAGAACGGCACAGCATTTTTCCTGTCAAACTGAATGCACTGTTCGTTATCCAATTACATCAGAAAATACCGAAGGTGTGCTAAATTTACCGCAAATGACAGAATTAACAGATAAAAACTTGTTAATTTTACGTGGCAACGGCGGACGAGAATTACTACGCGAACAAGCCGCATTACGTGGTGCAACCGTTGATACTATTGAATGTTACCAACGCACACCGATTAGTTATAATAACGAAGAGCAAACCAGTATTTGTATTCGTTCTGGTGTACAAACCCTTGTGGTCACGAGCCTTGAAATTTTACAGGCGTTAATCGAATTTGTGCCTGAAAATGAACAAAATTGGCTAAAAAATTGCTGTTTAGTCACGGTAAGCCAACGCATTGCTGATGTTGCAATACAACAAGGTTGGCATAATGTGGTGGTTTCCGCGGGTGCGGACAATCAAAGTTTACTTAATACCTTACTTAATGAAGTAACTCCCCTTTCTCACTAAGGAAAAGATATGGCGAAAGAGAAATTAACCCCTGAAACGACAGATGAAATCCAAGCAACTGATGCAGTGGAAATTCAAACTGAAGATCGCGAGCATGTTGCGCCACGTACACAAACCGTTGTGAAGAAAAGTGGTACTGGATTAAGTTTATTGGCCATTCTCATTGCACTTGGCGTGGGTGGTGCAGGTTATTATTTTGGTCAACAACAAGTGGATGAATTCCAACAAAAATTGACCGCACTTGAAGCTCAAATCAATAATAAAACGGTGGTTTCAGCACCTGCTCAAGACGTAAAATTTGATACCACACAACTTACCCAATTAGAGTCTGCGAATAAAGCAACGCAAGACAAAATTGCCCAAGTAGAAGAGCTAATCAATGCTAAATCACACGAGTTAGTTGGCTTACAATCACAAATTAATAAAGTGAGCGCGCAAGCTAATGCTCAACAACCTACTGATTGGTTATTCTCAGAAGCGGATTTCTTGCTCAACAATGCATTGCGTAAATTAGTGTTAGATAATGACGTGGATACAGCGGTTTCACTCTTAAAACTCGCTGATGAAACCCTTGCTAAAGTAAATAACTCACAATCCGCAGCTATTCGTAGTGCCATTAATCAAGATCTGAAACAACTTCTCTCCGTAGCTGGCGTGGATCAAAATGCGGTCATGCAAAAATTATCGCAATTAGCCAATACGGTTGATGAATTACCAGTGTTAGATGTGAATTTCGGTGATGATCAAAATGCAACAAAATTATCGGATTCCCTTTCAGATTGGGCTGAAAATGCAGAAAAAAGCGCAACCTCATTCTTAAATCACTTTATTCGCATTTCACCAAAACATGGTGCGGATCGCAAAGAATTATTAGCACCAAACCAAGATATCTACTTGCGTGAAAATATTCGTTTACGCTTACAATTAGCGATTATGGCAGTGCCTCGTCAACAAAACGAGCTTTATAAACAATCTTTAGAAGCCGTCGCATCTTGGATTCGTAGTTATTTTGATACCAATGCTGAAGTGACTCAAAGTTTCTTAAAATCAGTGGATGAATTATCTGAAGTATCCATCTATGTAGATGTACCAAGCCAATTACAAAGCTTAAGTATGCTTGATAAGTACCTAAATCGTACACCTTTAGATGTGCAGAAAGTGGAAATTGAAGCAGAAAAAGCGGTTGATAATTCACCAAGAAAAGAAGAAGTAAAACCGGCACCTGAAGCGAAAGCGGAAGAGCCAAAAACTGAAGAAAAACCCGCTGAAGCACCTGCTGCACAACCGGCAACTGAACCCCAACAATAAGGATAGATAATGTTTAGAGTTCTCTTTTTAATGATCGCCTTACTTGCCGGATTGATTGCTGGGCCTTACCTCTCCGGTCAGCAAGGTTATGTCAGAATTGAAACAGCAAACACCATATATGAAATGTCGCTCACTACATTAGTCATTTTCTTTGTGGTCGCACTTGCGATAATTTATACATTAGAATGGATTGTCACCCGTTTCTTCCGTTTAAGTAGCAATACCTATAACTGGTTTTCTCGCCGTAAACGTGTGAAAGCACAACGTCAAACCCTTGAAGGCTTGATGAAAATGAATGAAGGCGATTATGCCAAGGCAGAAAAACTGATTGGTAAAAACGCGAAACACTCTGCAGAGCCAGTATTAAATCTGATTAAAGCCGCTGAAGCTGCACAACAACGCGGTGATGAATTCAGCGCAAACCGTTATTTAATTGAGGCGACTGAGCTTGCCGGTTCAGATAATCTAGTCGTCGAAATTGCTCGCACCCGTATTTTATTACAACAAAATAAATTACCGGCAGCGCGTAGTTCCGTCGATAGCTTGCTTGAAATGTCAGATCGCAACAAAGAAGTATTAAAACTTGCTGCTGAAATTTATAGCCGCTCCAAAGCTTATCAAGCACTTGATGGCATCTTAGATTTAATTGAAGGTTCTGGCTTATTCTCAGCAGAAGAATTTAAAGCGCTTCAACAAGAAACAGAAAATGGCTTGTTAGATGAGAAAATGAATGAAGAAGGCGTTGAAGGCTTGCTCGCATGGTGGGAAGCTCAACCACGCCGTCGTCGCAATGACTTAGAGTTAAAAACAGCTTTAATTCAACGTTTAATTGATTGCAACGACCACGAGTCAGCTTATGAATTCACGCTTGAAATCATGAAGAAATTGGGTGATAACACCCCTATTAGCCCTGAACTTTGCACGCAAATCACTCGTTTACAAGCAGAAGATAACAGCAAACTGCTCAAATTAGTGGAAAAACGTGCAAAACGTGCAGATGAAAGCCAACGTTGTTGTCTCAATCGTGCATTAGGCTATCTTTATGTACGTAATAATGACTTCGCTAAAGCAGCAGAAGCATTTAAAGAAGTCACTGCTTGCCCAACTCAGCTTCAACCAAATGATGTCATGATGGCGTCTTATGTGTTCGAACAAGCTGGCGACAAAGAAGCTGCGGAAAAAATTCGTCAGGACAGTTTAAAATCAGCCATGTCTATTCAGGACAAACCCGCTGAAACACAAACTGAACCCAAAATAGACGAAGAACCAACCGCACTTATCGCAAAACGTGATTAAAATAAACAACGACGGGGCTAAATAAAGCCCCGTTTTTTTTATTATTTCACACTCACCGATCTCATTTAAAACACATCTCTTATTACATTTCATTATAAATAATGCATTTCCATTCTTTTCTCACCGTTTCAAAATTTTTTACTATATCGTTACGCAAACGATCAAATTATAAAAAATGAATTGGGATTATATTTTAAGTGTCACCCCACGTTTTATTCATGCCACGCTGATGACCCTTCACCTCGCCTTTTGGGGCATTTTATTGTCGCTAGTGATTGGTGTGATTTGTGCTGTGATTACCACCTACAAAGTCAAATCATTAACTTGGTTAGTAAAAGGTTATATTGAGCTTTCTCGTAATACGCCTTTATTGATTCAAGTGTTTTTTCTCTATTTTGGGCTTTCTAAAATTGGCCTGAAATTAGATGGTTTTACTTGCGGCATTATCGGCCTGGCATTTTTAGGTGGAAGCTATATGGCAGAAG
>ERZ773077.334-NODE-334-length-35370-cov-5.535863_pt1 | contig 35370 bp, 30 predicted proteins | sample MGYA00580612_ERZ773077 | MGnify/ENA primary metagenome ERZ773077 (study PRJEB29015, sample SAMEA2737971) | human oral metagenome | biome: human oral; feature: human-associated habitat; material: dental | place: China | collected 2021 ...
TTAATAAATAAATAACTAATTAATAAACAATCATAATAGCGATGAACATTTTGAAGCGATTTTGCTTATGGACATTGTGCTTATTGCCGCTACTAGCGGGGGCACAAAGCGTAGATTTACAGGGGACTGTAAAGGATACGAAAGGTGAGCCCTTATTGGGGGTTTTTATTTTGGTGAAGGGTACCCAACGAGGTGCTACTACCGATTTTGATGGTAACTACAGTTTGCAAGCAAATGTAGGGGATGTACTTAAGTTTTCGTTTTTGGGGCTTAAGACGGTAGAAAAGAAAGTAGCGGCAGGGGTTACTCATATAAATATTACAATGGAAGACGATGTGCAAGAGCTGGAAGGTACTGTAGTAACGGGCTACGGGGGCAAGAAGATAGCTAGCCGTACGGTAGCATCGGTAGCCACAGTGCAGGGAAAAGAATTTGCACAAACGCCTAACGCTAATGCCATTGACGCACTACAAGGGAAAGTAGCGGGGATGGTGGTTACTACTGAATCTGGAAGACCAGGGGCTGGCTCTTCGGTATTGATACACGGGCTGAATACTTATTTTTCGGTATTTGACCCTAAAATAGTGTCAGAACCTTTATACGTAGTGGATGGAGCTACTGTAAGTGGTGATATAATGACGATGTATAACCCTAATGATATAGAGAGTGTAACGGTACTAAAAGACGCTGCTTCTACTTCTATTTACGGGGCACGTGCTGCCAATGGGGTAATACTCATCACCACCAAAAAAGGAAAACGCAACGAGCGTACTAATGTTACTATCAGTCACCAATTAGGTTTCTCTATCCCTACCAATGTGATGAATAAGTTTTTTGACAATATGGTTACGCCCCGCGAATATATGGACTTTTGGATCAAAAAAGAACCAAGAGCAATTACTTCATTGGGCAGACGCTTGGGGTATACCGAGACGACACCAGAAGCTATTACTGATAGAATATTGGCAGAAAACCCACACAATACCCGTTGGGATAAGGTTTTCTTTCACGGGTATGCACCAGTTTCGCGTACCGATATATCTTTATCGGGTGGGAGTTTAAACACTTCGTATTACTTATCGTTTGGCTATTTAGACCAACAGGGGATGAAAACGCGTTCTGCTTACCAGCGTTATACACTCAATGCGAATATAGATACCCAAGTGGCAGAATGGCTAAAGGCGGGAATTTCAGTTTCGTTAGGGCATAGTAGTGCAGAGAGTGTAGCAGGCGATGCTTCTACCGATATTTTATCATTGCCTATTTATTCGCCTACCGATAACAAAGGCAAACGAAAAGATTATATTTTTTCAATCTTGGGAGTAGAACAAGGTTTTTACCACCCCGATTATTTGGCTGAAAAACGTCCTGGTGATAGTTATGGAGAGAATATTATGCCTATAGGTTATTTGCAAATAGAACCAATTAAAAACCTGACTTTTAAAACACAATTGGGGATACAATACAATATAGGTGAGGGATACAACCGAAATTTGCCTTCTTTTGTGGAATATCGCGGGACAGGTGAAACAGTATCAAGCGCCTCTCGTAATATCAATAAGAACTTGCAACGTACCTATACTAACTTATTGGAATACAAATGGAATATAGCGAATTTGCACAATTTTGATTTTCTTTTAGGACAAGAGTCGTTGGAATCAGTAGGACGTTCGTTTAGCGGAAGGTCATTAGGACAGCCATCGGACGGGCTAATGATGCTAAGTCTCGGAACCCAACAATTGGAATTGAAAGATAGCCAAGAGGAAAGTGGTTTTAACTCTTATTTTGGACGAGTGGAATATTCGTATAAAAACCGTTACTTTTTAGACCTATCGGCACGCCGTGATGGCTCATCGGCATTTGGGGCTAATAACCGGTATGCCAACTTTTGGGCGTTTGGAGCGATGTGGAAGCTAAAAGAAGAGGCATTTTTGAAACAAGTAGACTGGCTTACCAGCTTAGACTTGCGCTTTAGTACTGGACTTTCGGGTAACTCATCTATAGGGCAATATAACAACAGAACTCTTATAAGCCCGTCTAACAATTACAGAGAGCGTCCTGGTTATTTTCTTTCATCACTTGGCAACCCCGATATTATGTGGGAGGAACAACAAAAAACAACTTTGGGGCTGAATGTTTCTATAATGAAAGGAACCAACCTGAATGTAGAAGTGTATGAACGTAATACTTATAAAACGCTTGGAAGAGGTTATATAAATTCGGCTTCGGGCTTTACCTTTATTTCTGACAATATAGGCAATATGCAGAACCGAGGGATAGATATTACCTTCTCTACCATTGCTTATAGAAGCCAAAACAACGACTGGAATATACGTCCGTATTTCAATATGAACTACAATCAACAAAAAGTAAAGTCGTTGCACCTAAACAAGGAGTTTTTTGCGAATAGTTTTAATTATGCGGGTTATAAGCTAAATGAGGAATTGCAATGGGCAATGCCTATATTTAAAGGTTTAGACAAGAATGGTTATGCACAATGGTATTTGCCTAAAGAGAACTATATGGAGCAACAAACAGATGATAGCAAGGTTACCTATCAATACGATTCGAAAAAATTGATGCAAACTACTAATAAGAAAATGTTTGCCCCAGTGAATGGAGGCTTTGGGCTTACCGCTACATACCGCAATGTATCGTTAGATTTGGCATTTTCTTATTCGTTGGGCAAATGGATGATAAATGAAGATAGGTATTATACCCTTAATCCAGGTGTTTTTGGTACGAAAAACTTTAGCCGAGAATTGCTAAACTATTGGAAACAAGAGGGCGATGATACCGAAATACCAGCACTAAATAGCTCACGCTTTATGGAGAAGGATACGCGCTTATTGGAGAATGCTTCGTATATGCGATTGAAGAGTTTGGGTTTGAGCTATTCGTTGCCACAACAGGCTATTGAAGATATGCGTTTCTTTACAGGAGTACGTTTGTACGCTTCGGCACGTAACCTCTTTACTATTACCAAATATACAGGAGCAGATCCTGAATTTGCAAATACAATATCACGCGGGGGTTACCCACCTACTCGTCAGTTTACTATAGGTGTAGAACTTAAATTTTAAAAAGAAAAGCAAATGAAAAAAATACTATATATAACATCTTTACTGTTGGTTATTAGTGTGTTGCCAACGGCTTGTGCCCGTTTAGATTTAGAACCTTATAACGAGGTAGATGAGAGCAAAAACTTTAACAGTAAGCGCGATGCTGAGCTGTGGGTGAATGGAATGTACAACGCCTTGCGCGATGCTAACCAAGGAAAACAGATGTACGCTTCGGACGTGCAAGCTGATTACCTAAATGCTGCACAGGGGATGGAAAAAGCGCCTAATATGCACCGCTGGTCGCTTTTTAATACTTCAGAAGAAACAACAGCTACCATTTGGAAAGAACGTTTTTTGATTATTCAGGATATAAATATTGCCCTTAAAGGCTTTCCTAAAATACCTGAACAAAATGAAATAAAAGGACTTACGGGAGCGTTGTACTTAGGGCGTGCTTATTGTTATACCTATTTGGTTACTCACTTTTGTAAGCCTTACAAAGCTGCTACAGCTGCTACCGATTTAGGGTTGCCCATTCTTACTGATACTACGCTTAAGAACTTTCCTCCTCGTAGTAGTGTGAAAGATACTTATGCCTTTATCTTGAGTGATATTGCCCAAGCGGAAACCTTATTGGCTTCTGAAACTGGTGAGGAGGGAGCTGATACTTTTACCATAGATGCGGTAAAAGCCCTAAAAGCACGTGTATTACTTTACCAAAATGATTGGGCACAAGCATACCAAGTGGCAGAACAGCTTATTGCTACAGGACATTACCCCTTAGCAAGCTCGGCAACGGCTTTTGGGAAAATATGGACAGAAGATAGTAATACCGAAAATATCACTCAACTATATGCTGCTATTAGTGCTGGAGTATCGGAAGTTTCAAATAATACGAATGACCTTTACTTATCAGAACAAGAAAGTTTCTTTATACCAGGACAAATAGAGGCGAGCCCTAATGTGCTACCTACACAAGATTTTGTAGATTTATTTGAGGCTGACGACTGGCGCAAAGATGTGTTTTTAAAATCGGTAGATATAGGTTTCTTTAGTCTTTATGCAGTAAATAAATACCCTAGGAATGAAAAATTGGAGCTTGCTAATAGTGTTTTCTTTTACTACGGACATAAGGCAAAACTCTTCCGTATAGCCGAAACCTACCTCATAGCTGCTGAAGCAGCTTTTAAGAATAATGACGAAACGAATGCTAAGCGCTATTTGAATTTATTGCGTGCAGCACGTGGACTAGCAGCGGTAACTACTACAGGTAACGACCTTTTTACCGATATACAAAACGAACGCAGTCGTGAGCTTTGTTTTGAAGACTTTAGGCTGTATGACCTTAGTCGTTGGGGACTGCCTGTAAAGCGTGGTACTCCTCAGGACTTGAGCTCTATCAGAAGTACCCCAGCCGAAGACTACAATGAGCTCAATATACAAGTGGGCAGTGCTTACTATCACAAAATAGTATGGCCTATTCCTGCTGATGATATAGACTACGAACGAGGTAAATGGAAACAGAACCCAGGTTGGTAACCCTATAATTAGCAAATTAGCAAATGTGAAAATTTGCTAATTTGCTAATTATCTAATTTATAAAAATATGGAATACTATCAATTACACAACAAACTAAAAGAAGCGTTTGATACAAACAACAATGTGGCATTGCCTGATTTGGGGGTGCGTATCACTCATAACAATTTCTTCTCGGAAGGGGCTAAAAATTACTTGCCCGGTAGTGAACATTTATTTTGCAAAGAGCACAACCTTGCTTTTACCTCGCAAAGTGCTCGTACCCAAGACGATTTGGACTGGGTGGACTATGAAGTGGAGTGCAATATCAGCTTTCAGTATCACATAGTGCAACCTATAAATGATACCCAAGCGAATGGGGTGATTATTGTATTTCACGGGCTGAATGAAAAGAAATGGGACAAGTATTTGCCTTGGGCATACGCCCTTAGTAAGCATACGGGTAAGGCGGTTATCCTTTTTCCGATAGCCTTTCATATGAGTCGTGCGCCTGAACGCTGGAGTTCACGCCAAGAGATGTATGTTATTGCCCAAAAACGTATGGAAGAACATCTTGACAACAGCGAAACTTCCTATGTGAATGCTGCTACAAGTACTCGCTTAGACGCATATCCGCAAAGGCTATTCTGGTCGGGATTGCAAACGTATAACGATATTGTACAGCTCATTACCGACCTAAGAGCAGGGGTATTGCCTACTATAGCTTCTACGGCTACAGTAGACCTTTTTGGTTACTCTATAGGTTCGTTTCTCTCGGTAATACTAATGATGGCAAACCCCAAGGGCTATTTTACTAACGCTAAGCTTTTTTGTTTTTGCGGCGGTATGACCATAGACCGTATGTTTCCTATTTCCAAATATATAATGGACGGGCGTGCAGCTATTACGATGCAGAAAACTTTTGCGGAGCTACTGAGTACTAACTTCAAAACTGACCCACGCTTAAAACATTATCAGGATAGTAATTTGCATTTTGAAGAAGGTTGGTTTAAAACGATGTTGCGATATAACTACTACCAAAAGGAGCGAGAAAAACGCTTTTCGCAGTTGGAAAATCAGATAAAAGCTTTGGTATTGGAACAAGACGAAGTAACGCCTCCTATAGAGGCACTCAACACGCTGAAAGGCGGTTATCGGAATATCAATATAGAGGTAGAAATAGATGATTTTCAGTATCCTTATACTCATATGAATCCGTTTGCACTCACTACGAAGAATGCTGCTGAAGTAACGGAGGCATTTGAGCGGTTTGTAAAATCGGCAACAGAGTTTTATAATAGGTAATAAACGACTAAAAATTAATAATTTATGAATGATATTATTAATACTACCGACTATAAAGATTGGCTACAATCCTTAAAAAATAGGATACAACAAAGCCAAATAAAAGCCGCTATACAAGTAAATAGTGAGTTGCTGCGCCTTTATTGGCAAATGGGAAAAGATATCGTTGAGAAACAAGAGCAAGCTAAATGGGAAACAACTTGTTTCCCATTTAGAAATTTCATCTTATAAATTATTTGATGAATATAAATCATCTTTGCCAAGTATAGAAGAAATTGAAAGGCAATTAAATACAAATAACAAATGATAGATACCCATACACATTTATATTCAGAAGAGTTTGATAAAGATCGTGCTGAGATGATAGCGCGGGCAAAAGCTGCGGGGGTAACGCGTTGCTTTATTCCTGCTATTGATAGCAGTTATACAGAGCGGATGTTTCAACTAAAAAACGAATATCCTGATTATGTGTTTCTGATGAACGGCTTACACCCTTGCAACGTGAAAGAAAACTATAAAGAGGAGCTCACCCACGTAGAAAACTTGATGCCGACACACTCTTTTTGTGCTATTGGCGAAATAGGGATTGACCTTTATTGGGATAAAACTTTTCTCAAAGAACAACAGGAGGCTTTTGCGTGGCAAATACAGCTGGCTAAAAAACATCAGTTGCCTATAGTGATACACTGTAGGGAGGCTTTTGACGAAGTGTTTGAGGTGTTGGAAAGTGAGAAAGGAGATGACCTCTTTGGTATTTTTCACTGTTTTAGTGGTACGGAAGCTCAAGCGTATAGGGCAATTGACTATGGACTGCACTTAGGGATAGGAGGTGTGGTGACTTTTAAGAATGGAAATATAGATAAGTTTTTGAGAAATATAGATTTGCAGCATATTGTTTTAGAAACTGATAGTCCGTATTTAGCCCCTATACCTTATAGAGGCAAACGCAACGAAAGTGCTTATATAGTGCAAGTTGCAGATAAGCTGTCGGATATATATGAGTTGCCCGTAGATGAAATAAAAAGAATTACGACAGAGAACGCTACAAAAATATTTAAGATTTAATTAGGTATTTTCAAAATTATTTTGTTATTTTGCACTTGTTATAGGATTGATTTTAGTGAAAACAATAGAGCGAAACTTTTGAAAATGGAAGATTATTTTAAGTCTATACGTCCGTATTACGACCACGAGGTACCACAGGCATTACAGCGAATAAAGAAGAATTCATTGATAGCTGCGATGCTTGCATATGCCTTTCCTAATGATACAGAGGAGGAAAGGATAGCACGGCTCCTTAGTTGCCAAACGGTAGCTGATTTTCAGGTATCTATAATGGTACAAGTGGTGGAAAAAGCAATAGAGAAAAGTATGTCGGGTTTTACCTACGAGGGGTTTGAGCATTTAGACCCTTCGAAGGCTTATGTGTTTATCTCAAATCATCGGGATATTATTCTGGATACTTCGCTGCTAAATGTGGCATTACATAGGAATGGACTTGGAATGACAGCTTCGGCAATGGGTGATAACTTGTTGCGCAAGAGGCATCTAAAAACTTTGGCAATGCTCAATAGGAATATTATCATCTATAGGAGTTTGCCACCACGTGAGGCGCTTGAACATTCGCACTTGGTATCGGAATATATACACGATTGCATTACGCATCATAGAAATGTGTGGTTGGCACAGCGTGAAGGGCGTACTAAAAACGGTGATGACCGCACGCAACAAGGGGTGCTGAAGATGCTTTCGCTGAGTGCACCTGATGATATAACCCCTTTGCAATACCTAAAACAATTGCACTTAGTACCAATGGCTATATCGTATGAATTTGACCCTACGGATGTGCTGAAACTGCCTGCATTGGTAGCTCAACATCAAGGGGTAGCCTATGTAAAATCACAAAAAGAAGATTTTGAGAACATCATACAAGGACTTTTGGGGCAGAAAGGGCGCGTACATATTTCGGTAGGGAAACCACTTAATGAAGCATTGGATGTGATAGAGCAAGAACACAAGCACCTGAATAAACAACTGCAAGCTGTAGCAGAGCGTTTGGATAAGGAAATACATCAGCAATACAAATTATTTCCTGCCAATTATATAGCGTATGACCTGCTTCACCAGACTTCAGCCTATAAGGATTGTTACAACGAAAAAGAATTTAGGCAATTTGAACGTAGAATGAACAATAGGAGCAAATCGGGGGATATTTCGCAAGAAAAGTTCTTGGAGATGTATGCAAACCCTGTAAAAAATAAAACAAATGGAAACTAATAATTCTAAAGTACTACTGATTTATACAGGAGGTACCATTGGAATGATCAAGGATTACGAAACAGGGGTACTTCGCGCCTTTGAATTTGATAATTTGTACAAGCGTATTCCTGAGCTTTCTCATTTAGATTGTGAGATTTCGGTACATTCGTTTGAAAAGGTAATAGATTCATCGGATATGAATCCGAGGCACTGGATAACAATGGCTGAGGTAATAGAACGTGAATACGAACACTACGATGGTTTTGTGGTGCTGCACGGGAGTGATACGATGAGCTATTCGGCATCGGCATTGAGCTTTATGCTGCAGGGGCTTACCAAACCTGTAATATTTACAGGCTCACAACTACCTATAGGTGATTTGCGCACGGATGCTAAGGAAAATCTTATAACATCCATACAATTGGCAGCCCTAAAGGAAAACGGAGTATCGGTAATACAAGAAGTGGGATTGTACTTTGAATATAAACTATATAGGGGTAATCGCACTACGAAGATTAATGCAGAGCAGTTTCGGGCTTTTGCTTCGCCTAATTATCCTATATTGGTGGAGAGTGGAGTGCATCTGAAAGTAATGAAGGAGAATTTGTTGCCACACCCAGTGGGGGAAAAATTGGAAGTGTGGAAAGAATTTGATACTAATGTAGCTATTATAAAGATGTTTCCGGGGATTACGTCTCAATTTTTGGAAGGAGTGTTTGCCATAGAGGGTTTGAAGGCGGTAGTACTTGAGACTTATGGTTCGGGGAATGCGCCTACCAATGAGGATTTTTTGAAGGCATTGGAAGGAGCTATAGGGAGAGGGATACACATAGTAAATGTTACACAATGCTCTGGCGGTAGTGTGATAATGGGCAAGTATGAGGCGAGTGAAGGGTTGCGAAAGATGGGAATCATAGATGGGAAAGACATCACGAGCGAGTCGGCAATTACAAAATTAATGATTTTATTATCAAAAAATATTTCTTCTAAAACACTAAAAATCAAGTTTGAAGAAAGTATGGTAGGAGAAATTTCATAAAAAAAACAGAAAAAAATTTGCGAGGTACAAAAAAATTTTGTTACTTTGGCATTTGGAAATAGAGAGGTGTCCGAGTGGTTGAAGGAGTACGCCTGGAAAGTGTATATACACGAGAGTGTATCGAGGGTTCGAATCCCTTCCTCTCTGCCTCGATAGAAATAGTAATTATTAACTAACAATTTAAAAGATTAAACAAATGAGAAAAATGACATCTAAGCTACTATTAGTAGCAATGTTAATCGTAAATGTAGCAGTGGTTAGTGCTCAAGAAGTAGCAGATACTGCACAACAAAGCAAGGGCTTTCACCAAGTATTCAAAGAGCGTTTCATTGAAGGGGGACCTATGTATATGGCGCCAATACTATTGTGCTTGATTATTGGTTTGGCAGTAGCAATAGAAAGGATTATTTACCTTAATATGGCTACAACAAACACCAAGAAACTTCTTGTAGAAATAGAAGGAGCTTTGGAAAGCAGAGGTGTAGAAGGAGCTAAAGAAGTGTGCCGTGATACAAAAGGTCCTGTAGCATCTATATTCTATCAAGGGCTTGATCGTGCCTCAGAGGGTATTGATATGGTAGAGAAATCGGTAGTATCATACGGTGGTGTACAAATGGGGCAATTAGAAAAGAACGTTACTTGGATTTCGTTGTTCATTGCTATTGCACCGATGCTTGGGTTTATGGGTACGGTAATTGGTATGATTGAGGCGTTTGACAAGATTAGTACAGCGGGTGGCTTGGATGCATCATTGATTGCTGGTGATATCAAAGTGGCGTTGCTTACTACAGTATTCGGTCTAATCGTAGCGATGATACTACAAGTGTTCTACAACTACATTATCGCTAAGATAGATGCAATTGTAAACGATATGGAAGATGCATCAATCTCATTGATTGATATATTGGTAGCTAAAAAAGTAAAATAATAATAATCACCCATTAAAAAGAGATAATATGTATAAGATAGCAAAATATACAGCACTTGGCTTGGGGGTTATAGGGGTTATTTTATGGGCAGTACTTTCACTATCGAACAATGCTAATAATCCTGAAAATGGTGTAATGGGGGCATTATTTGCACTTACTTACATTTTATTGGCGATAGCATTTGCAGCAGTGTTGGTATCAGGAACATTGAATATCTTGTCTTCACCTAAGGCATTGAAAAAGACGCTTATCTATACAGGGGCATTTGTAGTAGTACTATTGTTGGCATACGTATTCTCATCAGGAGATGTAGAAGCTAATGCGAGCGAAGAGGTAAAGAAAGCAAGTGAGTCTGTAAGGAAATGGACAAGCACAGGTTTAATCGCTTTGTATATATTAGTAGCAGGTGCTATAGTAGCGCTAATAGTTTCTAATGTAAAGAAAGCACTAATGAGATAAAAGAATAATATGGCAAAACGTTCAATACCTGAGGTAAATGCAGGGTCAATGGCTGACATCGCTTTCCTTTTGTTGATATTTTTCTTGGTAACAACAACTATAGAAAGCAATTCAGGGATTACTGTAAAATTGCCTCCAAAACAGCCTGCTGACGCTCCGACACCTCCTCCTGTAAGGGAAAAGAACGTGTTGGTGGTGATAGTGAATAAAAACAACCAGTTGCTTATAAATAACAAGATAAGTGAGCTGAAAGATGTAAAACAAACAGCTATAGACTTTTTGGATAATAATGATGATGGTAGCTGCAAGTATTGTAAAGGTGCTGGTAATGACCTTTCATCTGATAATCCGGACAAGGCTATAATATCATTGCGCAACGACCGAGAAACTTCATACAAGACTTATATTGCGGTGCAAAATGAGCTAGTGAAGGCTTATAATGAGTTGCGTGAGCGAGAAAGAAAGCGTTTGTATCCTAATGAAGTGGAATACAATAAGATGGAAGAGGAGTTTGGTGCAGCTCGTACGCCTAAGGCGCGCAAAGATGCATTGGAGCCTAAAATATTGAAACTGCAGGAGCTTTTCCCAAGAAAGCTGATAGAAACTGCGCCTAAGAAACACTAAAATTAAAGAGTATGTCAAAATTTACGAAAAAGAAGAGTGGTGATTTGCCACCAATCTCTACGGCATCTTTGCCTGACATTATTTTTATGCTTTTGTTTTTCTTTATGACAGTAACAGAATCAAAAGATAGTGATTTGATGGTTCAGAATAAGTTGCCTGTAGCGGATCAAGTACAGAAGCTGGACAAGAAAGACCCTGTGGTGTATATATACGCTGGGAAGCCTCTACCGAAGTATCAATCTAAATTTGGTGCGAATGCGAAAATACAGGTAAATGATAAATTTATAGATGTAGCAGAAGTGAGTCATTACATACTAAACTATCGTGATGGATTGCGTGAGGAGTTACAAAATATGTTTATTACTGCACTAAAGGTGGATGCTGACACAAATATGGGACTTGTGAGCGATATTCGTGAGAAATTGCAAGATGTGAATGCGCTTAAGCTTTCATACATTGTACACGAGGGCTCTCCACTTAACCAGAAATAGGTTTTTAAATTAATATTGTAGGAAAAGACGTATTATTATTTATGCGTCTTTTTCTATTATAAGGTGAATAATAACAAATTAAATAAAAAAAGAAATGAAGAAGATTTTATTTTTAGTAGGGTTACTTTTTACAGTAGCTACAGCATCAGCGCAGGCTGTTTTGGATAAAGGGGGCTTGCAACTTAATGGTAAATTGGGTATTTCGGGCTGGGGCGTTCCTGTTGCTATAGGGGTTGATTATGGTATTACTCCTGAAATAACAGTGGGCGGTGAGCTTTCGGCTCGTTTTTACAATACAACGGGTCTTAAAAAGAAAGGTGAAAACTACTATGGATTCCCAATTTATGAGACTGCTAATTTTACGCACTCTATATTTGGTATTTTTGCTAATGGGAATTATCATTTTCATAAATTGTTTAAGTTGCCTTCGCAAGTGGATGTGTATGCGGGTGCGAGTTTAGGATTTTTTGTAGCTTCAAATCCTTCGGGCTATGAAGGTAGTAGTTTTTCTGGCTTTGGCTGGGGAATACAAACTGGTGGTCGCTATTTCTTTACTGACAAATTTGGTGTGCTCTTAGAAATAGGAGGTGGCTTGGTGGGTCACGAGATAAAAGCAGGAGTTACCTATAAATTATAATTTGGAGTAATTAAAATAATCAGTTTATAGGAGGAGGCTATCTAAATGGAAACGTTTAGATAGTTTCTTTTTTTATGAGGTTGTTTCTTGTTTTTCTTCTGCTGCTTTGTGGCAGGCTTGGAATAGATGTAGCTGGCTGTAGCTGTATTTTTCGCCTGTTTGTTGTATGAAATCTTTGAGGGTGGTATTTTCGGTTTGATTGTTAAAAAAGGAGGTTAGCTCTTGTATTTCGTCTTGGTTGAGTATTCGCTGGATAATGGTCGGTGGTAGTTTGCCTTGTGTAACTAATCGTTGTAGGTGGTTGTATATGGTGCTTTCGGTATATTTTCGTTCTTGGGCGATTTGAGTGATGGTTTTTCCTTCTTGCCAAAGTTGTAGGGTTTGGTCGTAGGTATTTGGTTTTTCTTTTTTTTCGTTTTCTTGATTGGGTTTTGTTTTCTCGGTGAATAGTTGTTCTTTTTCTATTTGTTGTAGGGCTTTTTCAAATAGTTGGTTGTATTGTTCGTTTAAGGCTTGGTTGTTTATTTCTTCTTTGGTGAGTGTTTTTTCTTCTTGTAGGAGCTGTATGATTTGTTGTAATTTATAGAGTTTTTTTAGGGTTTCGGATAGGGAATCGTTGAGCTCATAGAGTTCTTTGGTGTATTCTTTTACTTTTTTGAGTTGCTTGATTTTGAGGATTTGGTATATAACTTGGTACCACACTTGGGATAGGAGTGGTATAAAGTAGGAGATGGCTTTTTGGGTTCGTTGGAATATTTGGGTGATAGTGTTGGAGCCGGTGAAATAGGTGTTGAGTTGCTTGGTGAATTTTTGGGCTATTTGGTGGATGTGGTCTATTTGGTGGAGTTGTTGTTGAGCCCAGTTTTTGTGAATATTTTTAGTACCTATTTCGCCGTTGTAGCTGTTGGCGTGTATGATCCATTCTTCGAGGAGGGGTTGCCATTGGAATGCTTTGATGATATTGGCTTGCAGGTATTGATTTTTTCCTATTTGGCAGGCTTGTTGTACTTGTTTTTCGGTAGCTTTGTTGTGTGCGTAGGTAATGACTTCTTCGTCGTTGTCGATGCCTTCTTGTGGTATTGGGGAGAGCAATACAAGTCCGGAGAGGGAACGGAGGCGAGAGAAGGCTACGTAGGCTTGTCCTGAGGCGAATACACTGTTGATGTCGATAATAGCTTTATCAAAGGTGAGACCTTGGCTTTTATGGATGGTGATTGCCCAAGCGAGGCGTAGTGGATATTGTGTGAAGGTGCCGAGTTTTTCTTCTTCTATGTCTTTGGTAAGTTCGTTGGTTTTAAATCGTTTGTTTTCCCATACGTATTGTTCAACGTTGATGGGGTCTTGGCTGTCATCGGGGAGGACTTGGATGTGGTTTTCGGAGAGAGTGACGATGGTACCCATTTTTCCGTTGAAAAATAGGTGTTCGCCAGAGGGGTCGTTTTTGATGAACATTACTCTTGCGCCTTGTTTTAGTTGGATAGTTTTTTCGGTAGGGTAGATGTATTCTGGAAAGTCGTCTATAACGGTGGCTTGGTAGGTGTAGGTGGGTGAGGTGAGTTGTTGCATTTCGTATTGGTTGATAGTATCGGCTTTGTGGTTGTGAGTGGTGAGGGTGATGTAGCTTTTGTCGGTATTTTGTTGGGTAAAATTGGGTTTTACGTGGTCGTTTAGGAATTGTATATCTTGCTGGGTGAGTTTGTTTTCGCGCAGGTGGTTTAGTATGGATATGAAAAGGGGGTCGGTTTGCCGGTATATTTTTTCGAGCTCTATGTATAGGAGCGGGTTTTGTGTGATGACTTGTGATTGGAAGAAGTACATTCCTTTGTAATAGTGCTGTAGGACATTCCATTCTTCTTGTTTTACGACTGGGGGAAGCTGTAGTAGGTCGCCTATAAAGAGCATTTGTAAGCCTCCGAAGGGCTGTTTGTTTCGGCGGATGTGTTGTAGGATATGGTTGATAGCATCGAGGGTATCGGCGCGTAGCATACTGACTTCGTCTATGATGAGGAGTTCGAGGTTTCTGATGAGTTGTAGTTTTTTTTGTTGCATTTGTGTGTGGGCGAGTATGGATTTTTGGTTTTCAAACCGCTGGTACTGAGGGGTTGGGGGTGGTGTGTATGTGGGTAGGAAGGAGGCGAAGGGCAACTGGAATAGGGAGTGTAGGGTTACGCCGCCTGCATTGAGTGCGGCGATGCCAGTGGGTGCTGCTACGATGGTATTTTTATAGGTGGTATTGATGATTTTGTGTAGAAGAGTGGTTTTTCCTGTTCCTGCTTTTCCTGTGAGGAATAGGCTGGTGTTTGTTTGATTGATGAGGGTGAGTATGTATTCTTCCATAGGTTGTTTTATTTGGTGAGGCAAATTTATAAAAAAAATATTGAATATTGAAATAAAAATATTATCTTTGCCACTCAAAATAAAATGACTATGAATAAGCCTGCAACAGAGGAAAGTTTAGAGATAGTAAGGAAGGTTCTTACTAATTATTTGGAGGAGAATGCGCATCGCAAAACTCCTGAGCGGTATGCTATTTTGAAGGAGATTTATGAGTATAATGATCATTTTGACATAGAGACTCTCTATGTGAATATGAAGAATAAGAAGTATAGGGTGAGTCGTGCAACGCTTTATAATACGATGGAATTGTTATTGGAGTGTGGTTTGGTGCGAAAGCATCAGTTTGGGCAGAATCAGGCGTATTATGAGAAGTCGTATTTTGACAAGCAACACGATCACGTGATTCTTACGGATACGGGTGAGATTGTGGAGTTTTGCGATCCTCGTATTCAGACGATTCAGAAGACGATAGAGGAGGTGTTTAACATTGATATTACACATCATTCTTTGTATTTTTACGGTACTCGTAGGGGAGGTGATGGTGTAAAGAAAGCTGAAAAAGTAACTGATAAAGATTAAAATATTATGGCTGTAGATTTATTATTGGGTTTGCAGTGGGGGGACGAAGGCAAAGGTAAAATTGTGGACGTTCTAACACAAGGATATGATATTATTGCGCGCTTTCAAGGAGGTCCTAATGCGGGTCATACGCTTGAATTTAATGGTATAAAGCACGTGCTTCATACAATTCCTTCGGGGATTTTTCACGAAAGTGCTGTGAATGTGATAGGTAACGGTGTTGTGATAGACCCTGTTATTTTTAGGAAGGAAATTGAGGGGCTCAAGAAATATGGGATTGATTTTGCTGGGCGTTTGCTGATTTCGCGTAAGGCGCACTTGATTTTGCCTACACATAGGTTGCTGGATGCCGCTTCGGAAACTTCTAAGGGAAAGGCTAAGATTGGTTCTACACTTAAGGGTATTGGGCCTACATATATGGATAAAACGGGGCGTAATGGCTTGCGTGTGGGCGATATAGAGCTTGATGATTTTGAGGAGCGTTATCGTGTGCTGGTGGAGAAGCATTTAGAATTGCTTGGACATTATGGTGTGGATATTCAGTTTAATCTTGACGAGCTTGAGGCTGATTTTTTTGCGGCTATTGAGGTGTTGCGTGGCTTTGAACTAATTGATAGTGAGGAGTATTTGTATGGAGCACTGAAGAGTGGTAAGCGAATTTTGGCTGAAGGGGCTCAAGGCTCATTGCTGGATATTGATTTTGGTACTTATCCTTTTGTAACCTCATCAAACACTACGGCTGCGGGTGCTTGTACAGGTTTGGGTGTTGCGCCTAATAGTATTGGGCGTGTGATAGGTATTTTTAAGGCTTATACTACACGTGTGGGTAGTGGACCTTTTCCTACAGAGTTGTTTGATGAAGTGGGTGATACGATGACTGAAGTGGGTAGAGAATATGGTGCTACTACAGGCAGGCGTAGGCGTACGGGCTGGCTAGATTTGGTAGCATTGCGTTATGCGGTTAGGGTGAATGGTGTTACGGAACTTGTGATGATGAAGGCTGATGTGCTAAGTGGTTTTGAGACGCTGAAGGTGTGTACGGAATATTTGTATAAGGGAAAGAAGATAGGGCATTTGCCTTATAATATTGAACCTCAAAATGTATCGCCTGTTTATACTGAATTGAAAGGGTGGCATCAGGATTTGACGGGAATTAAGGAGTATGGAGCACTTCCAAAGGAACTTTTGGATTATATTGCTTTTTTGGAGAAGGAATTGGAGGTGCCTATTACGCTGGTTTCGGTGGGGCCTGATAGGACACAAACGATTGTGCGTTAGTATTTTAGTATATGGGTTATGGGGAGTATTGTAAGGGATTTTTTGGATACTTTATTGGAGTATGCTACACCTTTAGTGGCTACTTTTAACAAGGGTGCTACGGAGGAGGAGCTTGCGGATTTTGAGGCGGAGATGGGGGTGAGGCTTCCTGCGGTGGTTCGGGAGATGTATATGATGTTTAATGGACAGCGTGCGGGGGATAACGATGTGTTTTTTTTGGATGGGTTGCGTTTTCTTCCGTTAGGGGAAATAAAGGTTGCCCAAAGGCATTGGCAGGAATTATTGGAGGAAGTATCTGACTTGAAGTCGCTTAGCTTTGATAAGGAAGAGGCAATAGATATGGGCTGGCATAGGGTGATTAGAAATCAGTTTTATGATGGGAAATGGCTTCCTTTTCTTACAAATGGGGCTCGTTTTTTGTTTATTGATTTGAATCCTGACAAGAATGGCCGGCTGGGACAGATTGCTGAGATTGATCTTTTATTACATTCTGTAAAGGAATCATTTATGGATATTCAGGCTTCTTCGCTTGAAGATTGGCTTGAGGACTTGATAGAGAGTATTGAGGTAGGGATTGTATATTATGATGAGGAGCGTCATTCGCTGGTGGATAGTAGTTTATACATAGAAGATGAGCTTGGTATTCCGAATTTCTTTGCACCCGAGCCTGATTATATTTCGGAAGGTGGTTCTAATGTGTATCATTATTCTGATGAGAATTTGAGTGACTGGGTAATTCCTGATAGGGAAAATGTGTATTGTGATGAGATTTGTACTCATTTTAAGCGTTATATAGGCAAAGAGGAAGGTGTATTCAGAGATTTAAAACCTGAATATGTGCATATAGATGTGCATTGGATTGCACCAACGCCTGATAGACCTTATCACGTACTTTTTACTACAGGAATGAGTGATTACCCGATGTATTTACCACAAAATTTAGAAGACCCTAATGACTATAGCTACGCCGAACTGATGGTGTATTTGCCTGAAGATTGGAAAATTGGCGATGAGGCATTTGAGGATTTTAATAATTACTGGCCTATTTATTTTATGAAGATGTTGGCGCGCTTTCCGCATCAATATAAAACTTGGATGGGTGAGGGGCATACAATTCCTAATGGGAATGATGCTGCACCTATAGCAAATACAGATTTTGGGTGCCTGCTTTTATTACCTCCATACACTATGGAAGATAAAGACTTCTTGAAGCTTACCACTGAAGATGGCACTACGATTAATTTTTATGCTATTATACCTATTTACAACGAAGAGATGGAGGTTAAATTAGAAAAGGGGCTGGAGCCTCTTCTTTTGCTTTTTGACAATTATAAGGTGAAAGAACTGATTGACACTCACAGGAGGAATGTGGCTCTTGATAAATAGGGTTATTTTTGCTTATTGAATATTTTGTGCATTAGTTCTTTAAAGGTGCTGAAATCAACGGTGTAGGTGATTCCGGCACCTTGTGCATATCCAATGCGGTCAAGCATATATTGTTGCCATTCGTTTTCGCGGTTGAATATTTTGGCTGTTAGGTTTCCGTTTGGGGTAAGCCTGAAGAGTACTTCTATATTGCCAGCAACGGCGGTGCGCGTGATACCTCCTACAGGGATACCTACTTTGGCATTAACGCTTGCCCAGTCGGTGATTTGAGTGGATACGGTAAAGCCTAAGCGGTCGCTATTGATGTCGGAACGCCCGTCATTGATGCCCGCCTCATAGGATACCCCTAAATTGAGTTTGTTATCCTCGTCTGAGAGGAGTTGGTTGAACAGTCCGGCAGCGGTCTCGAATAAGTTATAGGCTACGAGACGGTTGTCGGTATTTTTTTCGCTCATAAACGAGCCTTGCGCCAAGAGCGAGAAGGCTTGTAGCTGCTTGCGGTCTTGGTCTTCTAATTTGTAGTTAAGTTCTGAAACGAGGCTTGGGCTGCTATCGGGGAAGGTGATGTCGAAGAGGGTTTCGGGGTGCATCAATTCGCCTTCTAGCTTTATAAGCACTTGTGTATTGATTTTTCGGTTATATTGAGAGCTTTCAAGCAAGGTACTTGGATTGGCACTAAGGGTATAAGCGGCTTTTAGGTTTCGTAGGGTAGCGGTAAGTGGGTCGCCACTCCAAGAGATAGAGCCCCCAGGTAGTACAGTAAAGCGTTTATCGATGAAGTTTTCGTACTTGAAGTTGTAGAATCCTGAATAAGTGATAAAGTCGCCCCACATATTAAATTTTCCGTTGGTATTAATTTCTATCAGCAGGGTTCCTTCACCACGCCCTACGAGGCTGCTACCTGTTTTTCTATCCATTACTATTTCTACTTCGGCAGTGGGTTGTACGTTTAGCTCAAAGTTGAGTTCCAGCCCTTTAATGGATTCTAAATCTCGTTGTATTTTTACTTTTTTCTGTCCTTTTTCTACAAAGGTGATGAATGAGTCATCGCCTACGCTTTCGGTGTCGCTAAGGGGGATTTTAAAGGCGGTGCCTTCTTCGGTTTGGGCGTTTACTTTGATGGCTATTTCGTCTAATGCGCCTTTAATGGTAGCCTCGCCTTTCATAAAGGCGGTGCCATAGAATAAAGATTCATCGGTATAGGGGGTATTGAGCACCATAAAGCGCTTGCCGAGTGTTTTGAGTTTAAGGTCGAGGAACCAGTCTAACAATCGGTTGTGGCGTATGGAGCCATTGAGGGTAGCTTTTGTTTTGTAGGCGGTATCAGTGAGCAGCCAATTATCTATAATAAAGTTTTTATTGTTTACTTTTATGCGTGAACCGTCATTAATATCGGCATTTAGGAGCAGATAGCTGATGCCTGCTCCTGCTTTGTTTAGGGTGAGCTCACCGTCCATTTGTGGGTTGGTAATACTACCTGTTATATCTACTTTACCACTCATAGTACCCCTAATATCGTAGAAAATGCCTTCCATAAAGGGGTTGAAGGGGGATAGGGCAAAGTCTTTGAAGTAGGCTTTGAGGTCTAACAAAGTACCTTTTTTCTTATCGATATTTATTTTACCACGAGTAGCGAAACCTGGGGTGCGCCCATTGGAAAAGAAAGCGGCGACATCAAAGGAACTAAGGTCGTTGTTGCCAAAAATACTCATTTCTAAATCGCCGTAATCATAGCCATTGAGTTTGAAGTATTGGATAAACAAATCGGCTGAGGGGTAATATAGTTCTCCTTTTTGGGTGAGTGATATGTTGCCGTTTACCTTACCTGTGAGGTTAAGACCTTTTACTTCGGGGGTTATTTTTTCTAAGGCTACGTTGTGGGCTACCAAGTGTAGGTTTTTGTAATCTTTACTAGTAAGCAGACCGCTAAGGTTGATATATTGGTTTTGGTGAGCCATTTTAAAGTTGTTGATTTTGATACTATCGGCGGTGCGGTTTAGTACTATTTTGTTATAGTCGTTCATTTGGTTGTCTCGGTTGATGAACCACTCGTTTCCTTTGAAATTGATGAGTGATTTTTTGATGCCTATGATAGACTCTTGTTTTTCGTTTAGGGTGTGGAAGAAACTGAGTTCGTAGTTATCTTTGGCAGTTTCGCCGCCTTTAAACTCACTACGGAAGAAGAGCGTATCTTTGATAGTAGTATTGATAAGGTTGAAGTTATGAATGGTATATACGCCCAAATCTACTTTTTTGGCTTCTAAGAAAGCGTTGTAGAATGGGTTTTTGTTGTCTATTTCAACACTTAGGCTATCGATTAGGTTGTCGTAGGCATTGATATGTGGTGATTTTATTTGTAGCCTAAAACTTTCTTTATCGGGGTTGATACTACCATTGATAAAGGTATTGCTACCCAATTTTACTTTGGGCAGGAATACTTCTACGATTTTGTTGTAGATATTAAAATGAAAGTCTACGTATTGGTTGGGGTCTATTTTATAGGGGTTGTAGTGTGTATAGATGCTTCCTAAGGCGTTTTGCATCATATGTTTTATTTCGGCGAGTTTAAACTGTCCTTTGATGTTACCGCTTACAATATCGGGTGAGTTGATACTGATTTCTTTGATGCCCTCATTGAGTGTAGAATACACTTCAAAATCTTTGAAGGTAAAATCGCCAGCGGAGTTGATATAGTTTGTATTTTTAAAGGATATTTTTCCTACGATGTTATCGATGTCGTTTCCTTCAATATCAATGATTACTTTGCCGCAGAATTGGGAAATACTATCGTTTTCGACAAAGTGGAGTGCGTGTAGGTCGGCAATACCGATATTGGCTTGGAAGTCGTATTGGGTCTTTTTATCGGAGAGGTCGGCAATTCCATTTACGCTCATTGTGAGGTTGGGGTCGTAGGTATCAATTTTTCCGCTGAATACTTGTTGTTTCATTTCGCCATTTACAGCAATACGATGATACTGATAGCCATTGAAAAGCAAGTTGTGGATATTTCCGCTGGCATAGAGTTGCATTGTTTGTGGGGTGAAGCCTTTGCCTTTCACTTTTAAATCGGCTGTAATATCACCGATAGTAGGGGTGCTGAGGAGTCGTCCTAAATGTAGTTGTTGGGCGTTGATAGTACCGCTATATTCTATTTCATCGGTATTGAGCAGATTGTCTAACACACCGTTGATATGTGCTTCGCCTTGGTTAGTACTCAGTAGCATATCGGTAGTGAGTGCTGTGGTAGTATAGCTAAAATCGCCGTTTAGATGGAAATAATCCAGCTTTCGGAGGTCGTCTGGGATATTTTTGCCTAATATATTGGGCATAAGATAGGCAAAATCGTTATAGAAAGCTCCTGCGGTTATGTTATTGCCTGTGATAATGATATTTTTGTGGTCGTTTAATAGGTTTTTAAATTCAAAATTGCCTTTTACTTCGGTACTTTGGTGTGTGATATTGCCTTGTAGTTTGAAATTGTTGAGGGGTCCGTACATAGAGGCTTTATTCACGATAATTTGGCGTTGGGGGGCAAATTCGTTGTAGAAGACATTCAGGTCGGTGGTATTGATGTTGGATTGTTGTAAATCTGCCTGAAAAGCGACATCGTTGATGAAGTTGGAATAGCTATTGTTATGGGCGTGCAGGGTGATATTGCCTTGCAGCTTGGTTTTGTTGGGTGTTTTGAGCTGTAAGTCTTTGGCTTGTATAAGGCTATCGGAATAGATGAATTGTGAGGTACTAAGGTGATTTACTTGTAATTGCTTGTCATATAACAAACTGCCTTCATCGAGTGATAGGGTTACTTTGCTGCCGTGTATGCCAAAATTTTTTACTATGGCATCGAGGTTGTCTATGCGTAACATAGCGGGCTGGGCATCATTTTCATCGGTGATGTAGCATTTGCTGTTGTGTAGTTTAATTTTGGAGGCAGTCATAATAAAGCTGCCTGTGCTGGGCTCATCGGAATCGAAGCGACTTACAAAAACATCGAGGTTGGAGAGCGTGTCGCCTTTGTGAGTTTTCATATTGAAAATGAGCTTGTCGCCTTCTATATTTCCGAAGAAGAGATTCCCTTCGGTGAGCTGTTTGAGGGATAGGATAGAAGTATTGAGTTTTTGAGCCGCGATGAGCGTATCGCCTTTATGGTCGGCAATGAGTACGCCTTTGATATCGACAAAAAGCCAAGGTTTTATGTGGATTTTTTCAATATTGATATTGATATTGTAAGAATCATTCAGGTAACGGGTTACCTTTTGGGCAATGAAAGTTTGCACTGCGGGTAAAAGCAGTAGCCCCCCTATAATAGCTATTGGGAGCACGAAGAAGTAGAGAAGTTTTTTTAATAATTTTTTGCCCAAAGTATAATGATTTTGTAACGGCTGCAAAGTTATAAAAGAAAAATGATATTGCAAAAAAAACTTTCCTATATCCTTCGGTGCGAGCCGCACAGGCTTTTAACCTTCGCTTATCCTTCGCTCAACCTTCGCTCAACCTTCGCTGCGGTATAGCTGTACAAAATGGCACTTTTGGGGTGGGTATAAAAACTAAATTTGCACGTTTGCTAATTATTTTGTACCTTTGTGCCCTTGATTTGATTAACTATAAAAATGGCAGAAGAAATATACAATCAGCAAGAAAGTGCTGCTTATTCGGCAGATAATATTCAATCACTTGAAGGGATGGAGCACGTGCGTATGCGTCCGTCTATGTATATAGGCGATGTAGGCGTGCGCGGGCTGCACCACTTGGTATATGAGGTGCTGGACAACTCGATAGATGAGGCACTGGCTGGCTATTGCGACAGTATAGAGGTTACTATCAACGAAGATAACTCAATAACCGTAGAAGATAACGGGCGCGGTATTCCTGTGGATATTCACAAAAAGGAAGGAGTATCGGCATTGCAAGTGGTAATGACCAAAATAGGTGCAGGAGGTAAGTTTGACAAGGGCTCTTATAAAGTATCGGGCGGATTGCACGGGGTGGGAGTATCGTGTGTGAATGCGCTTTCGAGCCACCTTACTGCTACTGTGTACCGCGACAAAAAAATATGGCAACAAGAATACGAGCAAGGTGTAGCTCTTTACCCTGTAAAACAAGTGGGTGGCACGGATAAACGTGGTACTAAGGTTACTTTCTTGCCTGATGCGACTATCTTTGAACAGACTACGGAATATAAATACGACATTTTGGCAGCGCGTATCAGAGAATTGGCTTACCTAAACAAGGGGATTACTATTACTCTTACTGATTTGCGCCAAAAAGACGATAAAGGCAACTATAAAAGCGAGAAATTTTATTCGGAAAAGGGACTTACTGAATTTGTTAGGTTCTTAGACGGTAATCGTTTGCCTATTATCTCACAAACTATTGCTATGGAAGGGGAAAAAAATGGTACCCCAGTGGAAGTAGCAATGGTATACAACGATTCTTATACTGAAAATGTACATTCGTACGTTAATAATATCAATACTACTGAGGGGGGTACTCACTTGCAGGGTTTCCGTACGGGGCTTACACGTACCTTGAAGAACTATGCTGAAAAATCGGGATTGTTGGAAAAGCTGAGCAAAGACAAAAAGAACCCTGTAGAAATAGAAGGTGATGATTTTCGCGAGGGGCTTACTGCTGTAATATCGGTAAAAGTAGCTGAGCCACAGTTTGAAGGACAGACAAAAACGAAATTGGGTAACCGCGATGTTACGGCGGCAGTATCGCAAGCTGTTACTGCTATGCTTGAGGCTTTCTTGGAGGAAAACCCTAACGATGCGAAAATAATTGTAGAGAAGGTTGTACTTGCAGCACAAGCGCGTATGGCAGCTAAAAAAGCTCGCGAAATGGTGCAACGCAAGAGCGTGATGAGTGTGGGGGGCTTGCCAGGGAAATTGGCTGACTGTTCTGAAGAAGATCCTGCTATCTGCGAACTTTTTCTTGTGGAGGGGGATTCGGCAGGGGGTACTGCTAAGCAAGGACGCAATAAAGATACCCAAGCTATCTTGCCACTAAAGGGTAAAATCTTGAACGTGGAAAAATCGATGCAGGACAAGGTGTTTAGCAACGATGAAATTAGAAATATATATACAGCCTTAGGGGTAACTATTGGTACTGAAGAAGACTCGAAAGCGTTGAACCTTAGCAAGCTACGTTACCACAAAGTGATTATAATGTGTGATGCCGATGTGGATGGTTCGCATATTACTACGCTGATACTTACTTTCTTCTTCCGCTATATGCGTGAGTTGATAGAAAATGACCACGTGTATATTGCTACTCCGCCGCTATACTTGGTAGCAAGCAAAACAAGCAAGCGCAAAGAATATGCGTGGAGCGACAAGCAACGCGATGAGCTTTCAACAGAAATGGGCAATGTAACTATACAACGCTATAAAGGTTTGGGAGAGATGAACCACGACCAGCTTTGGGATACTACTATGAACCCTGCACACCGTACGTTGCGAAAGGTTACTATAGAGAATGCTTCGGAAGCTGATCGCATATTCTCGATGCTAATGGGTGATGAGGTACCGCCTCGCCGTGATTTTATAGAGAAAAACGCGAAATACGCTAAGATTGATGCGTAGGGGAATTAGGAAATTAGGAAATTAGCAAATTGTAATTGTGCGGCTGACTTCTAACAGCTAATGACTAATTTAAAGCTTTGATAATCAATAATCGCCACATTGGTATATCAATAAATAAACTTATATGGAAACAATTACAACTAAAAAGAGGCTTTATCACCCACCAATGGTGAAAAGCATCGAAAAAGAACAAGAAGACGACTTTTATTATGAGCTTTCGGCTGAAGATATTGAAAAAATAGAGATAGGACGTGAGCAGTGTAGAATGGGGATGACAATAAGTAGTGAGGAACTACAAAAAGAAACAAGGGAAAAGTATGGTAATAAGATGGTCATTTGAGGCTAAAAAAGATTACCATAATAGCCTTGATTATTGGGAAGAACATAATGGCTCGTTTGAATATTCTTCAAAAATAATAAAAGCAGTAGAAGAATTGGAACTTGAACTCTCTAATACTCCTCTTTATTTAGGCAGATATAGTAGGGAATTACAGATGTATGTAAGGGATATTCTCAAAGGGCGTTTTCTGATTTATTTTACTGTAAATGAAGCTGAAGATTTAATTGAAATACACTATTTTAGGGGGGTAAAACAGCAGTCTATAGAATAGGTATACAGAGGTTGTTTGAGAAGTTTTGTAGGGACAATTGGGAAATTAGCAAATTAGCAAATTAGCAAATTGGGGAATTAGCAAATTGGGGAATTTATATGGAAACAATTACAACTAAGAAGAGGCTTTATCACCCACCAATGGTGAAAAGCATCGAAAAAGAACAAGAAGACGACTTTTATTATGAGCTTTCGGCTGAAGATATTGAAAATATTCAGATAGGGCGTGAGCAATTAAAGATGGGCTTAGGAATAAGTAATAATGATGTATTTGCTGAAATTGAGGAGAGAAGAAAAAGAAAATGGAAGTAATTTGGTCGCCGAGAGCTAAAGATGCATTAGCAGATACTTTAGAATATTGGGATATACATAATAATAGTACTTATTATTCTGATAAAATTATACAAGAAATAGATGAGTTATTGAAAACAATAACCAATAAACCTCTTTATTTAGGCAGATATAGTAGGGAATTAGCAAATTTGGGAATTAGCAAATTAGGAAATTGTAATTGTGCGGCTGACTTCTAATGACTAATGCAATTAATGTAACTAACAAATAATAAAAATAAACGTATGAAAAAAGGACTTTTTTTAATGATTGTAGCGATGTTTTTAGCATCGTGTAGCTTTTTTGTAGACCAAGCAAAAGAAACGGCTAAGAAAGTGAGTGATATTAGTGAAGAGGCTGCTAATCAGGCTGCTACTAAAGCTGGAGAGATAGTGGGTGGCTCGGCGCGCTCTTTTGGCGATGGACTTGGTGAAGGTATTGACAAATCGGGCAATATGACTTTGCAACTTTCAGAAGAACTATCTAATGCTGGTGTAAAACTTGGTGCACACACTATTAGTAGCACTGATGATGGTAATGATAACAAACTTTCTATTTACTTTATCTTTGATAAAGATTTTGAGAGAACTGTATCTGTAAAGGTATTCAACAAACAACAAATAGAGGTAGGACGTATAAAACAAACCGTAAAAGGTAAAAAAGACGAAGCTACTTACGTGGATTTTGTATTTGACCCTCGCACTAATATAGATCCTAAATATACCATATTAGTGGATTAAGGTTCCTCACCCCCGTTCCCCCTCCCCAAAAGGAAGGGGAGCAAAACGCAGTAAAGAGGATTTTGAATTGGGTACAAGCTGCAAGCTTGCGCCAGCGGGGGATAAAGAGATAGGAAAAACAAAAAATAAAAAAAGCGCAACATTAGTAAGGGTGTTGCGCTTTTTTATTTATTCAATAAACTAAGCCATTAGTTTTTGTGCGAGTTCTTCGCCTGTATGGTCGTTGAGGCTGGTAAGGACTTCGTTGATAAGGCGTTCTTCTTTGCCGTCTTCGCTCCAAATACCGCCTTTGAAATATATCTTCTGCTGTCCGTCAAATTTAGCTATAGCACCGATGGGTGCACTACAACCGCCTTCTAAAGCGCGCAAAAAGGCTCGCTCTACCTGAGTTTCAACATAGGTGTTGCCATCGTGCAAACGCAATAGGGCTTCTTGCATTGCTAAATTGTCTTCGTGCAATAATACCACAATAGCTCCTTGTGCGGGGGCGGGTAGCATCCAATCGAGGGTGAGGTAATCTACGCTTGAAGCTCCTAAACGTTCTAAGCCTGCGGCTGCAAAAATACCTCCATCGTAATTATTGCTGATGATGGTTTTTAGTCGGGTTTGTACATTACCACGTAGGTTTTCAATGGTGTGGTGTGGGTAGCGATGTAGCCATTGGGCTTTGCGGCGCAAGCTGCCTGTGGCAATAGTGGCTTGGGGTGCTTCTAAAAAAGAAAGGTCGTTGTTGTAAACTAATACATCAAAGGGATTGCCGCGCTTGAGTACAGCCCCTACTGCAAGTCCTTCGGGGAGTAGGGTAGGGACATCTTTCATACTATGAACGGCAATATCTATGTTTTTATTGAGCAGGGCAATATCTAAGGCTTTAGTGAATATGCCTGTAATACCCATTTCGTATAGGGGCTGGGTGAGGTTTAGGTCGCCTTCAGACTTTATAGGTACTAATTCGGTAGTATACCCTAAGGCTTCTAATTGTTGTTGTACGGTTTGCGCTTGCCATAGGGCGAGGGCGCTGTCGCGTGTTCCGATACGTATTGTTTTCATTGTATATATTCTATTTAAGGGGGCAAAGATAGTAAATATTAATGAAATTATGAATTATGATTTTTGAATTATAAATTTTATCTGTTTTTATTACATTCATTTCAGAAAAATGATGTAATTTTGCAGGCTGTAATTATTAATGACAAGCGGCAAATGATAAATGGCGAATGGTTGATAATTAATTGATGTTTTTTTAAAATATATTGCAATGCTAAATGTACATAACTTATCGGTTTCTTTTCAGGGTGAGTATCTTTTTGAAGAGGTGGCTTTTATGCTTAATGGGGGCGACAGGGTAGGGCTTATTGGGAAAAATGGGGCTGGAAAATCGACTATGCTCAAGCTTTTGGCACGTGAAATAAAACCTGACTCGGGGATTATTGCTACTGATAAGGAGGTGCGTATTGGCTTTTTAAAACAGGATATTGACTTTGTAAAAGGACGTACGATACTTGAAGAGGCTTATCAGGCTTTTGAGGAAATTAAACGCTTGGAATTGCAGCTGGATGATATTCATCATCAACTTGAAACTCGTACTGACTACGAAAGTGAAGCTTATCACGACTTATTGAACAACTTAAGCGATTATACGCATCATTATGAGCTTATTGGTGGTTATCAATATCAGGGGGATACTGAAAAGGTGTTGCTGGGCTTAGGCTTTAAACGCGGTGACTTTAATAAACTTACCGATACTTTTTCGGGGGGCTGGCGTATGCGTATTGAATTGGCAAAGCTATTGTTGCAAAACAATGATATATTGCTACTGGACGAGCCTACGAACCACCTTGATATTGAGTCGATTATATGGTTGGAACAATTTCTTACTACTTATAGCGGGGCGGTGGTGATTGTATCGCACGACAAGATGTTTTTAGACAATGTTACTAACCGCACTATTGAGATTTCGGTAGGGAAAATATACGATTATCCTAAGCCTTATAGTAAGTTTTTGGAGCTTAGGCAGGAAATACGTGAGCAGCAACTTGCTTCGCAAAAAAATCAGGAGAAGAAAATACAGCAAACGGAGAAGCTGATAGAGAAGTTTCGCGCAAAGGCTTCAAAAGCTTCAATGGCGCAATCGCTGATTAAGAAGCTGGACAAAATAGAGCGCATAGAGGTAGATGAAGAGGATAATGCGGTGATGAATGTGCGTTTTCCGGTATCGGTAACCCCTGGTAAGGTGGTATTGGAGATTGATAGGGTGAGCAAGAGCTATGGCGAAAAGCAGGTGCTGCAAGAGGTGAGTTTGCTAGTGGAGCGTGGTAGTAAGATTGCTTTTGTAGGGCAAAACGGACAGGGTAAAACTACGCTGGCGAAAATGATTGTGGGTGAAATTCCTTATGAAGGGACTATTAAGCTGGGGCACAATGTGCAGTTGGGTTATTTTGCCCAAAACCAAGCTGATTACTTGGATGGCGAAATAACAGTGTTGGACACTATGTACAACGCTGCTAACGATACGAACCGCATAAAGGTGCGCGATATATTGGGGTCATTTCTTTTCAGGGGTGATGAGGTAGATAAAAAGGTGAAGGTGCTATCGGGGGGCGAGCGCAACCGCTTGGCACTGGCTAAAATGTTGCTATCGGACTTTAACGTGCTGGTAATGGACGAACCTACGAACCACTTGGATATCAAGAGTAAAAATGTGCTAAAAAAGGCACTGCAACAGTTTGAGGGTACGCTTATAATTGTATCGCACGACCGAGACTTTTTGCAGGGGCTTACTGATAAAGTATACGAATTTAAAGATAGGCACTTGAAAGAATATTTGGGTGATATTGATTTTTATTTGGAACAGCGTGCTGCGGCTAATTTTAGAGAAATAGAGCAGAACAAAGAAGCCGCAACTGTAGTAGAAAGTAAAAATGTGGCTACAACTGATGAGAAATTGAGCTTTGAACAGCAAAAACAACAAAAATCGGTGCAAAATAAGCTCAATAAAATAGAAAATAATATTACTTTATTGGAAAAAGAGTTGAAAGAAATGGATATATTGATGGGAGAACAGGTACAAAGTGATGTTTTTTATAAAGAATATGAACAAAAAAAGCAAATGTTGGAGGATTTGATGACAGAGTGGGAAGCCTTAATAAGCTAAAAATATGCATCCTAAGAAAATATTACTCTTCATAGTTAGTACGCTTATTACGCTGTTTGCGTTGACGCTTTTCAGTAGTTATCACACTACCGATGGCGGTATGGTGCGTGAGGGCATAGTGTTTGGCAATAGCACTATGTTGCGTTATCCTACCCCTGAAATATTGGGGATGCTCTTTAAAAATGAAAAAGAGAACAATACACTGGATAAGCTCATCAGAGATACTAAAACAATAGTAGATGAGAAAACAGATGCTTTGACGGAGGCTGATACGATTGTAAAAGATACGCTTGCCTCTGAAACGAATAAGGAGGGGAAGATTTATTACCCTGGTAATCCTAAGGATTTTATCCGTAGGCTGAAGAACAAGTTGTGCCAAAACTCGTGCCAGATAGTGCATTACGGCGATTCGCAAATAGAGGGCGACCGTATTACGGGCTATGTGCGCAACAGGCTACAGCTGGCTTTTGAAGGTGGAGGTCCTGGATTTTTTCCTATAAAGGTGGTGTATAACCAAAATAGTATAGATATTACGGCAAGTAATAATTGGGTGCGCTATGCTTTCTTTGATCGTAAACAACGCAAAAAAGTGGGGCACGACAAATATGGGCTTTTTGCTACCTATTCGCGCTTTACTCCTTATGCTAAAGATAGTGCTTCGCTACCTGTAAGCAAGGCTTGGTTTACCCTGAAACCTTCAAAAAAATCGTATGCGCGCTTGCAGCACTACACTCGTTTTGGGCTACACTATGGCAATGCTACCAGCAGAATTGCTATCAGGGTATATGAAGATGGTAACCTGATAAGTTCGGACACTTTAATAGCTGACAACCGATATCATAGCTATAAGCTAAACTTCAACAATACACCTAAAGAATTGCGGGTGGAACTAGAAGGTAGGCTAAGTGCTGACTTTTATGGGGTTACCCTTGATGCTGCTACGGGAATACGAATGGATAACGTGGCGATGCGCGGTGAGGCAGGACGTATATTTACGCGTATGAATTACGAAAACTATAGGCAGATGAGCGAGGAACGCAAGCCTGATGTTTTTATCTTTCAGTATGGTGGCAATACAATACCTTATATGAAAACTGAAGCACAGCTGAGGGAGTATGTTGAGGGACTTATATTCAATATGAAATTGGTGAAGCGTGCCAACCCTACGGCTATGTTTATGCTTTTGGGGCCTGGTGATATGACAACTTCGCGCAATGGCAAGCGAATTACGTATCCTTTTTTACCTAAACTCAACGACTTGATGAAAGAAGAGTGCTTGAAGAACGATATAGCTTATTTTAGTATGTACGAAGCTATGGGGGGTGAGAACTCTATGATTAACTGGGTGAAGCAAGGAATGGCAGCTTCTGATTATGTACATTTTAGTTCGAAGGGAACAAAACTTATTTCGGAAGTGTTTTATCAATGCCTTCATAACGACCTTGCCTCGGTAGAATAACAAACTATGATAGATTTTTTTAATAATTTCTTTACTTTCAATCCCGAGCATCCGCTTACATTTGTGCGAATAGACTTTTGGATATTCTTTGCCTTGCTGTATGCGGTATTCGCCTTTATATACAATCGCCGGCACGTGCGCAACTTGTTCTTGCTACTTGCGAGCTTTTACTTTTACTATAAAGCGAGTGGGCTTTTTGTGCTTTTGCTTATTTTTAGTACTGTAACCGATTTTTATTTGGGGCACTACATTTACCGCCAAGTGGAGGACTCGCGTAGGAGAATAGCTGTAACTATAAGCGTTTGTTTGAACTTACTGGTGCTGAGCTATTTTAAATATGCTTACTTTTTTACGGATACTTACAACGCGTTGTTTCAAACACATCACCAAACCTTCAATTACTTGGCTTATTGGGCTAACGGATTTAGCTACAAAGGTTATTTTACGGTAGATAAAATTATCTTGCCTGTAGGGATTTCGTTCTATACCTTCCAAACGATTAGCTATACAATGGATGTGTATAGAAATAAAATAAAACCTTTAAGCTCTATATTAGATTTTGGTTTTTATGTGAGTTTCTTTCCGCAATTGGTAGCGGGTCCTATAGTGCGTGCTGAAGAGTTTGTACCACAAATTCTGAAAAAAACGCGCATTAGCAAAGAGGAGTTCAACAAAGCTATCTTTTTGATACTAAAAGGGCTTATCAAGAAAATGATTTTTGCAGACTTTATAGCATTGCATTTCTTGGATAAGGTGTTTGATGCCCCTACGATGTATACAGGCTTTGCGAATCTTTCGGCACTTATAGGCTATTCGTTGCAGATTTATGGTGATTTTTCGGGCTATACCGATATTGCTATAGGGGTGGCGCTCTTGATGGGTTTTCACCTTCCTACGAACTTTAATTCGCCTTACAAGGCTTTGAACTGCGGTGATTTTTGGAAACGTTGGCATATTTCGCTTTCTACTTGGCTGAAAGATTATCTTTACATTCCTTTGGGAGGTAATCGAAATAGTTCTTTGGGTACGTTTGTATTTTCGCTACTATTTGTGGTTATTTTGGTAGTGGCTATTGGTAATAGTACTTTTACGATTGTTACGGGATTGCTGCTTATTATAGGCTCTATAGTAGCCTTGGTGTATAAACCTTTTGAACGTTATTTAACTACAAATATCAATATAATGCTCACGATGCTCATCGGGGGGCTGTGGCACGGGGCAGCTTGGAAATTTGCTATTTGGGGCGGACTTAACGGCTTGGGGGTAGTAGCTTATAAGTATTGGCGCAAAGTGAGTCCGTATGAGAATAGCCAACTGTGGATTGCTCGTTTTTGGAAGATAGCGTTTACGTTTGCTTTTATTACTTTTACCCGTATATTCTTCCGCAGTAACGATATGGAGAGCGTACAACAATGGTTTGACCAAGTGATGCACAATATGCATTGGGCTTCGGCAATGCAAATTATTAAATACAACAATATTGCTTTTGGGATTATTCTAATAGGTTATATTACACACTGGTTACCACAGCGTTGGAAAGATGAAATAGAACATATTTTTGCCGAAAGCCATTACGTGGTGAAAGTGGCTATAGCTTTGGTAGTGGTACTGATATGTTACCAAGCTTATTCTACCGATTTGCAACCATTTATATATTTTCAGTTTTAAATAAGAAGTAAAAAAACAGAGTTATGTTATACATCAAGCAATTATTACAAGAAGGAAAAACTATAGAAGGTGAGGTTACCCTTCAAGGATGGGTGCGTACCTTTCGTAGCAATCGCTTTATTGCACTGAATGATGGTTCTACCATACACAATTTGCAAGTAGTGGTTGATTTTGAAAATACCCCTGAAGAAACGCTGAAACGCATTACTACAGGAGCGGCTATAGAAGTGAAAGGGCAAGTAGTAGAAAGTCAAGGGAAAGGACAAAACGTAGAACTACAAGCCTCTGAAGTGACTATCTTGGGCGATAGTAACCCCGAAGAATACCCTATACAGCCTAAAAAACACTCACTTGAGTTCTTGCGTGAAAACGCTCACTTGCGCGTGCGTACCAATGCCTTTGGAGCGATTATGCGTGTGCGTTCAACATTGGCATACGCTATTCACAAATACTTTCAAGACAATGGCTTTTTCTACGTGAATACGCCTATTATTACAGGTAGCGATGCTGAAGGAGCTGGCGAAATGTTTCGCGTAACTACTTTAGATGCTAAAAAACCTCCTCTTAACGAAAATGGTGAGGTTGATTACAAAAAAGACTTCTTTGGTCGCGAAACTAACCTTACTGTATCGGGGCAGTTGGAAGGCGAAACTTTTGCAATGGCACTTGGTAAAATCTATACTTTTGGGCCTACCTTCCGTGCTGAAAATTCTAATACATCACGACACTTGGCTGAGTTCTGGATGATAGAACCCGAAATGGCTTTCTTCGACCTAATTGATAATATGAATTTAGCCGAAGACTTTATTAAAAGTGTACTAAAATACACCTTAGAGGTACGCCGTGATGATATAGAGTTTCTCAATGCAAGGTTTTTGGAAGAAGAAAAAAGCAAACCACAGCAAGAGCGTAGCAGTATGTCGCTTATAGAGAAATTAGAGTTTGTAATACACAACGATTTCAAACGCGTAAGCTATACTGAGGCTATTGATATACTGAAAAACTGCAATCACAACAAGAAGAAAAAATTCCAATACCTGATAGACGAATGGGGGGTAGACTTGCAAAGCGAACACGAGCGCTATTTGGTGGAAAAACACTTTGGTTGCCCTGTGATACTTTACGATTATCCTGCTAAAATCAAAGCGTTTTATATGCGCCTGAACGACGATGGCAAGACAGTGCGCGCTATGGATATTCTTTTCCCTGGTATTGGTGAGATTGTAGGAGGCTCGCAACGTGAAGAACGCTATGAGGTGCTAAAACAAAAAATTGCCGACTTGGGTATGGATGAACAAACCCTTTGGTGGTATTTAGACCTTCGTAAGTTTGGTACAGCTACACATAGTGGTTTTGGTTTGGGCTTTGAGCGTTTGGTACTTTTTGCTACGGGTATGACCAACATACGCGATGTAATTCCTTACCCACGTACTCCACAAAGTGCTGAGTTTTAATTGAAAAATTAAGTCATATAAAAAGGGCTACCTGATACAATTTCAGATAGCCCTTTTTTGTTGAGTAGCTATTAGTTGCCGTATTTGTTTACTTTAGCTTTAGCTTTTACAAGTTCAAGGTTTAATTCGTTGATTTTTTGTTGTTTTTCAAGTAATTTTCCTTTGTACTTTGTATCGTCATTAGGAGACAAATTACCTTTGGCTTTTTTGCTATTGTATTTGTTTTCTTCTTTAGCCAAATCAGTTTTAGCTTTGGTAATTTTAGCTTCTATTTTAGATACTTCGCTTTGAGCTTTAGCTAAGCGCTCTTGTTGTTTTTTAGCGGCTTTTTCAGCTTTAGCCTTTTCTTTAGCGGCTTTTTCTTCAGCTTTTTTAGCGGCTTTTTCAGCTTTAGCTTTTTCCTTAGCAGCTTTTTCCTCTGCTTTTTTAGCTTTTTCTTCAGCTTTTTTAGCGGCTGCTTCGGCTTTAGCTTTTTCTTTAGCAGCTTTTTCTTGCTCTTTTTTAGCTTTTTCCTCTGCTTTTTTAGCAGCTTCTTCAGCTTTAGTTTTTTCTTTGAGTGCTTTTTCTTCAGCCTTCAAAGCTTTTTCTTGCTCTTTCTGAAGTTGTTGCTGTTGTTTTAGCTGCTCTTCTTGTGCTTTTAGCTCGGCATCGCTACTACCGCTCATATCTACTGTATTAGTAACAGTACCTACAGGAAGCACTTCATTGACAATGGGATCTACTTGAGCCATTGAGATTTGGGCTACTAAAAGCCCTGCGAAAAATGTAATACTCTTTAATTTCATACGCAATTTTTAGTTATTTAGTTTTCTCGGCGGCAAAGTTATACAAAATAAGTGTATTGCCGATTATTTTTAGGAATACTTTAACACTAAAAAACCACCTATATAATATGATAGGTGGCTTTTTGGAGTAATTAAAATATAAATAGTTATGGATTATTTTTGTTGTACATTACCACGAATGCGCAATCCTTTTACAGGATTTTCTTTTGCATTAGATGTTACGGTAATGGTTTTGCTGATAGGACCAACACGATTAGTATCGTATTTTACCTCAATTTTCCCTTTAGCACCAGGAGCTACAGGTTGGTTTGTCCAAGAAGGAACGGTGCAACCGCAAGACGAAGTTACGTTGCTGATTACTAGCGGAGCTTTACCAGTGTTAGTAAATTCGAACACGCGTATACCATCAGCGCCTTGTTGGATGTTACCATAGTCAATTTCTTCTGCTTTGAAAGAAATTTCAGCGTCTTGTGCAAACGCTACTGCACCAAAAAATGCTAAAAATACAAATGTTAAAAACTTTTTCATAGTACAAAAAATTAAAATTATTTTATTGTTTGTTACACTTAACTACATTACAATAACCGTGCCAAAGTGCGTTTTAGTAGTCGTTAGCCATTAGCTATTGGCAGTTAGTTTTTGTCTTTCACACAATTAAAAAAATCTTCTTGAAGCTTGAAAATGA
>ERZ773077.336-NODE-336-length-35292-cov-7.653432_pt1 | contig 35292 bp, 27 predicted proteins | sample MGYA00580612_ERZ773077 | MGnify/ENA primary metagenome ERZ773077 (study PRJEB29015, sample SAMEA2737971) | human oral metagenome | biome: human oral; feature: human-associated habitat; material: dental | place: China | collected 2021 ...
GCGACTTCCTCGGCGACACCCGTACGTCTATCTTCGACGCTAAGGCTGGTATCGCCCTGACGGACACCTTCGTCAAGCTCGTTAGCTGGTACGACAACGAGATTGGTTACTCCAACAAGGTTCTCGACCTCGTAGCTCACATGGCTAAGGTAAACGGCTAAGCCACTACCCCAAGCAACCATAAATCAACAGCCCCGCACTACATCAGGTAGTGCGGGGCTGTTGCGTTTCTCTAGACCACATATACGGGGACGACTCCACCTCATCCTAGACGTAGGTCTGCTCGGTGTAGACCTATCCCCTAGGAGGGAGTGGTGTACACGCGTGTACACTACTGTATACACGCGTGTACACTTTTGTATACCCACGTGTACACACTTTCGCTCTAGGTATATCCTCCATAGAGCACCTTCGTAGATATGAGGCCAAGGTGGTAACGTCTAGGGTCACAGAGAGCAGGCGAAGCCCCTCCTCCCCAGATAGGAGGTGCGTCCCCCAAGGGACTCCAAGGACAGAGCCTACGGGTAGGGCTCACGCACCAGCCCAGCTCATGACCTAGAGACAAAGCTAAAAGCACTATCCCTGCGGTAGAATATAGTGTAGGTGTATTACCTAGAGTCGTGTACACAAGGCACTCTAAAATCCTTGAAGTCGTCCCAGCTCGATCCGTCGAGTTGGGACGCATCTTTTTAGCTAGGGCTTCTCTAGGGTTAGCCCTTATACCTTGGGTCAGTGAAGATCGCTATCTTTGTACATATACATATCATACATATTATGGAGTACTATGGCTGACAACTACATCGTCTCTGCACGCAAATATCGCCCCGATAGCTTCCAGAGCATCGTCGGGCAGGGGGCTATGGCCTCGACCCTACGTACTGCGGTACAGCAGGGGCGACTGGCACATGCCTACCTCTTCTGCGGGCCACGAGGCGTAGGGAAGACCACCGCAGCACGTGTCCTAGCCAAGACGATCAACTGCCAGAGTCTAACCGCCGAGGGCGAGGCTTGCAATGAGTGCGAGAGCTGCCGTGCCTTCAACGAAGGACGCTCCTTCAATATATTTGAGCTCGACGCAGCCTCCAACAACTCCGCCGAGGACATCCGCCAGCTCACCGAGCAGGTCACCATGCCCCCTGCCCTCGGCAAGTACAAGGTCTATATCATCGACGAGGTGCACATGCTCTCGGTCACGGCCTTCAATGCCTTCCTCAAGACGCTCGAGGAGCCGCCCTCCTATGCGATCTTCATCCTAGCCACCACAGAGAAACACAAGATCCTACCCACGATCCTCTCCCGCTGTCAGATCTACGACTTCAAGAGGATCACCGTCGGGGACATCACTCACCACCTGCAGTACGTCGCCCAGAGCGAAGGGATAGTAGCCGATGAGGCTGCCCTAGGCCTGATCGCAGAGAAGGCTGACGGTGGGATGCGTGATGCGCTCTCGATGTTTGACCGCATAGCGAGCTTTGCCGGGGGGCAGATCACCTACGAGCATGCCCTAGAGAGCCTCAATGTGCTGGACTACTCCTACTTCATCCGCACCTTTGATGATCTGCTCACGGGCGATTACCGCTCTCTGCTCCTACTGCTGGATGAGCTCCTAGGCAAGGGCTTCGAGGGGCAGACGATCCTAGCTGGGCTGGCAGCCTTTGCCCGAGACCTCTTGGTTGTCCAGCACCCAGGCACGAGTGTCCTCCTGGAGAAGCCCGAGCGTGTCACACAGGCCTACGAAGCCTTGGCCACCCGCTGTACCCCAGCCCAGCTCTTCGCCGCCATACGTGCCCTCGTGCAGGCGGACCAGCAGTATCGGCAGGCGACGAATAAGCGTCTCCTGATCGAGCTTACGCTCCTTGGGCTTGTGAGTACCTTCCACACCACTGGAGAGCTAGCAGCCCCTGCGCCCTCCACCGCCCCTGCTGGACAGACACAGGCAGGAGCTACGGCACAGACGGCCTCGCCCCCTCAGGCGAGTACGACTCCAGCGCCTTCGCCCGCACCCACCGCCCAGCCTTCGCCTACCGCCCAGCCTTCGAGCCCTACTCCTGCAAGTAGCTCTCCAGCCCCAGTAGCCCAGCCTACAGCTCCTCAGCCACAGCCCGTAGTGATACCTGAGCCTGTTGCCACCCCACAGCCTGCACCTACTCCTCAGCCCGTAGCGAACGCACCCTCGAGTGAACAAACGACAGGGGGCAGACGACAGCTCTTCGGCCGTCGCCGAGGAAGCTCCAGCGATACGGCCGACTCCGAGGGTGGGACAGCGAGCTCTGCCGAGGAGGAGCATGAGCCCTTCACCGAGGAAGAGCTCCAGCGTGCCTATGTACGCTTCGTGGAGCAGGAGCTAAGCAGTGAGCAGATTATCTGCCGTAATATCCTCCATGCCGAGTTACCCAGCCTACAGACCGAGGGGCAGGCGGAGCTTGCCCTGCCCCCAGGCAATGCGATCCGTGAGACGGTGGAGGCTGTCCTGCCCCAGCTCCAGTCCTTCCTACGCAGTACACTACACAACACCCAGCTTGTGCTTCGCCTTAGGGAGAAGAGCAGCGAGGAGCAGTCCCGCCTAGCCCTCACGCCCGAGGATCGGCTGAAGAAGCTCATCGAGATCAACCCCGATGTACAGCAGCTCAAGGAGCAGCTACAGCTACGTCTCTCCTAGGAGCGTCCCTAGTACGACTATACATTCATCCCCATCACAATGAAGATCAAGCAACAGATGGCAGCACTCATGACTGCTACCGCACTAGCCACCATCAGCCCTGCGCTGGCCGATGGCCCCGCACACATGACCCCCGAGACGATGCTGACCCTAGCACGTGTGGGCTCTGGAGCACTCTCTCCCGACGGGAAGCTCGTCGTCTACAGCGTAGGCTTCCCCAATATCCAGGATAATAAGATCCGCACTGAGTTCTTCACCATCAGCGCTCAGGGCACCAATCGCACCCAGATCACCAAGGCGATCCCCGGCCTGAGCTCACCCCGATGGATCCAGCAGGGGCGACGCATCAGCTACCTCTCTAGTGAGAGTGGGGCTACACAGCTCTGGACGATGCGCCCCGACGGGAGCGACCGCCGACAGGTCACGAATATCGAGGGGGGGATCTCCGACTACCTCTACTCGCCCGACGAGAAGCGACTAGCCTACATCAAGGAGATCAAGTTCGGCAAGTCAGCCTCCGACACCTACCCCGACCTCCCCAAGGCTACTGGTCGTGTCATCACCGATCTCATGTACAAGCACTGGGACGAATGGGTAGAGACCATCCCCCACATCTTCATCGCCAACGTCGGCGACACTCCCATCACCTCGGGCAAGGACATCCTAGAGGGTGAGCCCTACGAAGCTCCCACCAAGCCCTTCGGCGGATCGGAGGAACTCTCCTGGAGCCCCGACGGCAATACCCTCGCCTACTCCTCTCGCAAGAAGGTCGGCCTAGACTATGCCCTCTCCACCAATACCGACATCTACCTCTACAACGTCATCGCAGGCTCTACGATAAATGCCACCGAGGGGAACGGAGGCTACGACACCCATCCTCGCTTCTCTCCAGACGGGCGCAAGCTCAGCTGGATCAGCATGGAGCGTGATGGCTATGAAGCCGACCTCAAGCGTCTCTTCGTCATGGAGCTAGGCAAGAAGACCTACCTCACCGAGGGCTTCGAGTACGATGTCGATGAGACCGTCTGGGCTCCCGACAGCAAGTCCATCTACTTCCTCTGCACCAAGCACGCCGAGACCCAGCTCTGGCAGGTACCTCTAGGGACGAAGAAGATCCGTCAGATCACCACGGGACAGCACGACTACACCTCCATCGACTTCACGGCTGGCAAGCTCCTAGCTGGACGACAGAGCATGATCGTCCCTAAGGATCTCTACCTCGTCGACCCCAAGACGGGTGTAGCCCAGGCCATCACCGCAGAGAATAAGTCTACCCTCGACCGACTCGCTCCCATCACCGTAGAGAAGCGTTGGCTCAAGACCACGAACGGGGAGGATATGCTCACTTGGGTCGTCCTACCCCCGCACTTCGACAAGACAAAGAAGTACCCCGCCGTGCTCTTCTGTCAGGGCGGTCCTCAGAGCCCCGTCAGCCAATTCTTTTCCTACCGATGGAATATGCGCCTCATGGCTGAGCAGGGCTACATCGTCATTGCGCCTAACCGCCATGGTGTCCCCAGCTTCGGCAAGGCGTGGAACGAGCAGATCAGTGGTGACTACTCAGGGCAAAACATCCAGGACTACCTCACCGCCGTGGACGAACTCAAGAAGGAGCCTTACGTCGATGCTGACCGCCTCGGCTGTGTCGGTGCTAGCTATGGGGGCTACTCCGTATTCTACCTCGCTGGGGTGCATCAGAAGCGTTTCAAGGCCTTTATCGCTCACGCTGGGATCTTCAACCTCGAGATGCAGTACATGACCACCGAGGAGATGTGGTTCGCCAACTGGGACATGGGCGGCGCACCCTGGGACAAGGAGAACAAGGTCGCTCAGCGTACCTTCGCCAACTCCCCCCACCGCCTGGTAGCCAACTGGGATACCCCGATCCTCGTGATCCACGGGGAGCGTGACTACCGTATCCTCGCCGGGCAAGGTATGGCTGCCTTCAATGCCGCCAAGCTACGTGGTATCCCCGCCGAGCTCCTCATCTACCCCGATGAGAACCACTGGATCCTACGCCCACAGAATGCCTTGCTCTGGCAACGCACCTTCTTCGGCTGGCTAGACAAGTACCTCAAGTAGCCCACTGCCGAGCCTATACTAGTAAAGAGAGCGAGCCCCCAACGGATGTAGTTCCGTCGGGGGCTCGCTCTCTTTGCTCTCGGGAGCGCTCACACGAGGTCTTGCCCAGGCTGTAGGTGTAGCATCCGCTTCGGCACGGACGAGGTGATGGCGACTATCATAGCCTCGATGAGGGCGGTGCGCACGTACTCCCGATGGGTCACGAGATTGACCCCTCGTGTCGGGCGGGGGAGCGCAAAGGGACGTACCAGCTCCCTGTGCTGCGCCTCCAGCTGCTCCACAGCTAGCTCGGGCACGAAGGTCACCCCATTGCCCTGCTCGACAAAGTGCATGAAAGTCTCCAGACTCCCCCTACTATAGCTGTGGGGATGGCTGGGGTTGGTACGTAGATGGCAGAACTTCACGAGCTGATCCCTGAAGCAGTGCCCTTCATCCAGGAGCCATAGATGCTTCTTCCCCACATCCGACGTACGGATATGATCCTCGGCGAAGAGGTCGGAGTCACGTGGGACATAGCCCATGAACTCCTCGTAGTACAGCGGATGGTCTACGAGATAATCCGCCTCTGCCCGAGAGGCCACGATAGCCATCTGGATCGAGCCTAGGCGAAGAGCCTCCAGACACTCACTCGTCTTGAGCTCGACGAAGGTGATGCGTAGGTGTGGGAGTTCCTTCTCCAGCCGAGGTAGGACTCGGGGCAAGAGATATGGAGCGATGGTAGGCAGGATCCCTAGCGAGATCGTCCCCGAGAGACTCTCCTGCTCCTCACGTACGATCTCACGGATCTGCTCTGACTGGATGAGGATACGTGCTGCTTGGTCGAGGATACGTCGCCCGACGTCGGTCGGGATGATCGGTTGGTGGCTTCGGTCGAAGATCTTTACTCCGAGCTCCTCCTCCAGCTTCTGGATCATCGTGCTCAGGGTAGGCTGGGTGACGTTGCAGTAGTCGGCGGCTTTGCCGAAGTGGCGGAAGCGATCTAGGGCCTGGATATATTCTAGTTGCTGTAGGTTCATGCCTGTCCATCTATTCGTTCCCTACAAATATAGCGAACCAAGGTCAAACGAGCGTACTCCCTCACTCAAAGGTATCAGCCCGCCCCCTCAGAAGCCCCTGCCCACCTCCCCCCAAAGGTATCAGCCCGCACCCCTCCCAAGCATTAGCCCGCACCCCTCAAAGGTATTAGCTCACACCCCTCTCAAGCATCAGCCCACATCCCCCAAAGGTATCAGATCGCACTCCCTCCCAAACACCCACCCACCTCACTCAAAAGGTATCTGTCCGCCCCATCAAAGGCATCTACTCACCTCCCTCGAAAGGTATCTGCAACCTCGCCCAAAGACATCTATCTGCCCCCGCCCCACACAGAGGCGATGACGAGAGGGAGCTACAATAGCGCATCCTACTCTACCACAAATCAATACACGCCCCTCCCAATTGCACCACACCATCCTCCCCGCGCCAGCTAAAAGTGCTCTAGTAAAGAACGCCCTTGCGCTCTAGTAAAGAACGCATGAACGCTCTTACCGAGAGCGCAAGGGCGTTCATACCGAGAGCGAGGGAGCGTTCTCGGTATGAACGTTTTCACCCTCTAGGAACACCTGACGCAGAGCAAGTTACAGAGCGCCCCGAGAGCAATGGGCAGAGGCTCATCACCGACCAGCCCAGCCTAGCATCTCTCATGGAAAGGCGGGGGACGGCATCGATCGTAGTGGAGCTCTCTGTCTCGTGCCCCAACAAGGACAGATAGGTGTCAGTCCCACCCCGAGGGTGCAGAAAGAGCTCCCCACCTTGCCCCACATGAGAAAAAGACCTACCTTTACAGCACACAAGAAGGGCAAGACAACACATGTGGTAAGTCAGTGAGCAAAATTAGTTTCTATGAAAAGCCATGTGGGTATAAACGCTTAGGTAAAATGTTTCAAATCAGACGGCATCGATGGGTTAAAAGAACATCAAAGGTAGAGACGGGGCAGCAACATCGTCTATGATGTAGTCAAGGACTATAAGACACCGTATGATCAGGTGATAAAGTGGGACGTCGATAATTTATGAGCACAACAACAATAACGAATATCAAAAGCACTCTTGTAGATCTGCAAGAGTGCTTACCCCAATTTCGTCAATATCTCAAGGAAAACTATACAGAAACTCTAAATGAGGGTCAATGGGGATACGAAAGGGAGTATACACCTAATGGATTAGTTGCGGGCCTTCAGAATCTAATAACAGATATTTCTTCCTTAGCGGATAATCCCGAGTACTTCATACGATTATCTACACATAGTGAACGCGACAATATACACAACCGGCTATCATACATAACTCGTTATGTAAAGAGTAGTACCCCTTCATCTGTAATACCAATCCTCGAGGAGTTGAAGCAACTCTTACGCCCTTACAACTTGCGCACAGATAAGAAGCGAATGATTGCATTTCAGCAGAGTATAGATGAGTTAACAAGAAAGTCAGAGCTGCTCACGCAAGTGTTGGAGGAAATTAGAAATAAAGAGGGGGAGATCAGTCAAATTTCAAACGATATATCCAAGCAAGCTGAGTCTGTATCAGAAAAGGAAGAGTCGATAGAGACATTGCTAAAGCAAAGCAAAGAGGCCAACGAGGAACTTGACACACTAAAGACTGATCTGGAAGAGATTGCAGAGGAAATTCGCACTTTGCACTCAACCTGTCTAGATGCAAAAACGGAGGCATGTAGCTATAGAGACGAGGTCAAGGAATTTGCAGCAGAGATGGCTGATCACCAGAAAAGAATAGAGAAGCAAAGTGCACAATTTGAAATCTTCAAAGAGACCTTGGACGAGAATACTAAGGAGCAGGGGAAATACTTAGGAAAAGCGCACGAACTCATAGAACAATCCAAAAAGGCTTTGCAGTATACAACCTCAGTTGGTCTCAGTGCCTCTTTTGATGCCCAATGTAAGGAATTAAAGGGTTGGTATAGCTTTAAACTCTGGAGCTGGCTAGTCGCTTCCGCGATTAGTGTTATTGGGGTAATTTTGATAGGGAAATGGCTTATTAATATTGGTCATAATACAATCAATGGTGATGTTACATCAATGTGGATGCAAATTATTGGCAGGATTAGTATGATTCCCTTGCTTGTAGCCGCAACCATATTCTGTGCTGGCCAGTATTCAAAGCAGAAGGCTTTACTTGAAGACTATAGTTATAAGCTAACTTTGGCAAAATCAATGGTGGCCTTTTCAGAAGAGCTAAGAGAAAAAGACCCAGAGAGGCATAGAGAATATCTTTCTATGGTGCTATCAGAGATACTCCAAGACCCACTACGTCATCGTGTTGATCCTAATATGAAGGAGACCTCTGGTGGCTTTGAAAAGAAACTAGATAGTGTCCGCAAGCTCTTAGAGTCCCTTGCAAAAGTCTCCAAGGATGTTTCTAACCCATGAGGTGAGTTATAACGTAAGTGAGCAAAATTAGTTTCTATAGAATACGTCTTAACCTTACTCGTTTTCCGGTTAATGAGGAAGCCCAAAAGTATTAGAATTAATCGAGTTTGATTAGTTACTTATCAATGGCATCTATGCCTCCACCCAGCAAGCCTCCTTATAAATCAGGCTACAGCCACCTTGGGCTCTACCTCTATCGCCTGCTCCCATTCTGTACTCCGTGGAGCGAGTCAGCGGAGCAGAATGAGGTAATCTCGGCTGATACGATTTACATCCTTGCCCTACATAATGGAATGGATGTACGAGGTCTCCCAGTGGTGCTATTGGGGGCTATTCGGAGGATAAGTAGGAGTGTATTTTCCACTAGAAAATGGAACACTTCAAGCGAAGCTTTTAAACATAAAAGCCCCATGTATCAGACGGAAACAGAATTGCTTTCGGGGACATTGATCATTAAACAATAGTTGTTATACATTTGCAGGCGAAATGCATCTCTTATTGCATCCAATGCAGGAGAAGATGCATATCACTCGAGAGTACGAACAAACTAAAAAAACAGATGTATCTGAAATCAAATCGAACCAGATGGACATAGGGATGGATCACCATCCTTGGGGTAGGATGCATATCCTCGTGCCAAAATGAATTCAACCTTACCTCGCCATCGGAGAGCACTCTTGCTGGTGGAGACTTCTTTGCCATCGCCCATAACCACAGCTGGGAAGGCTATAACCTCTCATGCTAACTGATAATATGATAAAGAAAGTACTGATGCTAGCCTTGGGGCTTCTCTGCGGACTTGGCTCCATGACCGCACAGGTGCGCACGCATTCCCTAGGTGTAGAGCTCGGCTCGCATAATGTCCTCCTTTACGAGCTGACGCTAGCTCGCCACTTTTCTGTAGTTTCTCGGACCGGCCTTGTTGTTGGAGCGGGATTTAGTGCAAAGAGGGATGTGAACGGCAAGCAATTCACCTTTGGTGGACTAATTCCCTTCGTGGACATTGAGCCACGCTGGCACTTCTCTCGAGACTCATCAAGTGGCCTATATCACACAGGTGGCTATCTGAGCCTACGCTTCGATGGAGAGTGGGATCGAGCGACACTCTTTGGACACAAGTATGCCATGAGGGATGATCGCCCGCAGTATACACTGGCCTTTGGGCCCTACTTTGGCTGGACGTTTGGGGTAACGGACAATAGCTACCTACGTCTGGCTACGGGGCTGAACTTCTTCCGTACAAAGGTTGCATACTATAGTGGAGGGCATTACTGGAGGACGACCAATACCGAGAGTGCGATCAGCGTCGGGCTCGAGATGGTCTATGGCATTCGCTTCTAGCAGATCGGTCTAGGACGACCCTCCTATATATGGAGTGGGGTGGTATCCGATGGTTCGGATACCACCCCACTTAACTTTTTCGGGGGTATACGCTGGCACGTGAGACGGAGACCTTTCTTATACCTGCGAGCATGGATGAAAAATCTCTACCTTTGCCCACGACATTAGGACAGACTTAGGCTTGTAGCGCACTCTACCTGCGAGACTCCTTGATGACACGTACAGATGATGAAGACCTATACCCTAGCCCTCTTAGGATTGCTCTTGATGAGCTACTCGACCCTTCGTGCACAGCCCCAACCCGAGAGCAAGGTTAGGAGCACAGATACTATCAACATCGTTGTAAGGAGGAACGGGAAGTTCGTGGCAAGGGCTGATAAAAACTTCCTTATGTATACTTCCCCTATTGCGAAACGGTCTCCCGTCGATAGTTGTCTCTACACATTTCTCATTAAGGAGAAGCAAAAACTTGGATTCTACGACCCAGACAACGACTCTAGGACTATATTTTATAACCTCTACTTGGCAGACACAGCTGTGTACCGGGAGCTAACACCTAGGGATATGAAACGGATAAAGCCATCCTCCATATCCAAGTTGGTCAAAGGAATACTTGAGCATAGTCACGGGTATCTCATTATTCTCAGCGACTACTACCCCAACGTCCGTCTGATCCTCCAGCAACGCAATGGGATGCGCTATCGTGAATATAAGATCACCAAGTGGGATGTCGCTGAGCTCACCATCATCCTATGAAGGGCATAGCCTACGCCCCTCTCTGCTCCCAGCCTGTCTCCTGATGCCATGAGTGAGGCTGGAGGGCAGGCTGGTGGAGAAGGACTAGAGAGAATGCGACGAAGAAGGCATTAGCAGGGCAAAGGAAGAGGAGCAGAGTATTTCCCTAGAGCTACACTCACGCTACTTGCCCTGCTCTATGCGGGGACACAAACGCCATCGTAAGGGGGGCTGAAAGGATGTTCATTTGACAGATATTAGTGGGATCAGGAGAGAAAGAGAGGCAACTAGGCACGTCATTATCACACAAGCAGGCATAGGCCCAACATAGGGATCGAGGAGGGTGAAGACACATTGTAAAGTATTTTAGTTATCTGGTTATCAGCCACTAGAACCCGTGTATTTAGGGCAATTATCGAAATAATACCGTAAAGTGATAATGTTCTCTTTTTTTTGATACCTTTGCTAGTGGGTTGTAGTCAGCCCCCCAGCACCTACGCTGGAGGCTAGGTCTCACCCACCTAAGTAAGCACGAAGACAATATCGAAGTCAATAACTATTCATTTTCAAATACTGCTCTTATGAAGAAGCACAATTTCTCGGCAGGACCATCCATCCTAGACGAAAGTGTAATTAAGGACGCAGCCTCTGCAGTCCTCAACTATGCAGGCACGGGCCTGTCCATCCTCGAAGTATCTCACCGTGGTAAGGAGTTCACCGCGACCATTGAGGAAGCTCGCAACCTGATGAAGGAGCTGCTCGATGTACCCGAGGGTTACGAAGTGATCTTCCTCGGGGGCGGTGCGAGCCTACAGTTCTATCAGGCTCCACTGAACCTACTGAAGACCAAGGCTGCCTACGTGGACTCTGGCACGTGGGCGAACAAGGCTGCTAAGGAAGCTAAGCTCGTCGGTGAGGTTGTCACCTTCTCCTCTAAGGCAGACAACTACGTTTGGTACCCCAAGCCATGGGAAAAGAACGAGGTGCCCGATGATGTAGACTACCTACACATCACGACCAACAACACCGTCTACGGTACGGAGCTCCGCTATGACCCAGACGTCAAGACTCGTCTCGTGGGTGATATGTCCTCCGACATCTTCACTCGTGAGGTGGATGTAGCTAAGTATGACCTCATCTACGGTGGTGCACAGAAGAATATCGCTCCTGCAGGGGTAACCTTCGTCATCGTACGCCGTGATGCCCTCGGCCACGTAGACCGTCCTCTACCTACGATGCTCGACTATCGCACGCACATCGAGAAGGACTCTATGTTCAACACCCCTCCCGTATTCCCCATCTACGTCGCTCTACAGACGATGAAGTGGTACAAGGAACTCGGCGGTGTGAAGGTTCTCGAAAAGATGAACCTCGAGAAGGCTCGCATCCTATACGATGCCATCGACTCCAGCCGCCTCTTCCGTGGTACCGTCAATCCCGAAGACCGCTCGATCATGAATGTCTGCTTCGTCATGAAGGACGAGTACAAGGAGCTCGAAAAGGACTTCTTCGACCTCGCTACCTCACGCGGTATCTCCAGCATCAAGGGTCACCGCTCTGTAGGAGGCTTCCGTGCTTCACTCTACAATGCTCTACCCAAGACGAGCGTAGAGTTCCTCGTAGAGGCAATGAAGGACTTCGAGCGTAAGCACTAGTCCAAGTACCCATACCTAAGCTAAGCATAAGGCTGAGTACACCCCATGAAGCAACGTATGGGCACCACCTCTATTTTTTCCCAGGGCCGAGGTGAGCTGTCTGTACGTTGCTTCGCTTATCATACGTCTATTCGTACTAACTAACATATCCCATAGAGAAAAGAATCATGTCTAAAGTTCTTATCGCCACCGAAAAGCCATTCGCAGCTCCTGCCGTAGCAGGGATTCGCCAGATCCTCACCGATGCAGGCTTCGACGTCGTAGCCCTAGAGAAGTACACCAGTAAGGCCGAACTCCTCGCTGCCGTTGCCGACGTAGAGGCTATCATCATCCGTAGTGACATCATAGATAAGGAGGTCTTCGACGCTGCCAAGCAGCTCAAGATCGTCGTACGTGCAGGCGCTGGCTACGACAACGTAGACCTAGAGGCTGCTACCGCACACGGCGTATGTGTCATGAACACCCCTGGACAGAATGCCAACGCTGTGGCTGAGCTCGTCTTCGCCCTCCTGCTCTTCTCCGTCCGCAATCGCTTCAACGGCGCATCCGGCACAGAGCTCAAGGACAAGAAGCTCGGACTACTGGCCTATGGGAACACTGGTCGCAACGTGGCTCGTATCGCCAAGGGCATCGGCATGGAGATCTTTGCATTCGACCCCTACACCCCAGCTGATGTGATGGTCAAGGAAGGTGTGACTCCTGTCAGCTCACAGAAGGAACTCTTCTCCACCTGTGACGTCGTCTCCCTACACATCCCCGCTACACCCGAGACCAAGGGCTCTATCGGCCGTGAGCTCGTAAGCCTCCTACCTAAGAAGGCAATCCTCGTCAATACAGCACGTAAGGAGATCATCAACGAAGCAGAGCTACTCGAGCTCCTCAAGGAACGCGAAGACCTTCGCTACCTCAGCGACATCCGTCCCGCTAACCACGAAGAGATGGAGGCAGCCCTAGGCGAACGCTACTTCTCTACACCTAAGAAGATGGGCGCTCAGACCGCTGAAGCCAATACCAACGCTGGTCTAGCTGCTGCTCGCCAGATCGTAGGCTTCATCAAGGAAGGTAACGAACGCTTCCGCCTCAACAAATAGCCGACACATACACGTACACATCACACTAGCACAAACACCATCCTATGGCTGTCATCAAACCATTCCGTGGTATCCGCCCACCCCAAGACCTCGTAGAGCGTGTGGCCTCTCGTCCCTACGACGTACTCAATAGCGACGAAGCTCGTGCCGAAGCAGCGGGTAACGAGATGTCCCTCTACCACATCATCCGTCCCGAGATCGACTTCCCAGTCGGTACAGACGAGCATGAGGAGAAGGTCTACGCTAAGGCGGCTGAGAACTTCCGCCTCTTCCGGGAAAAGGGCTGGCTCATACAGGACGACAAGGAGAACTACTATGTCTACGCTCAGACGATGAACGGCAAGACTCAGTACGGCCTCGTCGTATGTGCCTCCGTCCAGGACTACATGACGGGTGTCATCAAGAAGCATGAGCTTACCCGCCGTGACAAGGAAGAGGATCGCATGAAGCACGTACGTGTGAACAATGCCAACATTGAGCCTGTCTTCTTCGCCTACCCCTCCCAAAAGGAGATCAACGACATCGTCGCTAAGTACACGAAGGAGAAGCCCGTCTACAGCTTCATCGCTCCACTAGACGGCTTCGGCCACGAGTTCTGGATCATCGACAACGAAGCCGATATCCGTCGTATCACCGAGCTCTTTGCCGCTATGCCTGCGCTCTACATCGCAGACGGTCACCACCGTTCCGCTGCCGCTGCCCTCGTGGGGGATGAGAAGCGCAAGCAGAACCCCAACCATCGTGGCGACGAGGAGTACAACTACTTCATGGCTGTCTGCTTCCCCGACGACCAGCTGACCATCATTGACTACAACCGTGTCGTCAAGGATCTCAATGGCCTCACCAAGGAAGAGCTCCTAAAGAAGCTCGAGGAGAACTTCGTCGTCGAGGACAAGGGCACGGAGATCTACAAGCCCGCATGCTTGCACAACTTCGCCCTCTACCTCGGAGACCACTGGTACTCACTCACAGCCAAGCCCGGCACGTACGACGACCACGATCCGATTGGGGTACTTGACGTGACGATCTCCTCCAACCTCATCCTCGACAAGATCCTTGGCATCAAGGACCTGCGTTCGGACAAGCGTATCGACTTCGTTGGTGGTATCCGTGGCCTTGGCGAGCTAAAGAAGAGAGTGGACAGCGGTGAGATGAAGTTTGCCCTTGCCCTCTATCCCGTATCGATGAAGCAACTCATCGACATCGCCGACTCGGGCAATATCATGCCACCTAAGACCACGTGGTTCGAGCCTAAGCTCCGCTCAGGCCTGATCATCCACGAGCTTGTCTAGGAGAAGTTTTCTACACAGAGAAACCTCCGAGGGTTGTCCTTCCGACACCTTCGGGGGTTTCTTTGCTCCTATCTCCATCCCTCCCATCGGGGCGCATACGCTCCCCGCTCCCCGCTCCTCCTCCCCCCAATCACGACTACACACTATGAAACCACTCCTTCACTCCCTAACGCTTGCCCTCACGGCACTCCTCCTTATCCCACTCTCTTCCTGCGGGAAGGATAAGCCCACACCTCCCGACCCTCAGCCTGCTAAGCGTGAGGACATCATCGGCAAGGTACGCACCATGACCTTAAAGATGCTTGATGACAAGGGTGAGGTAACCCAACGTGCCCTATTCACCTACAACAAACAGCTCCAGCAGACAGCCTTCATTCTAGAGGATTATGTAGACGGTAAGTTCGTCCTCAACACTGAGGCAGAAGACATCTACGATGCCTCGGGGCACCTGATTCTACAGAAATCCCTCTCCTACGAGAGAGATTCAGAAGGAACTCTAAAGCCCCCTTCAAAAAGTCAGGACAGCTACACCTATGACCAGCAGGGGCGTCTCAGACAGCACGAGTCTCAGCGATCCAACGGGCTCTGGATCACCCGCACTACCTACTACTATGACGCTGACAATAGGAAGAAAAGCGCCTATATCTATATACACAATCCCGTTCAAAGCAAGCAGGAGTATTACCACTCCTACAGCTACGAGGGAGAGGTAGAGATCGAGACTGTCTATACGGACCGAGAGAAGACAAACCGCACCGAATGCTCTCGTCGTATCTATGATGGGCAAGGGCGAGAGACGCGACACGAACGGATCCAGTATATGGATGTCCCTCGGAACTATGGCGAAGAGGACAAGGATACTAAGCAAGCCTACAAGACTACGATCACGGAGACCCGCTATGGTATCTTCGGTGAGTTCCTTCATGACGAGACGACCGAGTACAATGCGAAGAAGGAGGTCACCTATCATTCCCTATTCCAAATACGCTACACCAAGTACAACTCTCTAGGCCTCCCCGTCGCAGGCATTCAGACGGAGAGGCAGCGACAGCAGCCCTTCACCATAGAGTACACTTTCTACTAGTGGCCTCCCGTCACGAGTAGAGCTCACCTCATCACATCCCTCTAACGATAAAAACAAGCATGAAGAAAGTAATTTTTCGCACCCTAGCACTTGCCCTCACGGCGCTCCTCCTCATCCCTCTCGCCTCCTGCGGGAAGGACAAGCCCACCCCCACACCTCCCGATCCTCAGCCTGCCAAGCGTGAGGATATCATCGGCAAGGTACATACCATAACCTCTATCTTTGGCGACAAGGAGACTCCGGTCAAGGCTCGCACCGTCACTACCTACGACAAGCAACTACGCCCCCAAAGCTCTGTGTCGGAGAGGCTCAAGGACGGCAAGCTTGTCCCTGACATAGAGACCTTCTTCTCCTATGATACCTCTGGTCGCCTCATCGAAGAGAAAAGCCGTGAAGTAGGATTTGGATGGGACTACAAGAGGTATAAATACAAGGATGGGCTCCTCTTCCAGTTCGAGGATCTCCTCAGCGGAAAGGGCGCCCAAAAGTCGATCACCCAATACACCTACGGTCTCGACCGCAAGAAGGAGACGGGGATCTATATATTCGCACAGGGTAGAGAAGATGGCACTCACTACCTATCCTACAGCTACGAAGGCGAGGTAGAGGTCGAGGCTACCTACACTGACCCCGAGAGGAAGAATCTTATCGCACGTAATAAGCGCACCTACGACAAGGAGGGACGTGTGATCAAATCGGTCGCCACGACGATCGAGCTAGACAAGGATAAGGAGATCATCCGCTCCACCTCCATTCATGAGACCCGCTTCGGGATCTTCGGTGAAGAGGTCTACTCTGAGTTCACCCACCTCGATGCACAGGGGAAGGTCACTAGCCACTCTATCAGCGGCTACCACTACACCAAGTACAATGCTCAGGGACTCCCTATTGAGGGATTTTGGCTTGATGACGAGGATAGAAACCTCTTCACCCTAGAGTACACCTTCTACTAAGCGCATCCACTAGTGGGGCTTTCTCTTGACCTCTTTTTCTAACAGTAATAGTAACAAGCAATGAAAGTAACCTTTCGCCATCTAACGCTTGCCCTCGTGGCACTCCTCCTCATCCCTCTCGCCTCCTGTGGGAAGGATAAGCCCACACCGCCCGACCCTCAGCCCGCTAAGCGTGAGGATGTCATCGGTAAGGTGCGCTCCATTACCTTCACCTTTCGCGACAAGATGGCTAAACCCCAGTCGCGTATCACCATCACTTATAACAAGCAACTCCGTTTTACTGGATACATTGACGAGATCCTCGAAAACGACAAGCTCATCCCCTTCCACGAAGGGAAGAACACCTATGACGAATCAACAGGACTCCTCATCCAAGAGCAATCCCGTGAAGTCGCCTCAGATAAGTGGCAAACAAAGCGCTACACGTACACAAATGGGCTACTAACACGGGTTGAGATCGATGAACCTTATGACAAACGTCGCGAATACAGGCAAACTATCATCCAGTACACCTACGGCTCCAATCAAAAGAAAAAGGCTGGAGTCCATATTGTCGTCTTCATGGACACAGAGCCCGATAACAAGACCATAAACTACTACTCCTACAGCTACGAAGGGGAGGTAGAGGTTGAGAATATCTATGCAGATAAGGAGATGAAAACACTCATTAGCCGCAATAAGCGCACCTATGATAGCGAGGGTCGCATCACCAAGGAGGAGCTCTACCATGTCAATATCGTAGACAATAAGGAGGTCGTGAGCCTCTCCTCGCGCAATATTATGCGCTATGGCATCTTTGGCGAAAAGCTCTTTGATGAAACCTATAGATACGATGATCTGGGCCAAGTCTCCGAGCATTCTATCACTGGCATTCGCTACACCAAGTACAATGTTCAGGGGCTACCTATCGAAGGCGTACCCCTCGAGAAGAAAGACGAGGTAGTTACCCTAGAGTACACCTTCTACTAGTAGCGACTCGCTACTGGCATAGCTACGCCCCTCACCTGAGCCTATCAGGTCGAGGCTATAATCAGAGCCGTCCCCCGATGCGGGGGACGGCTCTGATTCGTTTTAGCCTACGGAGATAACGACAGGCGAATAGTGGCGGGAACTAATGCATAAAGTCACTAGAGGACGACGGCAATGTAGTCGAGGAGCCTACACTCCTAGTAGCAACATCTGCTCCCTAGGGGAAGGATTACGAGGCATACATCTACTACCTAGCTGGGGAAAGTATACACGTGTGTATACAACAGTGTACCCACGTGTACACAACTGTATACACGCGTGTACACTACCTCGCTCTAAGTACGTCCCCAGAAGGGCTCTCTTGTATAGGAAGAATAGGGCTGATATGAGAGGACTGTGCAGGTTGTATACAGGGATGAGGGAGCTAGGTGGGTAGGGGAGAGAGCGGCTGTCGAGGACGAGGCTAGAAGCTAGGCAGGGCTGGGGTGGCTGTCGGAGTAGGGTTTGAGGGTGGCGTCGGGGGGAGGCTGGGGTTGGTGGCTGGGGGGATATTTTTAGCCTTTTTGTGTTCGATAGGTAGATTTTGTACCTTTAGTCACTAAATAGCTAGTCAATAAGGATCCAAAGTGTATGTTTAGCGAAGACGAAAAGAGACAGATCTACCAATGTAGTCGCTACCTAGTGAAGGCACTACAGCCCACGATCGGTCAGCAGGGGAGACGCTCGACCTACACCTGGCTGGCTCAGTCCGTTGAGGCAGGTTGCTTCGAGACGAAGGATGAGGGACTACACCGCATGCACGGGCTCATCCTACAGCTAGAGGTCGCCTGCCTAGTGGCTCGAGAGCTCGGGCTGGATGCACCTTCGATCCTCGCCGTCCTACTCTATCGCCCCTTCGCCAAAGGTCTCCTATCGAGTGAGGAGATCACGTCTTGTCATGGAGCGGAGGTCGTACGTCTACTGCAGCTCCTGACACGTACCTCGGAGCTCTATATGCGTAGGGAAGCGATTAGTTCGGAGAACTTTCACAACCTCCTTATCTCTATGGCGGAGGACATGCGTGTCGTGCTCATCATCATCGCTGACCGCCTCTATCTCCTACGCCATGCCAAGAGCTTCTACACGGAGGAGGCTCGTACACAGCTTGCCTCTGAGATCTCCTTCCTCTACGCTCCGATCGCTCACCGCCTAGGGCTCTATACCATCAAGGGGGAGATGGAGGACCTCTGTCTACGTTACCTACAGCCGAAGACCTACGGCTTCATCACCCGCAAGCTCGGTGAGACGAAGGCAGCCCGAGATGCCTATATCGCAGCCTTCATCACCCCGGTGCGAGAGCGACTACAGGCAGAGCTCAGTGTCCCCTTTGAGATGAAGGGGCGAGTCAAGAGCATCAGCTCGATCAACAACAAACTGAAGAAGCTCCCCTTCGAGGACATCTACGACCTATTCGCCATCCGTGTCATCCTAGACGTCCCCCTAGAGCGGGAGCGACAGGTCTGCTGGCAGGTCTACTCCATCATCACCGATATGTATCGCCCGAACCCCGAGCGACTCAAGGACTGGATCTCCATCCCCAAGAGTAACGGCTACGAGAGTCTCCACACGACGGTCCTCGGGCCTGAGAACCGCTGGGTGGAGGTGCAGATACGTACCAAGCGTATGGATGTCATCGCCGAGCGTGGAGTGGCAGCCCACTGGCGGTACAAGGGCATACGCAGCGAGCATGGACTGGATGACTTCCTCGCCTCGGTGCGGGAGGCTCTGGAGGCAGTACGAGATACCTCGCAGGAGGATGAGAAGCGTCAGACGCTAGAGTCCTCGCTCCTCACCCTCAAGGCTCGGGAGATCTACGTCTTCACCCCCAAGGGTGAGATCCTCAAGCTCCCTCAGGGGGCGACCCTCCTTGACTTTGCCTTCATGATCCATAGCCGTGTAGGTGCACGGGCTATATCGGGTAAGGTCAATGGCAAGAACGTCTCTCTGCGCCATCAGCTCAATAATGGCGATAGCGTCGAGGTCATCACCTCACCACAACAGAGCCCTAAGCCTGGGTGGATCTCCATCGTCGTCAGTCCTAAGGCCAAGGCTAAGATTCGTCAGCTCCTCCGAGCCGAGGAGGAGGCGGGTATCAGTGTGGCCAAGGAGCTGATCCGAAGGAGGATGAAGAATAGGAAGCTCCCCTTCGAGGAGGCAGCCTTCATCCGTGTCACTCAGCGCAAGGGCTATAAGACTCTCTCGGACTTCTACCGTGACCTCACCCGAGATCGCCTAGATGTCCACGACTTCCTCAACCTCTACGAGCAGGAGCTTCACTCAGCCTCCGCCCTAGAGGGACAGCCGACAGCGGGGGCATCACGCTCGGCAGAGAGCTTCGTCTACAGCGAGACAGAGGGCGAGGTGCCTGCGATCACCTCTTCCTCCGAGGTCTTGATCCTAGACCGAGGTCTCTCGGGTGTGGCTTATAGCCTAGCGCAGTGCTGCCAGCCCGTCTATGGGGATGAGGTCTTTGGGCTCGTGACCTCTCGTGGTATCAAGGTACATCGCACCAATTGCCCCAACGCCCCCGATATGTTCGCCCACTCCCCGCACAAGATCATCGGGGCACGCTGGAACGGCGATGAGGGACGGGCGCAGGTCATGAGCCTAGAGGTCGTCGGGCGTGACGAGCTAGCTATCGCCACCAACATCACCTCACTCATCCGCAAGGAGGCGGGGATCAAGCTTCGTAGCTATGCCATCCACTCGGAGGATGGTCTCTTCCACGGAGCCTTCGTCCTCTACGTGGAGCGCAGGGAGGCACTAACCCTTTTACTTAAGAAGATACGAGGGGCCTCTGGGGTCAAGTACGCAGAGCTCCTCAATCACTAAAAAGAACACTATGCATACAATAAGCACATTAACAGATACGACTATGGACATCACAGAAAGAGAACTCAAGTATCTCGGGTTGCTCTCCAAGCAGTTCCCCAATGCAGCCTCGGCAGCCTCCGAGATCATGAACCTACAGGCTATCCTGAACCTCCCTAAGGGTACAGAGCACTTCCTGGCCGATATACACGGCGAGTATGAGGCCTTCATCCATGTACTGAAGAACGCCTCAGGTACTATCCGTACCAAGGTGGAGAGCCTCTTCGCTGGGCAGATACGTGAGCAGGAGCTTCGCCAGCTCTGCACGCTCATCTACTACCCTAAGGAAAGCCTAGAGCGACTAGCACAGAAGCAAGCTATCACCACCGACTGGTACAAGGTCACGCTCAACCAACTCATCAAGGTGCTTCAGCGTGTGAGTGAGAAGTACACACGCTCCAAGGTGCGCAAGGCCCTCCCCCCTCAGTACAGCTACATCACTCAGGAGCTCACCCATGAGGATAGTATGAACCCTAAGAAATCTGCCTATGTAGGTGCTATCCTCGACTCGATCATCGAGACAGGGCAGGCCGATGACTTCATCACTGCTATCTGTGAGACTATACAGAGGCTGGCTATCGACCACCTACATATCGTAGGCGATGTCTTCGACCGTGGTCCAGGGGCACATGTCATCATGGACAAGCTCCTAACCTACCACAACGTGGATATCCAGTGGGGGAACCATGATATGCTCTGGATGGGGGCTGCCGCAGGGAATGCTGCTAGTATGGCCAATGCGATACGTATCGCCCTGCGCTATGCCAACTCCTCTACACTGGAGAACGGCTATGGGATCAATATGCTCCCTCTAGCTCGTCTAGCTATGGAGGTCTATGGCAAGGATCCTTGTAAGGCCTTCGCTCCGAAGCTCGGGGATACAGATGAGAAGTATGACGACAAGAGCCTAGCGCTGATGGGACAGATGCACAAGGCGATCGCCATCATACAATTCAAGCTCGAGCACCAGATCATCGCCCGCCGTCCCGAGTACAAGATGGAGGATAGAGATCTCCTACACCGCCTAGACCTAGGGGCAGGGACGGTCACCCTCCCTGATGGTAAGACGTACCCACTCAAGGATACCCACTTCCCCACCATCGATCCTAATGATCCCTATCGTCTCACGGAGATGGAGGCTGAGGTCGTGGAGAAGCTCCTGCACTCCTTCACGCACAGCGAGAAGCTACGTAGCCATATCAACTTCCTCTACAAGAAGGGAGGAATGTATCTGACCTACAACCATAACCTCCTCTTCCATGCCTCCGTCCCCCTCAATGAGGATAGGAGCTTCAAGAAGGTCCGTATCGGTAAGAAGCTCTACGCAGGACGTGCGATGATGGATCGTGTCGATGAACTCGTGCGTCGTGCACACTGGTCTTCGTCTGACCATATCGAGCACGCTGAGGCTGTGGACTTCCTCTGGTATCTATGGTGTGGCCCAGACTCTCCTCTCTTCGATAAGTCGGCGATGACGACCTTCGAGCGATATTTCATCGCAGACAAGGAGACACACCACGAGGAGAAGGGGTACTACTATGTCTATAGGGTCGAGCAGGAGGTGTGTGAGCGCATCCTAGAGGAGTTTGGCCTAACAGGTCCTGATACCCATATCATCAATGGTCATGTCCCCGTGAAGGCTGTCAAGGGAGAGCATCCCCTACAGGCCGGCGGTAAGCTCATGCTCATCGATGGGGGCTTCAGTCGTGCCTATCAGTCTAGTACTGGGATAGCAGGCTATACGCTGATCTTCAATTCGCAGGGGCTACATCTAGTGAAGCATGAGCCCTTCAGCTCTACGAAGGAGGCCATCGAGCATATGGAGGACATCTCTAGTACCTCGGTAGTTAGGGAGTATGCGACGGATCGTGTCCTCGTACGTGCTACTGACCAAGGGATTATCCTCAAGGATCAGGTCGACGAGCTCAAGAAGCTCCTCTATGCTTACCGCCACGGCCTGATTAAGGAGAAGGAGTAGTCTCTATCACCCAGATCCCCCGCCCCTCGGATGAGGGTGTGCGAGAGCTTGGGGACTTGGGTAGCTGAACCAAGACTGAGGTTCATTGTTAATAATACAGAAGACGCAGGGAGACACTAACCATTGAGTGGATGAGTGCTCCCTGCGTTGTATTTATAATACATTTATCGGTATAATGACAATGAATAAGATTCAGAAGGTCTCACTCTTCGGACTATTTAGCCTGAGCCTAGCGATCGCTGCTTGCTCGGGGCAGAAGGGACAGAATGCAGTCTCCGCCAGCGACTCAGTTGCAGTCAATACGATCTCTGCTGGGCAAGTCATAGCTGTCGATAGCTCGGCTTCCTATCTGAGCTGGAAAGGCTTTAAGCCAGGTGGACAGCACTATGGTAAGCTCCCCGTAAGTGCTGGTGAGCTTGACCTCAAGGATGGTGTCCTCAGAGCAGGCTCTGTCTCCATTCAGATGAATGGTATCATAGTAGAAGACCTCAAGCCCGAGGATGGAGGGAACAAGCTCAAGCAACACCTGGAGAGCGAAGACTTCTTCGACGTAGCGAAGTACCCAGAGGCTCGCTTTGAGCTCACCAACCTCCCCGCAGAGGGTGTCAAGGTCACGGAACTGACCGAGCTACAGGGCAACCTCACGCTGAAGGACGTAACGAAGAACATCACAATCCCCGTCGCCTCCGTCGTAGCTGACCCCACCACAGGAGCCTATACGATCACGAGTAAGACCTTCACGATCAATCGTGCTGACTGGAATGTCAAGTATGGCTCAAAGAGTTTCTTCACGGGGCTAGGCGATAAGTTCATCAATGACGATATCGAACTGAGCTTTGTCCTAAAGACGAAGTAAGTCCTCCGATAGCTCTGATAGATAGCGAATAAATAAGCCCCCTAATCTCCTTTGAGATAGGGGGCTTATTTACTTTTGAGGATTTCAGTAGCTCTACTACTTGTCGCGACGCTTTAGCTCATCGCGGATCTCGCGTAGGAGTTCGATATCCTCTGGTGTAGGAGCTGGAGCCTCAGGCTGCTCAGCTTCCTTCTTGCGGAAGCTGTTCATAGCCTTGATCAGAACGAAGATACAGAAGGCAATGATTAAGAAGTCTACAGTCGTCTGTACGAAGCTACCCCAGTTGAGAGTGATGGCTTCCTTGAGAACCTCTCCGCTGGCTGCATCCGTCTGAGCTTCGCGAAGGATGACCTTGGCGTCGTCGAAGCTGCTACCCGTGATGAGCCCGATGGGAGGCATGATGATATCGTTTACTAGAGAGGAGACGATCTTACCGAAGGCACCACCGATGATGATACCGACAGCCATATCCATGACATTCCCCTTTAGAGCAAACTCCTTAAATTCTTGGATGAACTTTCCCATTATTACTTGTGATTAGGTGAAATTAACTATTGTTGGATTTGTTACAAAGATAGTATAATTACCGTAAAATAGTAAAGGGGAGGAGACTGGAATCTATCCCAAGTCTCCTCCCCTAATCGGTATAATCGTGATGTTAGGAGGTCTCTAGACCTTGTGCTGTATGCTTCTTGCTCGAGGCGCTTAGTTACTTCTTGATAGGCCTGTGTATTGTGCTCTGCCTATCAGGAAGGAGTAATCTGTTAGTGAGCCTCTAGCTGTCGGTAGGCACTGCCTAGCTGGTCGATGAGCTGGGAGGCAGTGAGAGTACGCTCAGAGTGTCGCCCTGCGTGGAGCTCTGCAGCTAGACCGCACAAGTGAACACCTAGGGTAGCTGCTGATATAGGCTCATAGCCCTGCCCAATAAGCCCAGCAATGACCCCAACGAGGACGTTTCTACATCCCATCGAGTAAAGTCCTCTATTGCCTGATATATCAAAGAGAACTAAGCCACTAGGTAGACAAATAGCCGTATAGGTGCTACGCAGGATGATGTAGCAGTCTAGTCGCTCTGCTAGCTCAATGGCACGAGAGAGACGATCTGCATCCGTCCTATGCTTAGTGGTCATGCGGTCGAACTCTGCATGGGTGGGTAGCAGGATACTGCCTACTGGGATTCGGTCCAATAGACTACGCTTATGTGCGATGAGCTCTAGTGCATCACTATCTAGGAGGACAGGATTATTGGTCGCTGCGAGTAGACTCTCGAGTAGTGTATGGGCAGACTCCCCTAGTCCGAAGCCTTCGCTGATGACTAGGGCTTTGTATTTGCCACACTCCGCCAAGAGTTCTGTACGTGAGAACATCGACTGTACGATGAGCTCAGGAAGGGCAAGCTGAAGAGCAAGTTGCTCCTCCTCTGGTACGACAGTATGGACCTCATGGCAGCCTGTATAGAGAGCTGCCTTAGAAGATAGGAGCGTCCGTCCAGAGTGCCCACTCTCGGTAGTGAGGAAGAGTACCTTCCCCTCGGGATGGATAGGGGGCAGTCTCAGGGCACTGGTCAGGGAGGCATCCTCTGTCAGATAGTAGGTGGCATCCAGCTCATCCTGTGCCTGCGGACTAATCCCAAGAGGTAGGTAGGACCACTGACCGATGAAGGGTTTATTCTCTTCGAAGAAGAAGGCCAAATAAGGGCAGTCAAAGGAGATCGTGTACTTGGCCTTGATGATGTGGTCTAGATTATTCCCAGAGTTGTCCTCTGCAAAGAGTCCACTAGGGAGCTCAAGGCTCACGATGGAAGCTTTGGATGCATTGAGGAAATCGACGAGCCCTACGTAGCCACCAAAGAGAGGAGTGGTGAGCTCTGTCCCGAATAGTCCGTCGATGATGACGTCCTGCTCCTTGATCCTCGGTGGGGTGAAGTTGCGATAGACTTCCTCTAGTCTTAGATCTCCATCAGAGATACTCCTGCGTACGGCTTCGCACTCATCCGATAGCTTTCCTTCACGATAGAATAGGTAGGCCATGATAGCATAGCCTCTCTGAGCCATATATGAGGCGATGCGAAGGGCATAGGCTCCACAGCGACCTGCACCTGCGAAGATATAGATCGTATAGCCCGTCTGTGTGTAGAGACGACGAAACTCTTGCTCGAAGGAGCGTGCGGCACGCTCTATATGATCCTCAGCGGAGAGATGGTCATATACTTCTGCTTGACGATACAGAGCCCGTAGCTGCTTACCTGTATAGATCTTTTGCATTGGATACGAATGAGGGGGGAAGGGTTATCGGGTGGTGCCAGCTGATGTGCTCCATGTTCGCTACCTCTACCGAGAGCTTTAGGTCAGGGGAGAGGTGAAGACTATCTAGGAACGAGATCTCCAGTGGAGATTGTGCTATGTAGATAGGCTTCTAGGAGGATGGGTAACAGTGCTGGAGCCATACTTTGGGATACTGAGGGGGAGTGTAGGGGCTAAGTCAGAGGGTACTCTAAGACTTAGCCCCACTCCATCCCATTGTGAGTCGGGAATACTAGTCCATCGTACCTCGGACGATACCTCGCTCGGAGGAGCGGATGAAGTCCAAGATCAGCTGGCGCTCATAGCTGTCGGGGATCTCCTCCTCGATAGCCTTGAAGGCCTCGGTATTGTTCAGACCACGCTGGTAGAGGGTACGATAGATGTCGTTGATACGGAAGATTTGCTCATTGGTGAAGCCTCGACGACGAAGACCAACGATGTTGATCCCACAATAGACGATCGGGTCACGACCGATGAGCGTATAGGGAGGGATGTCCTTGTTTACACGAGAACCACCCTGGAGCATGACATGCTGAGAGATGCGTACGAATTGGTGGATGAGAGAGCCTCCACTAAGGATCGCATAGTCATCGATCTCGACCTCTCCCGCCACTTGAGTAGCGTTACCGAGGATCACGTGATCTCCGAGGACACAGTCATGGGCGACATGCGAGTAGGCCATCAGTAGGCAGTGACTCCCGACGACGGTGCGACCACGAGAGGCTGTACCTCTATTGACAGTGGCGCATTCACGGATCATGGTATGGTCACCGATGATAGCCACGCTATCCTCGCCTGCGAACTTGAGATCTTGTGGGATCCCACCTATCACAGCACCTGAATGGATGTGGCAGTGCTTACCTAGTCGGCTTCCGCTCTTGATGACGGCATGGCTCTCGATGATACAGCCTTCGCCAATCTCCGTATTCTCCTCAATGAGGGCAAAGGGATGTACGATGACACCCGACGCCAGCTTGGCCTCGGGATGTACAGAGGCAAGAGGGCTTATATTGTTGTTAGACATAATCTATAGCTGTTCCGTTCTAGGTGACTACTTATTCTTCACAACCTGCGCCATGAACTCAGCTTCACAGACGAGCTTCTCGCCTACGAAGGCTAGACCACGCATGTTGGCAACTCCTCGGCGCACCTCAGTGAGTAGACGTAGCTTGAAGATGAGGGTATCGCCTGGTACTACCTTCTGACGGAACTTCACATTGTCGATCTTCATGAAGTAGGTCGAGTACTCCTCTGGATTGTCAATGGTGTTGAGTACGAGTAGTCCCCCTACCTGTGCCATTGCTTCTACCTGTAGGACACCAGGCATCACGGGTTCGGTTGGGAAGTGCCCTTCGAAGAAAGGTTCATTACCAGAGACACTCTTTACACCCACGATGTAGTCTGTGCCGATCTCGATGATCTTATCGACCATGAGGAAGGGGTAGCGATGGGGGAGTAGCTCACGGATGCGGTTTACATCGAGTAGTGGAGCCTGATTAGGGTCATAGACTGGAGCTTGAGCCTCGTTTAGCTTGATATCCTTGCGGATCTTGGCTCCCATCTCATTGTTGATCTTGTGCCCTGGGCAGAAGGCGATGATACGTCCACGGATAGGACGTCCGATGAGGGCTAGGTCTCCGAGGACGTCAAGTAGCTTATGGCGTGCAGGCTCGTTGGGGAAGAGGATAGGAGCATTATTGATGTAGCCGAGTGATAGATCCTTCTTGTGTGGGACACCGACTAGGTCACAGATCTTATCCAGCTGCTCCTGCTCCATCGGGGTATCGTAGATGACTAGGGCATTGTCTAGATCACCACCCTTGATGAGGTTGTGCTCTAGGAGAGTCTCTACCTCACGTACGAAGACGAAGGTGCGAGAGGTCGCAATCTCCGTGTCGAACTCCTCTAGGTTCTCAAGGGAGGCAAACTGATTGTCCAGTACAGGTGAGTCAAAGGATACATGGACATCGATTCCAAAGCGATTATCGGGTAGGAGTATGATCCGTGAGCGACCATCCTCAGAGACTACCTCATGGCGCTGCTTCACGATATAGGGCTCGACGGGCTGCGACTGTTCCTCTAGACCAACTCGGTTGATAGCCTCGATATAGGCCTTGGCACTACCATCTAGGATAGGGAACTCAGGAGCATTGACCTCGATGATACAGTTGGCGATACCCTTTGCATACAAGGCTGCCATAGCGTGCTCGATCGTACTAACAGAGGCCGAGCCCTTGATGAGGACGGTACCTCGTTCAGTACCCTTGACATATTCGGAGAGAGCGGGGATCTCAGGAGCTCCCTCTAGGTCTACACGACGGATAACTCTCCCTGTCCCTGCTGGAGCTGGGAGGAACTTAATCTCTATATCTAATCCTGTGTGAAGGCCCTTGCCAGTGAGGGTAAAGCTATCCTTCAGTGTCTTCTGCTTTTCCATATCTACTTTGATTGTTTTTGCTTTAGTTCTTCTAATTCTTTCTCTAGTGCCTGTAGGCGACGATACATATCAGGCAGCTTGGGCTGGATGACGAAGCTCCTCATAGCATCTCTTAGTGGCATACTAGGAGAGCCCATCAGCACACTGCCCTCAGGCACATTGCTGAGCACACCTGTTTGTCCTCCCATCTCTACTCGGTCTCCTATCGTTATATGTCCGCTGATGCCTACTTGTCCACCGAGCTTGCACCACTTGCCTATGTGTGATGATCCCGCTAAGCCTACCTGAGAAGCCATCACTGTATGCTCATCCACACTGCAGTTGTGTGCTATCTGGATGAGATTATCTAGCTTGACACCCTTTCGGATGGTGGTACTGCCCATTACAGCTCGGTCAATGCAGGTGTTTGCTCCGATCTCCACATCATCCTCTAGGATAACGTTGCCTAGCTGGGGTATCTTGTGGTAGCCATCAGCCTCCGGTGCAAAGCCGAAGCCATCGGCTCCGATCACAGCTCCTGCATGGATGATACAGTGTGCTCCGACTCGTACCCCATGGTAGAGTGTGGTGTGGGGGTAAAGGATGCTATTGGCTCCAATAGTCACTCCCTTACCAATGTAAGTGTGGGGGTAGATGAGTGCTCCCTCACTGATCTTAGCTCCCTCCTCTATGACTGCGAAGGCTCCAATATATACCCCTTCTCCGATCTCTACACCCTCTGCTATATATGCGTTGGGGGAGATACCTGAGAGGCGGGGTACACTCTGGGCCTCTACGAGCTGCATGAGCTGGGCGAGAGCTGCATAGGGATCCTTGACTCGGATCAGTGTGGGGGTAATGGGTTCTCGAGGAGCAAAGTCCTCTCCAACGAGTAGGATAGAGGCCTGTGTGCTGTAGGCAAAAGCTTCGTACTTGGGGTTGGCTAGGAAGGCTAGATCCCCAGGTTTGGCTTCCTCGATCTTTCCAAAGTCAGAGACAAGGACAGAGGCATCTCCCTCAATCCTCCCTCCGATGATGGGTGCTATCTGAGCGGCACTAAACTGCATGAATGTATACTATATGTGTAGAGAGTGCTATGCCTCTACAAGCTTGTTCTTGATGAGTATCTCTGCCATCTGGTGGCGAAGCTTCTCTGCCTCAGCCGCAGCTCCACTAGCAAACGCTTCTGTGCTATCTGCGTATATGATGCTACGAGAGGCATTGACCAGTAGCCCACACATGCTATTGAGCCCGTGGAGGGCTACCTCTTCCAGACTTCCGTTCTGAGAGCCGACCCCAGGGACGAGGAGGAAGGAGTCCGGGACTATGGCTCGCACTCGTCGCAGCATAGCTGCCTTTGTCGCACCTACGACATACATCATCTGGTCGCTATTTCCCCACTCTAGGCTCTTACGTAGTACTTGCTCGAAGAGGGCATCACCGTCCTTTGATTCGGTTAGCTGGAAGTCAGCTGCACCTTCATTGGAGGTAAGGGCAAGGAGAACCACCCAGTGTCCGCTATACTTGAGGAAAGGCAACACACTATCGCTCCCCATGTAGGGGGCTACTGTGAGTGCATCCACCTTGAGGTGCTCGAAGAAGCTACGTGCATACATATCGCTCGTGTTGCCAATATCTCCTCGCTTGGCATCAGCAATGATGAACTGATCGGGATAGTTAGACCGTAGATACTCTACCGTCTTCTCAAAGGCAAGGATACCAAAGGAGCCCATACTTTCATAGAAAGCAAGATTGGGCTTATAGGCTACGCAGAGATGGGCTGTGGCATCAATGATTCTACGATTGAAGGCGAATATTGGGTCGTCCTCCTCAAGGAGAAACTGGGGTATCTTACGTACATCGGTATCCAAACCAATGCAGAGGAAGGATCGCTTCCGCTGGATGTTCTTAAATAGTTCTTCTCTTGTCATGGTCTACATTGTTCTATAGAGCTACTTCTCTTGGCAAGAGGTGCTAGCATCCCCGTTGATGATTTAGGGTCTTCCCTAGTGAGTATGCTAGCAGCTCTCTGGGTGCACCTAGAGTGCAGCTTCCTTCATTCGTTCGATATTCTCTGCGATGATTAGCTCGTCGATGATGGGTTGGATCTCTCCGGACATGATCGCAGCTAGGTTATACAGTGTGAGGTTGATACGGTGATCTGTGACACGCCCCTGAGGGTAGTTGTAGGTGCGTATCTTGGCGGATCGGTCTCCAGTCGAGACCATCGTCTTACGTCGTGCCGCTATCTCCTCGTTGTGCTTGGTGAGTTCTATGTCGTAGAGCTTGGTACGTAGCATCTGCATGGCCAGCTCTCGGTTGGCCAGCTGGGTACGAGCCTGCTGACAGACGACGACGATACCCGTGGGCTTGTGGGTCAGCTGTACCTTGGTCTCCACCTTGTTCACGTTCTGTCCTCCAGCTCCTCCAGAGCGTGCAGTCTGCATCTCGATGTCGGCAGGGTTAAGGACGACGTCCACTTCTTCTGCTTCTGGTAGGACTGCTACGGAGGCGGCAGAGGTATGTACACGCCCCTGAGTCTCTGTCTCGGGGACACGCTGTACACGATGTACCCCACTCTCATACTTGAGTACACCATAGACACCATCGCCAGAGACGGTGAAGACGATTTCCTTGTATCCTCCTGCGGTACCCTCACTCACACTAGTTACCTCGGTAGTCCATCCTCGTCCCTCGCAGTAGCGGACATACATACGATAGAGGTCTCCTGCGAAGAGAGCTGCTTCGTCACCACCTGTCCCGCCTCGTATCTCCATCACGACATTCTTGGCATCCTCAGGGTCTGCAGGGATGAGCAAGAGCTTGATCTCCTCCTCGAGAGAGGGGATGCGCTCCTCGGCCTCCTGCATCATCTCCCTAGCCATTGTGCGTAGCTCGGGGTCGCTCTCTGTGTCTAGGGTCTCACGTCCCTCTAGGATATTACCTAGGAGGTTCCGGTACTCCTTCCCTTTGTCTAGGATACGCTCTAGGTCACGATACTCTTTGCTGAGCTTCATGAATCGCTTCTGATCGGCGATAATATCTGGAGCGGTAATCAGGGAGGTGATCTCCTGAAAGCGGACCTCTAGGCTCTCGATGCGCTGGAGCAGGTCGTTCTCTATTGCCATGAATGTCGTCTAGGGATAAGTAGTAAATATTGTATAGGTGAAGATATGATTTGTGGGGCTATTCGTAGCTTAGGATACCATAGGGGGAGTGGATGGTGAGCTTATTGCTCTCGGCCTCCTCTACACGTCCTATGATGCGTGCTTCGACACCGAAGCTCTCCGAAATCTCGATGATGCGCGAAGCCTCCTCTGGTGCAACGTATAGTTCCATACGATGTCCCATGTTGAAGACCTTGTACATCTCCTGCCAAGGAGTACCACTCTCCTGCTGTATTAGGGAGAACAGTGGTGGAATGGGGAACATATTATCCTTGATGATATGCTTCCCCTCTACGAAGTGTAGCACCTTGGTCTGTGCTCCGCCTGAGCAGTGTACCATCCCATGGATCTTGGGGCGAAGCTCTTGGAGCACTTGACGTATTATTGGAGCATAGGTACGAGTAGGAGAGAGGATGAGTTGTCCTGCATCTAGGGGCGTACCATCTACTGGAGAGGTGAGGCTACGAGACCCGCTGTAGACAAGTTCGTCAGGGGTCTGGGCATCGTAGCTCTCAGGATAGCGCCCAGCTAGACTATGCTCCAGCACGTCATGTCGGGCGGAGGTAAGTCCGTTGCTACCCATACCACCGTTATACTGACGCTCATAGGTCGCCTGTCCAGAGGAGGCTAGTCCTACGATCACATCACCGGCTTGTATACGAGCATTGTCTATGACATCGCTACGCTTCATGCGGCAGGTGACGGTGCTATCGACGATAATCGTGCGCACGAGGTCTCCCACGTCGGCAGTCTCGCCCCCCGTAGCATATACACCGATGCCCTGATCACGAAGCTCAGCGAGGAGCTCCTCTGTGCCATTGATGATAGCAGCGATGACCTCACCGGGGATGAGGTGCTTATTGCGACCTATTGTGGAGGAGACTAGGATGCCATCGATAGCGCCCACGCAGAGTAGGTCGTCTATATTCATGATTAGGGCATCCTGAGCGATCCCCTTCCAGACGGAGAGGTCACCAGTCTCACGCCAATAGAGGTAGGCTAGGGAGGACTTTGTCCCTGCGCCATCGGCATGCATGATATTGCAGTAGCTCTCATCTCCCCCGAGGATGTCGGGGATGATCTTGCAGAAGGCCTTAGGATATAGCCCCTTGTCTACGTTACGGATAGCGTTGTGTACGTCTTCCTTGGAGGCTGATACACCTCGCTGCATATAGCGTTCGTTCATTACTTTATCTCTCTTTATCGTCTGGCGGTGTGAGCTATCTCAGACGTAGTATATCTCCCTCCTCGGGTATATATTCGTCGTCCTTATCATTGAGCTTGTAGAGCCTATCTAGTCGGATGCCGAAGCGCTGAGAGATCTCATGCATAGAGTCTCCGATACGCACCGTGTAGGTCGGGTAGCGTGGGGAGGCCTCCTTGTTCTTTGCCTCTAGGTAGACCACGTCTCCTTCGTTCAGGGGGAAGTCGAGGGGAGCATCATTGTACTTGGCGATCTTCTTAGCCGACATACCCATGTCCTCGGCGATGCGCTCATAGGAGTCATTCTGGTCGGCTAGGACGTAGAGTAGCCCGTAGCTGATATAGGTAGGGCGCATAGGACGGTCGTACTTCGCTGGGGATGCTGTACGGCGTCCTTGGTCTCGGGTACTGCCCGCATGACCTCGGAACCAGGTGGGGTACTCGCCGTGGTCAAAGGTGTAGAGCTCATAGTCCTCGATGACCTTGATCAGCATGTTGGCATAGCCCTTATTAGTGGCATAGCCACAGAGCTGTAGCCCCTTGGCCCACCCTCGGTAGTCATCGTAGCGTAGGGCGAAGAGTCGCTGATATCGTTTGCCCTTCAGGAAGAGGGAGTGATCTTCGTAGGACTCTCTCGCTGAGGGATAGCTACGGAAGCAGTCGTTGGGATTGTCGTCGCTCTTATAGGTGCGCTTCCCCTTCCACGTCGTATGGCACTTGATGCCGAAGTGGTTGTTGTGTACCTGTGCTAGGGTACTTGCTCCAGCACCAGTCTCCACGAGACCCTGAGCTAGTGTGATACTAGCGGGGATAGCATGGCGATCCATCTGCCGACGAGCCTCGGCATTGAAGGTACGGATATAGTCCATATAGCCAGCCTTGCGTACTGCCTGAGCTGATGCTGAGCTCAGAGCCAGTATCAGTGTGAGGAGGCAGAGGACATACCGCCTATAGCCCACCTTATGTTGATGAAGTACTCCCATTGGTCTATTCGTAATGTATACGAGTACAATAGCTCACATAGCTATGCACGGACGCAAAGATACGAATTATATAAGGAATGCGTCTGACACAGAGTTGTCTGTTTAGGGCTGATGCATGATCCCCTTTAGTATTCTCTACTCTTTGGCACTCTGGGGTGTTCCTGCTTGCCTAGGGGGCTTAGCCGTGTCTCTAGTCGAGCCGAAGGGGTAGCCCCGAGGAGAGCTGTATATAAGAGCTCTACAGAGGACATACTTAGAGCGATGTTGTGTACACGTGTGTATACAGTTGTGTACACGCAGGTACACAACTGTATACACACGTGTATACTCACCCCTCCTAGGTAGTAGGTATACGCTTGGTGTATCTGCACCTAGGATGCAGATGTTTCTATCTTGTGTGTATGCTCCTTCACTACCTTGCCCTCGCACTATGGTGATCATGCGTCGGATCTGGTGCGTGATATAGGGGGATATAATTAAGGATAAATGTATGTTATTCATCTAGGTTCCTTATCTTTGTGAAGGATATTATCACTGCAAGCATGTTTATGACTGCATAGCACAACCAATGAAGACAAAGCAAGAGCTAATCAAGGAGCGACGTAGTCAAGACTGGAGAACAGACCTACGGAAGGCTCACCCCAATAAGGAGCGTGTACAGCTGGACAAGACTCCAATGCCCGAGCTCCCTATCTCGGAGCGCATAACATCTTTCCATGAGGAGGTCGCCCTCGGCTACTCCCGAGAGGAGGCTATGGCCGAGGCACGCCGCTGCCTAGACTGCCCTACACCAGGGTGTGTCGATGGCTGTCCCGTAGGGATACATATCCCCTCGTTCATCAAGCTCATCGAGCGAGGCGAGATGATAGATGCCCTAAATGTAATCCGTGAGACTAGCTCCCTGCCTGCCGTCTGTGGGCGTGTATGCCCCCAGGAGAAGCAGTGTGAGAGCCAGTGTATCTATACCCTTAGCCTAAAGAAACAAGCGGTCTCCATTGGCAACCTCGAGCGTTACGTAGCCGACTATGAACGACTCCATAGAGACCGCTCCGTCAAACCTAAGCCCACTACCTCCCCCCGTCGTGGCAAGATAGCTGTCGTGGGGAGTGGCCCAGCTGGGCTCTCCTTCGCTACCGATATGGCTAAGTGGGGCTATGACGTGACCGTCTATGAGGCTCAGAGCGAGCTCGGGGGGGTCATGCGCTACGGGATCCCAGAGTTCTGCCTACCCAATAGCATCATCGAGGATGAGATCGAGAAGATGCGAGATCTAGGGGTACACTTCGAGACAAACACCATCGTGGGGGAGACAATCACCTATGAGGATCTAAAAGCTGCTGGTATGGAAGGGATCTTCGTGGCTACTGGGGTAGGCGTAGCCAACCACATGGGGATTCCTGGTGAAGACCTCAAGGGGGTATATACCGCCAGCGAGTATCTAGCCAAGTACAATATGATGAGCCCTGAGGAGCTGGCAGCGGAGCTCCCCCAGCTCAGGGGCAAGCGTGTCGCCGTGATCGGTGGTGGCAATACGGCTATAGATGCCGTACGTACCGCTATCCGTCTGGATGCAGAGCAGGCTATGATCGTCTACCGAAGGAGTGAGGAGGAGATGCCTGCTCGTGCCGAGGAGATCAAGCATGCCTGCGAGGAGGGGACTCAGCTCCTGACCCTACATAACCCAGTGGAGTACATAGGAGACTCGTCTGGTCGAGTCGTCTCCATGCGCCTACAGCGTATGGAGCTAGGAGCGCCAGATGAGAGCGGGCGTCGCCGTCCAGTGGCTATCCCAGGGGATATAGTGGAGATGCCCGTAGATGAGGTAGTCGTCTGTATCGGCTACTCTGCTCATCCTCTGGTGTCCTCGTCTATGCCCGATCTCAAGGTCGATAAGTGGGGGAATATCCTCGTCAATGACGACAAGCAGACCTCGATGCCTGATGTCTATGCGGGGGGAGATATAGTTCGTGGGGCGGCTACAGTCATCCTCGCTATGGGGGATGGGCGCAAGGCTGCTACGGCTATGCACCAGCGTCTCACTGGACGTATCGAAGAGGGAGCACTCATATAGCTCTCTCCGAAGGGGGGGCTTTAGCCCCCAAGCACTGCTCCTAGGTCTATTCCTATACCCCGTATATAATAAGCCCAAAGCAGAGAGGCGACACATCCACTTCGGTGGATGTGTCG
>ERZ773077.338-NODE-338-length-35106-cov-8.044621_pt1 | contig 35106 bp, 28 predicted proteins | sample MGYA00580612_ERZ773077 | MGnify/ENA primary metagenome ERZ773077 (study PRJEB29015, sample SAMEA2737971) | human oral metagenome | biome: human oral; feature: human-associated habitat; material: dental | place: China | collected 2021 ...
GAGTCCTTGGTTCAAGCCCAAGTGGGACCACACTAGATCGGAGAATTCACCTCGGGTGGATATAGAGACGAATTAACAGCGAGCCCTCAGAGTCGATTGACTCTGAGGGCTCGCTGCTTTCCTTGTGGGGAGGTGATGCTTTAGCGCATGTAGGTGGCTGAGCACTTACGTGTCTCTTCGACACGGCAAGCTACGAGGGTGATCCCCGTGCCAGCTAGCTGACGAGGCCCGACCTCCTCGACGAGATGTCGGGCGATCTGCTCGGCTGTGGGGTTGAAGGAGACGATGCAGAGATCCTCTGGTGCTAGGCGCTTGAGCTCCGAGAGAAGCGGATCCTCGCTCCAGAGCATGAGCTTATGATCCCACTCGGTCTCCAGCCAAAGGCAAAGGCGCTCCTTGATCTCAGAGAAGTCAATGACTCGTCCTAAGGTATCTAGGGCGGGAGCGGAGCAGACGAAGTGGATGCGGTAGTTGTGTCCGTGCAGGTGACGGCACTTGCTCTCGTGGCCGACGACGCGGTGGCCCATGCTGATGTCGTGATAGCGCTCTACGGTGATCATAGGATCTTCTTCGATGGTGAGATGTATGTCAAGGTGAGGAGCATCCCTCAGCCTCTAGAGGAGGAACAAGCGAAAAGGTCTCGCGGATCAGTGACCCACGAGACCTTTTTCCGTCGAGTCTCAGTCCTGGGGACTGAAGCTCTGTTTTGTGCAGTGCTTACTTGACAAGGCTGTCGATAGCAACCTTGGCAGAGTCAACGGTAGCAGTGATAGCAGAGTCTACTGGAGCTACTACTTCTTCTACGATCGTGCTGTCGATAGATACAGAGTCAGCAGCGGTGTTGTCGCTGTTACCAGAGCAAGAAGCAAAAGTAGCTGCAACAGCTACAACTGCGAAAGCGAAAAACTTCTTCATCTTCTTTCTTTACGTTAAATAGTTATTGATTTCGAATTCGTCATGAATAACACCGCAAAGATACGGCAACTTTTCGACTCAGCAATAAGTCGAAGCTACTATATCGAGGTCTCGGCATCTTTCAGCCCCTCATATGGACCCCAATGAGGTCTCTCTGCGGTATTATATGATGAAGGGACACGCCATGTCCCTCATGCTATGTGGAGTATAGCGGACTCGAACCGCTCACCTCGACACTGCCAGTGTCGCGCTCTAGCCAGATGAGCTAATACCCCAATCGCTGAATGACAAATAGATGAGGCCTCTTGCCCCCATCATCGCTACAAAGGTAGTAAATATTTCATTTCCCAGTATCTTTGTCCTACTTCTGGGAGGAAAAAGTTTTCACTTTCTCCCACTCTCACGGCTTATATCACGACAAGTATGATCCTATATAACACCACCTTCATCCTGACGCCTACTCGGGAGACTGACTTCCTTGACTTCATGCGTCGCGTTTATCTCCCAGCCTTACAGCATCACGGATCGGTCTCTGAGCTCCGTCTACATCGTATCCAGCCTCGCGAGGAAGAGGAGGAGACCCGCTCCTTCGCACTGCACTTCTATACCCCGAGTCAGTTCCATCTGCAGGAGCTACTCTCTGACCTTGGTCTTACGCTTGCTCAGCGTTTGGTAGACACGTTTGGGGAGGAGGTCATTGGCTTTAGTACGATCATGCATACCATTGATCATACCAACTAGCCTTCCCCTCCTATCTCCTCTACTTCATCTAAAGAACAGACTGTGGGCGAACGTATCATCATGGGGATCGACCCCGGTACCATCGTCATGGGCTATGGACTCATCGAGGTCAAGGGACAGCAGGCTCGTCTGCTGGCTCTCGGAGTCATCGCTCTGAATAAGTACGAAGATCACTACCTCCGACTGAAGAAGATCTTCGAGCGTGTGCGGGGCTTGATCGACGAGTTTCATCCAGACGAGTTGGCCATCGAAGCTCCCTTCTTTGGCAAGAATGTCCAGAGCATGCTGAAGCTAGGGCGTGCCCAAGGGGTAGCGATGGCGGCTGCCTTGACTCGTGATATCCCGATCACCGAGTATGTGCCTATGCGTATCAAGCAGGCGATCACGGGCAATGGGGCTGCTTCCAAGGAGCAGGTCGCAGGCATGGTGCAGCGTTATCTCAAGATCCCTCCCGAGCAGATGCCCAAGGAGCTTGATGCTACGGATGGACTTGCCGCAGCGCTCTGCCATCACTTCTTGACCTCCTCACCACTTCGGAGTAGTGGGGCGGGGGCAACGAAGAACTGGGCTGATTTCGTCAAGCAACACCCCTCCCGAGTGAAGGGCCTAAAAAAATAAAGGAAGTAGGCTAGACTTTTTAGTTAATGAATGTTAAGCATCAGGGAGGTGGGCTGACTACTTTTCTTAGCACTTTAAGGTAAACCTCTTTGTGTAAGCGGGACCTCTAAGCCTTACCTTTACGTGCTATGTGAATAGAGGTTAAACTTTTAGTTCAGAGGGCATAGAGCTTGTTTTTCTGATCTATTCTTATCACCTTTGTTACATCAATTCGAAGCAATCGTAATTGTTACCAATGATCTAGTTCAGGCAGGGATGCCTTGACGAACACACATGGATTGCACAGCCTCGACCCCTCCTCCTTTCAGGGTCGAGGCTGCCTATTTTATAGGCTTAGCCCTCAGCATGACTACCTATTCACCCCTATGCATAGGCGAGGTAATGTCTCCTCATGGTGCTAGGATGAAGCTACCCCAGATCGGGGGCGATGGGCTTGGGGGTAACAGTGTTGCCTCAAAAGGGGCATCAGTAGTGCCTCTCGAGAGGCAACAGTAGTGCCACCTGAGGGGCAACAGTAGTGCCTACTAGTTGCTTGGGGGAAGAGGGGATTGGAGATAGCAAAAAGTGCCCGATCGGAGAAGTAGGGTAGGTCTAAAAGAATGCCTTATCTTTACGCTCGTCAGGAGGAGAGGGGCACATCAGCTAAGCCCTCTAACTTCTTCTAACCAAAACCAAGTTATTATCACATCATTCTTTTATTCTACGTGTAAGACATCTTATGAAGAAAATGCTTACCCTTTCCCTCCTGGGCTTACTCTGCCTAGCGAGTAGTCTCGGTGCACAGTCTCGTCGGGATACGATTCACCAGCTTGATAGCATCTCCGTCTATGGCCGCCAGAATCTCGAAGTCGGTGTCAGCCCACTGGCTGTCCCCGCCAAGAAGCTCCCTCTGACGATCAGTAGCCTAGGTGCCTCTGTCCTTACAGAGCGTGCGATCACTCAGGTCACTGATGCGATGCGCTTCGTGCCTGCCGTGCAGATGAAGTCCAGCTTTGGAGCCTTCCGTGAGGTCTCTGTCCGTGGCTTCTACAATACGATCTATATGGTCGACGGTGTACGTGACGAACGCTCGACAATCAACTCGTACCCTCTGGGCGACCTCTACAATGTCGAGCGTATCGAGGTGCTCAAAGGCCCTGCTTCTGTCCTCTATGGCTACGCTGCTACCGGTGGTGTCGTCAATATCACTCGCCGAGTACCGACGGAGCAGTTTGCTCTCGGTGCACACCTCCGTGGTGGCTCGCTTGGCTATTTCGACCTCGGAGCACATGTCGAGGGGAAGATCACCGATGGGCTGAACTTCTACGCTGGTGGCTTCCTCTCTGGTGGCAAGCAGTGGCGATCGACGAATGACAAGAGTCGATCCCTCTTCACCGCCCTAAGCTATACGAAGGGGATCCACAGCTTGGTACTTCGCCTCGAAGGGCGCAATGACTTCTATGGTACTGACGCAGGCCTAGCGCCCGTCCTGGATGACGACATGTACCGTGTGAGTGATGACAAGCTCTTCGCCAAGGCAGGCGAGCTACTCCCAGGGCTCAAGCGTCACTGGCGCTACAATGATGCCTCCGACGGGATGTACAACCGTGCCTACAACGGTAGCCTCAAGTACACCCTCTCGCTCTCCCCTTCGTTGAAGCTCTCTGACTACCTCTCCTATGCCTATGACGATATCGACTACTTCAGCACGGAGGAGCTCTCTTATCCGACGAGCCTCACCCCTGGAGCGAAGTACGGCTACTACACGAAGGATGCCTCGGGGAATAAGAAGTACTACGACCTGGATCACGTCCGGTTTACCTCCCCACTCCGCTTCGAGCACATCGCTAAGACGCTACAGAACACCCTCGATCTCTCGGGGAGCTTCTACCTCGGGGCAGTGAAGAATCACCTGCGCTTCGCTTATAGCACCACGCATCTGAAGCGTACGACCTACACGGGCTACAATGGACCAGACGTACAGGCCGATGGCCGTACCTTCGATAGCGATGGCGAACCCCTCACCTATTCGGAGAATACGACCTACAATCCGAGCTTCAACGGTCACGCCAAGACGAAGTTCTCCGAGGCGAGCCCTCAGCAGGTCTGGGTACATGGCTTCGCTCTCTCCAATGTCTTTGAGCTATCTGAGCAGATCAAGGCTATGGGGGCTATTCGTTATGACCACTACAGCTACCGCCATACCTCTGGGCTGGCGATCAAGGATGGGAAGCACAGCTACGATGATATTGCCCGTAGTGATTATGAGAAGAGCTCTGACGGAGCGATTAGCTACCGTCTAGGTCTCGTCTATCAGCCAGTAGAAGCGCTCTCCTTCTACACCTCCCTCGGTAGCTTCTATATCCCCGATAAGACAACCAGCTTGGATAAGAACCGTGAGCGCTTCTACGACAAGGAGGGGAACCAGATCACGGAGCGCCGTGGCGGTGCTTACTTTGCTCCTCAGTCAGGCTATCAGTTCGAAGTCGGTGCCAAGTACACGCTCTCCCATGTCCTACAGCTGAACCTCTCTGCCTACCACATCCGTCGCAACAATGAGATCGCAGGTACCTCAGTGACGGAGCAGGAGAATGGCAAGCCTAAGCACTACAACATTAGTGCGCAGGTAGGTGCTACGGAGGGAAGTGGCTTCGAGACGGATCTGACCTATCGCCCCCTCCCTGGTATTGAGCTGGTGGCAGGCTACAGCTACACGGATATCCACGTAGCGGACGCTAAGGAAACTCCTATCACGAAGATGCTGAACCTCCGTGAGGGTACGCCTATGAGCTGGGTGCCTCGCAAGCAGTTCTTCACCTACGGGAGCTATGCTTTCCAGTGTGGGGCGCTCCGTAAGCTCTCGCTGAACTATAGCCTAAGCTACCGTGATGCGATGTATTATAGTGTAGGACAGCAACTAGCGTTCGATCCTTATACGCAGCTTGATCTCGGTGCTAGCTATCGCTTGCCTGCAGGCTTTGGGCTGGCCGTACAGGTGCGCAATGTCCTCAATGCAAAGAACTATACCTCGGTATTGAATGGCTCACAGCTCTTCCCCAATGAGCCTACGAATGCACTCGTTACCCTAAGCTACTGGCTCTAAGGGCTACGACGAGTAGACAAGTGAGATCGCCCCGACAAGTCTAGGCTTGTCGGGGCGATCTCGTTTTAAGCTATTTAGGAGGCGGGTTAGAGGTGGATGGAGCGGACGACGAGCGTGCTTGTCACCCCACTGATCGCGACGTCATTGGCTCCCGTAAGCTCTAGCTCTATGGTTACGGTAGCAGCTTGCCTGTCGAAGTGTGCAGACTTGACCTCGAAGCGTGTATCCTTAAGATAGATGTCACGGGTATCACGTCCTCCAGTGGATTCACCTACTAGGTCTCGATCGTTCTCCCAGTGGAGGTAGCCACCTCCTTCTCCCATGTAGCGAATAGAGGGACTGGCCTGCTTGAGCCAAGCGTAAGGATTCTTCTGGAGCAGATCGAGGATGGCGGCATCATTCAGCGTCTTCTTCTTCGAGAGTCTATCTTGTAGCCATTCGTTGAGTGGTAGGGTCGTGGAGAAGGTTAGATTGTCCTTCAGAGCCGACAGAGGTTTGAAGCTCGAGGCTTGGAAGGCAAGTTTGAAGACGTTCACCTTTTTGTAGCGAGGGAGGTTCACTATACCTTCGAAGTAAAGGACGTTGTTGTGATGGTCTAAACGAGTAACAGAGAGCTCTACGGCGTACTTATCTCGGTCATATTCCTTTAGGAGTCCAGATAAATGGACGACACCTTTATGCTCCAGACCTCCGAGGTAATGCTGTGAAGCAAACTCCTCATTCACTTGAAACTTCTGGCGGAAGTAGTCATGGCGAGAAATAGGGATACTCAAGGTCTCTTTACCTGCCACCCCATTGTAGCGCACCTTAAAGGTAAGGTGGTCACTGCCACCAGCTCCTTCCTGATAGCGCATGTCGACTAGCTCGAGGAGCTTCAGATCATCAGCTGTCAGGGTATAAGGAGTCCCATCCGTCTCTGAGGAGGAGAAGCTCACGAAGGGCAAGAGGTCAGTGAGCGTAACCGCTCCCTTCTCTCCACCCCAAGCCAGCTCCTCGATCTTGAGCGTACGGAGGAGCTCGACCTGTTTATTCTCGTTGACCTTGACGGCCATACGTGTAGCGATGTGATAGTCCGAAGGTTTCTTTCCCGCAGGAGGCGTGGGGGGCTTGGGTTGGTTCGGCTCATCGGGCTTCTGGGGCTGGTCGGGCTTCTGTGGTTGCTCCGAGCTAGGCTTGGGCTTAGGGGTGTCATCCTTAGATCGGCAGGACGCGGCCAGCCCGAGAGATAGGATCGTGGCGAAGATTAAGGTCTTTTTTATCGTAGTCAGCATCGTTTATCCATGATGTGGAGAGAGGCGCTAGCGCTAGCGTCGATACGCCTTGGCGATCGCTAGGGCATTGTATGTATCGACTTCTCCTCCGAGGGTGAATAGATCGATCAGCAGGCCAATACCAAAGAAGCCTGCCGTGAATAGATAGAGGATCCCCATCCCGATCTTACCGAGATAGAACTTATGTACTCCAAAAACACCGAGGAAAAACCAGAGGAGATAAGCTGTCGTCTTAGATTTCATTGTCGTAGTTAAAATATAGGGGGATGGGTGAGGGAGGGAGGGGGTAACGCCGGTTTGCTAGGGACGTTTAATCTCGTTTTATGGTAAATGTCTGTCACAAAGATAGGTTTTTATTCTTTTTTCTTGGAATTAAGCGTTTGTTAGTTCCCTGTGATGGAGGAGGAAGAGGTGGGGCTATTCCCTTCGGGAAGTTACAATATACGTAACCAAGGGAGAGCAATATACCCAACTGGTGGGTCACAATATACGTAACCATCCCATCGGGATATACCCCATATCGTGTCCAACTCAAGAGGTGTGCTCGTGTCGCCTTGGGAAGGGAGTTTCTCGGAGTCAAAGCCCGAAGAGAAGAAGCCCCGTAGCAGACCTTCCCCAAGGTCAGCTGCGGGGCTTCTTCGCTAGATCATGAGGGGCTACTTGCCCAAAGGATTAGGGAGTCACTCGTGTGAAGCGAAGTAGGAGAGGAGCCTCAGCTGAGGTGATGCCATAGCTGTAGCTATCTTGCCAAGAGGGTGCCGAGGTCTTGTAGTCGTTGATGAGCACCTCGAGCTCAACGCCGGAGTCGGTCGTGACGAGGCGGAAGTAGCACTTCGCGGTCTTTCGCTCGGGCTTAGCTGGATCGAAGTTCACCAAGGTACCTGGGATGGAGAGCTCTCCGTAGGGGACTGCGCCAGCGGGATTACCATTGGCCGATAGGCTGGCCTCACCGGTGACGGTCGTCTCTGCCTGAGCGGGGAAGTAGTTCTTGAGGTTGCTCTGGAAGGAGGCTACCAGCTGGTACCCCGTGCTCGTCTTCGTCAGCTGAAGTCGGTCAGCGGGATCGACGGTGAAGAGCTGTTTAGGATCGATGCTGTAGCCCTCTAGATCGCTAGCGTTCTCTAGGGCTCTTAGCTTCCACTGACCCGTGAAGTCTTCGGGCCCTGAGATGTCAATGCTCAGCGAGGCGTAGCGCCCATCAGCGAATCCGTCGATTTCGGCTAGGCGGAGGACGAGCTTGTCATGCCCAGACTCCTTCTTGAGGAAACGGAGCTTGAAGGGAGCAGAGTTCTGTCGCTTAGGGACGGTGACCTGCTTCCCTTGGGGGAAGGTGAAGTGTACCCCTTCGACTGCCGTCGAGCTAGGATCGACCTCGAGTGTGAGGTGCGTATCCTCGTTGATACGATAGCGCCCCGAGGGGTTGAGCGTCAGAGCGACAGTATAGGATGTCTCGCTAAGGAGCTTGGCAGAGGACTGAGAGAAGCCCTGACGATAGGCTGCCTTGCTGAGCACCTGCACGATAGAGAAGTTCTTGAGGCTTAGCTCATAGCTCTTGTCCGAGGCGGGGAGTAGTGCTAGCTGGAAGCTCCGGCTATGATCCCCCTCCTGCAGACGTGTCAGCCGGATCGTCGCCTCGGTAGCTCCAGCGGGGAGCGTAAAGACGGAGTCGGAGAGCTGGAAGTCTACGCCACGGATCGCCTCACCCGAGATGCGGTAGGCGATACTTCGTACGGCATCGCTAGCGTGGTTGGTACGTAGGGTGATCGTCGTGCCTCGTGCCCCGAGGTTATAGTTTAGTCGGTCGAGGTAGACAAAGGACTTACTGGAGTTATCGGGGAGTTGCTCCTTCCGGCACGAGGAGAAGAGAGGGAGCACCAGTAGGGCTAGGGAGAGAAGGATAGGACGCATAGGGCTACTGGGCATTTTGCTTATACTCATCTTGGATCTGTTTGAGACGAGCTAGGTCTTCCTCGCTCATTGGCTTGCTCTCCTCAAGGCGATAGACCCGAGAAGAGACATCTTCCCGACCGACCTTAGGGAGCTCATTGTAGCGCTTGCACGCGGAGAGAGCGAGGAGCGAGCCTAGCCCTACGCAGAGGAGCTTACTGATTGATATAGTCTTCATAGTGATCGTTCTGCTTGAGGTGAGAGAGGGTGATGTCGATAGGAGGGATGGGGAGGGTGTACATATAGCTCGCCGTGATATAGGTACGTCCATCAGCTAGCGTGCTCCAGCTAGGACTACCATTACGCTTCAGCTCGAAGAAGCGATCTCCCTCTAGTAGGAGCTCCTTACGGCGCTCACGTAGGATGGTCGCTAGGAGGGTGGTGAGCGCCTTGCCCGTCGCATCGACCGTAATGATCTCTTGGCTACTCTTGCCTGGGAGTGTAGCTAGGGTCAGAGGAGTATCGGTCGTGAGGCGGTGAGCACGTAGCTGGTTGATCAGAGCGAGTGCTTCTGCATCCTGCCCTAGGTGAGCACGACATTCGGCAGCGATGAGTAGGAGCTCTGCCGAGCGTAGACCAGCGAAGAACTCCTTCTTGACTGCTCGCTTCTTGCCCACCCAGCTGAGGTAGCGCTGATCCAGCGTACGCTCTGCTTCGGGGAAAGCATCAATATAGCGGAGGCTGATCGGGCGACGAGCAATGTTGGTCTTGGCATTGGTATAAGCCTGATCATTGCTTGCGATGATACGGCCACTTTTGAGGAGCTGATTCCCCTGAAGCGTACCCGAGCGCTCGGTGGTCATCTTGACGAAGGTCTCTCCGGAGGTCAATGGGTGCTTCTGCAGGAGCGCTTCGGCTAGAGGAGCTGCCTTCGCCCACTGCTCGCTCCAGAAGTAGAGGCGAGCTAGGTAGCCCTGTGCCACCTCCTGTGTGAAGCGGAAGATGGACTGATCATTCTGCAGGGCGATGGAGGCTAGGAGATCACGCTCCGCTTGGTCGATCGTCTCCTGCAGGCTACTACGCTGTGGGTGCGCCTCGATATCGACCTCGGTCACGAGGGGTACTCCGAGTTGGTCGGAGAGCTTCCCTACCTGAGGAGCTGGAGCATAGAGACGGATGAGCTGGTAGTAGGCTGCTCCACGTAGCGCATAGGCCGTAGCCAGAGCCCTACGCCCGGTCTTATCGGTCGAGCTGTCGGGGATACCAGCGATACAGATATTGCAGTCACGGATGAGCTGGTATAGCTGTGTCCAGGGTGTGTAGGCACGTGTAGTCCCGACGAGGTCACCAAGGTAGACTGGGAGGTTCGTCGGGAAGAGGGCTGTCTCGAAGTCATCACCATAGCCACCATCCCAGTCGGCTAGTCGGTCAGCATTGCCGAGGAGCCAATCCTCACTGCGGGCTTCGTCGATAGCTCCGAGACGATCATGGAGTAGGGAGGCAAACTCCTCAGGGGTCTTAGGGATGATCTTCCCATAGGGACGTATATCGAGGTACTTCTTGCATGACGGAGTAGTCGCCAGCGTTAGGCTGAGAAGACTCAGCACGAAGAGCTTCTTCATAGTCTACTAATGTATAAACGTGAGAGGAGAAGTTTAGAGCCCTACGGACAGACCGAGGGAATAGGTGCGAGGCTGTGGATAGATCGCTCCAGGAGTCTCAGGGTCAAGGCCACGATAGCTAGAGAGGACGAAGAGGTTCGTCATCGAGAAGGAGGCCGAGAGACTATTGACGTGTAGTGTCTTGCGTAGCCAATCGCTAGGGAGACTATAGTTCAGCGTCATCGATCCGAGACGTAGGAAGGAGACGGACTGCAGGCGTGAGCTACGTGTGATGAGTTCGCTATTCGTGCTGTAGTTCGTCAGCCCTAGGTAGTCTCCGTAGGCATCGATAATACGGGGATGCGCATCGGTACGAGGATAGCTCTCGGTCCAGCGGTCTCGTACATCTCGACGGCCATTGAGGTGATGGATGTAGAGGTCATTCTCGATCGAGGGGATACGCTCCACGACACGCTTGCCGAGGGTGCTATAGGTGACGGGGTAGTTGAGGTCATCCATAGACTTCCCACCGATTGAGTAGGATCCAGCTAGGCTTAGGGAGAAAGCCTTGTAGCCTAGGGTGAAGCTGTAGCCACCTGTCCAAGGGGCTCTTCTCAGACCTGCATAATAGAGGTAGTGGTCACTGAGGGCACGATCAGCAGCATTATCCATACGTGCATCGGGGCGGGTCTCATAGCGATAGATCCCGAGGATAGGGTCAATGCCTTGGGGGCGTCCAGTGAAGAGCGCTCCGAGAGGGTAGCCCTCTTGGAGGCCAGTAGATAGACCACTTACGGGGGGATCATAGCGTAGGAGGACGTTGTGGTTGTAGGCTACGTTGGCCGTCGCAGTGAGCGTCCAGTCGTGTAGCTTCAGTAGGCGTCCATAGAGCTGGAGCTCGATCCCCTGGTTTCGGAGGGTCGAGGTGTTATAGGTCTGGTAGGCGAAGCCCGTCGTGCGGGGCACCAGTGCTGAGGAGACAGCATCCGTCGTGTAACGGTCGTAGAGCTCTGCCGTCAGGCGGAAGCGCTCCTTGAGGAAGCCGGCTTCGATAGCGATCTTAGCATCACGAGTCTTCTCCCAGCGTAGGTGTGGATTGGGAGTATCCTTGATGTAGCCCATGCGATAGTAGGCATCGTCGGCTACACGCTGGGAGTTACGATAGTTGATGATCAGCTGTGGATAGACGCTCTTGTTGATGTTCCCCGTGTAACCAATAGCCGTACGCACGGTCAAACTGCTTAAGACGGGGCGTAGGGATTCGAAGAAGGTCTCTCTGTCCACGTTCCATCCTAGACCGAGGGAGCCTGTAGGATTAAACTGCTCCTTGCTACCGAAGTTGCTTGATCCGTCGATACGAGCGGTCAGCGAAGCGATATACTTCGAGTGATAGCTGTAGGTAGAGGAGAAGTAGAAGGAGGCGAAGGCTTCCTGCGTGATGCCACGACCTGCGAGCTGGTCACGATCGTTGGCGTAGGCCTGTAGGCGAGCGTAGTCGATCTTCGTCCCTTCAGGATAGATAGGGGTCGTGTAGCTCCCCGTCTCAGGGTCGTAGCCATAGAGCTTAGCGAACGTGCTCTTAGCGGTGAGGCCACGAAGCTCTGCCCCGGCTAGGGCTTGTAAGGAGTGTACATCCCCGAAGCGTGGAGACCAGTTGATCTGAGCTCGTAGGTTATAGTTCGTATTGGATGCTTCAGAGAGAGCTAGTGAGCCGTAGGTGCGGTTCGTACCACTATCGGCGAAGCGTCGGTCGAGCCAAGCGGAGTAGGTATTACTACCGTTGAAGTTCTCCGAGTTATTGCCCACATAGCCAAAGGAGGCCATCCCTGTGAGGTTAAGATCATCACGGAGCTTGACCGTGAGGTTGGCGGTCGTGGTAGCTGTGAGGTTACGTACCTTGTTGTACGTATCTCGTAGCTCACGGAGCATGTCGAAGCCTAGGGTTGGGTACTCTGGGTCAGGCTGTCCGTTGGCTCGTAGGATGCTTCGGTAGGTCTCATCGTTTGTCCCAGGACGCTCATAGGGGTTGGCGAAGTAGGCGTAGCTATAAGGATCGATATAGGCCGATGGTGCCTTGGCATCTTGGAGGGAGAGGTCGAGGTTGAGGCCGATCTGTACTCGCTTGGAGGGAGAGAGGTCTAGCTTGCTATTGAGGTTGTAGCGATTGTAACCGTCGCCCTGTAGTAGCCCCTTGTTATCGAGGTAGCCTAGGGAGACATAGTAGCGACTCTTCTCGGATCCACCACTGAGGGAGAGGTAGTGGCTGTGTGAGAAGCTGGGACGGAAGAGCTCCTTGAACCAGTCCGTCGACTGCTCTCCTAGGCGAGCGATCTCAGCATCCTGCTGAGCGGTAGTCCAGCCGGCATACTTGCCGAAGCCTGAGCGGATCTGACCTACTGCGCCGAGGACGGGGTAGGTAAGTCCCTGTGCCTTGCGGGGTGCGGAGAACTCATCCCATAGCTCCTGCTCCCAGGCGAGCTTCTCACGCGAAGTCATCAGATCATAGGTACGGCTGGGGCGATCGACGAGGGCTAGGTTGGTCGAGTAGTTGACGGTGAGTTGTCCAGCCTTACCTCGCTTGGTCGTGACGACGATCACACCGCCAGCGGCACGAGAGCCATAGATGGCGGCAGCGGCAGCATCCTTGAGGATCGTTACTGACTCAATGTCGTTGGGGTTGATACCTGCGATCCCGTCCGAGAAGATGTCTCGGAAGTCCTTCGATAGGAAGCGTGCTTGGTCGATCTTAGGGATGTCTCGCTGGAGAGGTACCCCATCGACGACCCAGAGTGGGCTAATGCTTGCAGAGAGCGAGTTTACCCCACGGATGACGATCTCGCTACTGGAGCCAGGGCGACCCGAGAGGGTGCGGACGCTGACCCCTGCGAGCTTCCCCTGGAGCAATCCATCTACCCCCGTCAGAGGCTGGGAGAGGAGCTCCTTGCTGGAGATCGTCGAGACGGAGCCTGCACTACGACGTGTGGAGGTACGTGTGTAGCCCGTGATGACTACTTGGTCGAGTGTACCCGTCTCACTCTGGAGGGTGATTTTCCCGACTAAGGGCTTCGTGACGACTAGGGTCTTGGTCTTCATCCCCACGAAAGAGATGATGAGGGTATCGCCCTGAGCGACGGATAGGGAGACCTCACCCTTGAGGGACGAGACCGCTCCACGGTTTGTCCCCTGAATACGTACGGAGACACCTGGGAGGACTCCGCCGGCTTCATCTACGATCGTGACCTTGACGGGGATGAGATTCGTGTGAACCTCGTCCTGCTTCGTCTGCGCCTGAAGAGGTATCTGGGGAGCACCCAAGGTCAGGAGGGCTAGGAGGAGGGTAGTTGTCTTGTTCATAAGCATGGGTAGAGCAAAATGAATGGATCAGTCTGGCTACTGACTAGCGATGCTGGATGATATCCACATCGGACGTCTGGAGGCCGAGCAAATGACGAGCGAAGTAGTAACGAATGAGGTTCGTGTAGTACGGACTATCGAGATCGTGCCGAGCCTCTGGGAAGAGGAAGAAGTCAAAGGCCTTGCCTGCCTGAATGAGAGCTTGAGCCAGGCGGTAGGTCGAGGCGGGGGGGACGTTGTTATCCATACCGCCGACGGCTAGCATGAGCTTGCCTTTAAGCTGGGGAACAAGCTCCATGGTCGTGGGGATCTTAGGACTTCCGTGGAAGACCTCTCCCCACCAATTGATATAGATGTTATTGTCGTGATTGCCCGAAGCTGCGAAGCCGACCTTGTAGAACTCGGGGTACGTGCACATCGCAGCTACGGTCTGGAAGCCCCCTCCCGAATGTCCGTAGATCCCGACACGATCGAGATCTACCGCTGGGTAGAGCTGTGCGACTTGCTCGACAGAGGCTTTGTCATCGGCGAGAGGGTAGTCTCGGAGTCGCCCCGTACTGAAGTTATAGAAGTCACGTCCTCGGTAGGGGCTACTACCCCGAGGCGATACGTTCATGACGACACAGCCTAGCTCGGCGAGACTCTGGTTTCCGTTGTCATCGAGCGAGAACGATCTCGGGACAAGGTCTGCCTGTGGGCCAGGATAGACATTCGTAATGATCGGGTACTTCTTCGTCGGGTCGAAGTCGGATGGTAGGTAGAGCACGCCATAGAGGTTCGTCCCTCCGTCGGCGGACTTCAGCTGGAGGAGCTGAGGTGCCTGCCAGCCAGCCTGGACGAGTAGGGAGCGGGGCACGCTGTCTAGCTGATGCAGGGCGAACTTCTGCTCCTTCCAGCTCCCAGCACTCCAGCGAGGAGGGAGATCCATGCGGGAGCTCTTGAGGACGAAGTGCTCCTTGTCGGGGGCAAGCTCTAGCTCGTGGTCGGCTTCGTCGGGGGTCAGACAGCGCTGACTCTTACCTTGGAGGCTGACACGATAGTACTTCCGGTAATAAGGGTTGCCCTTGCCTCCCCCATAGCCTTCGAAGAGCATCTCACCACGCTTAGCATCGATGGCGTGGATCTGTCCGGCTACCAAGCTATCCCCCGAGGTAACCTGCCCGAGGAGCTTACCTGTCGTGGTGTAGCGGTAGTAGTGCCCGTAGCCAGAGCGTTCGCTCCACCAGAGTAACTCTCGTCCTCCTGGTAGGAGACGATAGCCGGAGAGGAGGAGATTGATATGCGGGCGCCCCACTTCGGTGATCAGCGTGCTGACGACGCCAGTATTGACGTCCAGCTTACATAGCTCTAGGGTGTCAGCCGTACGTGTGCGACGGGTGAAGTAGACGATGCCCTCCTCGGGAAGAGGCTGGTAGGAGACAACTCCGCCAGCGAACTTATTCGCCTCCTCGACGAAGCCCCCCTGTCCCGTCCGGCTATCATAGCGATAGAGACGGCTCTGCGGTGTGGCCTGATCGAAGGGTAGTGGCATCTTGAAGGTCTTGACCTTGGGGCGGGGCTTGCTTAGCGGATTGACCAAGGTCATCGTACCTACGCCCGACTCATCTCGGATTTGGGCGAGGAAGACCTGCCCCCACCAAGAGCCACGGGCATTGCCTCGGACGGTGTCGGGCGAAGCTTGCTTGGTGAAGCTCGCATCCTCGCTCCCCGTCGTCGTGAGCCGTGTTATCTGGCCTGTCGTCTCGTCCTTGAGGTAAAGGTCAAGGTTTTTCCCGTAAATGGTATACCTCCCATCGGACGAAGTTATACGTTCGTCCGGCTTAGGGTCGCTGGTCTTCTCGGGAGAGAAAGCTCGTAGGGAGAGCTTGCCCGTCTGGCGGTCATAGTGGAAGCTCTTCCCCTTGTATCGCCAATAGAAGCCTTGGGTACCCTCTTGGCTGGTGAAGTGTAGCCCAGAGAGGGGTAGACTGTCGGCTTTTAAGCTACCATCGCCCGAGAGCTGGCGGTACTGCGTGACGAAGTCCTCTGCTGAGCGTAGCAGGGGAGCCTTCGTGTGACTGCGCCCATCGTAGAGGGTATGCTGGATCTTCCCCTCGGGTGTGCGGAAGTGATAGTAGAAGGCCTCCCCCTGACCGATCCAGCTAGGGAAGATCTGACGCCCCTGAAGCAAGGGGCGGAGGTGCTGCTCGCTACTACGCTCGACACGTGCCCAGTCGATCTGAGCTGAGCCAAACCAAGGGAAAGCCAAGGCTCCGAGTAGCGAAAGGATATGAAGTCTATTCATCGAGAGAGATATGCTACTTCTTCTGAAGAGCCGCCTGGCAGGCGGCTAAGGCGTCGACGATGGGCACTTCGCCCTGTCTAGCTGTCTTAAAGAGAAGCTCCACGACCTCGGGAGCTGTGAGACGAGGGAAGAAGGCACGGATCATCGCAGCGATACCCGCTACGATAGGGGCAGCGATGCTGGTGCCATCCTCCGCTGTGATCTGACCTCCAGGCATGGTCCCCCAGATCTTTTCGCCAGGAGCGTAGAGGTGTACGTGCTTCCCATAGTTAGAGAAGGAAGCTCTTGCCCCTGCTGCTGTGCTTGCGCCGACATAGAGGAAGTTGGGGAAAGGCTTCCCCGAGGAGGTTAATCCCGTTGGATAGATCGGCTGTTGATCGAGGTCTCGGCCATTATTCCCTGAGGATTGCACGACGAGCACATCATGCTTCTGGGCGTAGCGCAGGGCCTCCTGTACCAAGTACTCCGAGGGTGAGAGGTCTTTACCTAGGCTCATATTGATGACTTTGGCACCATGATCGACAGCGTAGACGATAGCCGCTGCGACATCCTTGTCATACTCATCGCCTCGGTCAGGTACAGCACGTAGCGTGAGGAGCTTGGCAGGAGTGTAGACTCCCTTTACCATAGGGTCGATAGTACCTCCACCAGCTAGGACGGAGGAGACAAACGTCCCATGCTCCTGTCCGACGCTAGAGACACGACTATTGCCATAGCTACGGGAGCTGAGGCGGTGCATGTCGTCCCCTAGGAACGTCCGCTTGTCGGGGTCACGCTCGATGCTGGCTAGGCGATGGTTGATCTGCTTGAGCTTCTGCTCCTCTTGCTGGACGAGCTGATGCCAAGCTGTGGTGGAGTCAGCCTTGAAGATCTCGGGAGCGATGAGCTCTCCTGCTGCTTCGATCTCCTTACCTGAGAGGTCGAGCTGGACGAGCTGTCCGAGGGTCAAGCTATCTCGGTGAACATTCGGAAGCTGGCGCAGGACGCTGTCAAGGAGATGGAAGGCCTTGACCTTGCTCGTCGTCACGGCTTGTAGACGCTCGTAGCGCTCTATCCCAGCCATCTTCGCTACTCGACGGAAGTAGGCGAACTCCTCTTCCTTCCCTTGAGGAGCCTCCTTCATCCCCTTGTAGTAGGGGAGGAGGCGCTTGTATTCACGGAAGGCCGTAGTCCCGACACTCGTTAGCTCAATCTCGCCGTTGGGTGAGCCTAGGAAGTTCCATCCATAGCGATTGTCCACATAGCCGTCTCGGTCATCATCTCGCCCGTTGGGGAGCTCCCGTGGGCTTAGGTAGAGGGCAGGGCGTATCTCTAGTAGTGTGGTGTCTGCCCCTGTATCGATGACCCCGATACGTATGGGGCGAGGCTTCTTCCCCTTACGTAGGAGGAAGCGAAGAGCTTCGTCAGAGCGAGTACCTTGGGCTCCTTCCTGCCAGCTACGATGCCAATCCTTCGGGAGCTGTACTGCCTTGCTCTGTTCTTGTCCGAGGAGGGAGAGAGGGCAGAGGCTAACTAAGCAGTAGGCTACGATTTGTTTGAGATAACTGCGCATAGATTTCGAATTTTCACTAGCTGTATGGGACTTGTTCCCTTGCTCGTGGATGGGTGAACCATTAAGCTGTCTGTGGAACAAGTTATTAGGGCAAAAGTACACATTACCACCCGAAAATCAGCACATTCGGTACTGATTTGTCCCCAAGTCGAGGGAGAAATCTTATGAATCCTACGCGTTAAATAGACTAAGGATAGCAGACGCAAGAGGCTAGTAACTAGGGAGAAATAGTCCCTTCATAGCTTAGGTATATGAGAAAATAGCTCGATCCCCGCCACAAGATGACCTTGTAGCGGGGATCGAGCTATCTGGATGAATAGGTAGGGCTACCTACAAAGGATTACTTACGAGCACCGGAGCGAGCAGGTGTCGTAGCTGCAGGCTTCGCAGCACCAGCCTTGATACCGAGTTCGTCCTTGACGGCCTGAGTCAGGTCAAGCGCAGAGCTACCCATAGCAAGGAGTGCACCAGCCTCAAAGATGTAGGCGCAGCCCTGAGCTTCGCATACCTTGTTGATCGCATTGATGACCTTCGTGCGGATAGGAGCCATGTGCTTCTCCTGCTCCTTCTGGATCTCTTCCTGCATCATCTGGTAGCTATTCTGCGTACGAGCTTCCATTTCCTGGAGCTCCTGCTGACGACGCTTCTTGATGACGTCGGTCATCGTAGCTTCTTCCTTCTGGTAAGCCTCTAGCTTAGCCTTTAGTTCGTCCTGCATACGCTTGATCTCTCCATCATACTGCTTAGCGAGCTCTTGTACCTTGGTCGTAGCAGTCTTGACGTCAGAGAGCTCTTCCATGATCGCATTCGTATTGACTACGCCGATCTTCTGTTGAGCTTGTGCCCCTAGAGCGAAGGGGAGAGCAAGGAGGAGGGCAAAAAGGAACTTCTTCATTAGTTGTTTTCTAGTTTACGTTATATAAAATTCTATTCTTTGCTTAGCGGTCGAGACCGAGTGCGGCGATGATACCTTCGCTGACATCGAGTGCGGGGTCAGCATAGACGATCTTCGACGTGGTACGATCGATGATGAGCTGATAGCCTGAGCGACGAGCTAGCTCCTTCATCGCAGCCCATACTCGATCTTGAATGGGCTTCATGAGAGCTTCACGACGCTTGAAGAGGTCTCCCTCGGGGCCGAAGTACTTACGCTTTAGGTCGTAAGCCTGCTTCTCGAGGGCAACGATGGATTCTTCTCGTGTCTTCTTCTGATCAGCGGAGAGGAAGGCTACTTCGTTTTGGTAGGCCTTGTAGGCTTTCTCTGCTCGAGACTCGAGGTTGGTGACCTCGCTCTGCCAGCGTGTGGAGAGCTCTTCGATCTGTCGAGTCATCACACCGTAAGAGGGATCTTTCTTTAGGATGAACTCCATATCTACCAGCGCTACACGCTGGGCAAAAGCTGTACCCAATGGCAGAAGCATTAGGGCAAGCCATAGCAGGATCTTCTTCATAATGGGAAATCGCTTGAGAGGTGAAACTTTGGCTCATCTCTAGTAAGCATACTAGAGACGAAGCCATCGAAACTAAAGATCTCGTCCGAGGACGAAGTGGATATTGCTACCTCCTCGCTCCTGGTAACCATTGGGACGGTCGAAGCCATAGCCCCAGTCAAGCCCTAGAAGCCCGATCATAGGCATCATCACACGGACACCTATACCAGCAGAGCGCTTGAGATCAAAGGGATTGTAGCGACTGATGTCAGACCAGGCATTCCCAGCTTCAGCGAAACCAAGTAGCCAGACCGTCGTCGACTGCTCAAAGATCAGCGGGTAGCGAAGCTCTAAGGCTGCCTTCATATAGGAGTAGGCGAAGTCATAGTTCCCCCCAGCGATGGAGCCGTTCTTATAGCCACGAAGGCCGATCGTCTCATTCTGGTAGGTGCTGACAGCCGAGGACATCATATCCCCACCCATATAATAGGTGCCGAAGGGAGAGCGCTTGTACTTATTGTAGCTATTGATGATCCCGCCTTCGACACGAGCCATCAGGACAGGTGTACGCTTGACTGTCACGGGATTCATCAGCGGTAGGTAGACCTTGCCAGAGTACTTCCACTTATTATACTCGATGAAGCGGTAGCGATCTGCAGAGGGGAGGGCTGGATCGGAGTAGTCCTTCTTATCAAAGAGGGAGTAGGGAGGAGTCAAGCTGACCGAGACGCTGAACTCTGATCCGCGACGTGTATAGACGGGATTGTCTGTTGAGTTGCGGTCGAGGCGTAGCTCTAGGTTGATGTCATTAGCGCTACCGTGGTGGAAGTTCCCGAACATATTATATGTCCAGTTATTCAGTCGGTAGTGCGTATAGTTAAGTGATGCCGTTAGCTGGAACCAGTTGTCTGGCCAGTTCAGACGGCGTCCGTTAGCTATCGATACACCGATGACGCTGAGTGAGCGGTCGGAGTCGTAGGAGTCTTCATACAGACCACCGCGACCAGCTCCATACTGGTCATAGTAGTTATTGTATCCTCCTCCATAGCCGTAGTAGGGATTATAGCCCCCGTAGTACCCTCCATAGTTACGTACTTGACCAGAGTAGTAGCGCTGGTCGATAGCGGTCTGACGAGAGTAGAAGGCGCTTACCGAAAGGAGATTGGGGCGCTTCCCTCCAAACCAAGGATCTGTAAAGGAAAGGCTGATCTGATTGTAGTATCGGGCGTTCGTCTGGCCATTGATCGAGAGCTTCTGTCCATCACCTTGGGGGATGATGCCCTTGTACATACTTGGGTTGAAGAGGTTCTTGATGGAGAAGTTCGTGAAGGTAAACCCAATGGATCCGATAATCCCCGTCTGGCTCCAACCGACGGATAGGTTCAGCTGGTCGTTGCTCTTCGGCGTGAGATCATACTCAATGTCTACCGTCCCGCTCTGAGGATTAGGGACAGGCTTGGGGATGGACTTCTCGGCGTCGAAGTGTCCTAGCTGGTTGAGGATACGGAAGGAGTTCATCAGATCTTCCTTACTGAAGAGCATCCCTGGCTTGGTGTATAGCTCACGACGAACGACCTCTTCGTAGACGATGTCGTTACCTCGGATCTTTACCTTGTCGATCGTCGCTTGTGGACCTTCGGTGACACGTACCTCGAGTGAGACGGAGTCTCCGACGATGTTGGTCTCCACGGGATCTACTCCTGCGAAGATGTAGCCATTGTTGTAGTAGAGATTGCTGACAGCATCCTCGTCTACGGTGAGGCGGTTCTCGAGACGCTTCTGGTCATAGACATCGCCTGGGCGTATCGCTAGGAGCTGAGAAAGGACGTCAGAGGAGTACTTGGTATTACCGACGAAGCGGATATCCTTGATAAAGTACTTCTGCCCCTCATTGAGGCGAAGGTAGATGTCCACCTTTCTCGTGCCAGGTACAGGTACAATGCTATCTCGGAGAAGTTCAGCGTCACGGTAACCAGCGGCGTGGTAGCGCTTGATGAGGTTCTGCAAGTCTTCTTTATAGTCAGCGTCGACGAACTTCTTTTGCTTGAAGATCTTCAGCAGGGAGGAGAGAGCACGTCCTCGAGCTAGAGAGAAGCCTTCGTTGGTCTTTCCCATCGCCATACGTAGCTGGTGAGGGGTCAGCGCTTCGTTGCCGATGAAGTAGATGTTACGTACACCAGTCTTACCACTCTTGTCGATGTTGATCGCTAGATTGACGTAGCCAGCTTGCCCAGCAGCGTCTGTCTGCTGGATAGACATCTTCATATCTCGGAAGCCCTTCTCATCGTAGTATTTCTTGATCAGCTGGCGTGTGCGATCTAGACTGTTGGGGGAGATCAGGGTCCCCTTGCGAAGACCGGTCTTCTTCTCTAGCTCTTCACGATCGCTCTTGGAGACGCCACTGAAGGTGACCTCGGAGAGGCGAGGACGTTCGGTGAGTGCTATCTCGAGGAAGACCTTGTTCCCTTCGTAGCGATTGACCAAGACTCGGACATTCGAGAAGTAGCCAGACTGCAGGAAGCGATTGACCGCAGAGGTCAAGGCTGCTCCTGGGATCTGGATCTCATCTCCGACGTTGAGCCCCGAGAGACTCTCTAGGACCTGGTCGTCATAGCTGGTAGAGCCAGTGATCTTCACCTCGGCGACAGTCTTGGTGACAGGGTGCTCGTAGCTGATAGAGGGAGCGACGACGATCGAGGATTTGGTGATCGTCGAGTCCACCTGAGCGGAGCGCATGCTTAGCTGGGAGGCGGAGGCGGATCCTGTCGCCAAGAGCGAGGCAAGGAGTAGAAGGGCGGGTATTCTCTGCATAGGGTAATGTCTCTCGAAGTAGCTGGAAGTAGGGAAAGGATGGCTCGGGGGATCTCGAGGGGTTAGTCTTCCAGAAGTATTTGTTCGCTTGTCTTGCCGAAGCGACGCTCACGAGCGGAATAAGCCTCGATGGCCTCTAGGAGGGCTTCTTTGCCGAAATCAGGCCAGTAGGTCGAGGAGAAGAAGAGCTCTGCATAGGCGATCTGCCAGAGAAGGAAGTTGCTGATGCGCTCTTCTCCTCCGGTACGGATCAAGAGGTCGGGCTCTGGGAGATCCGCTGTGTCGAGGGTCGCTGAGAGGCGCTCCTCGGTGATGTCCTCTGGGCGTAGTCGTCCAGCTTGGACGTCTGAGGCTAGCTGGCGAGTAGCACGCACGAGTTCATCTCGGGAAGAGTAACTAAGCGCTAGGACTAATGTCGTACGCTGGTTGTCCTTCGTTAGCTCGATGCACTCGGCGAGGGCTTGCTGTGCAGTCTCGGGCAGTCTGCCGAGATCGCCGATAGCACGGATACGTACTCCCTCCTTCATCAGCTCGGGCGTCTCCGCATGGATCGCACGCACGAGGAGCTCCATGAGGGCGTCGACCTCCTCTTGGGGACGAGACCAGTTCTCTGTGCTGAAGGCGTAGACCGTGAGGTAGCTTATGCCTAGCTCGGTGGCTGCTCGGAGGGTCGCACGTAGGGCTTCCTGTCCCTGGAGATGTCCGTCGGTACGAGGGAGCCCACGCTGCTTCGCCCAGCGCCCGTTCCCATCCATGATGATGGCTACATGCTCAGGGATACGGAGTGTCGTGCTCGAGTCAGCCTGTGGCGAATGCGTCGTCATAAGTGCTTGTCGTCTTCTTCTATTGGGGTTGTCATCGGGCGCTTAGCCTTATACAAATATAACTATAATCTTCACTTACAGAGGAGTGATTGGCGTGGGGATAGGCTGTAGGATATCCCGATGCTCCATACTCCGTAGCTGTCGTTCCCTTTCCATCCGGATGAGCCTGTGAGACCTAAGGGTTGACTCAGCTGTCGCTCCTCTTTCCCTAAGCCCTCGAGGTGATCTGTGCTGGTGCGTCTGAGTGTCCAGCCTGCATGCATCGTCCAGCGAGGGGCGAGGAGGAGCTTCACCCCTAGACGGAGGTAGAGGGCAGGGATCACTTGGAGGTGTCTGTCGCTCATCCCGCTAGCTAGGCTGAATCCAGCTCCTAAGACGGGTGTCCAAGAGCGTGTGCCTAGGTAGCGTTCGCCTTCGCTGTAGGGGAAGAAGTGAAATTCACCCCCAGCAGAGAGGTCAAGAAGATAGCGAGAGAAGCTCCTGGTCGTGACGACATCTGGGTAAGATGTCGCTGCATATCGGTAACTCCCGCGAAGTCCACGGAGGGCGAGTTCGCTCGCTAGTGTCCAGCGCAGGTTGATATTCCTCCTTAGCTCTAACGCAAGACCAAGCCTTTGTGGTGCAATTACCCCCTTCCGACCTAAATCTCCGAGGTAATAGGAGGACTGGATCGCACCTCCTACCTCATAGCCGTAGGTCTGTCCTGTGGCCTGCTCAAGCGTAAGCCCGAAGCAGGCGATAGCTAGGAGGGGGGCAAGGCTCAGGCGTGGCACGATAGCCTTTACTCAGTCGTCGTGCGCAGGCCTCCGAACTGTCCCACATAGAGGCGGGAGCTTTCGGAGGCATTTCTCCCTCCACGGAGGAGGTAGACCTGTGTGCCGTCTGCCGAGGTGATGGCAAAGACGGGATAGCCTGCGAAGTCACTCGTCGTCAGTCCTGAGAGGGCTGTGCTTCGAGCATCCTCCCAAGAGTGCCCCCCATCACGAGAGAGCGTGAAGAGGAGGCCTGACTGGGTCGTGGCGAAGCGATAGAGGCGCTGTGCGCTGTGGGAGTGGGCGATGGTCTGATGGAGAGCGTCTGTCGCTACTACGGAGCGACCATCGACGACGAGCCAGTCGGTGCCGTTGGTTGTCGACCAGAGGGTCGAGGCTACCTTGCCCGAGGCGGTACGTCCGCCAGCGAGGTAGAGTGAAGCTCCCTGATAGGGGGCAGAGCTCCCTTGGTAGGGGATACCTCCAGTGATGGGGTAGTCCGTCTGTGGGCGGTGTCCCTGGCTGGTCACTGTGCCAGCGGTGAGGTCGTAGCGGGCGAAGGCTAGAGCTCCCGAGCTTGTCTGTCCGACCAAGCAGAGCTGACTGCCTAGCATGGCCAGTACGGAGACTGGTGCAGGACTTCCTGAGGGAAGTGCTACCTCGGTGAAGGAGCCTTGGCTACCTCGGTAGAGCTTGTGAGCAGAGGTTGTCACGTAGAGTTTCCCCTCGTGCTGAAGGAGGGAAACTAGCTTCTCGCCGGCGGGGATCCCCGAGAGAGCTACAGGGCTCCATGTCCCCATAGCGCTGGTGAAGGTGCTGGCGGCATTCGCCCCATTGTGCTGGAGGTAGTAGACGATGGTCGCTCCTCCCGCTCCCTGCTCGGTGCCGATGACTGACGCAAAGGCGGGAAGTCCCGTAGCACTGCCTGCTAACCAAGAGAAGGTCTGGGGATCGGCAGCATAGCGCTTGAAGGTCACCCGATAGGTATAGGAGGTGCCTGCTCCTGAGTCGCCCCCATTGTCCTGGCTCACACGTAGGCGGATACCATGTAGGAGCTTCTCGCTAGAGAAGGTCTGCGTGTTAGACGTCCAGCGAGTCGTCTGCCCGTCAGCGGTGATGATGTCCACGTGGGCGCCTCGGGTGGCTACCTGGATGTTCAGCTTCACCTTGTAGTCGGTAGCACGATAGGGGAGCGCCTGTGGATTGGTGATCTGCCCCGTCTCACTATGGCGTATCGTGAAGATGGTCTTCGCCAAAGGCTCCTTGAGGAGGGAGTCGTCAGTCAGCAGGGCAAAGCCCGTGATCTGATTGTCGATGGTCTGGACATTCTCCAGAGGGGTCGAGTTCTGCTTGTTACAGCTAGTGGTGAGCCCTGCGCTAGTGAGCAGAGCTAAGGCACCAAAGATCGCCAGAGGGGTACGTCTCATATGAATGAATAAGGATGAGTCTTCTTTCTCGGGTAGGAAGTGCCCTGCCTGTCTCAAGGCACTTTGACTTACAAAAGTAGGAATAATCCCCGACTACCCCATCCCGAGGCTCGGCGAGAGGAAGGTGGCAGGAGCGGGCATGGGCGGAGGGGGGCATCAGGCTTAACACAAAAGGGGCAACAGTAGTGCCCCTCGGGAGGCAATACTGTTGCCCCTTCAGAGGCACTACTGTTGCCTACTAGTTGTTTTCTGTGGTGTCGTTGGTCGGGAGCGCTAGGACTGACCTTTGGGCTGACGAAGGAGCTTCAGTTGTGCCTTGGTCTCTGGGCTGATGCGGTAGGACTCGCAGCGAGATTCTAGGGTGATGGAAGTCCCCATGTGGTAAGGAGGATGGCTCTGGTTTAGCTGAGACGTTTGTGTGTATATGTAAGGAGTTGATTAGATTTGCTGGTGAAACTAACCCCCTATCAAGTAGGGATAAGTAGCTCGTCGTGACTTTTGTCTTGCTCTCCACACGCTCCTTCGGTCGGTTGCTCACAGCCTGCTCTAGGGAGAATGCCTACGAGAAGAAGTAGGCTTTGGCTGATGAGCTACAGCGTATCAGTCTATCTCTTGGGAGGCTGGCTAGTCCCTCCCCGATGAGGCTGAGTGAATATAGTTGGTGTCCTTATTGTGTAAATGCTCATGCTATCCCTAACTAATCTTCTAAACCTTTTGGTGCTCTCTGTACCTCTGGTGACTGCTTATCTACATGGGAGGCAAGTCTTGCTCAAGCTCCAGAGGAAGGAGCCCGTTGCTGCCTATTGGTTTAATGCTTTGGTCAGCCTAGCAGCTATCCTTTTTGCTCTGTGGCTATACAGCCGAATGCAAGGCTAGTATCTCCTAGATAAAACGATGGTGCCTATGTCTCGTGAGAAACATAGGCACCATCGTTTGTGTACAGAGAGCGGGCTAGAGAAGATGACTACGACGACTAGCCGTCAGCTGTCATGATACCAGCAGGGAGAGCCTGAGCTAGCCTTTGGGCTGACGGAGGAGCTTCAGCTGTGCCTTGGTCTCTGGGCTAATGCGATAGGACTCGCAGATCTTTTGGATGACCTTGTTGTGCACCCAGGGGGAAAAGCGCTTAGCAGTGAAGTAGGGATGTGTGGCTTCGGGATGGTGGATGTAGCACTCGGCGAGTGCCCAAGCTAGTGCCATGCGTACATAGTAGCCCTCGTGCTTGACCTCTAGATACTGCTTGAGGAGCTCCTCGATGTGCTCTTCGTCGATGAAGTACTGCATGAGGGCGACGACACCAAAGCGCACCTCATACACCTCCCTCCGCTGTAGGTGATCGACGAAGAAGTGCCACAGGGTATCGCTGTGCTGGCTGAGGAGCTTTTTAGCTTGAGGTAGGCTGAAGCAGTCACAGACAGACCAGGAGTTGATCCTACTGACCCAGCGCTCTAGGTGGAGGAGATATTCCTCGAGGGAGGTCACGGGGGCAAGACCGAGGACGATCCCGTGGAGTGTGCGTGCCTCCATGAAGTCTTCCTCGGGAGAGCTAGCGCCTTGCTCGGCTTCGTGGAGATAGCGAGCTAGGTCTCCCTGCTTGATGATGCTCTTAGCGAGCCGACGGAGGTCGGGTAGGCGTACCCCGAGGACGCCTGGGATGCCTGGGTGGAGACGCTCGGTGAAGGGGCGATTCCCTCGCTGGGCTAGCTGAAGGAGATGCTCGGGGATGGTTAGCCCTTGGATGCGGTAAGCCATAAAGGATAGTAGTGAGGTGGTGACAGGAGCGAAAGAGAAGAAGCCCTCGAGAAGTGTGTACCAATACTTCTCGAGGGCTTGCTTGTCGTGGGCGGAGTTGCTACGCTAGATGCGTAGCCGCTGATGTGCTGTGGGCTACTTGGCGTAGCTGACGGAGCGGGTCTCGCGGATGACGGTGATCTTCACCTGTCCTGGGTAGGTCATCTCATCCTGGATACGCTGGGCGATCTCAGCAGAGAGCGTGGCGATGCTGTTATCATCTGTATTCTCTGCCCCGACGATGACACGCAGTTCACGACCAGCCTGGATGGCGTAGGTCTTGACTACCCCTGGGTAGGATAAGGCGAGCTGCTCAAGATCGTTCAATCGCTTGATGTAGGCCTCGACGATCTCACGGCGTGCCCCTGGACGTGCTCCGCTGATGGCGTCGCATACCTGGACGATGGGCGCTATCAAGCTCTCCATCTCTACCTCGTCATGGTGAGCACCGACAGCATTGCAGATGTTGGGCTTTTCCTTGTACTTCTCGCAGAGCTTCATCCCTAGGAGGGCGTGTGGGAGCTCGGGTTCGTCATCGGGCACCTTGCCTATATCGTGGAGTAGACCTGCACGCTTGGCATGCTTGGGGTTCAAGCCAAGCTCGGAGGCCATGACAGCGCAGAGGTTAGCCGTCTCACGGGAGTGCTGGAGGAGGTTCTGCCCGTAGGAGGAGCGATACTTCATCTTCCCGATCAGTCGGATGAGCTCAGGGTGCATGCCATGGATCCCGAGGTCGATGACCGTGCGCTTACCTGTCTCGATGATTTCTTCCTCTATTTGCTTGCGTACCTTGGAGACAACTTCTTCGATACGTGCTGGGTGGATGCGCCCATCCTGGACGAGCTGGTGAAGGGCTAGACGAGCGACCTCACGGCGTACAGGGTCGAAGGAGGAGAGGACGATCGCCTCAGGCGTGTCATCCACGATGATCTCGATACCGGTAGCGGCCTCGAGTGCACGGATGTTACGTCCCTCACGTCCGATGATGCGTCCCTTGATCTCATCGCTCTCGATGTGGAAGACGGTCACGGAGTTCTCGATAGCTGTCTCCGTAGCTACACGCTGGATAGACTGGATGACGATCTTCTTGGCTTCCTTGTTGGCCGTCATCTTCGCCTCCTCTACGATCTCATTGATGTAGCCTTGGGCTTGGTCCTTGGCTTCTGCTCGTAGGCTGTCGATGAGGCGCTCGCGTGCTTCGTCAGCGGAGAGATTGCCGATAGCCTCGAGGCGCTTCTGTTCGCTCTGTCGGAGGAGTTCTAGTTCGGACTTCTTCTCTTCGTACTCTTGGCGCTTGACTTCGTACTCTTCCTTCTTCAGCTCGATGCCTTCGGCTTGGAGGGCGAGACGCTCCTTCTGGAGGTCGATCTCTTGGTTACGCTTGTCGAGGTCACCACTGCGCTTGTCGAGCTCTTGTTCACGGCTCTTGAGTCGACCTTCTATTTGCTTGAGCTTATTGTTGCGCTCTTTGACCTGCTGCTCGAGGTCGTTCTTGAGCTGGAGGAATTTCTCTTTGACCTCTTGGAGCTTACGCTGCTTGAGTGCATCGGCTTCTCGTTCGGCCTCGGTGATGATCCCCTTGGCCTCCTGGAGTGCTTGCTCCTTTTGCTTGGGGATGTAAGATAGGAAGAGCCAGCCTAGGGCAGCGAAGCTGATCAGGGCGAGGAGTCCTAAGATGATGAGGATAGATGTTCCCATTCCTTGTCAATAGTCTATGTCGATAATGTGGCTTGACAAGGCTTGGCGACGGGCTGGATGCGGCTGGTCTCAGTCGATGAGCTTGCGGGCAGAAGTGATGAGGTCGTCCAAGGCGTCATTGAGCTGGTGCAGGCGTGGTGCCAGATTCTGGATACGCATAGCGAGATCCTGCTGGGTCTGCTGGTGGCGTACGGCCAGATCAATGGCGGCCATCGCTAGATAGCCCTCGGAGGGTACCTCGGAGGTATTGGGATACTTGTGTCGGTAGCTGCGTAGGGTGCAGCTGAGCTCATCACCGGCCTCGCGATAGAGTTGCTCTTGGGAGCGAGGTACACGCAGTGATAGGCGCATGGGGTCGACATAGAGGGTGATCCGCTGTGTCACCTCCTTGGGGGTATCCATTGGTGCTCTGTGATAGGACTAGGCTCTATAGAGTGAGCACTCTATAGAGGTCACTTATGCTTCTTCTGCGGAGAGCTGGCGTATGCAGCGATCCACTTCACTAATGATCTCATCGAGGAGGGCGCGCGCATCGTCTCGGCTTCTCTCGGGATCAAGTCCCTGGAGGGCGGAGGCGAGGGAGTGAGTCGCTTCCTGCTGGCGGGCTAGCTGTAGCTCGCTGCGTAGGATGCTAATCTCCTCCTCCCGAGATCGAAGGTCTGCTCGTAGCTTCTGGAGGGTACCTCCTAGATCTGAGATGATGCCGACGAGACGTCGGGCATTGACCTCAAGGCGCTCGAGTTCTAGGCTTTCTTCTTCGGTCATAGCGTCGTCAATCCTTGTTCCTACAAAGTTACGATAATTCAAGGGATTTTCCGACGGCTTGGATTTTCTTCTTTTAGAAGAAGGGGGAGCTGTCGAGGGGCTCCCAAGGGGGTGAAATTGACTCCTTACAGAGACCAACTAGTAGGCAACAGTAGTGCCCCTCAAGAGGTACTACTGTTGCCTGTCGAGGGGCACTACTGTTGCCTCTTTGGTGTTACTACTGTAAATGCCAGAGAGGGAGCCTAGGGTGTGACGTGAAGAAAGAAAGGGGAGGGGGGCTGAGCAAGGGGGCTAAAGCTCCTTGCGCAGGCGAGCGATGGGGAGGCGAAGCTGCTCGCGGTACTTCGCTACGGTGCGCCGAGCGATGGGATAGCCATGCTCCGCTAGCAGGGCCGTGAGCTGCTCGTCAGAGAGGGGATGGCGCTTGTCCTCCTCCTTGATGAGACGAGCGAGGACTTCACGTACCTCACGCGTCGATACACTCTCGCCTTCGTCATTGGTGATCCCTTCGCCGAAGAAGAACTTCAGCATGTAGACACCGAAGTCTGTCTGCACCGACTTGCTATTGCTCACACGGGAGATGGTACTGATGTCGAGACCTGTGACTTCGGCGATGTCCTTCAGGATCATCGGGCGTAGTGAAGCGATCTCGCCCGTGAGGAAGAACTCCCGCTGGTGCTCTACGATAGCCAGCATCGTACGCTTGAGGGTCTGCTGACGCTGCTGAATAGCGTCGATGAACCAGCGAGCTTGCTCGACCTTATGACGCAGGAAGGTCAGCGTCTCCTTGCCCTGCCGTGAATCCTTCTTCCGTCCTCGCTGCTCCTCCAGGAGGCTGAGATAGGTGGGGCTGAGGCGAAGAGGTGGTAGATCCTGCTCCCCAACTAAGATCACCTGAAGCTCTCCATCCTGCTCTGTGACGATGAAGTCAGGGGTGAAGTGAGCTAGGCGGGCCGAGGCATCTTCGCCGTAGCTCCCTGCAGGCTTGGGGTTGAGGTGGGCGATGAAGCTGTAGAGCTCACTCAGGCGATCCTCCGTGATGCCGAGAGCGGAGCAGAGGCGATCGAAGCGTTTGTTGACGAAGTCCTCATAATGCTTGCGTATCAGGCGCTCGGCTTGTGCTCGGGTCTCGTCCGCAGGGAGACGATCGAGCTGGAGAAGGAGGCACTCGCGAAGGTCACTAGCGCCGATGCCGGCAGGGTCTAGGGTCTTGATCAGCTGGATGAATTCGGAGATAAGTCCCGGAGGAGGGGTGATGCCCGCCTTGAAGAGGAGGTCATCCTCGATCTCTAGCTCTGAGCGTGTGAGGTAGCCATCAGCGTCGATGTTGCCGATGATGTAGCGTGCTATCTCCTCACGGTCTCCCTCGAGAGGGGTGACCATGCTGAGTTGCTCCAGGAGGTATTCGTCGAGGGAGGGTGCTCCTGCGGCGAAGGGGATCTCCTCACGTACTGCTTGGCGCTCCTGTAGCTCACGGAGCTTGTATTCGGGGATGTCGTCCTCGGTGGCATATTCCCCGAGCTCCCAGTCTTGATCCGAAGTCTCTCCCTCGCTTGCCTCTAGCTCGCTATCGGGGCTGTCGCTCTCGCCTTCGTCGTAGTTCTCCTCGAGGGCTGGGTTCTCTTCCAGCTCGTGCTCGATACGGCTCTCTAGCTCGAGCCCAGTGAGCTCAAGCATCTTGATCGCTTGTATCTGTGCAGGGGTGAGGCTAAGGCTCTGGTCGAGCTTCTGCTCTTGGGTCAGCTTCGTACTCATCGAGGGTGATGGGTTAGAGGTCTTCGTGATCGTAGGTCCAGACGATCTCTTCTCCGTTGATGCGGAAGACCTCCTTGCGTGCGAGGGCAAAGAAGTAGTCGCTCAGGCGGTTGACGAAGCGTAGGACATTGGGGTCAAGCGGAGTTTCGCTGTGGAGGCGATAGATCACACGCTCTGCACGACGGCATACTGTCCGACAGACGTGGGCAGCAGCGGTGATAGCACCTCCAGAGGGGAGGATGAAGGCCTTGATCGGTGGTACCATCTCATCGAGGCGGTCGATCTCTCGCTCCACACGTGCTACGGCTGACTCGGTGACAGCGGTGACGGCATGGATCTCATCCTGCGTGGTGTCGGTGGCGAGATAACCGCCGACGGAGAAGAGTTTGTGCTGTAGCCAGAAGAGGAACTTACTGTCGATCTCCTCCAGCTCATAGGCTAGCAGGACTCCGACGAAGGAGTTTAGCTCGTCGATCGTACCATAGCTCTCGATACGAAGGCCATACTTGGGGACACGCTGTCCTCCTACTAGGGATGTGCGACCCTTGTCGCCGCCTTTGGTGTATAGTTTATACTTCTCGGTATCCATGGGGTGTAGTGTTGCTTGTGAGGTTAGTCCTCTAGTGTATACATGGGGGAGGGAGTCGTGCGTCTCAGCGCTGTCAAGGAGAGATCCTTCCCCACACGTATGCCTTCCAGGAAGAGCCGTGCCTCGATGGTCTTCCAGCAGAGGTCGGGGTGATTGTTGTCCTTGCTTAGGTGGCAGAGCCATACGTTCTGCATACCTGGGTGATAGATTTGGCTGAGGAGCTCGGCGGCCTCATCATTCGATAAGTGCCCTTGGGGGCTGGCGACACGTGCCTTGAGGAAGTCGGGGTAATTCCCTGTCCTGAGCATCTCTCGGTCGTAGTTCGCTTCGATGACTAGATGGGTGGCTCGTGAGGCAAAGTCCTCGAGGGTGGGAGTCACATGCCCTACGTCGGTAGCGAGGGTGAAGCGGAAGTCTCCCTTGGTGATGTGATAGCCGACATTCTCTGCGCTGTCGTGGGGGATCGGGAAGGCTTCGATGGTGAAGCCTGCGATCTCGAAGGGGGTATGGATAGCGATGTCACGACGAGAGGCTCCTATGGGATCTTGGACGAAGCGACTCTGGGCAATGCTATTATGCACTAAGGTCGTAGCATATACGGGTACGTGGTAGACACCACCCACGATACCGATCGTGCGGATGTGGTCGGCATGGTCGTGCGTGACTAGCGTCCCGAGGATGTGTCCACCATCGAGTGTGATCCCCTCGGCCTTGAGGGTCTTTGTGATCGTACGGATGGGGATCCCTGCGTCGATGAGGAATCCTCCTTCGTCGTCTCCTAGGTAGTAGCAGTTGCCACTGCTCCCACTGGAGAGGCACATAAATCTTACCATATACTATATAAGCGGTATCGGCTTCAGTTGGTTGTCTGCGAGGCCGTCCTCGTCAGCCGATAGCCAGAGGTGTCGCCAGCTAGGGGCGGTCGAATATATGCGTGTGAGGGTGTTGCTTGGGGGAAATGCTTACCTGCGATAGAGACTTAGCTCTCGGGTGAAGCCTTCGATCTCCTGGTCGAGACTAAGCTCTCCACGGAGAGGAATGGTCATAAGGCGCTTGACCTCCTCCGAGGGAAGTCCTTGGCCGAAGAGGTACATCAGCTTCGTGAGGGTCGCCTCTGTCGTGGCATCTCGTCCACTGACGAGACCTAGGCGCTGGAGGAGGATCCCCGTCTCGTAGCGCCCCATATCTACGTAGCCCGTGACGCACTGGGTGACATTGACGATCACGACTCCTCGCTCGACAGCGCTACGGAGCGCGTCGAGGAACCATCCCACCATCGGAGCATTCCCGCTACCGAAGGTCTCCAGGACTACGCCTCGTAGGCTCGGGAGCGTGAGTATCGCTTCGACGACTTCTCGGGTGATGCCGGGGAAGAGCTTGAGCACGGCTACGTTCGGGTCAAAGGCTGGGCGAGCGACGAAGGGTTTCTCCTGCTGTGGGTGAGCTATCGCTCCCTCATGGTAGCGGATCTCAATGCCTGCATAGGCTAGGTGAGGATAATTGTAGGACTCGAAGGCATGGAACTGATCCGCACTGATCTTGCTCGTGCGATTGCCTCGCATGAGGTAGTTCTCGAAGAAGAGTGCCACCTCGGGTACACGGGGGCATCCGTGGGCGTCACGGGCGGCCGCGATCTCAAGGGCTGTGATGAGGTTCTCCTTGCCGTCGGTGCGGAGCTTGCCCACGGGGAGCTGAGAGCCCGTGAAGATGATCGGCTTGGCTAGCCCCTCGAAGACGAAGCTGATGGCCGAGGCGGTGTAGGCCATCGTGTCGGTACCATGGAGCACGACGAAGCCATCGTACTTGGTATAGTTAGAGGCTATGAGCTGTGCGAGCTCCACCCAGTGCTCGGGGGAGATGGCCGAGGAGTCGAGGGGAGGGCGAAACTCTACGCTCTCGATGTCACAGCCGAGGTGTCGTAGCTCGGGGACATTATCTTGTAGATAGTTGAAGTCTAGGGGTTCGAGGGCTCCAGTCTCGGGGTTCTCGAGCATGCCTATCGTACCTCCAGTGTAGATCACTAGGATGCTGGGTAGGGATGTGGGCATAGTCATCGTGCTGTAGGGCTTGCGTGGGGATGGAGTAGGGTGTCTGGAGGATAGCTCGAAGGGGTAGATGTCGTGACTCCTGGTGCTTCCTCCTGGACAAAGATAAGCATCCCTGCTGGGATTTGGGAGCTATGAACCTTGGGGCTGTCCTCCTGCCCGTGAGGCTTCGTCAGTCTCTTCGTCAGCTCTACCAACTAGTAGGCAACAGTAGTGCCTCTCAGGTGGCACTACTGTTGCCTCTGGAGAGGCACTACTGATGCCCCTTAGGTGTTACTACTGATGCCTACTAGTTGGTCGTCTCTGGTCCCTACTTAGGGGAGGTGGTTGGTCTTGCTCGGGGTGGAGCGTGCTTTTTGATGCTGTTTTCCCCGAAAGGGAGATGCTCTTCGCTCCTTTTGCGGGATGTTTTGTGGCGTTGGTCTCTCCTATGGATAAATTTCCGTAAATTTGTCGTGCCTAAGGAATAGCCCCTCATGGATGATCCTGGGTAACCAAACAAAGTCAATCAGTTTAATAACGTATAAGTAACTAAGATGATTAAAGTAGGTATCAACGGCTTCGGACGTATCGGCCGTTTCGTATTCCGTGCTGCGCAGAAGCGTAGCGACATCGAGATCGTAGGTATCAATGACCTCCTCGACGCTGAGTACATGGCGTACATGCTGAAGTACGACACGATGCACGGTCGCTTCGACGGTACGGTAGAAGTCAAGGATGGTAACCTCGTAGTCAACGGCAAGACGATCCGCATCACCGCTGAGCGCAACCCCGCTGACCTGAAGTGGGATGCTATCGGTGCTGAGTACGTCGTCGAGTCTACCGGCCTCTTCCTCTCCAAGGACAAGGCTCAGGGTCACATCGACGCTGGTGCTAAGTATGTCGTAATGTCTGCTCCCTCCAAGGACGACACGCCTATGTTCGTCGTAGGGGTCAACACCGACAAGTATGTCAAGGGCACGCAGTTCGTATCGAACGCTTCGTGCACGACGAACTGTCTCGCTCCTCTGGCTAAGGTGCTGCACGACAACTTCGGCATCACCGACGGTCTGATGACGACGGTACACGCTACGACGGCTACGCAGAAGACGGTAGACGGTCCTAGCGCTAAGGACTGGCGTGGTGGCCGCGCTGCTGCCGGCAACATCATCCCCTCCTCCACGGGTGCTGCTAAGGCTGTAGGTAAGGTTATCCCCGAGCTTAATGGCAAACTTACCGGGATGTCGTTCCGTGTTCCCACAATGGACGTATCTGTAGTAGACCTCACGGTAAGCCTCAAGAAGGGTGCTACTTATGACGAAATTTGCGCTGCTGTTAAGAAAGCTTCGGAAGGCGAACTCAAGGGTATCCTCGGTTATACGGAAGAAATGGTGGTATCTACCGACTTCACCACAGACCCCCGCACTTCTATCTTTGACGCAAAGGCAGGTATCGCCCTTACCGATAAGTTTGTAAAGGTTGTATCTTGGTACGACAACGAGTGGGGCTACTCTAATAAGGTACTCTGCCTCATCGCACACATGGCTAAGGTAAACGCCTAAGCGAGACAATAGGGTGTAGATGGCTTTGAGGGGCTGAATAGTCGCGGAGCCATAGCACCGGTTTCTCAAGAAAAGCCCGGAGGGATCGTCTGTGGATAGCGCACTCTGTTCTACAGATGCTCATATAGAGGGAGAGGATCCCTCCGGGTCTTTGATTTATATCATTCGGGAGTAGGGGGTGGCAATTGCCGCGAGAGGCGAAGGGTAGAGTTGAGTTGTTTATCTCGCTTTCTTTGGTCTTAGTGCCGCACTCTTTTGAGCCTCCCCATGGTATAATAGAAGGATTTCTAACTCTCTCATTAATAGAAGCGAAGCACGTGTCTTTAGCAGAAAAAATCAAAGCCCTCCAGGAGGAGGTGCGCTCACAGCACGC
>ERZ773077.339-NODE-339-length-35095-cov-9.527683_pt1 | contig 35095 bp, 30 predicted proteins | sample MGYA00580612_ERZ773077 | MGnify/ENA primary metagenome ERZ773077 (study PRJEB29015, sample SAMEA2737971) | human oral metagenome | biome: human oral; feature: human-associated habitat; material: dental | place: China | collected 2021 ...
CGAAAGGGGTGGTCGGCATTATCGGCAAAAAGGCGCCGATAATGCCCAGCAGCAGGAATACCGCGCCGAAAAACCACAGCAGCCAGTTGGTCAGCAAGCGTAGGTTGTGTCGAGACCCAACTTTCAGGCTGCTTTACGGTTTGTTGGGTCGCGACCCAACCTACGCTTGCTGCGCGCAAAATAGGGGTGCGCTATCTTTCAGGCTGCCTGGCGCTATTTGTCTGCCGGCTGATCCTGCTCCGAGCGCTTGCGCCATTTTTCCGCTTTTTTCATGTCCCGTTTGACGCCGATGCCCTGGGCGTACATCTGCGAGAGTATCGCCACCGCACGGCTGTCGCCGGCTTCGGCGGCTTTTTCGTACCATTTGGCCGCTGCCGCCGTATCCTGCGGCAGGCCGTCTGCGCCTTCCTGATACAGCAGCGCCAGCTCTGCCGCTGCTTTTTCGTGCCCCTGCCGTGCCGACTGCTCAAACCATTTTGCCGCTTGCCGCGCATCGCGGCGGATGCCCAAATCCTTGTATCCCCACAGATAAAGCGTGCCCAGATAATATTGCGTGCTCATATCGCCGTCTTCGGCCGCCCTGTGCATCCAGTACGCGGCTTCGCGCAGGTTTTTCACGCCCTCCGGACCGATGGCGTAAATCCGTGCGACATAAGGCTCGGCCACCGAGCGCACGGCGTAATTGCTGCTCTGAGCCAGCGGCAGCAATAGTTCCAGCGCGCGGCGGTAGTCGCGGTCGGTATAGGCGTTTACGCCTTGGTTGAACTGATTCCAAGGCGGGTCTTCAAATACCACATCGGCCTGCGCCTGCGTCAGGCTGAGCGCGAGCAGCAGGGCGGCAGCGGTTTGGGCAAGTTTGGTTTTCATCGCGGTTTTCCTGTTGTTTGGTTGTTTGGTTTGATTGCTTGGTGCGGCACAGGCAGCCTGAAAACGGCAAAAACGGCTTTCAGGCTGCCTTATGTGCCGTCGTTAAAGGCTAAATCCTGCTGCCGTCCGGCGGGCTGAAGTTGGGCGACGCCGATGCCGATCAGGCGGAAGGCGGTGTCTTGCGGCGGGATGCGGCCGGCAAGGACGCGGGCGGCGGCCAGCAGCGCGGTTTCGTCGGGCAGGGCGGCGGAATAGGTGAGTGAGCGGGTGATGATGCGGAAATCGGCGGTTTTCAGCTTCAGGGTCAGGCTGCGTGCCTGTACGTTTTTGCGTGCCATCTGCCGCCACAAATCGGCGGCCAGCTGCGGCAGCAGGGCGGCGGCCTGCTCCAGTGGCAGATCGTTTTCTAGCGTGGTTTCGGTGGAAATCTGCAGCCGTTCGCGGTCGGGCTTGACCGGCCGGTTGTCGCTGCCGCGCGCCAGATCGTACAGGCGGTGGCCGTAGCGGCCGAACAGGTTGGCCAGCTCGCCGCGCGCCATGCGCCGCAAATCGCCGCAGGTATAAAGGTTGAGCGCGTGCAGTTTGTTGAGGGTTACGCGGCCGACGCCGGGGATTTTGCCCAAGGGCAGCACGGCGAGAAAGGCATCGACTTTGTGCGGCGGCAGCACAAACTGGCCGTTTGGCTTGCGCCAGTCGGAAGCGATTTTGGCGAGGAATTTGTTGGGGGCGACGCCGGCGGAGGCGGTCAGGCCGGTGGCATCGAGAATGTCGGCGCGGATTTGGCGGGCGGTGGCGCCGGCGGTGGCCAGACCGAGTTTGTTGGCGCTGACGTCGAGATAGGCTTCATCCAGCGACAGCGGTTCGACCACATCGCTGTAGCGGGCAAACACTTCATGAATCTGCTGCGACACGCTGCGGTACAAATCAAAGCGCGGCGGCACAAACACCGCCTGCGGGCAGCGGCGGCGGGCGGCGGCGGACGACATCGCCGAATGCAGCCCCCAGCGGCGCGCTTCGTAGGATGCGGCGCACACCACCGAGCGCGCGCCTTCCCACGCCACCACCAGCGGGCGGCCGCGCAACTCGGGGCGCTCGCGCAGTTCGACCGAAGCGTAAAAGGCGTCCATGTCGATGTGGATGATTTTGCGGATGGCGGGGTCGGTCATAAGCGGCAAAAGCAGCCTGAAAGCCGGAAAAACCGTTTTCAGGCTGCCTGAAAATGGGTGGGACGGTTTGGGTTCAGAAGCGGCGGTGCGCCAGCGCGGGCAGGCGGCGGCGTACCGATTGCAGTTTTTCAAAATCGAGATCGGCGCACAGCACGCCTTCGCCTTCGGGCAGGCAGGCGATGATGTCGCCCCAGGGGTCGATAATCATGCTGTGGCCGTAGGTGCGCCGGCCGTTGTCGTGGCGGCCGCCCTGCGCGGCGGCGAGCAGATAGCATTGGTTTTCGACGGCGCGGGCGCGCAGCAGCAATTGCCAATGGGCGCTGCCGGTGGTGTAGGTGAAGGCGGCCGGCAGCATCAGCACGTCAAAGGGTGCTTGGGCGCGGAAAAATTCGGGAAAGCGCAAATCGTAGCAGATGCCCTGGCCGATGCCGTGCCCGCCGATTTCCAAACGCGACACGCCGCTGCCGGCGGAGATGGTATCGGCTTCGGCGTAGCGTTCGCGGCCGTTGTCGAAACCAAACAGGTGGGCTTTGTCGTAGCGGCTCAGACAGCGGCCGTTTTCGTCGTAAACCAGCAGGCTGTTGAACACTTTTTCAGGCTGCCCGCTCGCAAGCGGAATGCTGCCGCCGAACAGCACCACGCCGCATTCAGCGGCGGTTTCGCCCAAAGCAGCCTGAAAACGGCCGCTGCCGAAAGGCTCGGCAAGGGCGAGCTTGTCGCGCTCCTGCCCCATCTGCGGCCAGTATTCGGGCAGCAGCACCCATTGCGCGCCCTGATCGGCGGCTTGGCGCACCAGGCGGCGCATGGTTTGGATATTCGCTGCGGGGTCGCTGCCGGACACCATCTGCACCACGGCGGCTTTCAGGCTGCCTGTATTCATGTTGTTGCTCCCGTGTCGGACGGCGCGCCGGCCGTGGTTTCTTGTCCGCCGCCGTTGCCGTCATCGGCCGGCAGCGGGTCGGCAACCGGGCAGCCGGCTTCGGCCAGCACCGCTTCGGCGGCTATCCGGCCGCTGTCGCGGCGCAGCAGCTGGTGCAGCTCGGTAAACGCCTGCGCCAGCTCGGCGCTTTTTTCAGGCTGCCGGTACCAGTCGAGCATTGCTTCGGCCAGCAGCTTGGGCTTGGCGCGGCGCTGCAGCAACTCCGGCACCGCTTCGCGGCCGAGCAGGATGTTGGGCAGACCGACGTGCGGCACTTTGATGCGGTGGCGTACCAGTGCGTAAGTCAAAGGCGAAATGCGGTAGCTGATCACCATCGGCCGCTTGCACAGCGCCACTTCCAGCGTGGCGGTGCCGCTGGCCACCAGCACCGCATCGGCGGCGGTGCAGGCCAGATCGGTTTTCGCCGCCTGCAGGCGGATCGGCAGTTTTTCAAACTCTTTCTGCTTCAGATAATGCTGCAGCCGCTCGCGGGCGGCGGCGGTGGGATAGGGCAGCAGAAAGCGCGCTTCGGGCAGCTCGCGCAGCATCAGCGCGGCGGCGCGGAAAAACAGCGGCGCCATATAGTCGATTTCGCTGACGCGGCTGCCGGGCAAAAGCGCGAACACCGGAATGTCCTGCGCCAGCTTCAGCCGTTCGCGCGCCGCGTTTTTGTCCGCTTCCAACGGCAGCGACTGCGCCAGCGGATGGCCGACAAAGCGCGCCCGCCCGCCGGCTTCGCGGTAGAGCGGCGGTTCCATCGGAAACAGGCACAGCACTTCGTTTACCTGGCGGACGATTTTGTTCACCCGCCCGCGCTTCCACGCCCATACCGACGGGCTGACGTAATGCATGGTGGCGATGCCCGCGGCTTTGAGCTGTTCGGCCACCCACAGATTAAAGTCCGGCGCGTCGATGCCGACGAAGACATCGGGGCGCCGCTGCTTCAGCTCTTCGGTCAGACCGCGGCGGATACGCAGGATTTCCGGCAGTTTTTTCAGCACTTCGGCATAGCCGCGCACCGCCAGTTTTTCCTGGTCAAACAGGCTCTCGAAGCCTTCGGCCGCCATCCGCGGCCCGCCGATGCCGGTAAAACGCGCTTCGGGGCAGCGCTCGCGGATGGCGCGGATCAGGTGCGCGCCGAGCAGATCGCCGGACGCTTCGCCGGCACACAGGGCAATCAGGGGAGACGGGTTGTTCATGGCGGGGATTTCGCAGGAAAAAGGCTGGCGGGACAAGGTCGCGATTATAGCGGACGGCCTGCTTTTCAGGCAGCCTGAAAAGCGCGGCGGCGGCAATAAAAACAGGCAGCCTGAAACTTTTCAGGCTGCCTGCGCCGTGCGCGGGCAAAGCAGCGTTGGGCGCGTGCCGGCCGCGCCCGCAGCCGGCGGGACAAAAAAGCAAGCAGCCTGAAAACCGCAATCACGGTTTTCAGGCTGCTTTGTGCCGCATCAGAATTTGTAGCTGTACTGCACGCCGAAGATGTTGGCGTAGTTGTTGAACTTGGCGCGGGCTTCGCCTTTGCTGTCCACGTCGCTGCCGCTGGCGCGCGCGCCTTTGAACTCGGTGTCGTTGATGTGGACGTGGGTATAGGCCACATCGAGCACGTGGTTTTTGTTGAAGGCGTATTTGACGCCGGCGGAGAACCAGATGCGGTTGCCGTCGGGCAGGGTGTTGAGCCGCGAATCGGCGCCGCGCACCGGGCTTTGGTCGAAGGCGATGCCGGCGCGCAGCTGCAGCGGCTCGCTCAGCTGGTAGGCGCCGCCGACGCCCACTTTAAAGGTGTTGCGCCAGTTGGGGGTGATGGTGGTGGAATCGGAGCGGCGGCCGGTGGCGGGCGTGGTGGCGGTGGCTTTGGCGTGCGCGAATTTCAGCTCGGCGGTTTTGAAGCGGCTGTGGCGCGTCCAGCTCACGTCGGCAAACAGTTTCAGCCTGCTGTTGGCTTTAAACATGCCGTGCACCGACAGCATTTCGGGGGTAACGATTTTGACTTGGGCGTCTTCGCTAAGGGCGTAGCCGTTGGCGGCGAAAGCGGCGCGCTGGGCTTTGGCCACGGCGCCGTCGGCCGTCCATTCGGCGGTGCCGTGCAGGGTGTGGCTGACGTGCGAGCGGTAATTGACGCCGATGCGGGCGCGCTCGTTGATGTCGTACAGCCAGGAAAGCTGGAAGCCCGCCGCCCAGTCTTTGCCTTTCACGTCGGCATGGGCTTCAAAGGCGGGGCGGCCGCCGAGCGCGGGCGGCACGGCGGGCATGCTCGAACTCCAGTCGGCCGATTTGCGCAGCTTGGCTTCGGCGTATTGGGCGATCAGGCCGACGCCGACGGCGTGTTTGTCGTTAATCTTAAACGCCACCGCCGGCTCGACGGCGATGGTTTTCAGACCCAGTTTGTTCAGATGAAAGCGCAGCACCGAGTCGTCGCGGTAGGTGGTGGACGAGCCGAAGGGCACGTACACGCCCAAGCCCAGCGTGGTGCGCTCGTTCAGGCGGTAGGCGCCGTAAACGTGGGGGGCGAACACCGTGCTGTCGGTGATTTTGCCGCTGTTGCTGCCGGCCACATGGGTGCTGCCGTCGTAGTATTTGGCGGCGGCATCGCTGTATTTGATGGTGGGCAGCACCATATTGGCGGCGACACTGATTTCGTGGTTTTCCAGTTTGGTAAGGCCGGCGGTGTTGTAAAACAGGGTGGAAGCGTCGTCGGCTTCGGCGGCGGCGGCATTGGCGGTGCCCTGCGCGGTAACCGACTGGGTGCCGAAATGGTAGCCCGAAGCGGCGGCCTGCTGTGCCAGCGCGGCCAGGGTTAAGAGTGCAAGCGGTTTGAGTAGTCGTGCAGACATGGTGTTTCCTTATTCAAAGCGGGCAAACCGTTTTTCAGGCTGCCTGAGACAATAGGCAGCCTGAAAAGCGTTTTCGCGGCGGTTTGCCAAAACGCTGCCGCCGGACAATCCGGCGGCAGCAAATTCGGGTATCTATTCTAAAGTAAATTTTTGTAAGCAGCCAGCGTCTTTACCTGCGCGGTGGGCAGGCAAGGCAGCCTGAAAAAGCAGCCTGAAAAGCCGGTGGGCGCTTTTCAGGCTGCTTGGGCTTTGGGTTTATTTTTGTTTGAAAGTCCAGTCTTTCACCTGCCAGTTGGCCAGCGGGTCTTTTGTGGAGAAGCCGCTGACGCCGGGTTTCACCAGCTGCAGGCGCACGCTGTAAAACAGCGGGATCAGCGCGGAGTCTTTATCCAACTCGGCTTCGGCCTGCCGGTAGAGCTCGGCGCGCTTGGCGGCTGTGGCATCGGCCGACAGGGTCTCATTGAGCAGCTTGTCGTAGCTGTGGCTGCGGTAGCGGAAGGTGTTGTTGCCGTTGTTGGACTTGAGCATGTTCAAAAAGGCCGAAGGCTCGTTGTAGTCGGCGCACCAGCCGGCGTAGGCGATTTGGAAGTTGCCGCTGTTGCGGGTGTCTTGGAAGGTTTTGAATTCCTGGTTGATCGGCTCGACCTGGATAAAGCCCACGGCCTGGCGCCACAGGGCGGCGGTGGCGGTGGCGATGCGTTTGGCCGCAGGGCTGGTGGGGTACAGCAGCTCGAATTTCAGCGGTTTTTCTTCGTTGTAACCGGCTTCGCGCAGCAGTTTTTCCGCTTCTTTGGCGCGGTGTTCCTGCGTCCAGTCGTGCCAGTCGGGCATGTTGTTTTTCATGCCCTGGGTATTGGTGGGCGTGAGCTGGTAGGCCGGCTGCTCGCCTTTGGCCTGCACTTTGTAGGCAAGGATTTCACGGTCGAGCGCCAAGCTCAGGGCGCGGCGCACTTTGGGATTGTTAAACGGCGCTTTGTCGTGGTTGGGCTCGTAATACCACGAGCACAGGGTGTCGGAATTTTTCAGCTGATCGGCCAGCGTGCGTTTGATTTGTTTGTACTCGTCGACCGGGATGCCGTAGGTAATGTCGATTTCGCCGGCTTTGTAGCGGTTCAGCTCAGCGGTGGCATCGCTTATCGGCAGGAAGGTGATGCGCTCGATGGCGGTGCGCTCGTTGTCGTAATAGCCGGGGTTGCGCTCGAGTTTGACGTGGCTGTTTACCACCCAGTCTTTGAGCAGGTAGGCGCCGCTGGAAATGTAGTGGCCCGGTAGCGTCCATTTGTCGCCGTATTGCTCGATGGCCTTGCGGTTGACCGGATAGGTGGCCGACAGCGTCAGCATGTCGGGGAAATAGGGCACCGGCGCGGTAAGGGTAATCTGCACGGTTTTGGCATCCAGCGCTTTGACGCCCAGCGTTTCGGGCTTGCCGTTGCCGGTGGCGATGGCTTCGGCGTTTTCCACTTTGGCATCGGCCAGATAGGTGCCGTAGGGCGCGGCGGTGGCGGGGTCGGTCAGACGGCGAAGGCTGTACACCACGTCGTCGGCGGTAATCGGGTCGCCGTTGCTCCATTTGGCTTCGCGCAGGTGGAAGGTCCAGATTTTCTGGTCTTTGTGCTCCCAGCTCTCGGCCAGCGCCGGCACGGTGTTGCCTTCGGCATCGGTGGCGACCAGGCCGATTAGGAGCTGGCGGATGATGGCGGAACCGCCGGTGTCGGCGTTTCGTTGCGGGTCTAGGGTGGTCGGCTCGGCGGCATTGTTGATGGTCAGGCCGTCTTTGGGCTGTTTGGGTGCGGCATCGCCGTGGTTTTCTTGGCTGCCGCCACAAGCGCAAACGCCCAGCGCCAGGGCGAAAACGGTCAGAAGGGCGGCGGTTTTGCGCGCGGATTTCGGGGTGTGCATAGGCGGTTCCTAATCTATCGAAAGCAAGGCCGGCGGACGGCAAAAAAGGGCGCTATATTAAGAAAGTTTCGGTTTCTGTCAAGCAGTTTGCGGCAAGGGCGGGGCAGGCAGCCTGAAAGCGCTTCAGGCGAAATGGTCAAAGCCCTGCGCGGCATAGGGGCGAAGGTGGCCGTTTTCGCGCAGCCACAGCCTGTCGGCGCCGTTTTCAGGCTGCGTGCGGCCGATGCGGCTGAGCGGGACTGCGCAGTCGCGCCCGATTTGCTCGATGCGCAATCGCGCGGCGGGCGGGGCGGTGAACAGCAGTTCGTAGTCGTCGCCGCCGTCGAGCACGCAGGATAGCCAGTCGGCATAGGGCAGCAGCCGTTTGAGTTCGGGTGAACTTGGCAGCGCGGCGGCGTCGATTTCGGCGGCAAGCTTGGAAGCGCGCAGGATGTGGCACAAATCCTGCGCCAGCCCGTCGGATATGTCCTGCGCGGCGTGGGCGGTGCCCAGCAGGCGGGATCCGAGTTTGGGGCGCGGCTCGGGGCGCAGCAGCCGCTCTTGGCACGCGGCAAGCAGGCTTTCAGGCAGCCTGAAAGCGCCGAGACGGTGGCGCAGCGCGGCGGCGGCCAGGCCGATGCGGCCGGACACCCAGATGTCGTCGCCATCCTGCGCGCCGCTGCGGCGCAGCGCCTGGTTGCGCGGGGTTTCGCCGGCGATGGTCAGGCTGAAGCACAAATCGCCGCGGGTGGTGTCGCCGCCGATCAGGCTGATGCCGTAGCGCCGCGCCTGGGCAAACAGGCTGTCGCAAAAGGCGGCCAGCCAGTTTTCGTCCAATTCGGGTAGCGCGGCGGCCAGCAGCATCCAGCGCGGCTTTGCGCCCATCGCCGCCATGTCGGACACGTTTACCGCCACGATTTTGTGCGCCAGCGCGTCAGGCGGGTGGTCGGCGAAAAAATGGCGGCCGCACACCAGCATGTCGCAGCTGATGTGCAGATCGCAGCCTGCGCCGGGGCGGACAATCGCGGCATCGTCGCCAATGCCGAGCGCCACGCCGTTTTCAGGCTGCTTGTGGGCGGCCAGATAGCGGCGGATAAAGTCAAATTCATTCATGGCAGGCAGCCTGAAAAGCGGGAAAACGGCGCGGATTATAGGCGATAAACGCCGGCTATCCGCGCCATCGCTGCCGCTTCGGTGCTTGCGGTTATAATCGCCGGCTCTTGGAAAACGGCAACAGCGCGCCATATCCCGTCCGTCTGCCCGTTTCAGGCTGCCTGTGCAAGCAGCTTTCAGGCAGCCTGAAAACCGCCGGCCGTTTACGAAAACCTGTTTATTTACGAAAGACCGATTATGGAAAACGCCCTTCTTCACCTTGGCAGCGAGCCGCGTTTCGACCGCATCCGCGCCGAAGACGTCCGCCCCGCTATGCAAAGCGCCATTGCCGATGCCCGCGCTGCGATTGCCGCCGTTAAGGCGCAGCCTGAAACCACCTGGCTCAACACCGTCGAGCGCCTGACCGACGCCACCGAGCGCGTCGGCCGCATCTGGGGCGTGGTTTCCCATCTGAACGCGGTGGCCGACACCCCCGAATTGCGCGCGGTTTACAACGAGCTGATGCCGGAAGTAACCGTGTTCTTCACCGAAATCGGCCAGGACATCGAACTTTACGCGCGCTTCAAAGCGATTAAAAACTCGCCCGAATACGCCGTCTTGTCGCCGGCGCAGCAAACCAAACTCGCCCACGATTTGCGCGATTTCGTCTTGAGCGGCGCCGAACTGCCGCCAGAGCAACAGGCCGAGTTTGCCGCGCTGCAAACCGAAGGCGCCCAGCTGGCCGCCCAGTTTTCGCAAAACGTACTCGATGCCACCGATGCCTTCGCCCTGTATTTCGACAGCGCCGAGCCGCTCGCCGGCATTCCTGAAGACGCGCTGGCGATGTTTCAGGCTGCCGCCCAGGCCGAAGGCAAAAGCGGCTACAAAGTCGGCCTGCAGATGCCGCACTACATCGCCGTGATGCAGTATGCCGAGCGCCGCGAGCTGCGCGAACAGATTTACCGCGCCTACCTTACCCGCGCCAGCGAATTGGACAACGACGGCAAATTCGACAACAGCGCCAACATCACCCGCCGCCTGGAAATCGCCCTGAAAGAAGCGCGGCTGCTGGGCTATGCCAACTACGCCGAACTTTCGCTCGCCACCAAAATGGCCGACACCCCCGCCCAAGTGCTCGAGTTTCTCAACGGCCTTGCCCGCCGCGCCAAGCCCTTTGCCGAGCGCGACCTGGCCGAAGTGCGCGCCTTTGCCGCGTCTGAGCTGGGCATTGCCGACGCCCAGCCCTGGGATCTGACCTACGCTTCGGAAAAACTGCGCCAGGCCAAGTATTCCTTCAGCGAAACCGAAGTCAAAAAATACTTCCCCATCGATAAAGTGCTCGCCGGCCTGTTTGCCCAAATCAGCCGGCTCTACGGCGTCAGCCTTGCCGAAAAACCCGTGCCGGTGTGGCATGCCGACGTGCGCCATTTCGAGCTGCAAAAAGACGGCGCAACCATCGGCAGCGTCTATATGGACCTGTACGCCCGCGAAGGCAAACGCGGCGGCGCGTGGATGAACGACTACAAAGGCCGCCGCCGCTTTGCCGACGGCGACAAAGCCGGCACGCTGCAGCTGCCCACCGCCTATCTGGTGTGCAACTTCACCCCGCCCGTCGGCGGCAAACAGGCGCGCTTAAGCCACAACGAAATCATCACCCTGTTCCACGAAACCGGCCACTGCCTGCACCACCTGCTCACCCAAGTGGACGAATTGGCTGTTTCCGGCATCAACGGCGTCGAGTGGGACGCAGTCGAATTGCCCAGCCAGTTTATGGAAAACTTCGTGTGGGAGTACGACGTGCTGGCGGCGATGTCCAGCCACGAAGACAACGGCGAGCCGCTGCCGCGCGAATTGTTCGACAAAATGACCGCCGCCAAAAACTTCCAGCGCGGCATGTTTATGGTGCGGCAGATGGAATTTGCCCTGTTTGATATGCGCATTTACAGCGAAACCGACGAAGGCAGCCTGAAAAACTGGCCGCAGGTGCTCGATGCCGTGCGCCGCGAAGTAGCCGTGGTGCCGCCCGCGCCCTACAACCGCTTTGCCAACAGCTTCGGCCACATCTTCGCCGGCGGCTACTCGGCCGGCTACTACAGCTACGCCTGGGCCGAAGTATTGAGCGCCGACGCCTACGCCGCCTTTGAAGAAAGCAGCGACGTTGCCGCCACCGGCCAACGCTTCTGGCAGGAAGTGCTCGCCGTCGGCGGCTCGCGCCCCGCCGCCGAGTCCTTCAAAGCCTTCCGCGGCCGCGAACCGAGCATCGACGCACTCCTGCGCCACAGCGGCTTTGCCGAAGCAGCCTGAAACCATCCGGCAGCCTGAAAACGAAAAAGTAGCCTGAAAACCCGTGCCGAGGGTTTTCAGGCTGCTTTGTTTGGGCTTTCAGGCTGCCTTTGCAGCAAAACCGCAAGCCGTTGCGGGTTTATTCGCCCAACTCTGCCGCCGCCTGCTGCGCCCAGGCCATGGTTTCGGCGAAGGCAGGACGGGCGGTGTGGCGCTCGATATAAGCGGAGAAAATGGGGTCGGCGGCATCGAGCACCTGCATGTTGCGGGAAAAGTGCAGCAGGAGGGCGGCATAGTACAAATCGAGTGCGCTAAAGCGGCCGCCGACGATATAGTCGTGTTCGGACAAATGCTTGCGCAGCACGCCGAAGGCTTCCTCGAAGCTGCCGTAGCCGATGCCGCTGTGGAATCTCGGGTGGTCCGACGGGCGGTCGAAGAATTTGTCCATGCAGGCGTATTCGAGCTGGATGCTGAAGCACAGCCAGCGGTAGTATTCGCCGCGCTCGATGCTTCCGGCGGCGGGAATCAGGTTTTTTTCGGGAAACTGCTCGGCCAGATAGGTGATGATGGCAATGGTTTCGGTGAGTATGGTGCCGCCGGCTTTGAGTGCGGGCACTTTGCCCAAGGGATTGACGGCCAGATAGTCCGCTTCATGCAGCTTGGCGGAGGACAGCGCCACAATATTGCACGGCGCGGCGCATTCTTTGAGCATCCACACGGCATAGGTGCCGCGCGAAAAGGGAGTGGTGTAAAGGGTGAGTTCGGGGGTAGGCATCATGCGCTCCTGTGTGTGGTGGGAAAGCGGCGATGATAGCACGGCGCTGCGACAGTTTCTGTCAGCAGCGTTTGGCGGCAAAGGCAGCCTGAAAGCGCCAAATTGCCTGCAAACGGCACTCCCTCTCCCGTCAAAACGGGGGAGGGAGCAAGGGGCGCGGCAGGAATGACGGCGGGCGGGCGTCAGCCATGCTAAAAGCAGCCTGAAAACCGCTAACAAGGTTTTCAGGCTGCTTTGTTTGGGTTTCAGGCTGCCTTTTGCCCGTCTGCGGGCGGCGTTTAAAACATTGAGCGGCCGCTGGCGGTTTTGTCGGGTACGGCTTGGATCACGTCCCAGTGTTCGACGATTTTGCCGGCTTTGTCAAAGCGGAAAATATCGACCACGGCTTCGCCTTTGTCTTGCGGCGAGGTGCGGCTGAGGACGTGCAGCATCACCAAATCGCCGTCGGCCATCACGCGCTTGATCTCAGCGCGGGATTGGGGGTTTTCTTTTAAAAACGGCACAAACGCATCGACAAAAGCCTGTGCGCCGTCGGTGACGCCGGGGTTGTGCTGGATATAGGTTTTGCCGATGTAACGATCGGCGGCTTCCTGCACGCGGTGTTTGTTGAAGGCCATTTCGTAAAACGCCAGCGCGTTGGCTTTGGCGGGGGTAGCTTTGGCTTTGGGCGCGGCGTGGACGGCGGTGGTGCCGAGCGCGGCGGCGGTGAGCAGCAGGGCGATGGTTTTTTTCATGGGTTTTCCTTTCGATGGTGTGAAATGGGGTTTGCCGGTGGCAGCAGTGGATTTATTGCTTTCAGGCTGCCTGCGCTTACGCTTCGGCCACGGTAAAGCGCGCAAACAGGTGGGCGCGGTTTTCGGCATCGTCGGCAATCGCGGCAGCCAGGTCGGGCAGGGCGATGTCGGCGGAGCTGCCGTCGGCGTTGAGCAATACGTCGTCGGCGCCGGTGCGGTAGCGGCCGGTTTTTTCAAATTTCACCGGATTGACGGCAAACATGGCGGCGGGTGAGAGGAAAGCCCAGTTGACGTCGCGGCGTTCGCGCAGGCGGTTAAGCAATTCGCGGGCGGCGTTGGCGCCGGGATAGACGTCGGCGGGAAAATCGGGGGTGTCCACCAGCTGCAGACCGGGCGCGACGTTCAGGCTGCCCGCGCCGCCGATTACCAGCAGATAGGGCACTTCGGCGGCCTGCGCGGCGGCAATGATGTTGTCGGCGCCGCGCGTGAAATCGGCGGCCAGATTGGGGTTGTCCCAGCCGGGGTTGAAGGCGCTGACTACGGCGTCGAAGCCTTTAAGCTGCGCGGCAAAATCCGGCGCATTGACGTCGGCGGACACGGCACGGACATTGGCAGCCTGAAACACTTTGGCGCTGTTGCGGGCAAAGGCGGTAACGTCGTGGCCGCGTGAAGCCAATTCCTGTACCACGGCATTGCCGACCAGGCCTGTTGCGCCGATTACTGCGATTTTCATGGGATTTCCTTTCGTGAAGTTTGTGAAAACAGGCGCAGTATAGGCCGCCGCCGGCCGCTTGATAATCCGCCGCCGGCTGTTTATATTGTGAAGCCGAACTTAACAAAAGCAGCCTGAAATGCAAGACACCAAACCGCTTTTGGTCTTCGCCGCCGTACTCGAACACGGCAGCATGAACGCCGCCGCCGCCGCGCTGGGGATGACGCCTTCGGCGGTCAGCCAGCATATTTCGCGGCTGGAGGCGCTGCACGGGGTGAAGCTGCTCCACCGCAGTACGCGCCGCCTGTCGCCCACCGATGCCGGCCGCAGTCTCGGCATCCATTGCGCGCGCCTGCTGCACACGCTGGCCGATGCGCATCAGGCGCTGGAAAACCTGAAAACCGAAGCTGCGGGCGAAGTGCATATCGCGCTGGCATCGGTATTGGCCGACGCGCCGCCGTTTCAGGTTGCCCTGCAGCGGCTGCGGCAGGAATATCCCAATATCCTGCCGGTGCTGCACGCCGAAGACGCACTGGCCGACTTGCAGCGCGAGCCGATCGACATCGCCCTGCGCGGCGGCCTTACCGCGCTGGAAGCGCCCGATCTGATCGCCCGCCCGCTGGCTTCGTGGCGCTGGCAGATTTGCGCCGCGCCCGATTATCTGGCGCGGCACGGCACGCCGCAGCAGCCGGACGATCTGCACCGCCACCGCTGGATTTACTGCCTGCCGCTGCGCTTTGAAATGACGCGCGGCAGCGAGCGTTATCTGTTCGACGGCGCCGGCCACACCGCCTGCCGCCAGCTGGCCACGGTGCGTAGCCTGACTTTGGGCGGCCTGGGGCTGTCGCTGCAGCTCGAAGGCGAAGTGCGCGAACTGACCGCCCGCGGCCTGCTGCAGCCGCTGCTGGCCGATTGGACGCTGGGCGCGGTCGATTTGTACGCCGTAACGTCCGTGCGCGTGCAGTCGGCGAAAACCGAAGCGGTGCTGCGTATCCTGCAGGAGTGCTTCGCCGCCGATACCCAAAAATTTCAGGCTGCCTGAAAGATCAGGCAGCCTGAAAACACAGAATGCTGTGGTATAAAGCAGCAGGCGGTCGCTTGCAGGCAGCCTGAAAAACAACAAACATAAGGAGAAAGCATATGGCAGAGGGCAGCAAACGCATCGTTTTCAAAGTAGGCACCAGCTCGCTGACCCATCCCGACGGCAGTCTCAACCGCAGCAAGTTGCACAACATCACGCGCCAGCTTGCGGTGTTGCACGCGGCGGGGCATGAGTTGGTGTTGGTGTCCTCGGGCGCGATTGCGGCGGGCTTCGGCTCGCTCGGTTTTAAAAAACGGCCGACCCAAATCGCCGACAAACAGGCCGCAGCGGCGGTGGGGCAGAGCCTGTTGATGGAAGAATACACATCAAGCCTGCTGCTCAAAAACATCGTTTCGGCGCAAATCCTGCTCACGCGCGACGATTTTGCCGACAAGCGCCGCTATCAAAACGCCTTTCAGGCCATGAGCGTACTGCTCGCCCGCCGCGCCATTCCCATCATCAATGAAAACGACGCGGTGGCCGTGGCCGAAATCAAAGTAGGCGACAACGACACCTTGAGCGCCCAAGTGGCGGGCATGATGCAGGCCGATTTGCTGGTATTGCTCACCGATGTGGACGGCCTGTACACCGGCCATCCGCAGCGCGACCCCGCCGCCCGCCGCATCGAAAAAGTGGCGCAAATCAGCCCCGATTTGATTGCGATGGCAGGCGGCACGGGCAGCGCCAACGGCACCGGCGGCATGCTCACCAAAATCAAAGCTGCCACGCTCGCCACCCACGCGGGCGTGCCGGTGTACATCTGCTCGTCGCTGCAAGGCGAAGCGCTGCTTCAGGCTGCCGCCGCGCAGGACAAAGGCACGCTGTTTGCCGCGCAAAAAACCATGAAAACGCAAAAACAATGGCTGGCCTTTTACGCCGCCAGCCGCGGCACTTTGCGCGTGGACGCGGGCGCAGAAAATGCGCTGGTGCACGAGGGCAAAAGCCTGCTGGTATCGGGCATCATGGCGGCGCAAGGCCAGTTTGCCGAGGGCGAAGTGGTAACGGTGTACAACGCCGACGGCACGCGCATCATCGGCAAAGGACGGGTGAAAACCGATGCAGGCCGCTTGAACGCCCTGCTGGCCGCGCCCAAACCCAAAGGCGTGGTTATCCACCGCGATGATTGGATTACCGTTACGCCCGAATTGGAATTGTTTTTGCATGAGATTTGAGCCGTAGGTCGGATACTTGTATCCGACAATCCCGCTTTTCAGGCTGCCTTTCCTATCCCAACAAAACAAGCACAAAGGAGAAAAAATGACCCCCACCCAAACCCTGCTCGAACAAGTCAAACACGCGAAAAAATCGGTGAACACCGCCGATACCGCCGCCAAAAACCGCGCCCTGTCCGCGATGGCCGACGCGCTGCTGGCGGCTACGGACGATATTTTGACGGCCAACCGCGCCGATATGGAAGCCGCCGCCGCGCATCTTTCCCCCGCCATGCTTGACCGTTTGCGCCTGGACGAAGCGCGGATTGCGGCGATGGCCGAGGGCATCCGCGCGCTTATTCCGCTGCCCGATCCGGTGGGCGCAACGCTGGATACGCGCACGCTGGAAAACGATTTGACCATCCGCAAAATCCGCGTGCCGCTGGGTGTGGTCGGCATTATTTACGAGAGCCGCCCGAATGTGACGTCCGATGCCGCCGCGCTGGCGCTCAAAAGCGGCAATGCGGTGGTGTTGCGCAGCGGCAAAGAAGCCTACCGCTCCGCTGCCGCGATTGTCGCCGCGCTCAAAAGCGCGTTGGCCGCTTCAGACGGCATTTCGCCCGAGTGCATCCAGCTTGTGGAAGACACCAGCCGCGACAGCGCCCACGCGATGATGAAAGCCGTGGGCTACTTGGATTTGCTGATTCCGCGCGGCGGAGCGGGGCTGATCCGCGCGGTGGTGGAAAACGCGCACGTGCCGGTTATCGAAACCGGCACGGGCATCTGCCATGTGTATATCGACCGCGACGCCGATTTGGACATGGCTTTAAACATCATCGACAACGCCAAAACCAGCCGCCCGTCGGTGTGCAACGCCGCCGAAGTGTGTTTGGTACACCGCGACATCGCCGCCGAATTTCTGCCGCGTATGCAGCAGCGTTTGGTAAACGAGCGGCAGGCGCAAGGTTTGACGCCGGTGGCGCTGCGTTTGGACGATGTTGCGCGGCAATGGATTGACGGCCAGGCTGCGGTGGATGCGGATTTCGATACCGAGTTTTCCGACTATATTTTGGCGGTGAAAATCGTGGATTCGGTTGAAGCAGCCGTTGCCCATATCGACGCGCACAGCACGCGTCACTCCGATGCTATCGTTACCGCCAATGCCGACACCGCCCGCTATTTCGCCGCCCAAGTGGACAGCGCCGCCGTGTACATTAACGCGTCCACCCGCTTCACCGACGGCGGCGAATTCGGACTCGGCTGCGAAATGGGCATCTCCACGCAAAAGCTGCACGCCCGCGGCCCGATGGGGCTGGAAGAGATGACGACTTACAAATACATCGTCGAAGGCAGCGGCCAGATACGTTAAAGCCGCCCGCAGGCAGCCTGAAAGGTTTTCAGGCTGCTTTTTTGCTTTCAGGCTGCCTGCGCCAAAGCAGCCTGAAAGCCCGCTGCCGCGCTATAATCTGCCTGTTAGACACGCAAAACGCAAAGGAAACGACTATGCCCGAATCCAACCGCATTCTGTGCCGCGAAACCAGCCTGCTGGCCTTTAACCGCCGCGTTTTGGCGCAGGCGTGGGACGAGAGCCTGCCGCTTTTGGAGCGGCTGCGTTTTCTGTGCATCGTGTCGTCCAATCTCGACGAATTTTTTGAAGTACGCATGGCGCGGCTCAAGCGCCAAGAGCGCGAGCAGCCGGATATCCTGTTTGATTCCGGCCTGACGCCGGCGCAGACCATCGCCGCGGTGGGCGCGGAAGCCAAAAAGCTGATCGGCGAGCAGTACCGCCTGTTTAACGACGTGCTGGTGCCGGCGCTGGAGCGCGAAAACATCCGCTTTGTGCGCCGCAAAGACTGGACGCCCGAGCAGCGCGCCTGGATCGAAGGCTATTTCAACCGCGAGCTGCTGCCCATTCTCACCCCCATCGGCCTGGACGCTTCCCACCCGTTCCCGCGCCCGCTCAACAAATCGCTCAATTTCCTGGTCGAACTCAGCGGCAAAGACGCTTTCGGCCGCGCTTCGGGCATGGCGGTGGTGCAGGCGCCGCGCATTCTGCCGCGCGTGGTGCGGCTGCCTGAAGACATCAGCGGCGGCGGCGAAGCCTTTGTATTTTTGTCGTCGATACTGCACGAATATGTGTACAAACTCTTTCGCGGCATGGCGGTGGAAGGCTGCCACCAGTTCCGCCTGACCCGCGACAGCGCGCTGATGGTGGACGAAGAAGACCTGCGTAACCTGCGCACCGCCATCAAAAACGAATTGCACGACCGCGAATTCGGCGACGGCGTGCGCCTGGAAGTGGCCGAAGGCTGCCCCGAGCATCTTTCCGATTTTCTGCTGGCGCACTTCGGGTTGGCGCGCAGCGACCTTTACCGCGTGGACGGGCCGGTGAATCTGGTGCGGCTGATGGCGGTGCCCGATATGATCGACCGCCCCGATCTGCGCTTTACCCCTTATACGCCGCAGTTTCCCGCCGATCTGAATCCCAGCGAATCGATGTTCGACCAAATCGCCGCGCGCGATATTCTGCTGCACCACCCCTACCAGTCTTTCGATCCCGTGATCCAGTTTGTGCACGACGCCGTGCGCGATCCCGACGTTGTCGCCATCAAAATGACCATCTACCGCACCAGCACCCATTCCGAGCTGGCGCGCGCGCTGATGGCTGCCGCGCTCGCCGGCAAGCAGGTAACGGTAGTCGTCGAACTGATGGCGCGCTTTGACGAAGCCAATAATGTGAACTGGGCGGGGCGGCTGGAAGAAGCCGGCGCCCACGTGGTGTACGGCGTGTTCGGCTACAAAGTCCACGCCAAAATGGCGCTGGTCATCCGCCGCGAAAACGGCAGCCTGAAAAGCTACGCCCATCTGGGCACCGGCAACTACCACCAGGGCACGTCGCGCATCTACACCGATTTCGGCCTGTTCACCGCCGATACCGCCATCACCCGCGATGTCAACGCACTCTTTATGGAAATCACCGGCTTAGGCCAGGCCACCAAGCTGAAAAAAGTGTACCAAAGCCCGTTTACCCTGCACAAAATGGTGATGGACGCCATCGAACGCGAAACCGCCAACGCCGCCGCCGGCCGCCCCGCCCGCATCATCGCCAAAATGAATTCGCTGATCGAGCCGCAGGTCATCGAAGCGCTCTACCGCGCCAGCGCTGCCGGCGTCGAAATCGACCTGATCGTGCGCGGCATGTGCGCCCTGCGCCCCGGCGTGCCCGGCCTGTCCGACAACATCCGCGTGCGCTCGGTAATCGGCCGCCTGCTCGAACACGCCCGCGTCTATTACTTTTACAACGGCGGCGCCGAAGACGTGTACATCGCCAGCGCCGACTGGATGGGGCGCAACTTCTTCAACCGCATCGAAACCGCCACCCCCGTGCTCGACCCCGCGCTCAAAGCGCGTGTCATCCGCGAAGGCCTGCAACTGGCGCTCGCCGACACCGCCAAAGCCTGGCAGATGGACGGCAGCGGCCACTACGAACGCATCCGCCCCGCCGCCGGCGAAGCCCCCGCCGGCGTACAGGAAACCCTGCTGGCCGAATACGCCTGCTGACGCCCCCAGCCGTTTTCAGGCTGCCCGACGATACGCAGGGCAGCCTGAAAAAGCAAAAGCAGCCTGAAAACCCCCTTTCAGGCTGCCTGATTCCCCCGTTTTTACCGAACCGAAAGGAAACCCATGAAACCCCGTCTAACCGCCCTTGCCGCCGCGCTGCTGCTGGCCGGTGCCGCCCACGCCGGCAGCCTGAAAAGCCTGCCGTTGGACGATACCGGCTGCGCCAAAAATCTGGAACTGCAGCGCGGCGAGCGCTACCGCATCGACGGCCGCGCCAAGGACGTCCTGCTGGTCATCTCCGAGAAGGTCGGTTTCAGCGTGCACACTTTGGGCGGCAAACCGCTGCCCGTCGAAACCCGCCATGTGATGGACAACGGCCCGCCCTTTGATTCCGTCCGCGCCGCCCGCCTGAAAAAAGGGCGTTTTGTCTTGAATATCACCCAAAGCGGCACCGCTTCGCTTATCTGCGTTCATGCTGACGGCTGAACGCTGGTTTTGCCGCCGCCAAAAGGCAGCCTGAAAAACCCCTTTCAGGCTGCCCCCTTCCCTCCCTTAACAGAAAGGAAATCCCATGAAATCCCGTTTCACCCTTCTCACCGCCGCGCTGCTGCTGGCTGGCGCCGCCCACGCCGGCAGCCTGAAAAGCCTGCCGCTGGACGATACCGGCTGCGCCGAAAACCTGAAACTGAAAAGCGGCCAGCGCTACCGCATCGACAGCCGCTCCGACGATGCCCTGCTCACCGTGGACGGCGATGCCGGCTTTGCCGTACGCAACGCCAAAGGCCGCCACCTGCCCTCCGAGCTCGGCCACGACGGCGACAGCGGCGCCGCATTCCGGTTTGTCGAACTGAACAAAGGCCGCTACACCTTCAGCGTAAGTAAAAGCGGTACCGTCAAACGCATCTGCGTCAACGCCGCCAACTAAGCCCTGCCGTTTGGCAGGGAGCGGGCAGGCCGCCCCCAAAAAAGCAGCCTGAAAACCGGAATCCGGCTTTCAGGCTGCTTTTTTGCCAATGGGAAACCGTCTGCTTACAGCCCCAAATCCCAGTTGCCGGCGTCGGGTTCGACGCAGAAGTCGTCGTGGCAGTTTTCGTAGTAGCGGAAGACCGCGTCGATCACTTCGTCTTCGCTGTCGCACAGGCGGATGAGCTGCATGTCGTCTTTGCCGATCAGGCCGCGTTCGGCGAGCTGCTGCTGCATCCATTCGAGCAGGCCGCGCCAGAATGCGCTGCCGACGAGAATAATCGGCCGCTGCGGGATTTTGCCGGTTTGCACCAGCGTCAGGCTTTCAAAAAATTCATCGAGCGTGCCGAAGCCGCCGGGCATCACGATATAGGCCAGCGCGTGTTTGACAAACATCACTTTGCGCGGGAAAAAATGCTGGAAGGTTACCGACAAATCCTGATAGGGATTGGCGTGCTGCTCGTGCGGCAGCACGATGTTGAGGCCGACGGCGGGGCTGCGGCCGGCGTGCGCGCCTTTGTTGGCGGCTTCCATAATGCCGGGGCCGCCGCCGGAAATCACGGCGAAACCGGCGTCCGAGAGTTTGCGCGCCAGGCTTTCGGCAAACAGGCAGTCGGGATGGTCGGCGGCAAGGCGGGCGCTGCCGTAGATGCTCACCGCCGGCTGCACCGCGCGCAATTCTTCGCCGGCCTGGACGAATTCGGACAGGATTTTCAGCAGGTGGTAGCTTTCGCGCGCGCCGATTTCGCGGCGCTGGGTTTCCGGCAGCATCGGCTGCGGCAGTTTGTGTTGCAGGGTCATGCTTGGCTCCGATGGAAGTTTTTTCAGGCTGCCTGCGGGGCAAAGGCAGCCTGAAAGACGGGGAAAACGGCTAGCCGCGCGCGCCGATGGCCAGCTCTGCGGGCAACGACAGATGGCTCAGCCCGGGCAGGCTGGCAAAGCCTTCTTCGCGCACGATGCGGCAGAAGTCGCGCAGATAAACGCGCTTGGCGTCTTCGCTGCGGATGGCGGCATACAGTTCGCTCTGCAGCGGCGTATCGCCGATTTGGCGGGTAACGATGTAGTTTTTCTCCACATAGGGCATCACCGACCAATACGGCAGCGCGGCAATCCCGCGGCGGCTGGCCACCAGCTGCACGATGGCGATGGTCAGCTCGCTGTGGCGGCGCGCCGGATTGACGCCCTGTGGCAGCAGCACTTTGCGCAGCAAATCGAGCATATCGTCGGGCACCGGATAGCTGATCAGGGTTTCGTCGGCAAAGTCCTGCGCCTGCCACACTTCTTTGCCGGCCAGCGGATGGTCGGGCGCGCAGATGCCGACCATTTCGTAGGCAAACAGCGGCTCGTAGGCGATGTCTGCCTGCGGCACCGCTTCGGACACAATCGCCACGTCGGCGCGGCGGCTCAGCAGCAGGCCGACCGGATCGGCCTGAAAGCCGGACACAATGTCCAACTCCACCTGCGGCCATTGCGGGCGGAACACGCCCATTGCCGGCATCAGCCAGTCGAAGCAGGTATGGCATTCCACCGCCAGCCGCAATTCGCCCGCTTCGCCGTGGACAATCTGGATCAGGTCGCGCTCGGCATCGGCCACGCGCGGCAGCAGCTCGCGCGCCAGCTTCAGCAGCCGCTCGCCCGCCGGCGTAAAGCGCAGCGGCGCCGACTTGCGCTCGAACAGCGGCGTTTCAAAATGGTTTTCCAGCAGCCGGATCTGGTGCGAGAGCGCCGACTGGGTGAGAAACACCCGCTGGGCGGCCAGCGACACGCTGCCGGTTTCCTGCAGGGCGACAAGGGTGCGCAGATGGCGCAGTTCGACTATCGATTCCATAAGGCGGATTTTTTCAGGCTGCCTGTGCGGCATTAAACAAAGCAAAGCGCAAAACAAACGCGGGCGGATGTCCTGCGGCCGCATTCTACACGTTTCAGGCTGCCTTTTGCTTTTACACCGCCGAAGGCAGCCTGAAAGTGCGGTATCATCGCGCGTTTGTTTTTCAGGCTGCCCCATTCAGAAAGGAAACCCCCATGACCCGCAACGAACAACTTTTCACCCGCGCCAAAAACATCATTCCCGGCGGCGTCAATTCGCCCGTGCGCGCCTTCGGCAGTGTCGGCGGCGTGCCGCGTTTCATCCAAAAGGCCGAGGGCGCCTATGTGTGGGATGCCGACGGCACGCGCTATATTGACTACGTCGGCTCGTGGGGGCCGGCGATTGTCGGCCACGCCCATCCCGAAGTGATTGAAGCCGTGCGCGAAGCGGCCTTGGGCGGGCTGTCGTTTGGCGCGCCCACCGAGGGCGAAATCGTGATTGCCGAAGAAATCGCCAAACTCGTGCCCAGCGTCGAACAAGTGCGCCTGGTCAGCTCGGGCACAGAAGCCACCATGTCGGCCATCCGCCTGGCACGCGGCTTTACCGGCCGCGACAAAATCATCAAATTCGAGGGCTGCTACCACGGCCATTCCGACAGCCTGCTGGTGAAAGCGGGCAGCGGCCTGCTCACCTTCGGCAACCCGTCGTCCGCCGGCGTGCCTGCCGATTTCACCAAGCACACGCTGGTGCTGGAATACAACAACGTTGCCCAGCTTGAAGAAACCTTCGCGCAAATCGGCGGCGAAATCGCCTGCGTCATCGTTGAGCCGTTTGCGGGCAATATGAACTTGGTAAGGCCGTCTGAAAGCTTTGTCCAAGCCCTGCGCGAACTCACCGCCAAACATGGCGCGGTATTGATTTACGACGAAGTGATGACCGGATTTCGTGTCGCGCTCGGCGGCGCGCAGTCGCTGCACGGCATCACGCCCGATTTGACCACCATGGGCAAAGTGATCGGCGGCGGTATGCCGCTGGCGGCGTTTGGTGGGCGCAAAGACATTATGGCCGCCATCTCCCCGCTCGGCGGCGTGTATCAGGCCGGCACTTTGTCGGGCAACCCCGTCGCCGTCGCCGCCGGTTTGAAAACGCTGGAAATCATCCAGCGCCCCGGGTTCTACGAAAACCTGGCCGCGCGTACCGAACAGCTGGTGCAAGGCTTTCAGGCTGCCGCCGCAGCCGCAGGCGTCGCATTCTGTGCCGACAGCGTGGGCGGCATGTTCGGCCTGTATTTTGCCGACGGCCTGCCGCGCAACTACGCCGACATGGCACGCTCCAACGTGGACGGCTTCAAAACCTTCTTCCACGGCATGCTGGATAAACAAGTCGCCTTCGGCCCCTCAGCCTACGAAGCCGGTTTCGTCTCCGCCGCGCATACGACTGAATTAATCGACGAAACCATCGCCGCCGCGAAAGAAGTGTTTAAGGCGATGGCCGTCTGAAAAAACAATCTGCCAAAAAAGTAGCCTGAAAGCGGGAAACCGGCTTTCAGGCTGCTTTTGTATGTTTTACATCGAAGTATCCCCGAACCAGGCTTTACGAAACATGATCGGATACACCGTGACCGTGGCAACAGCATCGGCAGCCAGAGCCAATGGGGTGAGCAGGGCGGCGGCGACTTTATTGCCGGCGGGGGCGGATTTGCCGTAAGAGCGGCCTAATTGCACCGGCAGACGGCTCTCGAAACGGTATTCGGCAGGAACTTTCAAATTGCCGACGGCGTACATTTTTCCGGTAACCGCGCTGCAGGTTTCGTAGCCGTCCGGTTTTTTGTCAAAGCCCAAAGCGGCCAATTGCTTGGCTTCGGCGGGATTGTCGGTTTGGTAGCCCAGGCAGTATTCGCTGCGGAACGAGCCTTTCTCTTCTTCGCGGCGTTCTAAAACAAAGGTGTTGTTTTTGTAGCGCTTGTTTGCTTCAAGATTGCCTTTGCTTTTAAAAGAAAAGGCTTTGGGAAATTGCGCGCGCAGTTGTGCCAAACGCCGCGTGTTTTCCTCTCCTTGGTCTAAAACGTACCAGTATTTTTCGCCCACCAGTATCAGGCTGCCTTTTTTTAACTGGCTGCTGTCGGCAGTGGCAACGGCAAAGGCGGTGATGTTGTCGCTCTCGTCTGCGGCAAATTCGTACTGGTCGCCGGCCATGCGCTCCCACATGATGCCGGTCATGCAGCCGCCCAGCAGCAGGCAGGCGGCAAGGGTGGGGATAAGGGCTTTTTTCATGGGGGGGTTCCTTTGTGTGTTAGGGTCTGCAGAATGTAGCACACGATGCCCGATTGGGCAGCCTGAAAGCGGTTTTGCCGTTTTCAGGCTGCTTTTTGTGTGTCTTTTGCGCCGTGTTTTTGTGTGCGGCGGCGCAAAACGGGGCGGATTGTCGTTTGGATTTCGCATCTTCGGCTACAAACTGCCGCTGTTTGGGGCAGCCTGAAACTTTTCAGGCTGCCTTTACGCTTTTTAGTATTGTGTAGGTTTGTGTTATCTTAATGCCGGTGCCGCAGCATGGCGGTGCCGTGTTACCAAGAAAAACCATTAGGAGAGATTTATGAATCATCCCACTTCGTCCGCGCCGGACAAGCGCCAGCCGGACAATGTCGAGCTTTTGAGCGCGCAGGCACCGATTACCAATTTCCGCGGCCTGCTGATTGCGCTGGTGGCGGCAGCGGTAAGCGCGGCGCTCTATCAGATCCTGCCTTACGAGAGCAATGTCAATAAAGGGCTGTGCATTTTGGCCTTTGTGGCGATTATGTGGTTTACCGAAGCGGTGCACATCACCGTAACCGCGCTGATCGTGCCGCTGTTTGCTATCTTGTTTCAGATTCCCGAAATGGGCACCAAGCAGGCGCTGGCGGGCTTTGCCGACCCGATTATCTATGTGTTTTTCGGCGGCTTCGCGCTGGCGACGGCGCTGCATATGCAAAAGCTCGACCGCAAAATCGCCGTGTGGCTGATTTCGCTTTCGCGCGGCAATACTTTTGTCGCAGTGCATCTTTTGTTTTTGGTTACGGCGGTGCTGTCGATGTGGATCAGCAATACGGCAACGGCGGCGATGATGCTGCCGCTGGCAATGGGGCTGATGAGCCATCTGGACAAGGAAAAAGACCGCAATACTTTCGTATTCGTACTGTTGGGCATCGCCTACTGCGCCAGCATCGGCGGCTTGGGTACGGTGGTCGGCTCGCCGCCGAACGCGATTGCCGCCAAGGCGCTGGGCTTGGATTTTGCCGGCTGGATGAAGTTCGGCCTGCCGATGATGCTGGCGCTCTTGCCGCTGATGCTGTTTTCGCTGTTTATCGTGCTCAAACCCAATCTGTCGGCCAAAGTGCAGGTGGAACACGAAGACATTCCGTGGACGCTGCACCGCGTGATTGCGCTGCTGATTTTTCTGGCCGCTGCGGTGGCGTGGGTGCTGGGCAAGCAGATTGAAGAGCGTTTCGGCATCAAAAACCCCGATACTTTCGTGGCATTGACTGCGGCGGTGGCGGTGGTGGTGTTCGGCGTGGTGCGCTGGCGCGAAGTGGCGCGCAATACCGACTGGGGCGTGCTGCTGCTCTTTGGCGGCGGCATCACCCTGAGCACGCTGCTGCAAAAATCGGGCGCTTCCGCCGCGCTGGGGCAGGAAATGGCCAGCACTTTCGTACTCGCCCATCCGTTTATTGTGATTTTGGCGGTATCGACCTTTATCATTTTCCTTACCGAGTTCACCAGCAACACCGCTTCCGCCGCGCTTTTGGTGCCGGTGTTTGCCAGCGTTGCCGAGCAGATGGGCATGCCCAAGGAAGTGCTGGTGATGGTCATCGGCATCGGCGCGTCTTGTGCCTTTATGCTGCCGGTGGCGACGCCGCCCAATGCGATTGTGTTCGGCACCGGCATCGTTACCCAGCGCGATATGCTTAAAGTGGGCATGGTGCTGAACCTGCTTTCAATCGCGCTGGTGGCGGCGTGGGCGTATTTCTTTTTGATGTAAACCGCTGCCAAGCGCAAAAAAGCAGCCTGAAACGGGAAAAACCGTTTCAGGCTGCTTTTTTCAGGCTGCCTGCCGCACACTTTGCAGGCAGCCTGAAAACGTTTATTCCGCTTCCGTTTCGGCGAGCAGCGCCAGCAGTTCGGCGCCGTAGCGATCGCTTTTTTCTTCGTTGATGCCGTGCACGGTTTGCAGCTCGGGCAGGGTTTGCGGGCGGCGGGCGGCGAGAGCGCGCAGGGTGATTTTGCTGAATATTTGGTGTTCGGCCAGCTCTTGGGCGCGTGCGGTGTCGGCGCACCAGCGGTTCAGGCGGCGCATGATGGTGCGCTCGCGCGCGGCTTCGGGTGGCAGGCTGTGGGCGTAGGGTTGGCAGACTTCGAGTATGGCGGCGCCGTATTTGGCGATGCGCACGGCGCCGAGACCGTAAACGGCATGTAGGTCGGCGTCGGTTTCGGGGGTGAAGGCAACCATGTCGCGCAGGCTGTCGTCGGCGCAGACGCTGTGTTCGGCGCAGCCTTCGGCATCGGCGGTTTCGCCGCGCCATTGGGTGAGCGCCTGCCACAGGGCGCGGTCGCGGCTGTTGTGGAGAAATTCGTCTTCGGGGTTTTCAGGCTGCTTGGCGGGGTTTTCAGGCAGCCTGAAAGCGCCATCGCCAATGCCGCCGCTGTCGGTTTCGCTGCCGATGCTGCGGCACACTTCGAGAATCTCGCTGCCGAATTTGTCGATTTTGGCGTCGCCCAAGCCATAGACCTGATGCAGGGCATCGGTGGTTTCAGGCTGCGTTTGGACGATGCTTTGCAGGGTTTTGTCGCCGCAGATGATGTAGGCGGGGACGTTGTCGGCGCGGGCGCGTTCGCTGCGCCATTGTTTGAGCGCCTGCCACAGCCGCTCTTCGCGCTCGGTGCGCAGCCATTCGCTTTTTTGCGGTACTTGGGTGGCGGATTTTTCGCGTTTGAGCGTGCGCAACATCACGCGCTGCTCGCCTTTGAGCACGGCGCGGGCGGCGGGGGTGAGCAGCAGCGCCTGGTGGTTGGCGGTGTCGTTGTCAAGCAGCCCCAGGCCGATGCATTGGCGGATGATGGCGCGCCAGTCTTTGTCGCTGCGTTTGGCGCCGATGGCGAAGGTGGAGAGCGTGTGGTGGCCGTTGCGGCGGATCCAGTCGTCGTCTTTGCCGCGCAGCACGTTGATCACATAACCGGCGGCAAAGCTCTGGCCGACGCGGTACACGCAGCTCAGCAGCTTTTGCACGTCTTCGGTGGCATCGAAGCGCTCGGGCGGGTGCAGGCAGTTGTCGCAGTTGCCGCAGGGTTCGGACGTTTCGCCGAAATGGCGCAGCAAAAGCTGGCGGCGGCAGCCGGCGGTTTCGCAGACGTCGAACATGGCGTTGAGCTTTTGGATTTCGATTTGCTTTTGCCAGTCGTCGGCGCCGCTTTCCTGAATGCGCTCTTTCAGGAGTACGAGATTGTTCATGCCGTAGCACAGCCAGCTGGCGGCGGGCAGGCCGTCGCGGCCGGCGCGGCCGCTTTCCTGATAGAAATGTTCGATGCTCTGCGGCATGTCGAGATGGCAGACAAAGCGCACGTCGGGTTTGTCGATGCCCATGCCGAAGGCGACGGTGGCGACGATGATGATGCTGTCTTCGCGGATAAAGCGGCTTTGGTTGGCGCTGCGGGTGTCCATGCTCAGGCCGGCGTGGTAGGGCAGGGCGTTGAAGCCGTTTTCGCAGAGAAAGGCGGCCACGTCTTCCACGCTTTTGCGGCTCAGGCAGTACACAATGCCGCTGTCGCCGGCGGGGCGGCGCTTGAGAAAGTCCAAAAGCTGCTTTTTGCCGTTGTTTTTTTCGATGATTTGGTAGTAGATGTTCGGCCGATCGAAGCTCGATACGAACTCGGGGGCGGACTGCAGGTGCAGATAATGTTTGATGTCGGCGCGGGTTTCGGCATCGGCGGTGGCGGTGAGTGCGATGCGCGGCACGGCGGGATAGCGCTCGGCCAGCAGCCCCAGCGCGCGGTATTCGGGACGGAAATCATGCCCCCACTGGCTCACGCAGTGGGCTTCGTCGATGGCAAACAGGCTGACGGCGGTATGGTCGAGAAAACGCAGAAAACGCTCGGAAACCAGCCGCTCGGGGGCAACGTACAGCAGTTTCAGGCTGCCTTCGCGGATGTCGTCGGCCAGATCGCGCACCGTTTGCGGCGGCGTGCCGCTGTGCACCGCCGCCGCATGCACGCCGGCCGCACGCAGCGCGGCTACTTGGTCGTCCATCAGCGCAATCAGCGGCGACACCACCACCGCCGTGCCTTCGCGCAGCAGCGCCGGAATCTGGTAGCACAGAGACTTGCCGCCGCCGGTGGGCATCAGCACCAGCGCGCTGCCGCCGCCGGCAAGCGTATCGACAATCTCGGCCTGGCGGCCGCGGAATTCGGGATAGCCGAAAACGTCGCGCAGGATCTGCAGGGCGCTGGAATGGGGCATGGCGGGCTTACCTTCGGGGCAGGTTCGTGGCAAAATCGCGATTTTAACATTTCAGGCAGCCTGAAGAAGCTGTTTTCAGGCTGCCTGAAAGCGCAACCGCTGGAGAGCGCCCATGAAGCCACTACTGCCCGCCATCCTCGCCACCGCCCTGCTGCTGTCCGCCTGCGCGGGCGACGGGCCGGTACAGTCCAAACTGCCCGACGACCCCGCCGCCAAAGCGCTCGGCATCTGGAAAGACCTGGGCGACATCCGCGACGGCAACATCCGCGCCGCCTACGACACCGGCAGCATCAAACGCAGCGGCGACACCGTGCGTCTGCGCGACCGCAAAATCGTGCTCAAGCCGGAAAAAGAGAGCTACCACAACACGCCGCGTTTCCAAACCGCCATCGGCGAATGGGAATTGGACTGCAAAAAACGCACCTTCCGCCTGCTGGAAATCCGCCTGTGGGACGAAAACAAAAAACTGGTATCGCACCGCAAATACACCGCCGCCCAAGCGCCCGCCCGTCCGGTAGTGCCCAACAGCCCGGCACTCAAACAGCTCGAGCTGGCCTGCGGCTCTTAAATGTCCGTCTGAAAAAGGCAAAAGCAGCCTGAAAACCGTATTGGCGGTTTTCAGGCTGCTTTTTGGGGTTTGGATAGGGTGGAAACGGTACAGTATTGTAGCTTGGGTCGAGACCCAACATGGTAGAACACCCTTGCGGATGTTGGGTTTAGCAACCCAAGCTACATCCTGCTGAAAACAGCATAAAGGCAGCCTGAAAACTTTGTTACCGGTTTTCAGGCTGCTTTTTGGATTTGGGACGGGGTGGAGGTTTTTGGTGCGCGGGGCGCACCCTACTTGTGCCATCCCGCCGCAATCCCGCTGTAGGGTGCGCCCCGCGCACCGTTTTGCGTTTGGCGGCGGTTTTCAGGCTGCCGGCGTTTCGTTTTCGTTTTCCAGCGCTGCCTGCAGGGCGGCCTCGATGCGGTCGGCATCGAAGGATTTGGCGATTAGCTCGAAGCGGCTGTCGCGGCGCCAGGCGACTTGGTTGGCGCCCCATTGGCCGTCGGTCCAGTTGAGCCAGACCCAGGTGCCGAGCACTTGGAATACGCCTTTGGCGCGCACCAGGCCGTCGGCGAGCGTCGGCAGCTCGTTGAAGAATTGGGTGAGTTTTTCGCCGTCGAAATTGCGGCCAGCGGGGAAGGTGTAGCCTTGCGACTGGAAGCCAAGGGTGTTTTCCGGCAGCACTTTGACGCGGTAGCGTGATTTTTCCGCCACCGGCAGATCGAGCCAGGCGATGTCGATTTCGGCGTTTTGCACTTCGGCTACCAGCGTTTTCGGCGGGAACAGGGCAGCGGCCTGCCGGCGGAAGGTATCGAGCGTGGCGGCATCGCACAGGTCGGTTTTGTTGGCGACCAAAACGTCGCACACGCCGACCTGGTCTTTGTAGAGCGGGTTGGCGGCGTAGTCGGGATTGGTGAACTGGCGCGGATCGATAAGGGTGAAGACGGCGGCGATTTCCAGCGCGTCGGCAAACTCGGGAGATTTGAGTTCGTCGATTACGCCGGCGGCATGCGCCAGCCCGCTGGCTTCGATCAGGATACGGTCGGGGCGGCGCTTGGCGAGCATTTTGCGCACGGTGTCGCCCATCTGGCCGCCGGCGGTGCAGCACAAACAGCCGCCGGAGATTTCGGCCACCGGAATGCCGTTGTCGGCCAGCACCGCGCCGTCGATGCCGATTTCGCCGAATTCGTTGACGATCAGCAGCCATTGTTCGGCGGGGTTTTTTTGCTGCAGCAGGCGGCGCAGGGCGGTGGTTTTGCCGGTGCCGAGAAAGCCGGAAAACAGGTGGACTTTGGTTTTTAATGACATTTGGCGCAGATTCCGGTGAGAACGACGTGTTCTTCGTTGAGGTTGAAGCCGCCGGCGGCAACGGCCGAGCGCAGCGCCGCCCATTCGGCGGTCAGGCTTTGCTCGTCCACCGCGCCGCATTCGGTGCAGACCAAAATGAAGCTGCTGTTGTGTTCTTGGGCGCCGGCGTGGCAGTGGCTGTCGCAGTCGTGGCGGGCGTGGGTGCACAGCACATAGCCGTTGACGGCGGGGATTTTGTGCAGCACGCCGTGTTCCGCCCAAAAGTCGAGCGCGCGGTAGGCGGTGGGCGGGGCGACTACCGAGGCGCTGCTGCGCTGCATCTGCGCCAGCACGGTATAGGCTTTGATCACGCCGTCGAACTCAAGCACGATGTCGAGCACCTGCTCGCGCAGGGGGGTAATCTGCAGGCCGCTTTTGCGGCATTGGTCGAGGATTTTTTGTTTGGTTTCCATAATGTGCTGCCTGAAAAAGATGCGCCATTATATAGGGAAACGCGCGGCTTTTCAGGCTGCCGCGGCCGCGGCGGCGTTTTGCCGCTATACTGCGTGCCGCCGGCAGCCTGAAAGCCTTTCAGGCTGCCTTAAAGCCGGAACAACACACGATGAACCAGCCCTTTTCTTCGCTTTTGATGATGTGCGGCGGCGGCATGCGCTTCGGTGCCTATTTGGGCGCTTATGCCGCTTTGTGCGAGCGCGGCCGCCGCCCCGACGCGCTGCTGGCGTCCTGCGGCGGCGGTTTTGCCGCGCTCACGGTGGCGCTGGCGCCGCAGCCGGAAGATGCCCGCCGCCTGCTGTGTTCGCCGGCGATGCACCGCGTGCTGATGCTGGCGCGCGCATCGTCGGCGCCGCGCCGGCAGACGCTTTTTCAGGCTGCTTGGCGCTGGTATCTGTACCGTTCGCCGCAGCGGCTGGCGCGTTATCTGGCGGCGGAGGGCTTCGATCATCTGACGGACGAACTGGCGCGGCTGGCGCTGTTTGCGCTGGCCGACGGCGAAAACGCGCACAACTGGCTCGATCCGCTGTTTCAGGCTGCCGGCGGCATTCGGGCGGATGCGCCCGCGCTGCTGATCTCTGCCGCGCGGCTGGAAAACGAAAACGGCCGGCCGCGGCTGCGCCAGTTGCTGTTCGCCCCGAGCGCTCAGGCGCCGCTGCCGGCGGTGCCGGACTGCGCCACCGCCGCGCTGTCGCCGCGGATTGCCGCTGCCGTCGAAATACGGCCGCTTCAGGATTGGCAGGCGGCGCTGTATGCCACCATCAGCGATATGTATTATCTGGCGCCGCTGCCCGCGCCCGAGGGCGGCGTGTATCTGGGCGGTGTGGTCGATCTGCTGCCTATCGAGCAGGCGGCGGCGCTGGCCGGCACCGTGTACGCCGAGCACAAACCGCCCTACGGCCGCGCCCTTGCCCTGCCCGCCATCGCCCGCGTGCTGGGTTTCGACGCCGAAGCGCGCCGCCTTCAGGCTGCCGCTTTTGCCGCCCCCGCCGGCCGCATCCTGCGCCTGCCGTTTGCCGACATCCGCACCGCGCTGCGCGGGCACTGCCCGAGCCGCCGCTTCAGCCTGCGCAGCGGCCGCATCGAACCGCAGGCCGTGCCGTATGCCGCTTTCGCCGCGCAAATGGCCGCGCAGTGGGACTACGGCTACCGGCGGGCGCAGCAGATGCTGGAGTAGGCAGCCTGAAAGGCTTGGCAAAGCCAGAACCTTATCCGAATGGCGGCATTGATTGCTTTCAGGCTGCTTTGGGCATTTTGCAAAGCAGCCTGAAAACGGCAGATGGCACTTCAAACGCAAAAAAACAGCCTGGAACGGCTTTCAGGCTGCTTTTAGGGGTAGGGCAGCCTGAAACGCCTTTGCGCTTTCCGCTACAATGCCACTGTTTTTACCGCGGGCGCCGCGTTTTCAGGCTGTCTTGCCCGTTCAACCGTTCCCAGCAAAGGAGCCGATATGGAATCCCAACCCGCCATTCTGATTATCGGCGGCAGCAGCGGCATCGGGCTGGCGCTGGCACGGCGGCACGCGGCCGAAGGCTGGCGGGTGGCGGTGGCCGGCAGCAGCGCCGCCAAGCTCGAGAGCATACGCGCCGAGTTTCCGGCGTGGCAGACTTTCGCTGCCGACTTGCGCGATGCGGAAGCAAGGCAGCGGCTGCTTGCCGACATCGACGCCGCCGGCCTGCGCTACCGGCGGGTGGTGTATGCCGCCGGCCGCTATCTCAACGAGCGGGTGTTTACATTAAACCGCGACGACAGCGCGGCGCTGCTGGCGGTCAATCTGCAGGCTTTTGCCGAGAGCTTTGCCTGGGCGGCAGCGCATCTGCAAAACGGCGGCGCCGGCGGCGAAATGGTGTGCATCGCTTCGTCGGCCGGCCTGCTCGATTATCCCTATGCCAGCCTGTACGCCCAATGCAAGCGGGCGATGCTGGCCTGCGCCGATGCCTACCGCACCGCGCTTGCGCCTTTCAGCATACGGGTGCTGGCCGTCGCCCCCGGCTATGTCGATACCGCCGCCCTGCGCGCGCTCAATGGCGGCGACGCCCGCCACAAGCCGTTTCTGGTCAGCGAAGAGCGGGCGGTTGCCGAGATTCTCGCCGCACTCTCCGCCGGCCGCGACACGCTGGTCTTCCCCCGCCGCATGCGCCTGCTGCTGGCGCTATGCGCGCTGCTGCCCAAACCGCTGCTGGCATGGGCGATGCGCCGCAAGCTCGATAAAAAAGTGCTGCACCGCCCGCCCGCCGGCGGCAAACAATAGCGGCGCAAAAAAAGCAGCCTGAAAACCATTATTCGGTTTTCAGGCTGCTTTTGCGTTTGTCATGCTGTTCGCCGTTTTCAGGCTGCCTGTTGCCGCCGTCTGGGTAGCGAGCGGGCAGGCAGCCTGAAAAAAAAACCGGATGCGCGGGCATCCGGTTTTTGCGGGCGGTTTAGCGTTTTTTACCGGTTACGGTAGCGATCGCCAGGTTGCTGTCGCGTTTGAGCGCCACGCTCTGCACGCCTTCGGGGTATTGGATGTCGGACAAGTGCAGGATGTCGCCGGCTTGGACGTTGGCGCAGTCCAGAATCAGTGCTTCGGGGATGTTTTTCGGATCCAGAATCACGTCAACGGTGTTGCTCAGCAGCGATACGCGGCCGCTTTGCAGCTTCACGGCCTGTGAGTTTTCGGCGTTGACGATGTGAACCGGCAGGCGCATGCGCAGGGGTTCGTTGCTGTTTACCGCTTGGAAGTCGATGTGCAGCACTTGGCGTTTGAAGGGGTGCATCTGGTAGTCGCGCACGATAACGTCTTGGCTTTTGCCGTCGATGTTCAGGGTGAGAATGCGGTTGAAGAAGGACTCTTTTTCCAGCGCGTAGAACATTTCTTTGTGGTCTACGGCGATGGCTTGGGCTTCTTGTTTGTCGCCGTAAACAACGGCGGGAACTTGTCCGCTTTTGCGCAGGCGGCGGCTCGCACCAGTACCTTGTTCGCTGCGGATCGTTGCTTGGATTTCGTTAGACATGGTTTTTCCTTAAAGTGGGAAATGAAAATACCGCTTCCGGGCTGCGACCAACCCTGCGGCAGGCTGTTCAGGCAGCCTGAAAAGGGCAAAAACGCTTTTCAGGCTGCCTGTTCGGTTCGGCTAGGGCAGAAACAGCGCGCCGGGCTGAACCAAATCTTCGTTAAACAAATAGGACACCGATTCTTCGTTGCTGATGCGGCGCACGGTTTCGGCCAGCAGGCCGGCAATGGTTACCTGGCGGATGCGGCCGCAGTTTTTGGCGGCATCGGAGAGCGGGATGGTGTCGGTTACCACTACTTGGTCGATATCAGATTCGCCCAGCCGGCTGATGGCTTCGCCGGAGAAAACCGGATGGGTGGCGTAGGCCAGGACGCGCTCGGCGCCGCGCTCTTTCAGGGCGGATGCGGCTTTGCACAGGGTGTTGGCGGTGTCGATCATGTCGTCCACCAGAATACAGGTGCGGCCTTGGATGTCGCCGATGACGTTCATTACTTCGGCAACGTTGGCTTTGGGGCGGCGCTTGTCGATAATCGCCAGATCGGCGTTGAGCACTTTGGCAACGGCGCGGGCGCGGACGACGCCGCCGATGTCGGGGCTGACCACGGTCAGGTTTTCCAGACGCTGCTGCTGGATGTCGTGAATCAGGATCGGCGTGGCGTAGATATTGTCCACCGGAATATCGAAAAAGCCCTGGATTTGGTCGGCGTGCAGATCGACGGTGAGAATGCGGTCAACGCCGGCGGAAACCAGCATATTGGCCACCAGCTTGGCGGAAATCGGCACGCGGGCGGAACGCGGGCGGCGGTCTTGGCGGGCGTAGCCGAAGTAGGGGATGGCGGCGGTGATGCGGCCGGCGGAAGCACGTTTGAGCGCATCGACCATGGTCAGCACTTCCATCAGGTTGTCGTTGGTGGGCGCGCAGGTGGGCTGCAGGATGAAGACGTCGCGGCCGCGCACGTTTTCCAGAAGCTCGATTGCGATTTCGCCGTCGGAAAATTTGTTTACCGAAGCGTTGCCCAGCGTGGTGTCCAGATGTTTGACCACGCGGTAGGCCAGTTCGGGATTGGCGTTGCCGGTAAACACCATCAGATTGTCGTGTGCTGCCATGTCTTCGTCACTTGAAAAGGATTTTACTCGGGGAAACATACCGCTTCCTTGCCTTATGCGGGCCACTCGCCCAAAAGCCGCGGATTATACGCCGATAGCGGCGGCGCATCAAAGCAAAGTTTCAGGCTGCCTGAAAAGGGATTTTGCCGGTTTTGCTTCAATAAAACAAGCGCGTATGGCTTGCATACGCGCTTAGGTTTGGCTGGGGATGTAGGATTCGAACCTACGAATGTCGGAGTCAGAGTCCGATGCCTTAACCAGCTTGGCGAATCCCCAAGAAACGCTGGCTGGGGATGTAGGATTCGAACCTACGAATGCCGGAATCAAAATCCGGTGCCT